>Ga0070706_100007341_pt1 | contig 10338 bp, 13 predicted proteins | sample KBSK5501metaG_FD_65476 | JGI IMG/M metagenome (GOLD analysis project Ga0070706, IMG submission 65476) | Corn, switchgrass and miscanthus rhizosphere microbial communities from Kellogg Biological Station, Michigan, USA - KBS K5-50-1 metaG | ecosystem: Host-associated > Plants > Roots >...
CACCCGCATTGTAGGCCGCGATCGCCATGGCGACGTTCCCGCGATAGCGGTCGAGCAAATATCGCAGGTGGCGAACACCGCCCCTGATGTTCTCACGCGGGTCGAAACGATCGAGGACCCCGAGGGCAGAGGCAGTCCGGGGCATGAGTTGCATGAGGCCTCCGGCTCCCTTCGAGGACACGGCGGAGGAGTTGAACGCGGATTCGGCTCGGATTACGGCTTGGACCAGGACCGGGTCCACGTCATGTTGAAGAGAGATCTCGTGAATCTCGGTGGCGTAGAGAACCCAGGGGCGGTCAGCCGACGCACGCCATCCGGGAGTCGTCGCCGAAGCGCCAGGCAGGCCTCTGTACCGCGGATCCCCGGGAACATTCGTGAAGTGAACGACTCCTTCCCCGTCAATGAGCCGAAGCGCGCCGGCGGCGGCCGGGGGAATCCCCGGAGGGGCGCTCACCAAGATCACGATGGCGAAAGCGGCGCGTGCGAGCATGACGAGTCGTCGGCCTGGACGCATGTGGCGAGCACCATATCCGAGATGCCCGGACGAGGCAACCGCCAAGAGAGGCGGCCTCGGGAAGCCGCTCGCGACGCTCTGCGCGTTGACGCGCGCTCGTTAAGCAGCAATAATTCCGGCTCAATGACCCTGCCCCAAGCCGTCCGCCGAACCTTGCGGACCAGCTTCAGAACCCTCGCTAATGCCCGCGGCTTCTCATTGATCGAGCTCCTCGTGGTCATCATCATCCTGGGCCTCCTGGCCGGCCTCGTGGGGCCGCGCCTCTTCAGCCGGGTTGGTCAGTCCAAGCAGGCGGCGGCGCGCGCGCAGATCGAGCTCTTCAGCGCGGCCCTTGATCAGTACCGTCTCGACGTGGGCGCCTACCCGGCCTCCGCGGCGGGCCTCGAAGCCCTCGTCCGCAATCCGAATGTCTCCGACTGGAGCGGCCCGTATCTGAAGAAAAACGCGGTGCCGCTCGATCCCTGGGGCAAGCCCTATCAGTACAAGTGCTGCCCGGGGGATCACGGCGATTTCGACATCTGGAGCCTGGGCGCCGACGGCGCGCCCGGCGGCGATGGTGAGAACGCCGACGTGACGTCCTGGTCCGTCAAGTGAAGCGCGGCTTCACGCTCATCGAGCTGGCGGTGACACTCCTGGTCATCTCCGTGGCCGTCGGCGTCTCCGCGCCCTCCATCGCCCGCGGCCTCGACGCCCTCCGCTCGCGGGCCGAGGCGTCGGGTGTAGCGACGTTCTTGCGCGCCGCCCGAGAGCAGGCCATCACGCACAACCGAAGCTATGAGGTACGGGTGAGGGCGGAAGAAGGCGTCGTTGAGCTCTGGTCCGGTGACGCGATGCGCTCGACGCGCCGAATGGCCACCGGGGTGCACATTGCCGCCGATCCACCGTCGCCACCCGTCATCACCTTTCTGCCCCAGGGCGCGACGAGCGGCGGGCGCCTGCGCGTCGAGATGCCCGGGCGGCGAGGGTATCTCATCACTCTTGATGCACTCACTGGACGCGTATCCACGCAGCGCCTCGAGCTATGAACCGACAGAACCGTGCGGGCTTCACGCTCCTCGAAGTGCTGATCGCCATGGTCATCCTGAGCGTGGCCGTGGTCGCCCTCATCCAGACAGCGTCGCAGGGGCTCCGGCTGCTCAAGGTCTCCAGCGATCACCAGGAGGCCGTTGCTCTGGGGGATCGCCTCGTGCGTGCCATGGACAGCCCCGTCGAGGGGATGGATTCGGGGCAGGAGGGCCCGTTCTCCTGGGAGCGTCGCGTGCGCGTCATGGCCGTGCCGGACGAGCTTTCGCCAAGCAGCGGCCCGTCGCCACAGTTGCTTGCCCTCTCGGTCGCCGTCCGCTGGGGCAACGGGCGCGCGGTCGAAGTGGCCACGCTTCGCACGGTCCAGGGCACGGCGGCCACCCCATGACGCGAGCGAGCCGTCGGGGCTTCACCTTGATCGAGGTGGTGATCGCGCTCACCATCGTGGCCACGCTTCTCGTCGTGATGTTCGCGGGGCTTCGTGTTGGACTGGCCGCCTGGCAGCGGGGGGAGGACCGTGCGGAGGTCCTCGATCGCACGCGAAGCCTGGCCCAGATCCTCACTCCCACTCTCAACGCCGCCTACCCGTATCAGAGACCACCGACGGCGAAAGGGCCGGCGCGACTGCTCTTCGAGGGTGAGCCGGAGCGCGTGGCCTTCGTCACGGCCGCCGCGCCCTTCCCCACGGCCGCGCCCATCGCCTTCACGGCGGTAAGCTTCTCGATCGAGCCGGGCGCCGGGCTTGCCATACGCCAGAAGCCGCTGCCGAATGACGATGCCTTCGAGCACCTTCCCGCCGCCGCCGTGGATGTCACTGTCAGCGCGGTGCGGTTCCGCTATCTTCGCGATTCTGATCGCGCCTGGGTCGATCGCTGGGATACCCCTGTCGAGAAATCGCTCCCGGCGGCCGTCGAGATAACGCTGACCGTGATGCGGGGCGGGAACAGCGTCGAGCAGCCGCCACTCGTGATCACGCTCCCGGTGACGACTCCGTGACCAACGAGCGCGGCTTCGCCCTCCTGGCTGTCATGCTCGTGCTGGCCCTCCTGGGCGTGGTCGTCACCGAGCTGTCCGTGTCCATGCGCCTCGAAGCCTCCATGGTTCGCTCCTACAAGGAGAGCGTGCTGGCCACTCATCTGGCCGAAGCGGCCATCCACCAGGCCATGCGCGAGATCCTGGGCCCCGGCAACATCCAGGCGCTCGAGGAAGGGAGCACCCTTGTCTTCCTGCAGGGAGCGGCGGGCGCGTCCCTGCCCGTGAAGCTCCCGAAGCTTCCACGCCAGCGCGTGGCCTTCGGCGCGGGTGAGTTCTCGTATCGGATCACCGACGAGGAGGCGCGGATCAACCTCAATACCGCTCCCGCGGACCGGGTGGATCGACTGCTCGCCGCGGCCGGCGTCGACAAGCAGGCGCGCGATACTATCAACGACTCGCTTCAGGACTGGAAGGACCCCGACGATCTCCACCGGATCAATGGCGCCGAGAGCGAGGATTTTTATCTCAAGCTCCCCGTGCCGTACCGGGCGCGAAACGGGCCGCTCCAGGACACGGCGGAGCTGCTTCAGATTCGCGGCGTGACGCGCGAGATCTACACGGGCGCGTCAGGACATGCAGGGCTGGCCGACCTTGTCACCGTCACCGGAGGCGGAACGGTGAACATGAACACGGCCCCCGAGGCTGTGCTCAGGGCCCTCGGCTTTCTGGATGCGGAGTTGTCGGACATCACGGGCGGTCGCGCCAGCAATCCCTATACCGCCGTCCCCGGACGGTACGCCGGCCGAGGCCTTGCCGTTGGCAGCACCACCTTCCGGATCGAAGCCGAGGGGCTCATGGGCGGCGAGTCCCGGGCCCGCATCGTCGCCATCGTCCAGCGGCGCGCCGGCCAGCCCTCCGGCAATGCACCGTCCGGCATGCGCGTGGCCGTCCTGTCCTGGCGCCCGGCCGAGCGATGACGCCCCGCGCGGGTCTCTTGATGGAGGAGGGTCGGCTCACGCTGGCCGTGGTCTCGGCGGGCGGCAATCTCGAGTGTCTCGCGCTCGACCCGACCGACAACCCGGGGGCGCAGCTCGCGGGCGAGCTCGACCGTCGCGGCTTCAAGCGAGGCCGGCTTCGTGTGGGCCTTGACCGGAACCTGGTGGTGGTCAAGGAGCTCGAAATGCCGCGCGCCGGCGGGGCCAGCTTCGGCCAGATGGTGCGTTTCGAGCTCGAGCTGTACGTCCCCTTCGAGCCCGAGCACATGGCCAGCGACTGGAGCGTCAATCCCGGCAAGGCCAACGGACCGCTCCGGGTGCTGGTCGGCGCCTGCGAGTCGCGCACGCTGAATCAGGCCCTCCGGCTGCTGAGCGAGGCCCAGCGCCGGCCGCGCGCGGTGTCCGTCGCCTGCCACGACCTGCGCACGCTCCTGCTTCGCACCGTCGAGCCCAAGCGGGCCGTATGGGCGCATCGCCATGACGGGCGCACCGACCTGGTCTTCCTGGGCCGCGGGCTCGTGCGCTCGAGTCGGTCCGTGCCGGCCGAGACGCCTCAGGAGCTGGTTCGCGAGATCCAGCGTACGCTCCTGCTCCTGCAGTGGCGTGACTGCCAGGCACTGTGGATCTCCGGCGACGAGACCGAGCGGTTCCTCTCGGCGCCCGCGCTTTTCGATCTCGGCTTCGCCGTCTCGGAGCCGCCCTATGCGCCCGAGATCCAGGCCATCGTCGAGAATGTGCCCGAGACCGAGCGCGGCACTGCCCTCCTTGCCCTGGCCGTCGCGCTCGGTTCCTCCCATCCGCGCATCAACCTCTTGCCGCGCGCGCTCAGGCCCCGCCGGGCCTCGCGCGGCCAGCTCGTCACGGCCGTGATGGTCGGCCTCACCCTGCTTCTCGGCATGGGACTCCTGGGGGCGCAGGTGTATCAACGCAACCGCTACGTGCAAAGCCTCTCGCAAGAGATCCGGCGGCTCGATCCCGAAGTGAAGGCAGTGGAGCGCCTCGCCGCCGAGGTGGCGCAGAAGAAGAAGCTAGTCTCCGCGCTCGAGAGCGTGGAGGCCAAGAGCCTGCGCGCCCTGCCCTTCCTGCGCGATCTGACCGACCTCCTGCCCCAGGACGCCTGGCTTCAGGCGCTCACCATGGAGCCGCAGGGCGTGGAGCTCATCGGCCAGGCCGGCGCGGCGAGCCAGCTCATCCAGCCGCTCGAGAATTCGCCTTGGCTCGAGCGCGTGGAGTTCACGTCGCCCGTGACCAGGACGCAGGGCAAGGAGCAGTTCAGAATGCGCGCGAGCTGGGAGCGCCGGTAGCATGGCCACGCTCTCTCGGCGCGAGCGGGGCCTCATCGGCCTGGCCGTGGGCGGCCTGCTCGTCGCGGCCGTGTACCTCTACGCGGTCGAGCCGCTCGTGGCCAAGAACCGCGAGCTGGGCGAGCTGGCGCCGGTGCGCGAGGCCACCCTCGACGCGCGCCGGCGCTTGATCGCCCAGCGCTCACGCCTGACCCAGGAGCTGGCATCCGCCCAGCAGGGCTTCGAGGCGCAGGCCGCCCGGCTCTTGCCCGGGCCCACCCCCCCGCTGGCCGCCTCGCAGCTCCAGAAGCTCGTGAAAGAAGTGGCGACCTCCGCCAACGTCGATGTGCGCAGCGAGCGCGTCTTGCCGCCGGCGGACCTGGCAGGAGTGCAGGAAGTGCCGATAGAGCTGACCGTGGCGGGCAATGTGCGAGAGACCATGACGCTCCTCTACCAGGTCGAGCGGACGACCCGGCTCCTCGCGATCAAGGACGTGAAGATCCGGGTGGTCGCGGTCGGACAGCCGCGTGAGCTGCTGACCACCCTCACCGTCGCGGGTTACGTGCTGCCTCCGAGCGGGGGCGGAGCCCACTAGCCATGTCGCGACGGCTCCTCGTCGTCAACGTCCTGCTCGGCATCGTGAGCATCGCCCTCGCCACGGGCATTGTGCGGATTCTGGTCGTGAAACGTCCGCTGCCCGTGCCGGCCGCGGCGCGCGCGACAAGCACGCCGCCGCCCGCCGCGTCGACGAGCGCGGACCCCGGGCTGTCGAGCTACGCGGTGATTGCTTCCCGTAATCTCTTCAACCCGGCGCGAAGCGAGACGTTGGCGACCGCGGCCGTGCCAGTGAGCAAGCCGATCCTCCACGGCGTGGTGGTGGACGGCGCCAAGAGCCGCGCCTTCCTCGAGGATCCCGCCGTCAAGCGCGTGGCCGGCTACTCCGTGGGCGACACGATCAGCGGCGGACGGATCCAGCGGATCACCGATGACCGAGTAGTGATCGCGCGACCCGAAGGACCTTTGGAGGTCCTGCTCCAGGATCCGTCCAAGCCTCGGCCCGCCCCGACAAGCGCGGCACCAGCGTCACCGACACTGCCATCGCCGCAGACTGCCCCCGGCGCCCAGGTCCCCCCGGCCCCGCAAGTGCCGACAGTAGGCCAGGCTCCGCCGGCTGGACAGGCCCCATCGCCACAGGGCCCGGTGATCGGTGCGCCCCCGTCCGTTCCCACGTCTCCTCCACTCAGGCGCCGCCTGCCCGCGCCAGGCAATGACTAGCTTCCGATCCATCGCGTGGCTGCTGCTGGTTGTCTTAGCCCTCGGAGCCTGCACTTCGACGGGGACGCGGCGCACTGCCAAGCCCGCCGCCGCTTCCCCTTCCACCCGCGTAGAGGTGCGCACCGAGCCGGTCCCGCCTCCGGCCGTCGCGCCGCTCCCGACTCCCGTGTCTCCGCCGCCCCCCTCGGCTCCCACCCCTTCGCCTTCGCTGTCCGTGGGTCCCGCGCGCCCGCCCGAGCCGACACCGCCCCCGGCCGCCGTCGCCATTCCGGACGCTCCCACGCCGCCGCCTGCCGCACCCTCGCGCAACATCGTTTTCAACTTCGACAATGCCGATGTGGAGGTGGTCATCCAGGCCGCCGCCGAGATCGTCGGCTTCAACTACGTGCTGGCCCCCGCGGCACGCGGTCGAAAGGTGACGGTCCAGACCATAGGCAAGATCGCCAACAACGACGTCTTCAACGTGCTCCTGACCATCCTCGACGTCAACGGCCTGGCCGCCGTCAAGTCGGGCAATCTCTATCGCATCATCCCGAAGGAGGGCGCGCCCCAGTCCTCGATCCGGACCGTGGTCGGACGCGAAGCGGATCCCTCGCGCGGCGGCGATGAGGTCCTGACCCAGCTCGTTCCGCTCCGTTACATCAGCGCCGTGGACGCCGTCAGTCTCCTCCGCCCCTTTGTGCCCCAGCAGGGCGCCATCTCCGCCCATCGCGAAACGAACCTCCTCATCATCACGGACACGGCCGCGAACATTCGGCGCGTGCTCGACATCGTCAAGCTGGTGGACGTGGAAGTGGCGGTGGACGAGCTCCAGATCATCCCCCTCCGCCATTCCGATGCCCAGGAGCTGGCTCAGCTTCTCAACCAAATGTTCTCCACCGGGCGGCTGCGGACAGGTGTGGGCACGGTACCGCCGGGAGCGCCCACGCCGCCACCCCCTGTTCCCGGGGCACCCGTACCGCCTGCGATACCACCGTCGCCCACTACCCCGACCGCCGACCGCCCGCTCATCGTGGCCGAGCGCCGCTCGAACTCCCTCGTCATCCACGCCCGTAAGGCGGAGATGGATACCATTCGAAAGCTGATCGAGAAGCTCGACGTTGACATCTACGGCGGCCAGCGCGTCTTCATCTACTTCGTCGAGAACACCAAGGCCAAGGACCTCGCCGCCACCCTCGATGCCATCTACGGGCGGCCGGGTCGCACGGGAGTCCAGACCACGCAGCCACGCGTGCCGTCGCAGACGCCGGGCGGGCTGCCCACCGGCGGGCTCACCACTCCGCCGCCGCCCCCGATCGTGCCCGGGCCCGCGTCATTCCCGATTGGCCCCGGACCGCTGGGCGAAGCCGCCGCCGTCGCCGCCGATCTCCGCTTCATCGCGGACGAGGTCACCAATGCCCTCATCGTGACCACCTATCCGCGACTCTGGCGCGACATCGAGGACACCATCAAGAAGCTCGACCGCATGGCCCGCCAGGTGCTCATCGAGGTGCTGGCCGCCGAGGTCACGCTGACCGACGACACCAAGCTCGGCATCGAGTGGGCGCTGCGCAGCGGAAAATTCACCTTCACCAATACCCAGAATAAGACCGGGACCTTGCCGAGCCTGCCGCCGACGAGCATCATCCCGGGCGCAGGAAGCCTCGGCGGCGGGACGGTCCTGCCGGTCGGCTTCAACATGTTCACGTTCGTGGCCAAGGAGTTCATCGCAGCGCTGAACGCGCTTGCGAGCGAGAACAAGGTCAACGTGCTGTCGAGCCCGTCCATCATGACGAGCGAGAACAAGAAGGCCATCATCAACGTCTCCACCTCGGTGCCTATCGTCACCTCCCAGCAGGTGCCGGTGTCGGCGGGCGGCAGCACAGGCAACTCCATAACCCAGGCGGTCGAGTACAAGGATGCGGGCATCATCCTGACCGTCACCCCGCGCATCGGCGAGCAGGGCACAGTGGCCCTCGACATCAAGCAGGAGGTCAACGAAGTCGGCGAGCCCGAGCCCCCGCCCATCAATTCGCCACGCTTCACCAAGCGCGAGGCCGAGACCTCGGTGGTGCTCCTCAACAACCAAACCCTGGTCCTGGGCGGCCTCATCCAGAACAAGCGCACCTTCATCCGCACGGGCATCCCGCTGCTCAACCGCATCCCCGTGCTGGGCTACCTCTTCGGCGCAACCGAGGAGAAGATCGAGAAGACCGAGCTGCTGCTCCTCGTCACACCGCGTGTGATCGGCACCGCCGTGGACGCCGCCCGGGTGACGGAGCAGATGAAGCGCGTGACGCCAGAGATCGAGGAGTCGATTCGGAGAGCCCCACGCTTGCCGCCGCCCACCTCCGTTCCGCCCGCCTTCATTCCGCCCCCGCCCACCTCCGTTCTGCCCCCGGCTCGCTGATACGAGTCCGGTCGGGGGCGCGCTCGTCTCCGAGCGCGGCAACCGGCTGACATACGTCGTTTGGAGAGGCCGGTCTACCCGTCTTGGGCGGACTGCGTGGACTCCAGCATGCCTCGCACTCGCACCGTTTCGTCCACCGTACCGAGCGCTTCAAAGATGGCCAGTGCTTCCTCGAGCATCTGCCGCGCCGCGGAGTGCTCGCCCATCGTCTGGTGAAGGGTCCCGCGCGCAGCCAAAGCCTTAGCCAGATCGTTGCGCGCATCGACGTCCTCGAGCATCTCCCGCGCCGCATCCAAAGAGGGCGGAGCCAAGTCGAAGGTTGACATCCAGCTCGCGACATATTACCTTTACTTTTCGTGAGAGTTGTAAAGAATACACGCCAGCGCGGCCGTACCCGGATCAGCGTCAAGAATCAGGCCACGATTCCCGTCGCCGCGCTCAGGCGGGCCGGGCTCAAGCCCGGCGACGAGCTGCGGGTCGAGGCGGCCGGGGCCGGCCGAATCGTCCTGACGCGCGTGGAGGAGACCCTGGCGGGCTACGCGGGGCGCCTGACAGGAGTCTATCCGAAGGGATCGCTGAAGAAGCTGCGGCGGGAGTGGCGATAGTCGTCGTCGACGCGAGCGTCGTCATCGCGCTGCTCGACGGCGGCGACGCGCACCATGCGGCCGCCGTGGCCGCGCTCGCGAAGACGGGCCGAGAGCGGCTGATCCTGCCGGCCAGCGCCTACGCGGAGATTCTCGTCGATCCCTGGCGCCGCGGCGCCGATGCTGTCGCCGTGATCAGGCGTTTCGTGACCGACCTGGGCATCCACGTCGAGCCGCTCACGCTGGACATTGCCGAGCGCGCCGCCAGACTCCGCGCACGCCACGGCGCGCTCCGTTTGCCTGACGCCCTCGTGCTCGCAACGGCGGACGCGCTCGATGCCGTCGCACTGACGTGTGACCGGGCGTGGCCACGCGCAAGTCGCCGGGCCCGCCTCGTGTAGGCCCCCTCACCCTACCCTCTCCCCCGCAGCGGGGGAGAGGGCTGAGAACACTCTCGCTACGCTGCTCGCTTCATTCTGATCCCTCTCCCCCAATGGGGGAGAGGGCAGAGTGAGGAGGTCAGGTCTTCGCGCATAGTCCAGCTTCTGCGGCCAGGTCGGGCTAGGCCGCCTCGGCCACGCTGGTCCGCGGACGCAGGCGCAGGAGCACGTCGTTCATGAACTCGGTGAGCCGCTCCGCCACCTCGGCCCGCTCCTTGTTGTGGCGCTCCAGCTCGGCCTCGGCGCCGTTCAGCTGCTCACGCAGCCGGTCGGCCAGTCGCTCGGTGGTCTCCGCGCGGTTGCGCATCTGCTCCACCTCGTAGACCAGCGGCCGGAGCTTCTCCGCCTCGGCCTCGAGGGCATGCAGCCGCTCCTTCATCCGCTCATTCTCGTGCAGGGCCCCGACGAGCGCCGGTATCTGGCGCTGCCCGTCTTCGAGCCACCGCAGCACCTGATCGCGGGATTCCGTCATCTCTCCCATGGCCACGATCCGCCCTCCTCTCTACTGAGGTTGTGAGCTGTGGAGACAGCGTTGGTCAGATTACGAACAATGAATTCCGCGACAACATCGAACGCCAGCGGGCCCGCGGGCGGTCTCCGGCACCGAGCGGACCTTGAAGCCAAGAGGGGAGGAAGCGGCAGCCGTCATGCCACACCGTCGACGGCCAAGCAAGGAGGACACACTGGCACGTTAGGGCGAGTTGTTCCCGCTGTCAAGACCCCGCATCACATCACGATTCCGGTTGCCGAGCAGGAGGTCGTGGATCCGAAGTCGCGGTTGCCCATTACGAGCCGTGCGAGGATTTGGAGTGACGGCCAAGCGAGGTCGCCCTTCAGCGACCAGTTTGACCGCCGCCGGA
>Ga0070706_100007342_pt1 | contig 10338 bp, 10 predicted proteins | sample KBSK5501metaG_FD_65476 | JGI IMG/M metagenome (GOLD analysis project Ga0070706, IMG submission 65476) | Corn, switchgrass and miscanthus rhizosphere microbial communities from Kellogg Biological Station, Michigan, USA - KBS K5-50-1 metaG | ecosystem: Host-associated > Plants > Roots >...
TCCTCGCGCAAGCGTCGGCAATCGTGCTCTACCATCATGGTCCGCGCGCCCTCGCCAGACACGTCTCCGACTGGCTTACGGGGAAGCGCGGTTATTACCTGCGTGACATCACCCCCATGCAGCGTTCTAGAAGTCTGGCCGGAAAGTAGCTGGACGTGGTCATGAGTGACGCCAGCAGGCCACGTGGCGCCGCCAGCGCGACCAAGCGCCACAGTGGGTAAGAGCGTGTGCCAGTAAGAGGAGCCAGACTGTAGCAGTCATCACGACCGCCGAGGTGGCCGCACCGAAAAATGCCCCAGTTCGGCGGGTGGGCCAGACTTTGGCTGGCGAGCAGCGTGAGGTTGGCGACCGTGGCGGCCATGGCCAGTGGCAAGAGCGTCTTGGCTCGGCCAACGAAGCGCGCTTGGCGAAGACCGAGCTGCACCAGGCGCGCCAGGCGGTGTTCGGCGGCTTGTCGCCGGCGACGGACTTCCCCGAAGGCGGGGCTCTGCTGGAAGGCACGCGCCGCCTGAAGCAGCCGTTCCTGAGGGTGGAGGAGGACGGTGCCGCCCGTCCGGCGAGTCGTGCGACTATTGGGCTCTGTCAGGCACTGCGCGCGCACGGGGCAAGCGGCGCAGACGGCCACCGGGAAGACGAAGACCCGGCACCCCTTCCCGCAAGGCGCCAGCCTGGCCGTGGCGCCGGCGGGGCAGGTACAGGTCGGCCCAGTGGCCGCGTCCAGATCGATTTGGAAGGCGGTCTTGGGAAAGCCGCCGTGGTTGGGCAGCACTGGCGCTTTGGCATAGTTTGGCAGAGAGCGTCCGTCCGGCGTCGGCAAACGCCTGCCGGGTCGGTCCGTCGCCGTAGGCGCAATCCGCGTCGGTCTCCGCCACGTCGGAGCCAGCCGCGACTTCACTCTGGTCCACCAACGCCAGCGCGCCAGTGGCGTCAGGCGCATTGCCGGCTGGCACCGCGGCCGCCGGCTCCTCGCCGGTGGAGGCCGCATCGGCGTAGAGCACCGCGACCGTCTCGCCGGTCACCGCCTGGACTCGCTGCGCCAAGGCGCTGATCTGCCGCCGCTCGGCTTCATTGGCGGGGGTCACCGCCAGCGCCAAGAGCGTGCCCATGGTATCGACCACCGCATGGACCTTTGAGCCACGCACCCGCTTGTGCCCATCGACTCCAGCGCGCTGTCCACTTTCCACGGTCGAGCGCAGCGTACGACTGTCGACGATGGCGACGCTGGGCTGCGGGCGTCGCCCAGCAGCGGCCCGCACCAGCAGGCGCAGATCATGGACGATGGCTTCAAAACACCCAGCCGCGATCCAGCGGCGGGTCTGTTGGTACACCGCCTCCCAGGGTGGGAAGTTCGTGGGCAGCCATCTCCAGGGCGCGCCGGTGCGCACGATGTAGCGCACCGCGTTAAAGACGTCACGCAGATCGTGGCGCCGTTGGGCCGCCGTTTGGGGCAACAAACTCAGGTAGGGGGCAACGAACTCCCATTCTTCGTCGCTGACATCGCTGGGATAGGGGCGTCTGTGCATCCCTCTATTCTACGCGCTCGCACACGCTGGTTCATAACACGCTCTTACTCAGTGATGACGCGACAGGGACTACGAAGCAAAACGTCCCGCCATCGCGTCCCACATCGCCCGGTTACCTGCCCTCGGTGCGCACACTTGCGTCGGCGTCTGCTGTGCGACTGAGCGAATCTCCGCCAATGTATGCAGCTCGCCCAGGCCGACCAGTTGCATAAGCGCGTTGCCCAGTGCGGTGGCCTCTGTCGGACCAGCTATCACAGGGACACCAAAGGCGTCTGCTAACCACTGGTTTAACCTGACATTACGCGATCCGCCACCTACCACATGGACTGCGCCAATCGTTCTCCCGGTCAGGCGTTCGAGTTGGCGCAGGACCTCACAATAGCGCAACACCAGGCTCTCCAAGATGCAGCGCGCGAAGGCTGCGGGCGTTCTCAGCGGCTCTTGCCCATGTTCCTGCAAGTACTCATTCATCGCCGTTGGCATGTGTCCTGGCGCCAGGAAGCGCCTATCATCTGGATCAATCAGCGCAGCAAAAGCAGAAGTTTCATCCAGGCTGGCGAGCAGGATGTCGTAGTCCTGCGCCCGTTGTTCCTGCGCCCAGGCGCGCTGGCATTCCTGCAAAAGCCACAACCCAGCCACGTTCTTGAGGAACCGCGTGGAGCCGAATACCCCGCCTTCGTTGGTCCAGTTGGCGGAAAGCGCCTCAGACGTCATAATCGGACTAGAAAGCTCTGCGCCCACGAGCGACCACGTTCCTGAACTGATGTATGCCCAGTCATTCCCCTGTGCGACCGGAGCGGCCGCGATTGCTGAGCCGGTGTCATGAGTGGCTGGGGCGATCACCCGCGCAGCGCCCAACTCATCCCGCCATTCCGAAAGCGTCTCACCAAGCGAGGTCCCCGGCTCAACGACTGGCGGCAACATGGCAGTGGGGATGCCAAGGTCATCGAGTAGGTCAGTCGCCCAGCGCCCCGCGATAGGATCCCAGCATTGAGTCGTCGTGGCGTTGGTTCGCTCGCTGACCTGCGCCCCGCTAAGCCAGCTATGGAGCAAATCAGGTATCAGCAGCAGGCGATGGGCGTTCTCCAACTCCTCAGGTTGTTGCCGGTGGTGAGCATATAGCTGGAAGAGCGTGTTGATCGGCATGAATTGGATGCCGGTACGCGCGTATATGGTCTCGCGCGGCGTGCGAGTAAAGACTTCCTCCATCACGCCGTCGGTGCGGTGGTCGCGATAGTGAAAGGGGAGTGCGCGAAGAAGTCCCTCCGAGTTGACGGCCCCATAATCCACGCCCCAAGTGTCGACGCCAATGCTATCAAACTGCCCGGTCACCTGGCGAGCCTTGCGTAAGCCAATGAGCGTCTCCTCCCAGAGTCCGAGCACATTCCATAGGCGGTGGCCACGGACGATGACAGGGTGATTGGGAAACCGATGCACCTCGTCCAAAGTCAGACGACGACCATCGAAGCGCGCCAGCATCACCCGGCCGCTCTCGGCTCCGAGATCTACCGCTGCCATCGTGCGAGCCGCCATGGCTCGGTGTCCCTTCGTCTAACGTGGGTAGGCAGCTGCGACTCCGCCATCCACATTGATGATGTTACCCGTGCTTTTGGACGAGCGCGCTGGAGACGCGAAGAAGGCGACTGCCTCGGCGATGTCGTCAGGGAGGATCGATACCCCTAGCGTCGTGCGCTTCCGATAGACTTCTTCGAGTTCCTCCGGCGCGACGCCATAGGTAGCGGCGCGTTCCTTCCGCCAGGCGCTATCCCAGATGCGCGATCCACTCAGCACCGCGTCGGGGTTGACCGTGTTGACACGGATGCCAAACGGGCCACCCTCCTCGGCCAGACAGCGCGCCAGATGCACCTCGGCAGCCTTCGCCGTCGAGTAGGCGGCTGCGTTCTTGCCTGCCACCAGCGCGTTCTTGCTGGCGACAAACACCAACTGGCCGCCACGTCCCTGCTGCTGCAGGAGGCGGAAGCCCTCGCGCGCGACGAGGAAATACCCGGTCGCCAACACGTTCCAGTTGCGGTTCCATTCGCTAAGACTCGTCTCCGTGATCGGCGCGCTGGAGGCGAGGCCGGCATTATTGACGATGGTATCGACACCGCCAAAGGCCAGAGCCGCATCTACGAACGCCGCTTTCACCGCTTCCTCGTCGGTCACATTCATCTGGACGACCACTGCGCGTCCTGGTCCGACCTGTTGGCGGATCGCATCCGCCACGCGCTGCGCGCCCTCCAGATCGATATCTGCAAGGACCACATGGGCGCCATCGCGCGCAAGCCGGAGACAGACCGCCGAGCCGATGCCGCCTGCGCCTCCCGTGACCAGGGCGACTTGGCGCGCAAACTCGCGCTCCGGCAGGGCCAGTTTCAGCTTGTTCTGTTCCAAGGGCCAGTATTCCACCGCGTAGCTCTCGGCGTCGGTCAGCGAGATGAAGCCACCACAGGCTTCTGCGCCGCGCATCACCGCGATGGCGCGGCGGTAGAGTTGTGCGGCGACGTCAGCCATAGCGGCGTCTTTTCCGGTGGTGAACATGCCAACTCCTGGGATGAGGATAACACGTGGGTGTGGGTCGCTGGCGGCGTCAGGCGCGCGCAGCACGCTCTCACTCGCGTCAGGGTCCAGGTCCTGCTCGGCGTTCGACTGGAGGTAAGAATTGTACTTGGCGACGTAGGCTACGACACCATCCCGCAGCGCCGTCTCCAGCGCAGCAGAGTCTTGCTCCGGTGTCCAATCCACTAGCAGTGGCCACGACTTGGTGTGCAACAGGTGATCGGGGCAGGCGGCGCCAATCTGCGTCAAGCGTGGAGCATCTTTGCACGTAGCGAAGCCCAGCGCGTCCTCACCGTCCTCGAAGCGCAAGATCTGCCGCTTGTCGGCAGAGACAAGCCCCCGCAGCAGCGGAGCGACCGCAGCGGCAACCTTGCGGCGCTGTTCCAGCTCTAGCTGTTCTGCGCGCATGCCACCGAACACACTGCGGCGGCCTTTGCGGAGACGCGCTTCCACATACTCGCGCGCCTGCCCAATCATCTGCATCGTCGAGGTGAAACAGGCTTCATCCGTGTCACCCCAAGTAATCAGGCCATGCTTGGCTAAGATAACAAGGCGGGCGGGCGCATGATCGCGCACGGCGAGCGCGACCTCGCGCGCCAAGCCGAAGCCAGGACGCCGATAGGGGATCCAGATCAACTCGTCGCCAAAACACTCCAGCGCAAGTTGCTCACCGTCCTGAGCGCACGCGAAGTAGTTCGTCGCGTCGGCATGTGTGTGATCGATATGGATGAACGGGAGGAAGCCATGAAGCAACGTCTCAATGGAGGGGCGCGGGCGGCTGGGCTCGACAAAACAATGCGCCAGATACTCCACCATCTCGACGTCGCTCATACGTTCGCGCTCCAGCAATGGGGTAATGTCATCGAGATAGAGCCCGGTAAAAGACGCCTCAGTACAGGTCGCCAGGTCTGAGCCTGAGCCTTTGACCCACAGCACGCGAGCCTGTCTCCCACGGAAGTCGATCTCGTCCGACTTCGCGCTGGTGTTTCCACCACCCCAATTGCAAACGGAACGATCCGCGCCGAGGCGGCGCGAACGGGCAACCAGCTGATCCAGCGTTTGACGCGCGCGCGGGTGGTCCATGTGGCTCATGATGACGCTACCTTTAGTCCAAATGAAATGCCTCCGGCAACAAATGGGGGAATCCCGTTGCCGGATCGACCTCGCGTATGAGGATGTCGCTCGTCTGCGCCTCCCACCGTGCGGCGACCTCGCTCTTGGCGAGGTACGAGCGATAGAAGTCAAGATCATCGACCTCGAGGTACGCGAAGAGCTGAATGCCGTCGCGAAAGATAGAATAGTTATGGCAGCCTGCCGCCTTCAGTTCGGCCAGCATCTCAAGCCACACCTTTTGATGGCGGCGGTGGCACTCTTGCTCGGCCCCGGGAACGATACACATGAGAAAGGCGATGCGCTGCACCTATATCCTCACAGACTAGCTGCCGGGATAACCGGCGCTGACCAACTCGGCGCTGCGCTCACGCTCTATTTGTTCGACATACCCGCTCTTGCGGAGCGCCGCCACTGGATCTGCATCCAGTCCTTGACGCTGCCGCACTTCCTCGAGGAGCGGGCGCACATCAGTCTCATACGCGGCGTGCAACTCACGATAGCTTGCCAGGACGTCTCCCGCCCTTTGTGCGCGATGAAGCGCCTTGCGGTCCACCAGCAGCGCCTTAGCATAGGCGATCTGGATGTTCATGACGCTCTGAATCATGGCTTCGATCTTGGGCTCAATGTTGTGCGACTGATCGATCATATAGGCGATGCGGCCCACATTGGTGTTGCCCTCTTCCGCGGCGCCAACGATCTCGTTGAAGGTGCAGAAGAGCTCGAAGGGGTTGACTGATCCGACAATCAGGTCATCGTCGCCGTACTTGCGGTCATTGAAGTGGAACCCTCCAAGCCGACCTTCATCAAGCAACTGGGCGACGATTTGCGGGATATTCGTTCCCTGTGGATGATGTCCAGTGTCGATAAGCACTTCAGCCTGCGGCCCAAGCTTGGTCGCCATCAACAGCGCGGTTCCCCAATCGGGCAGGTCCGTCGCATAGAACGCAGGCTCGAAGAACTTATATTCGATCAACAGCCGCATCTCCGGCGGCAGGTCGGCGTAGATCGCCTGTAACGACTCGATGAGTCGGTGGCGGCGGGCGCGCAGCTCATCCTGACCCGGATAGTTCGTTCCGTCAGCCAACCAGAGACTGATGATGGTTGAGCCAGTCGCTTGCGCGATAGCAATGCACTCGCGTACATGCGCTATGGCGCGGCGACGAGTTGCCCGATCAGGATTGGCCAAGCTGCCGAGCTTGTACGCGTCATCCTGAAACAGATTGGGATTGATGGCCCCGATACGAAGGCCAAGATTCTCAGCCTCACGCCGAGCAGCGTGCCAATCATCAGTTTGGTCCCATGGAATATGGAGCGCTATCGTGGGGCAGGCGTGCGTCAGTCGGTGAACTATGGAAGCGTCGGCAAGCTTCTCTTGCAGATTGCGCGCCGCCCCACGCTGAGCAAACACCTTGAAGCGGGTACCAGAATTGCCATAGCCCCATGACGGGGTTTCCACGGAGAAGGCCTGGATACGGTCCAAAAGCCTGCCAAGATCGAATTGTTGCTGTCGCTGGCGCAGCGTGGCACGGAGCGTCGCCGCCACACTATCGGAACTCATGGTGTTTCTCCGCTGCTTGGGTTCCAGCCGCAGTACGAGGGAGGAGATGGCTGACAGAAATCTGCAGCCACTTCCTTTGGCGCGTTGGCTTGGAAGTTGAATTGGTCGATGTTGTTCGCGTCGAACACGGTGGGTTTGCCAAGCAGGACCATGCCGTTTTCACCGATGGTGTAAGAGCCGAGAGTACCAGCGGTGAAGGTCTCTCCGGACTTACCGGTGATCTTGCTCTGGACAAGTAGAGCGGCCGCATAGTAGGGAAGATAGCCGAGATGGCCAACATCTCACAGCTCAAATTGCTTGATGGTACCATCTTTGACGAACTTGCGCAGGCCATTCGGCGTTCCAAGGCCAGTCAGCGCAATCTTACCGGAGAGGTTGTTGGACTCCAGGTAGCACGCTGCCGCCGCGATGCCAACCGTCGTGGGCAAGATGATGCCCTTGAGATTGGGGAAGGCCTGAACCAGCGCTTGGGTTTCGTTGAAGCTGGTCTGGTCGTCGTCATTGCCGTACGCGATCTTCACCACCTCCCATGCCAGAGCCGTACGGTAAGTCGAGCTGCGCTTCGTGCGCGGGTCTACGCTGGCTTTTCAGGCGACCGCGCGCAACCAGCAATACGTTACCGGCGCTTGCGGACAACCATAGCGATACGCCGTTGGGACGAGATATTCATATTGGAATCCTGCAGCCGCTCGCGGTAGTAGGTCACGGCCTTGTCAACCTCACCGAAGTATAGCAACCGCCCTTCGTCGATCAGCGCCGCTTTGTCACACAGCTCGCCGATCATATCGACAGCATGCGTCACATAGAGCAGTGTCGCGCCCTGCTTGCGGATCGCCTTCATGCGCTGGATGCATTTTTGCTGGAACGCCTCGTCGCCCACCGAAAGCGCCTCGTCGATGATCAGGATGTCTGGATCGACTGAGGAGGCGACGGCGAAGCCCAGTCGCGCCTGCATCCCGGACGAGTACGTGCGCAGCGGCGAGTCGATGAACGCCTCCAACTCGGAGAAGGCGACGATCGAGTCGAACTTCGCCTGCATCTGCTGCTGGGAAAAACCCAACATCGCCCCGTTCAGGAAGACATTCTCACGCCCCGTCAGCTCCGGATGGAATCCCGCCCCCAGCTCGATCATGGGTGCGACCTGGCCGCGTACCCAGACCCGTCCCGCAGTTGGCCCCTGTACACGTGCGATCACTTTGAGCAAGGTGCTCTTGCCCGCGCCGTTGCGTCCAATCAAGGCGATCGCCTCGCCCCGCTTGACCTGCAAGTTAATGTGGCTTAGCGCGGTGAACTCGGTATACGCCACTGTGCGCCGCGTAATGCTGCGTACCACTCGCTCCTTGAGAGTGTTGATGCGCTCTGTCGGCATGCGATAGCGCACCGTGACGTCCGCCACCGAGACTGCGGTCTCGCTGTCGAACGCCATGAGGTGCCGGCGTAACAGCTTGCTACGCGCAGGCTCTTCCTCGCTGGGAGCAAGCGTGACGCCGTCATGGACGTCATCAGAGGTGGTAGGCAAATCTGGACTCCAATCTGGTAAAGACCAGCCAGCCGATCACACATGCGCCTATGGCAAACGCTGTCGCCCAGCCGAGTTCGTGATACGCAGGCCGTGTGCCATCGATCACGACGGTACGTGCGATGTTGAGAAACAGATACATCGGATTGTACTGCTCGAGCGCAAACACGATTGGCCCTAACTGAGTAGCAGGATAAATGACCGGCGTGAGATAGAAATAGACGCTCAGTAATACCGCCCAGATCTCGACCGTGTCGGTGAAGTAGACCGCCATGCTCGAGAGGACAAGCCCTACGCCAAACGCGAAGAGCGTGACCAAGAAGCACGGCACGATGAGAAAGAGCCACCACAACGTTGGTTGCACACCTGTCACGTACGCAAGAATGGCAAACGGAACGAGCGAAAAGATGAGGTTGACCAAGGCGCTGCCAATCGCTGAGCCAACGAAGACGCTCGGCGGCACATACATGCGACGCAGAACCGAGCTATTGCCCACCAAATTCGACATCGCCGCCACCGTCCCCTGGGCGAAGACGTTCCACAGCAGGAGGCCGACAAGCACGAACGTCGCATAGTGTGGAGTGCTAAAGCGGAAGATCGCAGAGAAGACGACCACCAGGACGCCCATCGTGAGCAACGGGCTGAGCATTACCCAGATGAAACCGAGTATGGAGCGCTTGTAGCGCACCTTGAGGTCACGCGAGACCAGGTTCAAGACCAGGAAGCGATAGCGAAAGAACTCCCTGATCTCAAAGAGACCGCGGAACCGAATCGCGCCTGAGTCGTACACTGGAAGCTGTGTCGCCATGCCATCGCTCTTTACCACGTGCGATCCTTGTGATCCGCCTTGGTTCCGCACGACCCGCCTAGGAGCAGGCAGAAACCAGCAATCTGCGTCATGGAACGCGCCCTCCTCGAGCCTTTGCATTCACCATACTTTAACACGACGGTGGTCGCTAGGACAGAAGGGAGCGCCCCCAACTGCGTAACGAACCACACCAGGCATAGTCACTCCGACGCGAAGAGCGCCCTTCATCTCTTCTTGCGGCGCCCGCGTGTGCCAAGCGCTGCATTGCCGTCAACATGCGGCGCTGTAGCAGGACTGACAAGAAGACCTGCTACAGCTAGCTGTAAAATTACGCGCGATTGCTCACCATTCCCCAGGCTCCCACTCCTGCCACGATGACCCCAAGCACCGCGAGATAGATCCCGAGGTGTGGCACGATCAACGTGCTTACCGTAAAGTGCTCGATAACAGCGATCGCGACCAGAACGACACCCACAATGACGAGGCCAAGCGCGAGGTTTCTGCTCATGCTTTAACTTCTCCTAAGAAGCCTGCTGGCAAGCGATGTCAGTTCGCCTGCGCGCCCACTATAGCAGGAGAAGCATTGCATGACAATAGTCTTACATGAAAGGGCCAGAAAGCCCCTGCTTTCAAGCGGGGGATGACTGGCCTGCTCCACTTTCCGTTTTCTCGTTCGTGTGCGAGAAGTGCTCTGTGCAAGGTTTGATAATGGTTGCCTCTCCCGACGCGACTGTCCTTGCACTCGGGCTGGGCTTGCCCGTCAGGCGCCAACGTAGTGGGTTGCCACATGCGTAGCCTGAGCATCTCCCGCATTTGAGCGGGGGAGTGTCAACTGACTGTCCCTGCAATGGCAGTGGGGGGATAGATACTCTATGCGGGTTTCTCCGCCACTTTTGGGCAATCGAGATTTCTCGGTGATATTCGCTGCTAGTTACAGGTGGATGAGTGGGCTTGAATTCAGGCCTCAGCGTACCATGTCTGTGGGAGAGGTATCGCAGCATCGGCCGAGCGTCGGTCACGCAGCGTCGGCAGTTGCTCTTGGGCTCCCAATCGCCAAAGTGTGGATACTCTATGCGCACATCTCCGCCACCCCCTCCAGTGAGTCGACAGACCGCCACTGATGAATCCGCTGATCCCCACTCTCTGCCCACGATTCCTCGACGAAGGCATATCATCCTACATTTGGTTTCACTTCATGACTTCCTGGGAGCGATGACGTGAACGGCGCGGGGCAGAAAGCGGGCAGCCTCGATATGGC
>Ga0070706_100007346_pt1 | contig 10335 bp, 8 predicted proteins | sample KBSK5501metaG_FD_65476 | JGI IMG/M metagenome (GOLD analysis project Ga0070706, IMG submission 65476) | Corn, switchgrass and miscanthus rhizosphere microbial communities from Kellogg Biological Station, Michigan, USA - KBS K5-50-1 metaG | ecosystem: Host-associated > Plants > Roots >...
CAAGACGATCCCCTTGCCTACTTCTACAATCCGAGCCCGCCGGTTGAGTTCTTCGCTCGTGGAGTCGACGTCGAGGTCGCGTGGATGGGCGGCGGTCGCCTCGTGTGCACGGGCAATAGCTTTGCGACGCCTCACATCGCGGGAATCGCGGCGCTCGTTCTCTCGAAGCACCCCGAGCTGACGCCCTTCCAGCTCAAGAGCGTGCTCTATCTCTGCGCGTCGAACGTGGGAGGAGAGAAATGACCGACGACCTGCATGCCTCCGTCGCCGCCGGTGTGCTGGGAACTGAGGCCAGCTATGGGGAGCTCTTGCGCTCCATCGTCCAGGTCGCGCGCGCGATCTTCAAGGCCAAGGCCTCGTCGATACTGCTCCTCGACGAGGAGACTGACGAGCTCGTGTTCGAAGCGGCCGCCGACGACGCGTCTGAAAGCTTGGTCGGCATGCGTTTCCCGTCGAGCACGGGCATCGCCGGGTTCGTGCTCGTCAGCCGGCAGCCCCTCGTGATCGAGGACGTTCTCTCCGACCCGCGTTTCTCGCGCGAGACCGCAGAGAGCACCGGGTTCGTCCCCAAAGGGCTCATGGCTGTGCCGCTACTCCACGAGGAACGGGCGCTCGGGGTTCTCGAGGTGCTCGATCGACCGACGGACTCCAGGTTCACCCTGGCGGAAATGGAGCTGCTCGGCCTGTTCGCGAACCAGGCTGCCATCGCCCTCGACCTGCTGCAGCGGGCTCGGCGCGCCCAATCGGCGCTTGCGGGGAGCGGCGACCTGTCGGTCGTGGCCCGTGTTGCGGCAGCCCTCGAACGGAGGCGTGAGGAAGGCGAGACCGACAGTGCCTTCCGTCTGCTCAGCGAGCTCGAAAGACTGCTCTAATCGCCTTAGAGACAGCGAAGCCCGGGCAGTGCCCGGGCCTCGACAAACAAGGAATGCAGGGCGCTAGGGCTACGCCTTGCGCCTGTGGGCTTCGACGTCGTCGTCGTCGCTGTCGTCCTCGGCTGCAGGCTCGTCCGCGAGCGCGCGCTTCTTGTGCGCCTCGACGTCTTCCTCTTCAGTGGACACCTCGAGCCGCTCTTCGTCCGTCATTGCAGGCCTCCTTCCGGAAAGTCACGTTATAACGTGGACAACCACTAGACGTACCAGTTTGGCCGGATCTTCCCGCCGGGTGGCCACCAGCACGAACATGGGATGCTCGCCGGATGCCGATCGCCGAGCGGCTGGGCGAGGCCCGGGACGCCTTCGGGGGAGTGCTCCGGAACCGCGCACTGCTCCAGCTCGAGCTCGCCTGGGCGTTCTCCATCATCGCGGCCTGGGCGTACGGCATCGCGGTCGTCGTCTTCGCCTATGAGCACGGCGGGGCGCGGGCGGTAGGGCTCGTCGGCCTACTGCGTTGGGGTGCGGCCGCGATCGCTTCGCCGTTCGCGGCGATCCTCGGGGACCGCCACGACCGCCGGCTCGTGATGGTGGCGTCCGACCTTGTTCGCGCGGCGCTCATACTCGGCGCGGCCGCAGCCGTCTTCACCTCCGCCGGGGCAGCGCTCGTCTACGTGCTCGCAGGCCTCGTGAGCGTGGCCGGAACGGCGTTTCGACCGGCCGAGGCGGCATACACGCCGGCTCTCGCTCGGACTCCTGACGAGCTCAGCGCCGCCAACGTTGTCGCCGCTGCGATCGAGAGCGTCGGGATCTTCATCGGGCCGGCGCTCGGCGGCGTCATCCTCGCCTGGAGCGGCACCGCGACCGTTTTCATCGTCACTGCAGTTGGAGTAGGCCTGTCGGCTGCCCTGATCCTCGGCATTCGAGGCGCGCCGAGTGCCCGACCGGCCATCGAGCACTCCGAGGAGGGCGCTCTCGACGAGCTGCTCGCCGGCTTGCGGGCGATCGTCCAGGATCGCAAGGTCGCCGTGCTCGTGGGTCTGTTCGCCGCTCAGACCTTCGTCGACGGGTTGTTGGGTGTGCTCATCGCGGTCGTCGCGCTCTCGTTCCTCGACGCGGGTGCAGCAGCCGTCGGGTGGCTCAACGCCGCCTCGGGCATCGGAGGCCTCGTAGGTGCCGTGGTCGCCGGCGCGCTTGTCGGCCGTGGTCGACTGGCGGGCGACTTCGGTCTTGGCGTGCTGCTGTTCGGGATTCCGCTTGCGCTCGTCCCAGCCTGGCGCAACCTCGGGTTTGCGCTGATCCTGCTGGGTGTCATCGGTAGCGGGAACACGCTCGCGGACGTCTCGGGCATGACCCTGCTCCAGCGAGCGGCGCCCGACTCCGTGCTCTCGCGGGTGTTCGGCGCGCTCGAGAGCGTGCTGCTGCTCACGGTCGGCGTCGGCGCTGCGGTCGCTCCCGCGCTCATCGCACTTCTCGGCGTGCGCGGCACGCTCGTCGTGTCGGGGCTCCTGCTCCCTGCGCTCGTGCTTCCAACCTGGCCGTTGCTTCGACGCATCGACCGGGAAGCGGTCGTTCCGGCCGCGAGAGTGGAGCGCCTAAGGGCAATCTCTTTCCTGGCCCCGCTTCCAGAGGCGACGCTGGAGCAGCTCGCCCGTGCGATGCACGAAGAGCGTGCAAGAGCGGGGGGAGAGGTCGTCCGCCAGGGCGAGGCCGGCGATCGCTTCTACGTCGTCGATGCCGGGGCATTGGATGTCTTCGTCGACTCGGCTCGAGTCGGAACGCTTGCCCCCGGCGATTCGTTCGGAGAGATCGCCCTGCTGCGGGACGTGCCGCGCACGGCGACGGTGAGGGCGCGTTCCGACTCCGTGCTGCTCACGCTCGATCGCGAAGCCTTCGTTCCGGCCGTCGCGGGATATGCGCCGAGCCTCGCCTCGGCCGAGGCGGTGATCGGGTTGCGGCTTGGACCGAGGCCTGCGGGGATCGTGCGCGCCTAGTGCCCCTCGCGGCAAAGCTGGCAGGCACTAAACCGACGAGCTGCTCGGCAGCGAACCGAGGCGGCTTGCCACGAGGGCGTAAGCAGCCTCGGCACTGTCCGGATGGCCCGTGACGGCGGCGATGAACTCGTCGCGGTCGAGCGCCAGCAGGTCGACGTCCGTGCGAGCGCGGACAGTCGCGGTGCGCGGCACGTCCCGCAGCAACGCGATCTCGCCGAAGTAGGACCCTCGTCCGAGCGGTTCGGTGGGACGGCCGTCGACGAGGACGTCCACCTCGCCGTTTTCGATGATGTAGAAGCGGTCACCGTGGTCCCCCTGCCGAACGATGTCCTCTCCCGCGCGCGTGTGCACGGGGAGCAGGTCGTCGGCCAGTTGTTCGAGGGTTGGGGTAGGCAGCGGTCGAAAGAGTGCGATCTCGCCGAGCAGATCGACGTAGCGGGGCGCATCGCCGACGGCGACGTCGAGATTCCTCAGGCGACGCCAGGAGAGCACGGCCAGGACGGGTAACGCCGCTCCCGTGGCGGCTAGCGCTCCTCGGTTGCCGAGCCCGTCGATCAGAACGGGCGCGAGAATCGCGCCGAGCCCGAGCGTCCCGACGAAGACGCTCTGGACGACTCCCATCACCCGGGTCAGGACCTCGCCGGGCGTGACTCGCTGCAGCAGTGTCAGCCCGGCGACGTCGACGATCGTGATGCCAAGGCCCACGAGCGCGAGGAAAACGAGCGTTGGTCCAGTGTGAGGTAGCAGCGCGATCAGCGCCATCGGCAAGCCGGCCATCGCCAGCCCGATTCCGAACGCAGACGCGAGTCGCCGCGAGCCGACAAGCCCGACCGCGGCAAGCCCTCCGAGGAGGCCGCCCACACCGATGGCGGAATTGAGGTAGCCGATTCCCGCTTTGCCCAGACCGAGCACTTCGACGGCAGTGACGACGATGAGGACGTTGAGGGCACCGGCGGCAAGCGTCTGGGCGCCGTAGAGCCCGATGATCGTGCGGAGACGGCCGTCGCCGAGGACGGTCCGGAAGCCCGCCGAGGCCTCGTGCAGGAAGCTTCCCCTCGAGGTCACCGCTTTCTCGACCCGATCCGTCCTGACGGCGGCGAGGAGCAGGGCAGCGACGAGAAAGATCCCTCCTGCCACGAAGAAGACGGTGTCGGTGGCGGTTGCGGCAAGCAGAAGACCCCCGACAGCCGGACCGACGAAAAGCCCGACGCTTTCGACCGTGGTCAGGACGAGGTTCGCGGCCGTCAACTCCTCCGGTGTGCGCGCGAGCACTGGCAGAAGGGCCGACTGCGTGGGCCTGAACGTCGACTGGAGCAGGCCCATGAGGCTCGCAAGGGCATAGACGATGCCTGCCGGGGCACCGCTGAAGGCGGCAAGAGCTGCGCCGGCAATCGTCAGGCTGCGGGCGATGTTGATCGCGACGATCACGCGCTCGCGCGGATAGCGATCGCCGAGGACCGCGCCGAAGGGAGCCGCCACGACCGACGGCAGCACGCGCAGTAGCCCGACGAGTCCAACGGCTCCGGGGCCTCCGCGGTCGTAGGCGTAGAACGACAGCGCGACGATGAACATCCAGTAGGCGCACACGGTCCCTGCCCAGGAGAGCTCGACCCTCCTCAGGTTGGGGTTCGTGAAGACCGAGGAAAAGGCGCGGCGCGAGTCCTCGAGCCGCTCGCGGAAGGCGCGGAGCATCGCGCGATCGTAAAGCGGTTTGCCTTTTCAGGAAAGTTAGGGAAGATGTAGAGGTGCTACGCCGTCTAGTGCAAGAACACGCCGGATTCGGATTCGGCGATCGAAAGGAGGAGTAGTGGAGGAGCAGAAGCCAACTTCTGGTAACGAGGACGTCGAGGCTCACCTTCTTCCGCCAAACGAGCGGCCACCTGCAGACCGGCTGCCGCCGAACGAGCGGCCACCCGTGGAGCGTGACGATGACCCCGACGTCGAGCTGCATGCTCTGGTCGAGCGGCCCCCGCAGGAGTAGCCCGGTCTTTCATCTGGTTTTCGTCGGGGCGGCTGCGGCCGCCTCGACTGTCTCTCAGGGCATCAATCCATCTTCGCCATGACGTGCTTGATCTGGGTGTAGTCCTCGAGGGAGTAACTCGACAAGTCCTTGCCGTAGCCCGACTGCTTGAAGCCGCCGTGCGGCATCTCGCTCACGAGCGGAATGTGGTCGTTGATCCAGACAGTGCCGAACTGAAGCTTGCGCGCCGCATTCAGTGCCCGCCCGATGTCGCGCGTCCACACCGAGGCAGCGAGCCCGTAGTTCACGTCGTTCGCCCAGGCGATCGCCTGGTCGTCGTCCGCAAAGCGCTGCACGGTCACGACCGGGCCGAAGACCTCGCGCTGAACGATCTCGTCCTCCTGCCCGACATCCACCACCACCGTCGGCTTGACGAAGAAGCCGCGGTCCCCGTTGGTACCGCCGCCGGTGAGGACGGTCGCCCCCTTCGCGCGGTCGAGGAAGCCGAGCACACGGTCCTGCTGAGCCTTGGAGATCACCGGCCCCATCTCGATCTCGTCGCCCTCCGCGGGATCGCCGACGTGGAGTGACTCGACGGCTGGCACGAGCTCCTCGAGCAGCTTGTCGTAGATCTTCGGGCCGGCGACGACACGCGACGCCGCAGTGCAGTCCTGTCCGGAGTTCCAGTAGCCGCCGATCTTGATTCCCTCTGCGACCGCGGCCGGATCCGCGTCGTCGAAGACGAGCACCGGCGCCTTGCCGCCGAGCTCGAGGTGCACGCGCTTGAGATTGTCCGCCGCCGTCCGCGCGATGATCTTGCCGGTCTCGACGTCGCCCGTGAGCGAGACCAGGCGCACGTCCGGATGCTTGACGATGGCCTCGCCGGTCGGGACGCCGTCGCCGGTGACGACGTTGAGCACCCCCGGCGGCAGAATCTCAGCGGCAAGCTGGGCGAAGCGCAGCGTCGTCAGCGGCGTCTGCTCGGAGGGCTTCAGCACCTGGGTGTTCCCCGCCGCGAGTGCGGGGGCGAGCTTCCAGACCGCCATCATCAGCGGGTAGTTCCACGGTGCGATCCCGCCGACGACGCCGATCGGCTCGCGCCGGAGCCAGGACGTGTAGCCGCGCATGTATTCGCCTGCGGCCTTGCCTTCGAGCACGCGCGCCGCCCCCGCGAAGAAGCGGATGTTGTCGGCGCACACCGGCAATTCGTCTTTCGCGTACGAGAGCGGCTTGCCGACGTTCTGAGATTCGAGCTCAGCGAGCTCGTCCGCATGGTCCTCGATCGCGTCGGCGAGCTTCAGCAACAGCTCGGCGCGCTCGCCCGGCGTCGTCTCGAGCCACTCCACGAGCGCCTTCTTGGCGGCCTGGACGGCGCGGTCCACGTCCTCGGCAGATGCGAGGGGCACCTCGGCGATCGTCTCGCCGGTCGCCGGGTTCAGGACCTCCATGGTCTCGCCGCTCGACGCGTCGACCCATTCGCCCCCGATCAGGTTCTTGTGGTGTGAAACCGTGACGCTCATTCATGCCTCCAATCGGTCGCGAACAACACTATCGCCGCCTGAGCACGCCCGTGTCCCGCGTCAGCCGGACGGAGACGGCGACCGGGATCAAGGTCAGCAGGATGACGACGAGCACGACGACGTTCACCTGTGGGAGGTTCGTCCCCTGGCGAATTGCGCCCAGAATCCACAGTGGCAACGTGTTCTGCGCCCCCGCCGTGAAGTAGGTCACGATCACCTCGTCGAACGAGAGCGCGAAGGCGAGCAGCCCTCCCGCGACGATGGCGGTCGACAGGACCGGCAATGTGACGTAACGGAATGTCTGCCAGCCGTCGGCTCCCAGGTCCATCGAGGCCTCCGTCAGTGAGCCCGGAACCCGGCGGAGCCGTGCGATGACGTTGTTGTAGACGACGACGATGCAAAAGGTCGCGTGGCCGATGACGATCGTCCAAAGCGACAGGGTCACGCCGCCTGTCACGAAGAAGGAGTTGAGTGCCATCCCGGTGATGATTCCGGGAAGCGCGATCGGGAGGACGAGGATGAACGAAATGGCCTCGCGTCCGAAGAAGCGGAAGCGGTGAACGGCGAACGCTGCGGCAGATCCAAGCCCGAGCGCGATTCCGGTCGAGATGAGGCCCACGCGCACAGAGAGCCACAGCGCGTCCCGTATCTCGGTGTTGCGCCACGCCTGCCCGAACCAGCTCGTGGAGAAGTGAGTAATCGGCCACGACTGCACGTTCGAGGCGTTGAACGCGTAAACGCTGATCAGCACGATTGGGACGAGCAGAAAGAGAATGACGAGCGCGGTCCATGCTCCGAGAACGATCCTTGTCGCCCGCGTTTCCACTACAAGGCCTCGAAGGCCCCGAGCCGCCGGGCGATCGTGAGATAGACGGCCATCACGACCACGGGCACCGTGGCATACGCGGCGGCGAACGGGACGTTGTTCGCGATGCCGACGTTCGAGTAGACGACATTTGCGATGAACTGCTCTCCTCCGCCGACCAGCTGCGGGGTGATGAAGTCGCCGAGTGTCAGCGAGAACGTGAAGATCGATCCGGCCACGAGACCGGGGAGGATGAGCGGCAGCACGATCGAGCGCGTGGTGCGCATTCCGCGGGCGCCGAGATCCCGCGACGCCTCGAGATAGGAGTCGGGAATCCGTTCGAGCGCTGCGTAGACCGGGAGGATCATGAACGGCAGCCAGAGGTACGAAAACACGATCCACATCGCCCAGACCGAGTAGCCGATACCCGAGCCCGGCAGGCCCACCTTCCCCAGCGTCCAGTTGAGCACGCCGTCCGATTGCAGGATCAGTCGCCAGGAATAGACACGCGCGAGGTAGCTCGCCCAGAGCGGAATGAGCACTCCGACGAACAGGACGGCTCGAATTCGGGGTGATGCGATCCGAACCATGAAGTAAGCGACGGGAAGGGCGAGCAGTGCGTCCGTGATCGTGACGGCGGCGGCGAGCCCGACGGTCCGGAAGATGATGTTGCGCAGGTCCGCCTGTTGGAAGATCTGGGTGAAGTTCCCGACGTTCCAGTGCTTGACCAGCTCGCTCGTGAACGGATCGATGGTCCAGAACGCGGAAACGAACAGCGCGACCAACGACAGGAGATAGATCACGACGAACCAGAGCAGAGGCGGAGTCAGCAGCGCCGCCGCTCGTAACCAGGGCCGGCGCCACAGAACCTCCGAGATGCGGCGGCGGGCCGTTCCTAGGGAACGACCCGCCTCTGCCGCGGGAACTACCACCTGCCTACCCCTTGATCGACGTCCAGGCCTGCTGCCACTTGGCGTAGTTCATACAGTCCTTCTTGCCGTTGCCGCAGTCGGGAATCGGCGTCTTCCAGAACTTGAGCGACTGGTAGTACGGAAGCGGCTCGTCGGCATGGAACGCCTTGCAGGAGCCCGCCTTCAGCTTGTCCATGTACTTGCAGGCGCCCGCATTGACTGGCGTCTCGGGGTACGAGACGGCCTGCTGGGCCTGCACCTTCGCCCCAGAGATGTAGTTCCACCACATGTAGGCGCAGTTCGGGTGCTTCGCCTTCGACGAGAGCATCCACGTGTCCAACCAGCTGGTTGCGCCCTCCTTCGGGATCAGGTCGGCAACGGGTGCGCCGGCAGCACGAGCCTGTGTCGTCGCCTGAGGCCATGCCGCCCCGATGACGGCGTCGCCGCCCTTGAAGAGCTGAACCTCGTCAGAGGCGTAGACCCAGTACTTCTTGACTAGGGGCCTCTGCTTCTTGAGCAAGGAGACCGCGGCGTCGAACTGCTTCTTGTTGAGCTCGTACGGATCGGTGATGCCGAGGCCGGGTTGAGCCTTTGACAGGTAGAGCGCCGCGTCGGCGATCTGGATCGCGTTGTCCGGTACCGTGATCTTGCCCTTGTATTTGGGGTCGTAGATCGCCTTCCAGCTAGTTGGCTTCTGCTTGACCTTCTTGGTGTTGTAGAGCAGGAGGTTCGGGCCGAATTGGAGCGAGACGCCGTAGTGAACGCCTTTCACGGTGTTGTTCGGGGGCGACTTGAAGACATCGAAGAACTGCGTCCACGGCTTCACGAGTTTGATGTTCATCGGCGCGACGTCGTGTCCGTAGATGAGCCTGAGGCTCGCGTCGCCCGAGGCCGAGACCATGTCGTACTGGCCGCCGCCGCCCTGCCGCATAAGGGTGACCATCTCGTCAGAGGTGCCCGCGTACTTCGCCGCGATCTTGCAGCCCGTCTGCTTCTGGAACGACTTGATCCACTGGGGTTGCAGGTATCCCTCCCAAGCCACCATGGTCAGCTTGCCCTCGCCCTTTCCGATTTTTGTCGGCAGGCCCGTTCCGCTACTCGCGCCCGACGCCGGCACGCACAGAGCGACTGCGAGAGCCGCCGCGGCAACGTGCCCTTTATGAATCCATCTCATGCTTCTCCTCCTCGTTCGATCTCGAACGTGTGCTCGGGACGCCACTCCAGGCGCACCCGCTTCCCCCTTGACTCGAGCGCCTCCTGGGAGGAGGTCTCGAGGTTCTGACGGACGACGGTGAGCTCGCCCCCCGAGTCGAGCTCGACGATGTACCTGGTGAACATGCCGACGTAGATCACGTCCCTGATCCGCCCGGGCTCGCCCGTATCTCGTTGTGACGTAGCGTCGTCAAGGCTCAGCATGTGGATCTTCTCAGGGCGAACGGTGAAGCGCCTGCCGTTCCGATTGAGCACGTTGGAGACGCCGACAAAGCCGGCGACGAACTCCGTCGCGGGACGCTCGTAGACCTCGGCCGGCGCACCGACCTGCTCGACGCGTCCCTCGTTGAAGACCGCAAGGCGGTCGCTCATCGTGAGCGCCTCCTCCTGGTCGTGCGTGACGTAGACGAAGGTGATGCCGACGTCGCTGACTTCGCGCTGGATGCGCTTGAGCTCGATCTGCATCTCCTGCCGGAGCTTGAGGTCGAGCGCGCCGAGCGGTTCGTCCAGCAACAGGACTTGAGGGCTGTTGACGAGCGAGCGTGCGAGCGCGACCCGCTGCCGCTGGCCGCCCGAGAGCTGGATCGGCTTGCGGCCACCGAGGCCAGGCAGGCGGACGACCTTCAGCGCTTCCTCGACACGCCGTTTCCGCTCGCCGCGGGGCACGCGCTTGACGCGGAGGCCGTAGCCGACATTGTCGGCGACGGTCATGTGAGGGAAGAGGGCGTAGTCCTGGAACACGGTGTTGACGTCCCGCTCGTACGGCGGCTTGCCGCTGACGTCGACGCCGCGGAGCTCGATCCGCCCCTCGTCAGGGCGCTCGAACCCGGCGATCAGCCGCAGGGTGGTCGTCTTGCCGGAGCCCGAAGGGCCAAGCAGTGTGAAGAACTCGCCTGTCTCGATCTCGAGGTCGACGCCGTCGACTGCAACGACATCGCCGTATGTCTTGCGCACCCCGACGAGCCGCACGTCCACAGTCCGTCGAATTGTCGCCGACTCGGGCGGCGTGTCAGGCAGCGCCTGCGTCGCCAAGTGCCTTCTCCAGCAGGTCGAGACCGCGTGCG
>Ga0070706_100007349_pt1 | contig 10335 bp, 9 predicted proteins | sample KBSK5501metaG_FD_65476 | JGI IMG/M metagenome (GOLD analysis project Ga0070706, IMG submission 65476) | Corn, switchgrass and miscanthus rhizosphere microbial communities from Kellogg Biological Station, Michigan, USA - KBS K5-50-1 metaG | ecosystem: Host-associated > Plants > Roots >...
GCCGCTGTCACGCGTGCTCGAGCTGATCCGAGACGGCGAGATTCGTGACGCAAAGACCGTAGTGGCTATCCTTTATATGGCGGGCTTCGTCTTGAAGCGGTAGAACACGCCTTGTCCCCCGAGGAGGACGGCGCCGCCACGTGGACCCGGCGCCACGACACAGCAAGCCATGCCCGAGCGCGGGGTTACGTTCGGACGTGCGACCGGTACGGTTCCTGCGGCATCTAGGCAGACGGCAAGTCTCGCGTTGTTCCGTATATTCGAGGCCTCAGCCAGGGAGCGGTTCATGCGAGCGACCCTCAACAATCGGAAGGCCGACGCCGTCGTCACGCCGCGCGCGCTGGAGCGCCGGGCGCTGCACGAATTCGACGACGGCCGGCTGGTGCTCGAGCACCTGGCGGGCGACCCCCAGGCGTTCGGCACCCTGGTGGACCGCTACCAGACCCGCCTGCTCAATTTCATCAATCGGACCATCGGGGACCGGGAACGGGCCGAAGACCTGGTGCAAGAGGTGTTCATCCGGGTGTTCCGGCACCTACACCGGTTCGACCAGACGAAGAAGTTCTCGACCTGGATCTACACGATCGCCTCGAACCTCGCCAAGAACGAGCTGCGGAACCGTTCTCGCAACCCGCTCGTGCTGTTCCAGACGATCAAGAAGCACTGGGAGGCGGACCACCGTCCGCTGCAGTTCGAGGACGCCACGGCGCGGCCCGACGATCTGTACCGCAAGCGCTACCTCAAGGAGGCGGTGGACCAGTGTGTGGACCAGCTCCCCACGCACCACCGGGCGGTGTTCGTGCTGCGCGAGCTCGAAGGCAAGAGCTACGCCGAGATCGCCGAGATCACGGGCTGTAACCTGGGGACCGTCAAGAGCCGCCTCAACCGGGCACGGAACAGCTTCGCCCAGCTGATCGAGCCGCTGCTGGAATAGGGGCCCGGGAACCCGCCCGGGCTCCGGTGGTAGTAGATTCTCGCCATGACGTGCGCCGAATTCCTGGAGCGCTACACCGATGTTCGCGACGGCCTGATCACCGCGCCACGCGAGCTGCGCCGCTTCACCCGGCATTTGTCGCTCTGCCCCTCCTGCCGGCACTACGACGCGGCCGTGCGCCGCGGCGTGCTGGCGCTGCAGGCAGCCGAAACCATCGAGCCCTCCCCTGCCTTCCGGCGCCGGCTCGACGCGCGACTGGCGCGGGAGCGCCGGCGCAGCCAAGTCCCGGCGCGAGCCGGCATCGCGGCGGCCCTGTTCGTCGCCGCCGCGCTGGCCATGGTAGCGCTGGAAGGTGTGCGGCGTCCTCCGGTCGCGCAGGCGCCGGCGCTCCCGCGCGTTCCGTTCCCCAGGCCGGTCGTCCAGGCCGGCGTCCCGTTCGTTTCCTTCCAGGACCCCCGCGCGAGTGTGTTCGCGGGTAGCCCGGCCCCGGATGGCTCGGCGCTGGTCGAGCCCGCGTCCGCGGGGCGGTAGGCTTTCTCTCGCCCTCAGCCGGCGGTAACTTCCGCCCCGTATGGGGGCTCTCACCTTCGACGCGCTGCTCCGGAGCCTGAAGCAGGGCGTGCTTGATCCCGTCTACTATCTCCACGGCGACGAGGACGTGCTGAAAGACGAAGCGGTGCGCGCCCTCGTCGATCGCGCCGTGGATCCCGCCGCCCGCGATTTTAACGTCGATCAGCGAAGCGCCCCAGAGCTCGATGCGGAGGCGTTCCACGCCCTCGTGAACACGCCGCCCATGCTCGCCGCCACCCGGGCCGTGGTGGTCCGCGGGCTCGAGCAGCTCAGGAAGACCGCCAAGCTGCGCCAGGAGCTGTTGCGCTACCTCGCCTCCCCCAATCCCACCACGGTGCTGGTGCTGGTACAGGCGGCCGGCGAGCCGCCCGACGCCGATCTCGTGCGCCGCACTACGGCCGTGGCCGTCGAGCCGCTGCCGCCGGCGCGGGTGGAGCGCTGGATGGCCCACCGCGCCCGGCAGCTGGCCCTCACCCTCGCGCCGGAGGCGGGAGCTCTGCTGCTCGACGCCGTCGGGAGTGATCTCGCGACGCTCGCGCGCGAGCTCGAGAAGCTGGCGGCGCTCGCAGGCGGCGCGTCGCGGCCCGCGACCCGGGAGGACGTCGCGGCGCTGGTCGGGGTGCGCCGGGGCGAGACGCTTCAGGACCTGGTGGACGCGACCCTCGAGCGGCGAGCAGCTGAGGCCGCGCGGCTGGTGGCTCCCATTCTCGAGCAGGCGGGCATGAGCGGTGTCCGCATGCTGACCGCGCTGGGTACGCACCTCGTCGGCACCGCACTGGCCCGTGCCGAGCTCGATCAGGGCTCGCCACCGGCCCGGCTCGAAGCGCTGCTCCTGTCGCACCTGCGGGCGGCCCGCCCCTACGGCCTCGGGAGCTGGGAGGGAACGGCGGCGCGCTGGGCCCGCTGGGCCGCACGCTGGAGCGCGCACGAGCTCGAGCGGGCCCTGCGGCTCGCACTCGACGCGGACCGGTCCCTGAAGTCGAGCACATTGAGCGACGAGGCGGGAACGATGGTCCAGCTCGTCTTGTCGTTCGCCGTGCTCGAGCGGGAGGTGGCGTGAAGGGCGGACGGGCGGACTGGCGGACGGCCGTACTGGTAGCGGCGGCGCTGTCCCTGTCCGTCTGTCCCGCCGTCCACCTGTCCGCCCAACAGCCCGACACGCTCCGCGCTGTCGCGCTGCGCGTCGCCCAGACCCGGCCCGATTCGGGGCGCGCCATGATGCGTCGCCTGCTCGCGAGCCTGTCGTCGCAGGATTCGCTCTACCCGGGCGCGCTCTTCACGGCGGGGATGCTGGCGCCCGACGCCGGCCTGATCGCCACCAACCTGCAGCGGGTGGTGGTGGAGTACGGACGGTCGGTGTGGGCGGACTCGGCCCTCGTCGCCCTCGCGAAGCTCTACTTCGCCCAGGGGGACCTGGCCGCGACGGCCCAGGCGGCGGAGCGGTTGCGGCGCGATTATCCGGACTCGCCGCTCAAGCCCCGTGCCGACTTCACGGGCGCGCGCGCCTACTTCGACATGAAGGACGACGTGCACGGCTGTGCGCTCATCCGTGAGGCGCTGGACGGGGCGGGCGCCGACGTCGAGTTCCGGAATCAGGTCTCCTTCTACGCCCCGCGCTGCGCCGCCGTCCCGGGCGTCCCGGCAGCCGGTACGCCCGCGACGACGGGCGACAGCCAGGCGAAGCCCGCCACGCCCGCGACGCCCGCGACGACCTACGCCGTGCAGGTCCTCGCAGTGAAGAGCGCGTCGCAGGTCGACGAGATGCTGACGCGTCTCAAGGTGATGGGCTTCGACGCCCGCGTGGTGCGCGACACGAGCGGTCTCTTCAAGGTCCGGGTGGGGCGCTACGCGACGCACGACGAAGCGGCGCAGGTGCAGCGCCGCCTGAAGACCCGCCTGGGAGGGCAGCCGTTCGTGGTGGAGGAGCCGTGACGCCTCCGCGGGTGGACGCCGACACACCGCTGATGCAGCAATACCGCGAGATCAAGGCGCGGCACCCGGACGCCATCCTGTTCTTTCGGATGGGTGACTTCTACGAGATGTTCGAGGACGATGCGCAGCTGGCGGCCCGCGAGCTCGGCCTCACCCTCACCTCCCGCAACAACGGGGGCGCGGCCGAGGTGCCGCTGGCCGGCGTGCCGGTCAAGGCGGCCACCGACTACCTGCGCCGTCTGATCGCCCAGGGACATCGCGTGGCGATTTGCGAGCAGGTGGAGGACCCCAAGCTCGCCAAGGGCCTGGTGCGGCGCGAAGTGGTGGAAACCGTCACCCCGGGCAGCGTGCTCGCCGACGATTGGCTGGAGCGACGTCGCAACAACTTCTTGCTCGCGGTCGATCCCCGCGGCGCCCCGGCCGGTCTGGCCGCGCTCGATCTGACCACGGGGGAGCTGCTGCTCGAGACCGCCGCAGTGGAGGAGCTGCCCGCGGTACTGGCACGCTACGAAGCTCCCGAAGTCGTTCTTCCGGCCGGGACGCTGCTCGCGGTGGCGGGCGCTGCGCGGACGGAGCGCGAGGCCTGGGAGTTCGATCCCGAACTGGCGCGCGAGGACCTGACGCGGGCCTTCCGCGTGGCGTCGCTCGACGGGCTGGGGGTCGAGGCGGAGGACCGCGCCGCCCTCGGCGCAGCCGGGGCCCTGTTGCGCTACGCCCGTGAGCTCAAGCCCGGCGGCCTGCCGCACGTCGCCCATCCCCGCATCGTACGGCGCGGTGATCTGCTGCCGCTCGACGAGATGACCCGCCGCAACCTGGAGCTGGTGGAACCGCTGCGCGTCGAGCCGGGAAGGAAGGGGACGACGCTGCTCGACGTGCTGGACCGTACCATGACCCCGATGGGTGCGCGGCTGCTGCGGCGCTGGCTGTTGGCCCCGCTGGTCGACCCCGCGACGATCAACGCGCGGCTCGATGCCGTGGAGGTGCTCGCCGGCGACGCCCGCGGACGCGAGCGGCTGCGGGAGGCGCTGGACGGGGTGCGCGACCTGGAGCGCCTGGCGGGTCGTGCGGCGCTGGGGCGGGCCACGCCGCGCGAGCTGGGCGCCCTGCGTGACTCGCTGCTGCGTCTCCCGGACGTGCGGGGCGCGCTCGATGGACTCGAGGCCCGCGGGCGAGCCGCGCTGCTCGAGCAGGCGGCCGATCGCTTCGACCTGCTGCAGGATCTGGGCGAGGAGCTGGCACGCGCCCTGGTGGAGCGGCCGCCGGCCCAGGCGTCCGAGGGTGACGCGATCCGCATGGGCTACGATCGCGCGCTCGACGACCTGAAGGACGCCCGCGACGGTGGAAAGCACTACATCGCGGGACTGCAGGCGCGCGAGCGCGAGCGCACCGGGATCGCCTCGCTCAAGGTCGGGTTCAACAAGGTGTTCGGCTACTACATCGAGGTGACGCATCCGCACCGCGATCGCGTGCCCCCCGACTACGAGCGGCGTCAGACCCTGACCGGCGCGGAGCGCTACGTCACGCCGGAGTTGAAGGAGTACGAGGCGAAGGTGCTCGGGGCCGAGGAGCGGATCGCGATCCGCGAGGCGGAGCTGGTCGACGCGCTGCGACGCCGCGTCGCAGACGCCGTCGGGCGGGTGCAGGCGACGGCGGGCGTGCTCGCGGGACTCGACGTGTGGAGCGCACTCGCCGACGTGGCGCACCACGAGGGCTACGTGCGGCCGGAGGTGAACGACGGGTTCACGATCGCCCTGGAGGGCAGCCGCCACCCCGTGGTCGAGCGCATGATGGCGCGTGAGGCGTTCATCCCGAACGACGTGCTGCTCGACGCCCCGGGCCGGGTGATCCTGCTCACCGGTCCGAACATGGCGGGGAAGTCCACGCTGTTGCGCCAGGTCGGGCTGTGCGTGTTGCTCGCGCAGATCGGGGCGTTCGTCCCGGCGCGGCGCGCCGTGGTGGGCGTGGTGGACCGGTTGTTCACACGTGTGGGAGCGTCGGACAATCTGGTGCGGGGCCAGTCGACCTTCATGGTCGAAATGAGCGAAACGAGCGCCATCCTGCACGGCGCCACGGCGCGAAGTCTCGTCCTGCTCGACGAGATCGGGCGGGGGACCTCCACCTACGACGGCGTGGCCATCGCGTGGGCGGTCACGGAGTTCCTGCACAACGCCATCGGCTGCAAGACCGTCTTCGCGACGCACTATCATGAGCTCACGCAGCTCACCGAGGAGCTGGCCCACGCGCGCAATTTCAACGTCGCGGTGCGGGAGGCGGGCGACGAGATCGTGTTCCTCCACCGGCTCGAACCGGGCGGTGCCGACCGCTCGTACGGCATCCACGTGGGGCAGCTCGCGGGACTGCCGGCGCCCGTGGTGGGGCGGGCGTGGCAGGTGCTGAAGTTGCTCGAGGCCGGGCATCAGGTGGCGCGGCAGGCGCCTCCCGCGCCCCCCGACGCGACGCAGCTCGGCCTGTTCGCGCCGGCGCCCACCGCGCCCCCGCACCCCCTACTGCAGGAGCTGGACCGCCTGAACGTGGACGCGTTGTCGCCGCTCGAGGCGCTCAACCGGCTCGCGGCGTGGAAGAAGCACCGCGAGGAGGAGGGCGCGTGAGGGCGTGGCGCAACGCGCTCGCCGGCGCGGTGGCGCTGGCGGTGGCGACGTGTGGCAAGTCGCGGTCGGGGGACCAGGCGGGGGGCGGGGAGCCCTCGGGCGGGCCGCCCGATCAGGAGCCTCCCGTGGCGCTCAACGGCGACTCGCCCATCCAGTATCCCCCCCGGCTGTACGACCAGAAGGTGGAAGGCGACGTGGTGCTCCGATTGTTCGTGGACTCGACCGGGCGGCTCGCCGCGGAGTCGAGTCGCGTCGCCGAATCGAGCGGCTACCCGGCGCTCGACTCGGCGGCGCTCTCGGGGTCGCGCCGGCTGCGGTTCACCCCGGCACGGCGTCACGGCCTGTCGATCGCGACCGCGTTCCTCCAGCCGATCGAGTTCCACCACCCGCAGGCGGGCGGATCGGTGCGCAAGGGCGAGCCGGACACGGTGAAGCCACCGCCGGTGCGCGCGCCGGTCCCGACCGCTCCGGTCGCGCCCGCGCCCGCGCGCGTGCCGCGACGCGACACCACGGCGGTGCGGCGCGACTCGTCCCCGCCCCACCCTCCCGCCGACACCACGCGCGTCGTCCCGGACAGCACCCGTGTGAAGCCGGACACGAATGCCACACCACACTAAGCCGTATGGCAACGTTCTCGAGACGATCGGCTGGACACCGCTGATCCGGCTGAACCGGATCACCCAAGGGATCCGCACGCCCGTCTACGCCAAAGCGGAATTTTTCAATCCCGGGGGCTCGGTGAAGGACCGCATCGGCGTCGCGATGATCGAGGCGGCGGAGCGCGAGGGACGGCTCAAACCGGGCGGGCTGGTGGTCGAAGCGACGTCGGGCAACACCGGCGTCGGGCTGGCGTTGGCCGCCGCGGTAAAGGGCTATCGCTGCATCTTCACGATGCCGGACAAGATGTCGCAGGAAAAGGCGCGCCTGCTCCGCGCGCTCGGGGCCGAGGTGATCATCACGCCGACGGCGGTCCCGGCCGACCACCCGGACAACTACATCATGAAGGGCCGCGCCATCGCGGCCGCGCACCCGAACGCGATCTTCGCCGACCAGCATTACAACCCGGTGAACCCCGACGTGCACTACCGCACGACCGGCCCCGAGCTCTGGCAGCAGACCGAAGGCCGGATCACGCACTTCGTGTGCGCGCCGGGGACGGGGGGCACCGTGAGCGGGGCCGGGCGCTATCTCAAGGAGCAGCGCGCGACCATCCGCGTGATCGCCGGCGATCCCGTCGGCTCGATCTATGCGGACTATGCCCGGACGCGTCGCCAGAGCGACGGCCGCCCTTACAAGGTGGAGGGCATCGGCGGCGACAAGATTCCGACCTCGCTGCACTGGGACGTGATCGACGAGTGGATCACGGTGTCGGACAAGGACGCGATGCTGCTGGTGCGACGCCTGGCCAAGGAGGAAGGCCTGTTCGCCGGCGGCTCGACCGGGGTCAACCTCGTGGCGGCGCTGGAGGTGGCGCGTCGGGTGAACGACCCGCAGGCGCTCGTGGTCACCGTGCTCGCAGACACCGGAGAGCGGTATCTCTCGAAAGTGTTCAACGACGAATGGCTGCGCGAGAACCAGATCCTCGATGCCGAGCGCGTGTCCGTGGCGCAGCTGCTCGAAGCGCGCAACTCGGGGGCCCCTCCGCTGATCTCGGTCCCGCCCACCGCCACGGTACGCCAGGCGTTGAACCTCATCAGCACGTACAGCGTGTCGCAGCTGCCGGTGCTGGACGGCGGCGACGGCGTGGGCGCGGTCTCTGAGCAGATGCTCATGGCCCGGGCGCTCGAGCATCCCGCGACGCTGGACCAGCCGGTCCAGGACGTGATGGACGCGCCCTTCCCGGTGGTCGATGCCGATCTCCCCGTGGAGCGGCTCACCACGCTGCTCTCGCGCGAAACGCCGGCGGCGCTGGTCCGGCGCGAGGGCAAGATCGTGGGGATCGTCACGCGGTACGACGTGCTGCACCAGCTGGCCGGAATCCGCTGATGCGCGTCACGGTGCTCACGGGCGGTGCGTCCGCCGAGCGCACCGTCGCGTTCGCCGGAGCGGCGCAGATCGTCGAGGCGTTGCGGGGGCGGGGGCACGGCGTGACGACCGTGGATACGGTGACCGGCCTGCTCGGCCCCGCCGACGAGCGGCGCCTGCTCACGACGGCGGTCGGACGCGAGCCGCCGGCGGTGGCCGAGCTCGACGAGCGCGAGCGCGCGATGCTGTCGAACGGCCTCGCGTCCCTGCCGGCGGTACGGGACGCGGACGTGCTGTTCCTCTGCCTGCACGCCGGCCGCGGAGAGGGCGGGACGCTCCAGGCGGTGCTCGATGTCATCGGCGTTCCGTATACCGGCAGCGGCGCGCTGGGGAGCGCGCTCGCGATGGACAAGGACCTCGCCAAGCGGCTGTTCCGGGCGGCGGGAGTGCCCGTGCCCGCCTGGTTCATGGTGCCCCCCCCGGTGGCTCCCGAGGACGTGACCACCGCCCTCGGCTGGCCGGTGATCGTGAAGCCCTCGAAAATGGGCTCGTCGGTGGGGATGTCGCTGGTGCGCAACGCCGAGGGGCTGGACGCCGCGGTCACCCTGGCGCGGACGTACGACGCCGAGGTCATGGCCGAGCAGTTCGTGCCGGGGCGGGAGCTGACCGTCGCCGTGCTGGGTGACGTGCCGCTCCCGGTGGGAGAGATCATCCCGAAGCACGAGCTGTTCGACTACGAGTGCAAGTATACGCCGGGCATGTCGGAGGAGATCTTCCCCGCCAAGCTCGACACGACGCTGGCGCGTCAACTGCAAGAGCTGGCGCTCACGGCGCACCGGGCGCTCAAGCTCGGGGGGTATTCGCGCGTTGACTTCCGGTTGAGCCCCGAGGGCGACATCTTTTGTCTCGAGGCCAACACGCTTCCCGGCATGACGCGGACGAGCCTCCTGCCCCAGGCCGCCCGGGCGGCGGGGATCGAGTTCCCCGAGCTGTGCGAGCGCATCTGCCGTCTGGCGGGCGGGGGGAAGGGGAACTCGGGGAGCGCGCGCGGGGGATAATTACGGGATGGTCCCGCAGCGGATGTTCGGTATGACGCCATGGGTGCGGCGGCTGATCGTCGCGAACCTGATCGTCTTCCTGCTTCAGATGACGATCTTCGTGAACCCGTGGTTCGTGGCCACGTTCGGGTTTGCCCCGCTCGACGCGATGGCGCGGCCCTGGACGTTCGTCACGTACACGTTCATCCACGCCAACTTCCTGCATCTCGCGTTCAACCTGCTGGCGCTGTTCGTGTTCGGCCCGCCCGTGGAGGAGCGGATGGGCGGCGGGGCGTTCCTCGCCTACTACGGGCTGTGCGGCCTGGGCGGCGCGGCCCTGTCGTTCGCACTGGCGATGACGTTCCAGCAGGTGCAGTTGGTGGTGGGCGCGTCGGCGGCGGTGTACGGCGTGATGCTGGCCTTCGCGTGGGCCTGGCCCGATCAGCCCATTTCCGTGTTCCCACTTCCCGAGCCGATCGCCGCCAAATGGCTGGTGACGTTCGCGGTGGCGATCTCGCTGCTGCTCGCGTTGTTCGCGGCGAACGACGGCGTGGCGCACCTGGCCCATTTGGGCGGGTTCGCGACGGGACTGTTATACCTGAAGGTGGCGGACTGGCGCCTGGCCCGCGCGGAGCGCCACCTGCGGCGCGCGGCCGAGCCGAGCGTGCTGGTGCATCCCGCGCGTGCGGCGCGTGCCAGCGCGGCCCCCAAGCCGCGGCGAGCGGAGCGCGATCCGTCGCAGGCGGAAATCGACCGCGTGCTCGACAAGATTTCGGCGCGCGGGATCGAGAGCCTCACCCCCGCGGAGCGGCGCTTTCTCACCGAGATGAGCCGCAAGATGCGCGGCCGCTCTTGAGCGACACCGGCTGAGAGCCGGACCCGGAAAAGTCAAGGCGCCCGTCAACGGGCGCGCGCTTGTCTCTGGCGGGGCCGATTCCCAAATTGGGGCCGGCCGCTCCATGCTCGTCAACCTCGTGCCGGAGTTCCTCGCGGTGCTCGCCGCGCCCGACCCCCCTGCGGCCTATCACGACTATCTCGACCGGCACAAGCCCGTACTGCAGAGCTACTGGCACAACTACGTCCTCGATCCGACCTCGCCCCACGCGGAGCGGGTGATCGCGGCGGCGCTGCGCGCGGAGCGCGCCGATCTCGAGCGGCTGCTCGAGGACGTGGACGTCGCCGCCATCGCCGACGAGGCGCTCAGCCGCGCGCTCGAGCAGTTCGAGGCGGACTGCCCCGTCGACGTCTACCTGATGGTCGGCGTCGGGGCAGCCAACGCGGGGGAGCT
>Ga0070706_100007352_pt1 | contig 10332 bp, 10 predicted proteins | sample KBSK5501metaG_FD_65476 | JGI IMG/M metagenome (GOLD analysis project Ga0070706, IMG submission 65476) | Corn, switchgrass and miscanthus rhizosphere microbial communities from Kellogg Biological Station, Michigan, USA - KBS K5-50-1 metaG | ecosystem: Host-associated > Plants > Roots >...
CGAACCCGATCTCTTCGCTTCGTCGCGCTAGACGGCTCGCGTATTCCCACGTCGGCTCCATCTGTTCGTCTTCCACGTTTCGCAGCCAGCCGCCGAAGACGGGAAGCCAATACCCATAACGCATTAGCCCCCCTCCTTTTCCTTCTCAAGGTAGTCGACCAGCCGCACGTGCGGATCAAAGCCGAGAATCTGAGGCGCGTTCGCAACAAAATTGGAAAGGGCATTAATGTCGTAATAAACGATGCGGCCATCGCGGTCATCGACCATGTATTCGACGCCACCAACGTCCAGGCCGCCGAACGCGGCAATCTTCTCAACCGCGTCGATTGTGCTGAGTGGCGGCTTGCATGTCTGCACTTTCAGCCGCGGATTGGGTGCACCATCTGTTGAGTCTTCGAGAAATGCGGAAGCGCTTTCGACCTGACAAATTTCCGCCGGGCAAAGATTGAAGCTTCGGCCGGAAGTAAAGATGTCGATCGCGTAGAGAAATTTGCCGCCAAGCGTTTCTACGCGCGTTATATGACCGTTCCGCGCCGGAATGAATTCTTGAACAAGCGCCGTTTGATCAATCCCAAAGTTCAAGCTGGCTTTGTCGATAGCGGCTTCGAGTTGCTCCATGGAATTAACACGCACGATGCCGCCGCCGCGTCCGCCGATATTTGGTTTTACCAGCAGCGGGAATCCGATCTGCAAGGCCGCGGCCAGTATTTCGTTCGCGCAATTAACGACATGAGTCTTCGGAAAACGTAAACCTAACGAGTTGAATAACTGGAGTTGTCGCGCTTTGGATATCTCAAGAGCGAAAGCGCGGGTGCCGTTGATTACGCGAACATCGACTGTTTCAAGATAGGTCAGGTAACTCTGCGTGAAAAATATGGCCTGACTGCTCCCGCGCAGGTGGGCCGATGCACTCATGCGGTTGAAGAAGAGTGAAAAATCTGGGCCCGCTGCTGCTGGATCGAACGAATGGCAGGAGGCATTCAGCTTTACGTAATTGATGCCGCGTGCATCGAGTTCCGCGAACAGCGGCCGGAACCAATCCGGATGTTCGTAGTAAATTGCGATCGGTCTTGAGGTCACGGGCGCAACGCCGGAAGCTGCCTTTGGCAGCGCCGTTTGTCGATACAACGCGCAAACTTGACCAACGCGAACAACGCTGGATATGCGAACCACGCCAAAACTTTGAGGATCACGATTGGAAGCGGCGTTCTCATAAGTCTCAGCTTGTCAGACTTGGTCGCAGCGCGTCGCCGGTTTCAATAAAATGCTCCGGCTCGCGCCAAGCTCATGGTAGTGAGCAGTCCGCTCCGGATCTGACCGTCCGCTGGCAATCCGTGTGCGCGCTCATATTCACGGATCGCCCTCGGCGTTCTATTGCCACTCACCCCATCGATCATAAAAATCGCAATTGGTTTTCGCCCATTTTCCCTTCCATTAATAAAAACCGGTTTGGCCTCGTTTTATTCCATTGCTTTTGGAGAAAGGGTCCGCAGAGAGGGTGTGACCCAAACACATCGGGTAATCCCTCAACGCAGCCTGTGATTATCCCAATACAGTTGCAGCGGGGCCTGCCGGCGCTGCAAGGAATGGCGATCCGGCAATCCGAGCGCTGACAACTTACCTGCGGACACTGCGGAGCTGAGTTTCTGTTTTGTTTAAATCGCGAACCCTAACTATCACCCGATCTTATCGCGGCGCGCTTCACTCCAGCATCTCCATCATTTGCCTTGCGAGCTTCGGGCCAATCCCAGCCTCTTCATGCTTGAAATAAATGAAAACATCATTCCAGCCGGCTTGTGTGCGAACAAAGTCAACCCATTGTTCGATGTCGACCTTCCTATAATCCTCGCGACGAAGCCGGAGATATCCGTAATCGCCCGTCGAAACCTTAGGTGTCGCGAGATTTTCGGTGTCGGCGATGCAGAGCGCGATATTACGCGACTTGAGCAATTCGAAAATCTCGTCGTCAAACCACGACTCGTGACGGAACTCGACCGCCGCTTTCAGCGACGGAAATTCCCGGAGGAACGAAGTTAACACGTCGGCGTCCTTTTTGAAATTGGGCGGAAGCTGAAACAGAACGGGTCCCAGCCTTTCGCCAAGTCCGGAGATGACTTTGCAAAAATAGTCGAGCGTGTCGGCGCAATCACGCAGCTTCGACCAATGCGTGATCTTTTGCGGCGCCTTAAGCGCGAAACGAAAATTCTCCGGCGTCAGCGTTTTCCAGTTGTCGATCGTTTTCGGCGATGGAATGCGATGAAAAGTGTAATTGATTTCGGTCGTCGAAAAACGCTCCGCATAAAACGGCAACATCTTTGCCGCCGGCAAATCCTCCGGGTAAAAATTTCCTTTCCATTCCGCGTACTGAAAACCGGACGTGCCAATCCACGGCTTCACGCAATAGGTCCCTCCACAATAAATAACCTCAAGTTCGTGATCCCCAAAGCTGTACTGCGTCTCCGCGAAAATGCTTTGATGGCCTTTACGAAGGTGTTATTGCTTGGCGCAGTTTCCTTCTGCGAAACTCCATCGCAAAAAGCGCGGCGATTGTAAGAATATCGCTGGTAACATGAGTTGCACGCACGCTTCCGTAAGTGGCCGGAGTAAGAGTCGGCTCGAGCAGATCCCGCACTTGCTTCGAGTTGGCTGGGGCCGTCCCGCCCAAATCGAACTGTTTAATCGCCTGGAGCGTGGCAAATCGCTGCACCGTAACGTCATGCATGGCATCCAGATTTTTAAACGCGAACAAGGCGAAAAGAATCGAGACCAGCGCGGTAGTGACCGCCGCCGGTTGTTTGCGCATAGAAGAAAAGGCGAGCAAACCGCCAACGATAATGACGTAAAGATTCCAGTACGCTTGCATGGCGTTGGCGCGCTCGAAATAAAGCTGAATAAGTTCGTTGTAGTTCATAGGCTGTGTACGAGTGCGATTATTACGATTCGATTTTATTGAAGCGAGAAGAAACCTCACGTATCGACAAGGGAGTACCCAAAACGGTGCCCGAACTGCGCCAAAGCGGCGGTGATTTCGGGCCGAATAACAATGGATGGGCGCGCGCGCCGAATGATCGTCTTCGCTTCTTCCGCGTTACTCGCCTTGCCACTCATAATTAAATATGCGGCCACCGCTGCGGCGCTGCGCGAATAACCGATCTTGCAATGGACGAAAACGATCCCGGTTTCACGGTGCTCGGCAATGAATCCGCCCATTTCCCGCAATTGCTCCACGGAAGGGGCCGTAAGATCGAGAATTGGTATGTTGCGATAATTGATTGCGCGAAACGCCCTTGCTTCGGAAAATTCGGCGCTGAGATCGAGGACAGCGGTCACGCCGCTACGCACTGCTCCTCGGGCTTCGCGGTTGCTTAATTTTCGGCCAATCCAAATATTGGGAATGACTTCATCCCAAGGCCGACATTGACGACGATAATGCAGCAAAGATAAATACTGACCCAGCAAACAAGGACCTAAGACGAGCCGTGTGCTCCAAGGCAAAGTGCCATTTGTCTTGCGAAAAATTCCTGGCCCACGACCAAAGTAAGCACCGGCAACAATGCCGAGAGAAAGACTTGGCCAAAAAACCAAGGCGCTTAACGGCCAAAAAATCGGAGCAAATGCGAACAAAAATATCGCGGCCGCGGAATAATAAAATCCGACGCGCTGATTTTTAATTACCGGCAGCTTCGCTGGTGACTCGCGAAAAAAATAAAAGCAGTAACCGGCGAGTACGAATCCGGCACCGATGTCGATGATGTGATGCTGATAAGTCAGCACCGGGGAAAGAGCGATTAACGCGAACCAAACCATTGCGCCGATCAGGAAAACGCCGCGAAGATGGCGCGCATAAATATTGACAAGAAAGAGCCAAAGCGCGGCGTGCAGTGACGGGAAGAGATTGTAGGGCGCGTCCATTTCCCGAAACCAATCGAAGATTGCACCGATCCAGCCGTTTGCGTGTGGTCGTGGGAAGGCGAAGCGCAAAGGAAAAAGTAGGAAACAAGTTCCGGCGAAAAGGATCGCGGCGACAACACGCTTGGCAAAGATCGACAATTCCCGGTCGCTGCGACAAAGAAATGGTGCAGCGATAAAGAACAGATCGATCGACATGTAGGGAAGAATCAGGAACGGAACGAACGGAATAGCGCGTTCCCATTCAAAATAAAAGACGCCGACATCGCCCCGATGCGCCGTGATCCAGTTGCAGCCGCCGTAAACGATCAGGAACAGGACCGACAATCCCGCGGAGACTGCGAGCGCGTGAGTTCGTTTAGGGGTCACGTCATCAGGCGCGGCGCGCGAATGACACGGTAAACATCCCCCACTCGTCCACTTCCATGTCGATCTTTTCGAATCCGGAGGCGCGGACCAGTTGGTCCATTTCTGCTGTGGTGCGACGGCGCATGATCCACGGTTGACCTTCCCGATTACGTAACACGTGAGCGATAAATTCGATCTGAGGATGCCAGGGTTGATTCGTGTAGATGAGATAACCGTCCGGCTCGAGTGCATCGGCCAATCCGCGCAACGAATTCAACACCAGCTCGTTTGAAGGAAACAATTCGTAAAGACCGGAGACGATTCCGATGGTCGCGCGCGGTTCAATCGCAGCGAGTGCGGCGCGATCGAATGCATCGCCATGTTCTGCCAGCACGTTGTCGAGATCGAATTTCCTCGCGAGAGAGCGCGCTGCATCGACATTTTCCCGTTTGTAATCGCGCAATGTGACGCTCACAGGAATTTCCGGGCACGTTCGCAGAGTCTCGAGGACGTAACGTCCCGGGCCAGCCGCAATATCGAGAATGCGCACCGGCCGATTCTCCGAGTGCACTCTTTCAATTACAGTGCGCAGCGTTTTTTCGAGATTGGCTTTGCGCACCCGAATACCGCGCCAGCCGATCGTATTGAGATACGATTTGTCGATCAAACGACCCACCGCCGTCGCGCCGCGCGGTTTGTTTTCGTAAATGTAATCAAGCGAAAGACCGGAATCGAAACCATTACGCCACCCAAGTTCGACTCCCCGGCTGAACCGCCCGGCCGCTTTCAAACCCGCGCGAGCGATTGCAAATTTTACGCTGCCGTTGTTCTTGACGCGCTCGTATTCGCGCCAGGTGTAACCGCTCTTGTCCGCATCCAGCAGGGACGGAATTGCCGCGGGCCTGGCAAAGCAATCCGCGGTGAACTCCCGCACAAGATCGACAATTCGCTTTCGCTCCTTTTCGTGAAAGATCGCGTGATACGCGTTTGAGATTACATGCATTCGTTTGTCGGATGATGAGAGGCGCTCGAAAAAAATTTGCTGCGCTTTCAGACTGACGACCCAATCCTTGCCCGCGCCAAGCATCAGCGTCGGCGTATGAATCGCGCCTGCGTCGGCGAGCAATCGCCTGGCAGTATCGTGAAGATCAAGCAGAACATTGACTGCAATCTGGCGAAAGATGAGTGCGTCCGCGTCATATTGAGCCGCTTGCACCGGGTCGTGCGTGAGCATCTTCGCTTTGACGTAACTAGTGACGTAACCGGGTCCGACCAGCCTTTGTTTCAACCGCAAAATCGGGATGGCAAACGGCACGTAGAGTTTCACCCGAAGCGCCGCGGTGGCGAGAATCATCGCGCGAACCGGCGGTGCGTAGTCGTGCACCCACGCTAGGACGTTGATTGCGCCAAGGCTGTGCCCGAGGATGATCATGTTTTCCAGCGCGACGCCGTATCGCCGGGAAATATGCCGTGTGAAAGCGTCTAGATCTTTTACGACGTCGGCGAATTTGCCCGCCGCACCACGTTGGCCGGATGAGTGACCATGGCCGCGGGCGTCCCATGCAAAAACCGAGATATCTTCGGGGTCTAATAAATCGACCGTTTCCTGCCAGCGACCGGAGTGTTCATGGCCACGGTGAAAAAGCAGCAGCGCTTTATCCTTCGCTTTCGACGGAATCCATGCGCGATAGAACAGCTCGGCGCCGTCCCAACTGATCATCGTGTGTTCAGTCGCATCCATTCCATTGCCCTAGTTCTTTCACAGCGCCGTGCAATTCCGCTGCGATCGCGCAGATGTTTGTCTTTTCCGCGGCATGTGCAAGGTAGTTGCGCGGCGCGCCGACGATAAGTCTGACTTTCCTCGGACGCGGGAAAAGGGAACCCTTCGGCCAGGCATCAAAAGCTCCATCGAGATAACATGGAAGGACGTTCACATCGCGTCCGGCTACGAGCGCGCCGATTCCGGATTTGAAATCCTGGGTCTCGCCCGTGGTTGATCGCGTACCTTCGGGGAAGATGATCAAAATATTTCCGGGATTCGAAAGAAGCTCGCCGCAAATCGACAGGCTCTGTCGAACATGGACCTGGCGCGCGAAAGGTAAGGCGTTAACTACAACAGCGGCAACCCAGATGCGTGGCACGCTTCGAAAAAAATAATCCGCGGCAGCAGCTGGAAATGCCCGATGCAGCTTGCGCAATGGCAAGGCGGCAAGGAGGCAAAGCGTGTCGAGATGACTGGAATGGTTCGCGACCATGACAAAGGAACCGTCATCACGCAAATTCTCGAGTCCGACAATCTCAAAGCGATGGTACGCCAGAAGCCAACCGCGAATAATCAACGCCGCGAGCGAGCGCAATCCATAAACAAGCATATCGGGCTCGCGCGGAAATTGACGAAGCCGCTCAACGAGCGTTTGATCGAGATCGCGCGCGGAGTCATAACGCCATTTTTTCATCGCAGCCGATAATAGTAGTTTGTCATGTGCACGAACAAGGGCGCCACGAAGATTAAGCTATCGATACGGTCCAATATTCCGCCATGCCCGGGAATGGCCGCGCCCATGTCCTTTGTTCCAATGTCGCGCTTGATAACACTGATGGAGAGATCGCCGAGTTGTCCTCCGATCCCAACGATCAAGCCGGTAAGGACAAGCTGCCACCCACCAAAGAACGGAAACGAAAAACGAAATAACCAAGGTAGCATCATCGACACCGCCAGTGCGCCGAGTGCTCCCTCCCACGTTTTACTCGGACTAATTTTACTGCGGAGAGGATGGCGCCCGAATAACCTGCCGAACGTAAAAGCAGCCACGTCATTCAATTCCGTGGCGAAAACAATATAGCAGATAAATCCGTAAGCATTATTCGTGTTCGCAAGGAAACCCAGATGCCCGAACATCCACCCAATGTAAACAAAGCCCACAATAGCCAGTGACACCCCCTGCAGTTCACCCCGCGCGCGATTGCGCAGAATTGGAATCAACAGAATCAAGGCGATCGCAAAAACCGGCGTCGCGACGAAAAACCCGTACCAACCAGAACCTGGCTCTTCACCGTGCGGCTGCAGCATTAGCGACGCGACGCCCACAGTTACAATCCCGGCGTAAACCGCGCCGGTCATCCACCAGTCTCGATATAAGCCCGACGCGCGTGCGAATTCCTTAAAACCAAAAATCGCGAGCAACGTGACACCGAGGATGGTTGAAATGCGCCCTGCAAAAACAACCAGCAATGCCAGCGGCGCCATGATCAGCCACGAGCAATAGGTTCGCCACATTGAACTAATCTCTTTCTTAAATCCCCATTTGAGCAAAGCGAGCAATGCTCCGCCGGCGATGAGCGAGAAAAGAACGATCCAGAGGTAGGCGCGAAAAACAGGATCGTGGAGCGCGATCTGCGGTGACATCATTTTGTTCTTCGTTCTAGCGCGGCCATGATCCGTTTCAACCGAGTTCCAATTGTTTGTACGCAGCCGGCAATCACGACAATGCAGGTCCAATCAAAAATTGTGAAACTCTGAAGCCTGATTGACTGATCAGTCCACCACCAGCATGCAAGCGTCGTCCACGCTCCGACATGAAGCGCGACCATGCGCCACGGCTTTGACATCCATCCATTGAATTCGCGTTGCACGCCGACGGCTTGACCGGAAATTCCCACATAAGCAGTAAGGACGGCAAAGATCGCCGCCCAGTAACCCAAGATCGGATTCATCCAACCGCTGTGGGCGACACCTACAAAGATCACAATGTCTGAAATTCGATCTGGCAGATCGTTTACGATTTCTCCACGGGCGCTAGCCTTGCCGGCAGCGATCGCAACCATTCCGTCGAGCATGTTGAACCAAAGCCGGAGATAGCAAAGCAGCGGCGCTATGATCAGCAGAGATGGATTACCGTGCGACTGCCAAAAGCAAACCGCGCCGCCCAGCGCCGCTAAGATGGAGAAATACGAGATCGCATCGGGATGAATCCCCCAGTGCACACACAATCGGGTGGCGGCTTCGGCTGTGCGGCGAAATGCTCCTGCGATCGGCCGACGCGAGATTGGTTTGTAGTCTGCCATGCAATTTACGCCTTGGTGCGAAATTCGCAGCCCGCATTTTTGCTCCTGTTAATAACGGGTTCTGAAAGATCACATGACATAATAGCAAAACACTCACCGCATGAACTTCCGAAAACTATCGGCATACTCACCAGATCAGAATTCAGGTGCCCTCTCGGTTGTCCGACTAAGTGACGCCCGAGGTGCCAACCAGGAATTTCAGACAAATTGGTCGGATCAAGATTCGCAGAGGAAAGGGGCTCTTCAAGCACCGCAAGAAAATCGATTCAAACATCCACCTTTCATCGCAGATAGGAATCCAATATAGCGGCGAGCTCTTCGCCGAGCGGACGAAAATAAAAAGCGGCGACAACGTCTCCATTCGCTAGAGTCACAGCGATGAGTGAAACGCTTGCTTCCAGCGCGTTAATTATTCTGCACGACTGGGTCCAATCGGAGAGCCTGCGCAAGCATTGCTATGCCGTCGCAGCTTCAATGAAGCATTTCGCGCAGCTACGCGGCGAAGATGCCGATCTTTGGGAAGCCGTCGGGCTGTTGCACGACATGGATTACGAGCGTCATCCCAATCAAGAGCAAAGTCCGACCGAAGGCCATCCAAGCGTCGGCGTTGCGTGGCTCCGTGAGCACGGCTGGAGCGAAGAGATATGCCGCGCGATTCTTTCGCATGCGGACTACACCAACGTGACGCGCGAGACGCCGCTGGAAAAAACGTTGTATGCGGTCGATGAGCTAAGCAGCTTCGTCATCGCCGTCGCGCTCGTTCGTCCGACGAAAAGCATCCACGCTGTCGATCTTCCAGCGGTAAAAAAGAAGATGAAAGACAAGGCATTCGCCCGGGCCGTGAATCGCGGCGACATCGTGGGCGGCGCTGAACAGCTCGGCATGCCGCTTGATACTGTCATTGCCGAAGTCATCGCCGCGCTCAAGGCAGACGCTGAACGGCTTGGCCTCACAGGTGCCGCGTGCTAGTAAAGGCCGTTATGCGCCTGACCCGAGGGACGGCCACTGTTTTCGTACCAATTATTTTGCTGTTAACGGCCCGCGTCGGCCGCGGCGCGGTCACGCTCGATGCGCTTGGCCTTTATTTAACGAAGAATGGATACGGCGGAGCGCAACTGGTTCAGCTTGGAAATTTTTATCATTTGCCCATTCAATCGAGCGGCAAGCCCGGCAATCTTGTTGTCGATACCGGCTCGCCAAGCACATTGATCTTTCGATCGAGTCTAAGGGGGCTGAATCTTAATGAATCAACAACAGCCGAGCTTGTCAGTGGACCGTTCGGGCGTGGTCGCAACGTTTACGGGCTGACAACGATCAAAGCGCTAACCGCCGGCAATTGCACGTTGACCAACGTGCGGGTAGCGGTCGCGTCGGGTAGTGCCGATAGCGCGTTCAGCCGTGCGCACGCAAATGGCCTGCTCGGGCTGCATGAGTTGATCAAATTTGGCGCCGTCCTCGATCTGCGAAATCATTTGGTTTATCTGCGACCGTCGCGGCTAGGCAACAGCGTCGGCTCTGGAATCAAATCAATCCTCTCGGGGCAAGGTTACACGGCCGTGCCGCTTCTGCTTAAAGGTCATCACGTCTTTGTTGCCGGCGCATTAAACGGCGTTCCATGTCATTTCATCATCGATACTGGCGGTTACGTCACCACTTTGGATGCCGATTTTGTCGCTCGCTCAAAGTTGAAAGTTGCGGCAACGCGGCTCGTCGCCGTAGGCCTCAGCGGTTCGAGCTCAGTCGGGATCACGACGTTTCCTTCGCTACGGATCGGCAATTACCAAATCCAAAATGGAAGCGCATCAGTGGTGCGCTTCAATCGAGAAGTATTGGGCTCGCGTTCCGGGCCCGGTATTCTACAGAGCCACGACGCCGATCTCGTCGCTGGATTAATCGGAGTCGAGTACCTGGCGATAAATCGCGCTATCTTTGATTTTGTCAGCGGCACCATGTATTTGCGTCCGCGCTGAATCGCTCAATCCATTTTTTCGGCAATAAGTTCGAGCACCA
>Ga0070706_100007353_pt1 | contig 10331 bp, 8 predicted proteins | sample KBSK5501metaG_FD_65476 | JGI IMG/M metagenome (GOLD analysis project Ga0070706, IMG submission 65476) | Corn, switchgrass and miscanthus rhizosphere microbial communities from Kellogg Biological Station, Michigan, USA - KBS K5-50-1 metaG | ecosystem: Host-associated > Plants > Roots >...
AATCACAGACGAACGGAGGAAACTGTGCCATCATGGATGAGGTGTGCGGTGAAGTCGTTGCTTCTTCGCTCGCTGAAGTTGTGAAAAAATGTTTGCGTCCGCATCAGCGGGAGGAAATTTTTTGAGCGAAGTATCGAGCGCGTCTGTGCCTTCGCCCGTCGGAAAGATCTACACTGCGCCTCCTCCTGCACGAGCGGGACTCGAGTCGCTCTTTCTACCTCGCTCTGCGGCTGTAATCGGCGCCACAGATCGCGCGGGAACCGTCGGCCGAAGCGTAGTTTCGAATCTTCTGGAAAGTAAGTCGCACCTTAAAGTCTACGCAGTGAATCCCAGTCATGGCGAAGTTCTCGGAATCAAAACGCACAAACATATCGGAGATATTGCCGGAGGCGTCGACCTGGCGCTGGTGGTGACACCGGCGCAGACCGTGCCGCAAATCATTGGCGAGTGTGTGGACGCGGGCGTGAAATCAGCGGTCGTAATCTCCGCGGGTTTCCGCGAGCAAGGACACGAGGGCGCTCTGCTAGAAGAAGAAATTCAGAAGCATTTGCGGCGCGGGTCGCTGCGTTTGGTTGGACCCAACTGCATGGGGTTCATGAATCCTACGATTGGGCTGAACGCAACTTTTGCCAAGGCGATGCCGCAGAAGGGCAGCGTCGCATTCTTGAGCCAGAGCGGGGCGCTGCAGACTGCGATTCTCGACTGGAGCCAGCGAGAACATGTGGGATTCAGCGCCATTGTTTCGACCGGTTCCATGCTCGACGTCGGCTGGGGCGATCTTATTTATTATTTCGGGGACGATCCGCACACGAAAAGCATTCTGCTCTACATGGAGTCGGTGGGAGATGCACGTTCATTTCTTTCCGCGGCGCGCGAAATCGCGCTGAGCAAGCCCATCATTGTGATCAAAGCTGGACGGTCGGAGGCAGCGTCGCGGGCGGCGGCATCGCACACGGGAGCGTTGACCGGAAGCGACGATGTGTTGGAAGCGGCATTCCGCCGCTGCGGTGTGCTGCGCGTGCAGAACATCGCGGACCTTTTTTATATGGCGGAGGTGTTGAGCAGGCAGCCGCGGCCGCGCGGTCCGCACTTAACGATCGTAACCAACGCCGGCGGTCCGGGAGTCCTGGCTACCGACGCTCTCATGGCGACCGGCGGGCAGCTCACCGTTCTCTCCTCCGAATCTCTGAACCAGTTGGACAGCTTCCTCTCGTCGCACTGGAGCCATAGCAATCCGGTGGATGTGTTGGCAGACGCGGACGCTGAGCGCTTCGTGAAAGCGGTCGAGATCGCGTCGAAGGATCCGGCGAGCGATGGATTGCTGGCGGTCATCGCGCCCCAGGGACACGCGGATCCCACACAAGTGGCGGAGCGTATGAAACCGTTCTCCCACTCTTCGGGCAAACCGCTGCTCGCGAGTTGGATGGGCGGCGACGGAGTGGCGGAAGGGACTGCGATTCTGAACACCGCCGGCATTCCCACATTTTCGTATCCCGACACAGCAGCACGCGCCTTCACTTACATGTGGCGATACACCTACAACCTGCGCGGGCTTTATGAGACTCCGGCCCTGGTGGGAGGATCGGCAGTCGCACCTGAGGCGCGCATCCAAGTCACGGAAACCGTACAGCGAGTGCGCGCGAGCGGCCGCACCATGCTCAATGAATTCGAAGCCAAGCAGTTGCTCGCCTGCTACGGAATTCCCGTGGTGGAAACGCGCGTGGCAGAAAACGAAGAGCAGGCAGTCGCGGTTGCAGGGGAAATCGGATATCCGGTGGTGTTGAAGCTCTTGTCGAATACCATCGCGCACAAGACCGATGTCGATGGGGTTCGTCTGAGGCTGCAGACAGCGGAACAGGTGCGCAGCGCCTACCGCGCAATCCGCTCCTCGGTTGCCGAGAAAGCTGGAGCAGAACATTTTGCCGGAGTCACGGTCCAGCCCATGGTAAGGCGCGACGGATACGAGCTAATTCTCGGCAGCACCGTCGATCCGCAGTTTGGACCGGTAATCTTGTTTGGTTCCGGCGGAGTCATGGTCGAAGTCTACCGCGACCGAGCGCTGGCGCTGCCACCGTTGAACACTACACTGGCACAGCGCTTGATGGAACAAACAAAAATCTACTCCGCGCTGCTGGGAGTGCGAGGACGCAAGCCGGTGGACCTTACGGCCCTGGAAGGATTGTTGGTGCGCTTCAGCCAGCTTGTGATGGAGCAGCCATGGATTAAGGCGATCGACATTAATCCGTTGCTGGCGACACCAGAGCAGATGCTGGCGCTGGATGCGCGAATGGTGGTGCACGATGCTTCGATGCAAGCTGCGCAATTGCCGCGCGCCAGCATCCGGCCGTACCCGCTGCAGTACATGTGGGAGTGGCGCTTGAAAGATGGCATCCCGGTGACGATCCGGCCGATCCGGCCGGAAGATGAGCCGCTCATGGTGCAATTCCACAGCACGCTTTCCGAGCGCAGCGTGTACCTGCGCTATTTCTGTTCGTTGAGCCTGAGCACGCGCGTGGAGCATGAGCGGCTGGTGCGCATTTGTTTTGGCAGCTACGACCGCGGATTTGCGCTGGTCGCAGATCGCAAAAATCCCGAGACCGGGGAACACGAAGTATTAGGAGTGGGCCGGTTCAGTGCCATCAATCGCGCAGAGGCCGAGGCCGCAGTTCTGGTTTCCGATCGATGGCAGGGACGCGGGCTGGGAACTGAATTGCTCGCCGGTGTGGCCCGGGTGGCTCGCGAAGAAAAATTTCAAAGGCTCTCGGGAGAAATCTTGCGGGACAATCTAGCCACGCAGGCCATCTTCAAGAAGGTTGGATTCCGCCTGCGAGCGATGGACGATCCATCGTCCGTCTCAGCTCTACTGGAACTCTAGGGTAACGTTGTAGCTCCGCAAACAGTCGGAGCAGTCGCTTGTCTTTGCGGTCTCGGCGCACGCTCAGCGATCTCCGCGGTTAAAGGCTTTTAAGCAAGCCGCGGATCGGCTCAGATGACCGGCACAGGCTTGTTGATTTCGAGTTGCGGCTCAAACTTCAAGTTGGTTCCCAGTGCCCGCGAAACCAGGCATAACTTCTCGGCGCGTTTGAGCAACTCCAGCGCCCGATCGCGCTCCTCGGCAGATGCGATTTTAAGATTGGGACGGACCACGATCTGCGTGAAACTGTAGCCCGATTCAGCCTTGCGCACCGTGCCACTGGCTTCCACCTGCAGGTCGGTAAAGTCAAATTGCGCGTTGCCCGCGATCGCCCGCAACGTCGTGGTATAGCAACTGGCGACGGCGGCCAGCAAAAGTTCCTCAGGCGTCCAGCGGCCTTCCAATCCGCCGAATTCAGTGGGAGCGGTGAAGTGGATCGCGTTGGGCGCGGAATCCGATTTCGCTAAGCCGGTTCTGCCCGAGGTCCACCAGGCTGCTACTCGATACGCATGATCTTCGCTCATGGTTTTGCGTCTCCTTGGAAGAAACTTCTGAACTTTACTCGCGCCGAAATTGCTTTCGCCCGATTCTGTCTTCTTGGCTTTCGGGAATCGCCGGTCTAAGCTGCTCCTTGCTTTGGCGAAAGACCACGCTCCTGCTCGATCTTCTTGATCTGCGCGCGGAGCCAGCCAGCCAGAGCCTCCTCCATATCGGCCTGAGTTCCAGTCCGATAGAAGTCCTCCACCGATTGACCTTGTTCCGTGAGTTCAATGAAACGGCAAGGCACAGCTTCAGAACGACGGCCTTCAGGAACAAACTGCTCCAACAAACAACTCTCGCAGGGATGCGGCCGTGCGGGATCGCAGAAGTTCGGGCAGATGGGGGAATCCTCAAAAACTGCGGGCGCCCGCCAGGGGGCGTGAGGAGAGCGTCCGTAGCCTCCGTCTTGCAGGAAGCTCAGTTCGAACCGGAGGACGTCGAGAATGTCACGATTGTCTTGAGCCATAGGGCACCTCAAACAGGAACTAAGAATGCCAGAGGTGGCCGGGAAACTCCGTGCATATAGTCACGGGGATTTGTGATGGGGGTCACACCAAGATGGCAGAGAATCCCAGGCCGGTCGGCTATTTGCCCCAATTCTGGAAGATTCCCGGAATGGTCCGTGTGATCAGGATCACAGCGCTGCGTGATTTGAAACAGGCGCGGCGCCACGAACCTAAGCCTGCCTGAATCAATAAGGGCGGGCATAAGCGCGGCATGAGCACGCTAATTCTTCGTGTAGACCGGGCCGGCATTGCGAGATGGCGGATCGGAAATCGCACGGATATAGGAAATCAACGCCTGGATGTCCGACTTGCTGAGCGTGTTTCCCCACGCGGGCATCAGCGCCGACTTGTTGAGCGCCGGCCCGCCATGGCTGATGATGGCGGTCAAATCGGCGTCATTGATTTTGTTGAGAGTATCGCCCTCAGTGAAGGGGTGCGGTTTGACTTCCAGGTTGTCGTAATTGGAGACGCGCTCGACGGTGGACTCGGGGTTGTGGCAGCGCTCGCAGTATTGATCGTTGAGGTGGCGTCCCAAAGTTTGCTGATAGCCGAGTGCGAGCTCCTCGATCTTCAGCTCCACCCTCTTATGGGACTTATCGGTGGTGGAGGCGACGATCGCGTAGCGGCCGGCCATGCCGCCGAGAGATACGTTGGTGGTGACTTGTCCGCTCGAGTCGGTGAGGCCGTTGGGAGGATCGAAGGCAACTCCGGGCGCCGCCGAAAATTCCACCAGCGCTCCGGCGACGGCGGTTCCCTGCGCATCGTTCACCTGCACCACGACGGGTTGAGGCAACAAGCTGCCGGTCTGCGCGGTTTGTTTTCCGCCGCTGGATTCGACGATCGCGGCGCCGAATGCTGTGGGCTTGGGCAGGGGCGCAGATTCGGTCTTACGCGAACAGGACGTCGCCAGCAAGATGGACAGAATGGCGAGGACTAGAACAAATCCAAAGCGGCCGCGCCTGGAGACAGCTGCCGAGCTTCGCTCGGCCGGACAGCCGATGTCGGCTGTCCCCACATGAGTCGGGTTGCTGCCGTAGCGGGTCATTTCTTGGCCACCTCTTTTTTGGCTCCGCCTTTCTGGGAGATGAGAAATGCGGTCAGAGCCTGCGCGTCTTCATCGCCCATGGCGCGATTCGGCTCCGTGGTGCCCGGACGCAGCGCCTGCGGGTTCTTCATCCACTGATAAACCCAAGCCGCAGTCAGGCGCGAACCAACCTGCGTCAGCGTTGGGCCGATGTAACCCTTGTCCGTCTTGCTGTCGACAATATGGCATCCCTGGCAGGCGTACTTGCCGTAGAAGAGCTGCCTGCCGAGTTCGATTTGCCCCTGCGAGTATCCGCTCAACGGCATGGAATCGCGGTCCACCGCAGGGCTCTGATAGACAGTCATGATGTAGTCGGTGAGTTCGTTGATATCGCTGTCGCTCAAGTTGAAACGCGGCATGCGCCGAATCAGCGACGGCCGCAGCGTGCCCGGGTTCTTCAGGAAGTCGACCAGCCACGCGCGTTGCACCGAACTGCCTTCCCAGGTGAGGTCCGGAGCCATATCTCCGCCATGTCCGTTGATGCGATGGCAGCTGAAGCAGGCGAGATCGGTCATCAGCTTTCCCGCTTTGCCTGCGGGCTGGTAATCCGACTCAGGCGTCGCGGCCACCGCCAGCGACGGCGGCAACGTGTTGGAGCGGTCATTCAACGAGAGTAGGGCCGTGGTAAGTGAATCGATCTGCGCCGGCGTGAAAGTATATTGCGGCATCTTCAAGCCCTGTCCGAAGGAACGGGGCTGCTTGATCTTGGTGGCGATGTAGTCGGGCAGCGTGTGCTGCATGCCGGGCAAGAACACAAGTTGCGTGACCGGCTTGCTGCCGATGCGGCTGAGTTCGGGAGCGAAGTTCTCCGGCTTCTTGATGCCCGCGATTTCGTGGCAGGAAGCGCAACCGTAATCGGAAACCAGCCGCTTGCCGTGAGCGATCTGCTCGGGGGTCGCGGCCGCGAGATGCACGTTGTCGAGAAGATCGGAATCAGCTTTTGCTAGAAGGAATCCAGCGAGCGTGGCCACCTGGGAATCGTTGAAGCGGTAGTGCGGCATGGCGGTGCCGGGATCGTAGGTGCGCGGGTTTCGCAGCCAAGCCTGCAACCACTCCGGCTTGACCTTGCTTCCGACTCGAGTCAACTCCGGCCCAACGTCGCCGCCTACCATATTTCCGGCCGCGTTCTGCACCGCGTGGCACGAGGCGCAGAACGACTCTCCGTAAAGACTCGTGCCTGCCGCTGGATCAGGCGATGCCTTCGCTGAAAGTGTCGCTGTGTCTCCCGGCACCGGCGCGCTGTTGGCAATTAAGAATGCCGATATGTCGCGCGCGTCGTCATCACTCAGCTTGAAATTCGGCATAGTCGACGTCGTGGCATACGCCTGCGGATCTTTCAGCCACGCGTATACCCACTCACGCGTAGTCTTGTCGGCGATGTGCGAAAGCGACGGAGGATCGTCGGTGGCTTTCATCACGCTACCGTCTGACAACTTCACCGTATGGCAATGCACGCAGCCTTCGCGCGAAAGCAGATTGCGTCCCTGATTCAGTTGCGGCGTACCCAGCAGCGGTGCGCGGTGGCACTCGCCGCACGACGACTCGATGTACTTCGCGGGCAGAATCGGCTGCTCCCACGCCAAAGTGCTGTTGTGCGCCTCAGAAACCGTAGTGGCCGCGCCCTGCCCGCGATGGCAGACTGTGCATCCAAACTGATCGAGCTTATGGGGGACGACCGGGTGCGTGCGATAAGGCTGGACGGGTACATCGCTGAGGCTGGCTTCTTTCAGGCCGACGTGGCAACTGGTGCAGCGGTCCACCACTCCGAGCTCCGGCAGCCAGATCTGCTGGATGCCGCCGTGGAAGCGGCGCTGCAGCGTATTCGCGTCGCTGCGGTTACGGACCATCCTGAGATAGCCGTGTTGATAGTGCCGCCACTCGCTGAAGAAATTCTTCGCAGGAGCGATCGCCAGCGAGCCGAGAAAAATCAGGCTCACCACTCCGAACGCGCGCGCGCTGTCCCCGAAGAGTCTCTGCCAGAGCGACGTAAGTTTTTCTTTCATGAGCGCCGCACCCTTATGAACACCTTGATCGACATCTTTATGAACCCTGCCACGGCCATACGAACGACCAGCCCGGCCCGCGGAAAAATGTGCCGATGGCGGTCAGCACCACCAGTTCGAATAAGAACCATGTCATGACCCAATAAGAAAGCGGCCTACCGGCCAAATAGCGGCGGAAGGCCGAAGGCGACTGCGGAGAACTCTGCGCCGCCAGGAACATCACTCCCGCCATGATCAGCGTGGGCACCAGGGCCGCGTAGACCTTGAACAAAAGCAGAAATAAAGAGAGAGCGCTGGCGACAACATAAAAAATCCGCAGGCGCCGCTGGCGATCTTTTAAGAAGAGTCCGTCCGCCTCGATGTTGACTTTGAAATACGGAATCACAATCAGCGCCATCACCACCAGTCCCGGCACCAGCACGCCCGCCACCACGGGCGGAAAGTAATGCAGCATTTCCTGCAATCCGAGGAAGTACCACGGCGCTTTCGCCGGATTGGGCGTGTGCGACGGATCGGCCAGACCTTCGAGCGGAGCGTTGAAAATCAGCGCGATCCATACCAGCACGACGGCCAGCGTCATAACTGCAACTGCCGCGCGGAACAATACCTCTGGAAAAGTCTGGATCTGATCTTCGGTCTCGGCTTTCACTTGCGCCGAAGTTCGACGCGTAATGAAGACGATGCGGCGCGGAGATTTTTTCGCGTTGGAGTCGACCCCGGCGATGAAGTCTTTGGAATCGGCCATGACTATTGCCCTTCCTTCGCGAGCGGAGCGCCAGTATCGGTGCGCCCCCGCAGAGTTGCCGGTTCGCTGGCGTGCGAGTAGAGGCCCCCATCCTTGCGAATCCGCCAGAAATGGATCGCCACGAAGAACATCGCCGCCAGCGGCAGAATCATGCAGTGCAGCACGTAGAAACGGAGCAGCGCGTTGGCGTTGACTGCGTTGCCGCCCAGCAACAGGAAGTGAATCTTTTCTCCCATCACCGGGACCGCAGACGCGATATTCGATCCCACGGTGATCGCCCAGTAAGCCAATTGGTCCCAGGGAAGCAGATAGCCGGTGTAGCTGAGCAAGAGCGTCATCAGCAGCAGGATGACGCCGATGACCCAGTTGAATTCGCGCGGCGCGCGGTAGGCCCCCCGATAGAACACCTTGAACATGTGCGCGAACACCAGGAACACCATGGCATGCGCCGACCAGCGATGCAGGTTGCGCAGAAATAATCCCGAGGAAACCACGAACTGCAGATCTTTGGTGTCGGCATAGGCCTGCGGCACCGACGGGTGATAGTAGAACATCAGCGGAATTCCGGTCGCGACCAGGATCAGGAATGTGCCCAGAGTCAGCGTGCCCAGATACCAGGTCGCGCTGAAACTCAACATGCGCGTGCGCACCTTGGTGGAGAACAGATGCAGGAACACGTTCTGCTGAATCGCCAGGGCGCGCTTCAGCGTGCTCGACCCGGTGCCGCTGCGGAAGATCGAGCGCCACACCCGCGTGCCGCGCAAATTGTCGAAATGTTGGTCGATCGTCTTTGCCATGCTGTCAGACCCTCACGAAGGAATCCCGCGCCAGCGGAGGCACGTCGGTGGAGCGATCCACCAGAAGATCGCCGTCGTCGTTCAGCCAGATGCGCTTCCACGGCAGCGGCTTGGGCGCAGGACCTTCGATTTTCTTACCGTCCTCGTTGAACTTGCTGCCGTGACAGGGACAGGCAATCATGTTCAGCTCGGGCTTCCACGCGGTAATGCAGCCCAGGTGCGTACACACGGCGCTCAGCGAAAAATAGCCTTCGTCCGAGTGGATGACATAAATCCCCGAATTCACGTCGATGGTGACGCTCCCGAGCGGATAGCGATCCGGCTTGCCGGCGTTCACCACCGGCGACGGCTCGAACAGCACATTCGGCTCAAGGTATTGATATGCGAATGCCGCCGTACCCGCAGCGGCGATACTCAAAGAGCCGAGCCCCAGCTTCATAAAGAACTGCCGGCGATTCACATCGTCGTTTTTTTTGATCTCTTCTGCCATCGTTGCCTCGTGCTACTTCTGCAATCCCGCGCCGATCGAAGCGATCGAGATCAAGCCCGTCGGCTCCGCGGGAATAAGGTTGTACGACTCCATCGTGATCGTGCCCACGGGACAGCGCATCGCGCACAGCCCGCAGCGAATGCACCGCGTTTCGTCCTTCAACATGGCCGCTCCGGTCACAACGCCCAATTCGTCCGCGGCCACCTCGTCGAACTCCACCCCGAACAATTCCTGGTTGTCGCGGATGTGTTGCACAGTTTCCGGCTCGAAACTGATGCGGTCGAGCGAAACCAGTTCCAGGCATTTCTCTGGACAAATATCCACGCAGCCGCCGCACAGAATGCACATACTGCCATCCTCGGGCACGCCTTCGAAAACCGTATTGGTCCAGCAGTGCAGGCAGCGTTGCGCCTCGGCCATCGCGGCGGGCGCATCGTACCCGACTTCAACCTCGGTGACGCCCGTGCGGCGTTCGAGCGGCAGCATGGGGACGGGCTGGCGGTTGATGTCGAGATAATCGAGCGGCATGGAGTGCCGCTTGAGCACTTCCACTTCAATGATCGGCTCGGGATGTTTTCCGCCGCGCAGGAATTCATCAATGCCCACCGCGGCGCGCTTGCCGTCGCCGACGCTGTCGATAATCAGCCGTGGACCGAAGACGCAGTCGCCGCCGGCGAATATGCCTGCAGCCGACGTCATCAGCGTCTGCGGATTGACCGCAATCAGCCCGCGCGGCGAAAGTTCGACCTTATCTCCTGGCGTCAGAAAGTCGAGGCGTGGCGCTTGCCCGATCGCCATGATGATGGTGTCGCACTCGATCTGGGTTTCACTGTTTTCGTAGAACGCGGGATTGAAGCGCTTGTTCTGATCGAACACCCACTTGGTCTTGAGCGTTTCGAGAGCGGTAACTCTACCGTCCTTGCCCAGAATCCGCTTCGGCCCGAATCCCGGATAAATCGTGATGCCCTCTTCTTCCGCTTCTTCAATCTCCTCAAGGGCGGCAGGCATTTCGTTGCGGCGCTCCAGGCAGACCAGGTTGACCTCGCTCGCGCCCATGCGCAACGCGGAAAGAGAAATGTCGACCATCTCCTTGGTCGCAACCGCGGAGACATTTTCATCCGACGGCTCGAGATCCTCCACTCCGCCGGCATGCTGCTTGACCACTTCGCGGGCCGCGGAGCGGGCAACATCCATCGCCACATTTCCGCCACCGATCACGATCACTTTCTTGCCGATGGTGAACTTGTAGCCG
>Ga0070706_100007354_pt1 | contig 10331 bp, 7 predicted proteins | sample KBSK5501metaG_FD_65476 | JGI IMG/M metagenome (GOLD analysis project Ga0070706, IMG submission 65476) | Corn, switchgrass and miscanthus rhizosphere microbial communities from Kellogg Biological Station, Michigan, USA - KBS K5-50-1 metaG | ecosystem: Host-associated > Plants > Roots >...
GCGACTGCGCAACCGGCGCGTGCGACTGAGCACGTCCTCCGTCATCACAGCGTGATAGGTTGGCTTCGGAGGGAAACCATGGGTTTCATGCGGGTGACGTGCGTCCTCGCCCTAGTCCTTGTCGCATGCGGGCCGTCGAAGAAGGGCGGCGGCGATGACGACGTCGATGCACTCGGCGAGTGCACGAACGACAACCATCGCTGCGAAGGCTCGACGTACCAGACGTGCGTCGGCGGCATGTGGGTCAACGCGGTCGACTGCCCAACTGGATGCGTCGACACGATCGGCTGCGTCGACTGTCAGCCGGGCCAACTGTTCTGCAAAGACGGCAACGTTCACCAATGCGACGCGATGGGTATGCCCGGCGGCGAGGTGATGGCGTGCCCGGGCGCGACGATCTGTGTCGACGGTGGATGCGTCGATGCCTGCGCCGACGCGGCCGCGAGCAAGAGCTACATCGGTTGCGAGTACTGGGCGGTCGATCTCGACAACGCGCAGGACATCCTCGGGCTGGCAGGCTCGTTCGACTGCTTGTTCGGCCCACCCTCGAAGACCGCGACGCTCCCCGTCTGCTACAGCATGATGGGCAGCGGCACGCTTGCGGGGTTCTGCGATCCGCCGAACAACGCCTGCCCTTCGGGCTTCACCTGCCAGAACCAATCGGTCTGTTATCTCGACGCACACCTGTCGCCATTCGCGGTCGTGGTCTCGAACCCGCAATCGAAGGACGCGAACGTCACCGTACGTGGGCCCGGTGGTCAGATGATCAACCGCGTCATCCCGGCCGGGCAGGTCGTTCCGATCTTGCCGCAGATGGGCAATGCGATTCCCGATCAGTCGGTCGATGGCACGGTCAAAGCGTCGAAGGCGTACAAGGTGACGTCGGACCTGCCGATCGTCGCGTACCAATTCAATCCGCTCGACAACGCCGATGTGTTCTCGAACGACGCGTCGCTGCTGATCCCGAAGACCGCGTACGACACCGACTACTACGTGATGTCGTGGCCGACGCTCGATCGTCGCAACCCGGCGCCCGGCGCGCATCGCTTCTACGGCTACGTCACGATCGTCGCGCCGCAGGACGGTACGCAGATCGAGGTCACGCCGACGGTCGCGGTGCAGGCCAGCGCAACTCAGGCAACGCTGGCCGCCGGTACGCCGGTGATGTTCACGCTCAACGCGCACGAGGTACTGCAGCTCGAGGCGAGCGGCGCGGGCGATCTGACCGGCACGCACATCACGTCGCCGAACATGATGCCGTTCGGCGTATTCGGCGGACACGAGGCCGCGGCGTTCGGCGAGACCACGCCGCCCGACGCACAACACACGAGCGGGCCGTGCTGCGCCGATCACCTCGAAGAGATGCTGTTCCCGTCGACGACGTGGGGCAAGGCATTCGCGATCGCGCGCAGCGCACCACGCGCCATGAACCTCAACCCGCCCGACTACCTTCGCATCCTGGCGCAGAAGTCCGGCACGGCCGTCACGTTCACACCGGCACCGACGATGGTCGCCGGCAACTGCGGCGCACTTGGTCCCGGTCAGTTCTGCGACGTCAAGATCACCGGCGATACCGAGATCACGTCGACCGAGCCGGTGCTCGTCGGTCATTACCTGGAGTCGTCGATCTGGGTCGGTCTGTTCGACGCCGTCGGCAGCGGCGATCCATCGATGGCGATCGCGGTGCCCACCGAGCAGTACCGCAAGGACTACACGTTCTTGATCCCCGCCAGCTACATGAACAACTACGTCTCGATCTCGGCGCCCGCGACCGGCGGCGTCAACGTCGATGGCACGCCGGTCACGCTGACGATGTTCCCCGGCGGCGGCACGCACCGCTCCGCGCGCGTGACGCTCACCGCAGGTCAGCACAAGGTCACGTGCGCCGACGGCTGCGGCATCTTGGTCTACGGCTATTCCGACGCCGTCTCCTATATGTTCGCCGGCGGCCTCGACCTCAAGCCGATCGTTATTCTGTGAGCTGTGTCGCCGCGTGCTCGACCGCGGCGGCCATCTCGGCGGCGTCGGCGTAGCGCTGCGCCGGATCTTTCGCGAGCGCCTTACCGAGGATCGGATCGAGCACGTGCGCGCTCGGCGATGCGGCGGCAATGCTCGGCGGCTCGTGGTTCAAGTGCATGCTGATCAGATCGAAGTCATCGTCGGCGACGAACGGCGGCCGCCCGATCAACAGCTCGAACAGCACGACGCCGAGCGCATAGACATCGGAGCGCTGGTCCGGATCCTCGGCGCGTAACCGCTCCGGTGCCATGTACGTCAGGCTGCCGACGACCGTGCCTTGCAGCGTGAGCTTCGCACTGCCTTCGAAGGTCGCGAAGCCGAAGTCGATCAGCACGACGCGCTCGATCGGACCCGGCGACGGCTCGAGCATGATATTCGCCGGCTTGAGATCGCGGTGCAGCACGCCCGCCTGATGCACGGCGTGCAGGCCCTGGAGCGCTTGCCACGCATAGCTCGCGGCGCGGCGCGGTAGCACGCGTCCCTCCGATTTGATCACGCTGCGCAGCGAGCGCCCACGCAACAGCTCGACCGCGAGGTACGGCTCGTATTTTTCCTTGGTGACGCCGGTCGCGAGCAGCGCGGCGACATTTCGGTGGCGCAGCAGCGCCTGGACATCGGCTTCGCGCGCGAACCGCTTCAGCGAGACCGAGTCGGTGACGTGCTGGTGGCGCAAGATCTTGAGTGCGACGAACGCCTGGGTCTCGAGGTCGAGCGCGCGGTAGACCTCGGCCATTGCACCCCGCCCGATCAGCTCGTCGAGCCGGAACCGATCCCCGATGATCGTACCGATCCGGCTCACCTTCGCTCCGGACACGATCGCACCATAACACCGCTGATCTGCTATATGGAGGGCGTGACGAGCGGCCCCCGGCATCTGGTCTCCATCGCTGACCTCGACGCCGCAGAGATCGTTCGCATCCTCGATCACGGCGACCGCTACTGGTCGCTCGCGGATGAGCCGATCAAGAAGCTGACCAGCTTGCGCGGCCGCACCGTGATCAACTTATTCTACGAGAGCTCGACGCGCACGCGCACGTCGTTCGAGCTCGCGGCGAAGCGGCTGTCGGCCGAGGCTATCAATATCGCGGCTTCGTCATCGTCGACGACGAAGGGCGAGTCGCTGCTCGACACGGGCCGCAACCTGGAAGCGATGCATCCCGATGCGATCGTCGTGCGCCACGCATTCGGGGGCGCCGCGGCGATGCTCGCGCGTACTGCGAAGTACGCCGTCGTCAACGCAGGCGACGGCCAGCACGAGCATCCGACGCAAGCGCTGCTCGACGCCGCGACGATCCGCCGCCACAAGGGCGCGCTCGCAAATCTCGAAGTCGCGATCGTCGGCGACATCGCGCACTCGCGCGTCGCGCGGTCGAACATCTTGTGCCTGTCCAAGCTCGGGGCGCGGGTGAGGCTCGTCGCACCGTGGACGCTGATGCCGCGCGGGATCGAATTGATCGGCGGCGAGCTGACGCGCGAGCGCGTGCGGATCTGTCCGCGTCTCGAAGACGGTCTCGATGGCGCCGACGTCGTCATGATGTTGCGCGTCCAGCACGAACGCTTCGACGGCGAGGCGCCGCGGTTCCCGAACACGCGCGAGCTGTCGCGCACGTTCGGCCTTTCCGAGCGCACGCTCGCATACGCAAAGCCCGACGCGATCGTCATGCACCCCGGCCCGATCAATCGGGGCGTCGAGGTGTCGCCGCAAGTCGCCGACGGTCCGCGCGCGGTGATCCTTCAGCAAGTCAGCTGGGGCGTCGCGATCCGCATGGCCGTGCTCGAGCGCGCGATCCTCGGCGAGGCAGCACCGGCGGTCGCCACCGCATGACGAAGCCCGCGCTCACGGTTCACGGCCTCGTGAAGAAGTTCGGCAATCACGTCGCTGTCGAGAACATTTCGTTCGAGGTCCCGCGCGGCGTGGTCTACGGGATCCTCGGCCCGAACGGCGCCGGCAAGTCGACGACCCTGCGAATGATCAACGACATCATCGCGCCCGACGCCGGTACGATCACGATTCTCGACGGCCTCAAGCCCGGCCACGCGGCCGCGCGCCAGATCGGCTATTTGCCGGAGGAGCGCGGCTTGTATCCGAAGATGCGCGTCGTCGACATGATCGTGTTCATGGGCGAGCTGCGCGGGCTCACCCACGGCGAGGCGAAGAAGCGCGCCGAGAAATGGCTCGAGCGGCTGGGCCTCGCGCAGTGGGCCAAGAACAAGGTGCAAGACTTATCGAAGGGCATGGCGCAGAAGGTCCAGTTCGCGACCGCGCTGATCCACGAGCCCGCGCTCGTCATTCTCGACGAGCCGTGGAGCGGCCTCGATCCGATCAATGCGAACGTGCTGCACGATGTCGTCGACGAGATCCGCGCGCAAGGCCGGACCGTGCTGTTCTCGACGCACGGCATGGAGCAAGCCGAGAAGATCTGCGATCAGCTGCTGATCATCGCGCGCGGCAAGAAGGTGCTCGACGGCAAGCTCAAGGAGATCAAGCGCGCATCGGCCGCCGAAGGCGTGATCGCGCTCGCGTTCACCGACGATGCGGCGAAGGAGCGCGCGGAACCTCTACTCACGGATCCGAAGCTCGTGATCGAGCGCAAGGCGCCGCGTCCCGGCGAACACGCGGATTGCGAAGTGGTGCTCGCCGACGGCGTGAAGCCCGAGCAGCTGCTCAAGACCCTGCTCAATCACGACGTCGGCCTGCGGCTGTTCGAGGTCGTCGTGCCGACGCTGCACCAGATCTTCGTGCAGAAGGTCGGCGCGGAGGCCGCGGTCGCCGAGCGTCGCGACGAGGAAGCGCAATTCGCGGCACAGGAGAAACTGCGTGCGTGAGATGTGGGTGATCGCGAAGCGCGAGTTCATGGAGCGCGTGCGATCGAAGTGGTTCGTGGTGATGACCATCCTGTGGCCGATCTTGATGATCGGCATGATGGTCGTCCCGGCCTTGATCGGGAATCAGGGCACCGAGGGCGCGAAGGTCATGATCATCGACAAGACCGGCGAGGTCGCCGAGCCGATGCAGGGCTGGGTGGCGCTCACGCTCAAGTGGAACACGACGGTGGTTCCGCCCGACACCGACGAGAAGTCACTGCTCGCGAAGATCAAGAGCAACGAGATCAACGGCTACGTCGTGATCCCCAAGGACGCGCTCGAGGGCGGCGAGATCATCTACCGCGGCGACAACGCGAGCAATCAAACCGTGGGGATGTTGTTTGGCAACGCTGCGCAATCGGCGGTCATCGCCCAGCGCGGCAAGCACATGGGGCTCGATGGCGCCCAACTGATCTCGCTCAACCGCAAGGTCAACGTCAGTGCGCGCCACACGACCGGCGAGGAAGAGGGAAGCGCCGGCATCTTCGCGTTCCTCGTGGGCTACATGATCGCGTTCTTCATCTACATCTTGATCACGCTGTACGGCATCAACGTGATGCGCAGCGTGGTCACCGAGAAGACGTCGCGCGTGGTCGAGCTGCTCGTCGCCGCGACCAAACCGCGCGCGATGATGTCGGGCAAGATTATCGGCGTCGGCTTCGCGGGCCTGCTGCAGATCGGGATCTGGTTCGTGCTCGGCGCGATCGCGATCTCGCAGCGCGACACGATCCTCGGTCTGTTCGGGGCGAAGCCCGACGCGACCTCGATGATGCCGTCGCTCACGATGGCCCAGCTCGCGATCACGCTGACCTGCTTCGTGCTCGGCTATTTGTTCTATTCCGCGCTGTATGCCGCAGTAGGTGCGATGGTGTCGTCGGAACAGGACTCGCAGCAGGCGCAGATGCCGGTCACGTTCCTGCTTGTCATTGGCATCATTGCAATCACCGCGGTCACGAACGATCCCCGCGGCCAAACTGCCTCGATCATGACGATGGTGCCGTTTTGGTCGCCGATGCTGATGCCGCTGCGTTACTTCCTGGGAGGCGCAAGTCTCGCGCAGGTGGGCCTGTCACTCGCAATCCTCGCGGCATCCACCGTGGTGGTGGCCCGTGCGGCTGCAAAGATCTACAGGGTCGGCATCTTGATGTATGGAAAGCGGCCGACTTTGCGCGAGCTGATTCGTTGGCTGCGATACGGCTGACCGTCTTATCGAAGTAACCTAAAACCGCGCGCCGGACTGGAATTTACCCGGCTCGGCCCCGTATGCTTTCGGTAATGCGTCGGTGGGGACTCGCATCGTTTCTCTCCGTGCTGTTACTTCCGCTGACCGTCTACGCCCAGGAGGCCGACGTCACCGCGGGAGTCAGCAGCTCGGATCAAACCGTGGCTCCGTCTCAGGCGATCGCGTATGGTGCGATGCCCGGGGGCTTGCACGCCCCCACTGCAGAAGTTTTGCCGAAGGGTGCAGTCGAAGTCTCGACTCTGATGGGCCTCGGACGCCGAACCGGCTTGCTCGGTCCGGACCACAAGTTCAACCGCGGCATCGGTGACCTCGCCATCGCGTTTGGCGCGACTGACTTCTTGTCGGTCGGCCTCTCGCTCGACGGCCGTTACGACCGCCACTGGGGCCAGGTCGGCGACGCCACGATGAATACGATGTCCACGACACCGGCGGCGCCTGCCGGCAAGAACGAGGACGGCTATGTCGGCGATCCGCACCTGATCGTGCGTCTCGCGAAGAAGGCCGGCACGACAGCGTTTGGCGGTCAGCTCGGCATCTGGGTGCCCGGCAAAGACGCTCCGTCGATCGCGGGCTCGGCCATCTCGGTCGACGCGCGGGCGCTCGTCTCGATCCCGGCGGGACCGGGCTTGCTTTCGTTTAGCGGCGGTTTCCGGCTCGATAACTCGGCGAAGAGCGTCGACCAGCCGATGCGGCTGTCGCTGCCCGATCGCGTGTCGCTCGGCGTGTCCGACTACCACGCGCTGTTCGCCGGCGCGCAGCTGCGGATTCCCGCCGGCAAGGCGTGGGTCGGCGTCGAGGGCTCGCTCGATGCGTTCATCGGCGGTCCGCCCGAACCGGCCGCGGGCGATGTGAAGCGCGCCGAGCTCGCGCGCGGCAAGCTGATTTTCCGCGGCGCGCTGACGGCCGGTTTCTTCATCACCGAGCAGTTCAGCGCGATCGCGTTCCTCGAGGCCGCGAAGGTGCCGGGCATCAACGACGCGCAGATCGACGACGGCAACATTCCACTCGTTCCGTACGAGCCGATCTTCACCGGCGGCATTGGCCTGCAGGCGCGGTTCGGTGGTCCGAAGGCGGTCATTCCGTCGTCGACGCAACGCGAGTGCGCGCGTCACGTGCCGCCCGATTGCCCCGACCTCAAGGCGGACGTGCTCACCGACGTCACCGGTACGGTCCTCGATAACGGCGGCAAGCCAGTGGTCGGCGCGAAGGTCACGCTGTCCTTGAAGAACGCGCAGGTCAACCCTGTCGTTACCGACGAGAAGGGCTCGTACGTGTTCAAGGGCGTGCTGATCGGCCACTCGATGGGCGGCAAGGCGACGATCGAAGAGACGGCCGCCGAGATCGGCGTCGAGGTCAGCAACATGAAGCCGGGTAAAGCGACGATCGCGCAGATCGCCGAGAATTCGAACACGGTCCCACCAATCACGCTCGAGCCGGTGCTGCCGCCGGGTCAGCTACGCGGCGTCGTTCGTTCGCTGCCGGGTGGCAAGGCGGTCGGTGGCGCAACGGTCACGGTCGAGGGCAGCGACAAGACGGCAACGACTGCCGAAGACGGCACGTTCTCGATGGACCTTGCACCAGGTCAGTACAAGATCAAGGTCACCAAGGCTGGTCTCAAGGATCAGGAGCTCGACGTCACGATCGATCCCAACGGTGTCGCGATCAAGAACATCGATCTGCAGAAGTAGTATGCGCGGCCTTCTTCGCTCACGCCTCCTTGGGGGCGTAGTCGGCCTGCTGCTGATCGCGTTTGCCGTTGGCTGCAAGAAGAAGCCGTCGCCGATCGCGGAGCTCACCAAGACCGATGGGCCCGTCGAGCGGCAGCAGGGCCAAGGCCCGTGGTCGACGTCGTTCGTCGGCCAGAAGTACTACTTCGGCGATGCGGCGCGTACGGCGGATGGCGGCGCAGAGCTGAAGCTCGTCGGCGTTCAGATCATCAAGATGGAGAAGTACACGGTGCTGCGCTTCGGTGGGAAGGGCGGCGCTGCGAAGATCACCGTCGAGCTAGGTGCGATCGTGCTCAAGGGCGGCGGTAACTACGGCCTCGACGTCGGCGACGTCAAGCTCGGCAACGACGGCGAGGTGCGCATCACTGCAAAGGGGCAGGGCAAGAGCTCGATCGAGCTGCTCGTCGGTAACGCGCAGATCGCGGGGCAGGACGGCAAGGCGTTCGATCTCGAGATCGGCAAGATCATCGACATGGACCTGACGATCGGTCCGATCAAGCTCGACACGCCTGTCGACGCCGGCGTAGACGCCGCCCCCGATGGTGTCGATTCCGGCATCGTCGTCAGCGAAGACGGCACGATCGAAGTCACCGGCAAGAAGGCCGAGATCCTCAATCCGGGCGAGACCAAGTGGCTGCCGCTTGCGGCCGGCGCCGGCAAGCTCGTCAAGGGCGCGAAGGTGCGGCTCGGTGCGGGTACGACCGCGAAGCTGATCGCGAATGGGGTCACGCTCGCGATGGCCGGCAGCTCGCGCACCGCGATCGCCGACGATCTGCATTTCGGGCTCGAGCTCGGCGTGGCGACCGCGTCGGTCGAGCCGCAGACCGAAGGCAAGGTCGGCCTGCCCGGCGGCAACATCGGCGTCAAGGGCACCGAGAAGGGTCAGGGCAAAGCGCGGCTCGACGTCAACGCGAAGGGCGAGACGAAGATCGCCGTCCTCGAAGGCACCGCGAAGCTGACTGGCCTCAACGGTGCCGAGCTCGACATGCGCACGGGCGAGAGCGCGTCGATGCAGAAGGTCGGCGCGATTCACCAGACGGCGAAGATTCCCGACTACTACGACATGCGCGTGCCGATCGGCGAGACGCCGACGTTCACGATCCACGATCCGAAAGGCTCGACCGCATTGCAGTTCGCCTTCAACGGCAAGTGCAACGGTGGCGGGACGATCGAGATGGACAACGATCCGCGCTTCCGCACCGCACGCATCAGCGGCGGCAAGGAATCGGCGAACATCATTGCCGAGGTCGGCGCGTGGTCGTATCGCCTCGTGTGCGCGGGCGGCGGCGCCGGCGGCTCCGGCCGCATCATCGTGCGCAAGGACTCGGGCACGCGCCCGCTGCCAAAGGATCCGCCGGTCAATCCGATCGACGCCGACGGCCGCACGTACCGGATCTCGTATCAGTCGCTGATCCCGAACGTGAAGATCAAGGCACCGGGCGCTGCCGGCAAGCTCAAGCTGCACCTCGCGACCGGCGGTTCGGAAGAGACGTTCGAGAGCGAGAAGCCGACGTTCACGATCGACGGCAAGAAGCTCAAGGAAGCGACGTACACGTACTGGGTCGATCGCGACGGCGTCAAGCAGGACAAAGCATCGACGCTGATCATCAACTTCGATCAGACCGCACCGCAGGTCTATATCGAGTCGCCGGCAAACGGTAAGCCGTGGGCCGCCGAGGTCGACGTCAAAGGCGCGGTGCTGCCCGGCTGGACCGCGAAGGTCGACGTCGTCGAGATTCCAATCGACAAGAACACGCGCCGGTTCGCGGCGAAAGTGCCAGCGCCGAGCGGCGCGGTGGCGCTCGCGATTCGACTGTCTCACCCGCAGCGCGGCGTGCACTACTACCTGCGGCGCGGCACGAAGCAGTAGCCTCGGCCATCGCGACACGCAGCTCTGGGCTCGAGTTACGAAGAGCGGCGCGCGACTTGCTCATCCATGCGTGCATGGTTTCGAGCCGGATGATTGCTCCACTTTGGTTCGTCACGGCGTGCGCGTCCGACGCACCGGGCGATGGCGCCACAGGCTCTGGCCCGTACTTCGAGCACGCGATGTTCTGGAATCGCGATGTGTCCAACGAGCCGAAGGCGGACAACAGCGATCAATTGATCGCCGCGATTCACGCCGCCGGTGGTTGGGGCAACCAAGATCACTTTCGTGTCGACTTCTCGATGAACGTGCTGAAGGCCGACTCGTCGGCGCCGCAGATGTTCACGCCGACCGATGCGTTCGAGGTTCCCGATTGCGATCAGATGCCGGTGCCGGTACCTGCGAGCGGCAACGTCGAAGGCGAGTCCGGCTACAAGTGCTCGTCGGGCGGCGACTGCCACCTGATCGTGATCGACGAGCAAGCCGGCAAGCTCTACGAGATGTGGCAGGCGAACATCTCGACCACGTTCTCTGGCGGCTGTCTCGCCGTCTGGGATGTGAAGCACAAGTACGACGAGACGCTGCGCGGCGATCAGTGCACGAGCGCCGA
>Ga0070706_100007356_pt1 | contig 10326 bp, 6 predicted proteins | sample KBSK5501metaG_FD_65476 | JGI IMG/M metagenome (GOLD analysis project Ga0070706, IMG submission 65476) | Corn, switchgrass and miscanthus rhizosphere microbial communities from Kellogg Biological Station, Michigan, USA - KBS K5-50-1 metaG | ecosystem: Host-associated > Plants > Roots >...
AAGACGATTCTCACTCTCGCGCTTGTGGAGAATCTTCAGCGAACCGATCTCAACCCAATCGAGGAAGGAGAAGGCTACCATCAGCTTTCTCGAGACTTCGGCCTGACTCAGCAGCAGATCGCTGAAACGGTGGGAAAGGATCGCACGACGATCGCGAACATGCTGCGTCTTCTTCAGTTGCCGGAGTCCGTGAGAAGACTCCTTCAGGAAGGGCAACTGACAATGGGGCACGCTAAAGTACTCCTCGGCCTCGACGATCCGGCAAGAATTGCAGGTCTTGCTCGCGAAATCGTCAATGATGGCCTTACAGTACGTGAAGTTGAGCGACGACTTCGTGAGGTTGCTGGCACCAGGCGCGGAAAGAAATCGGGACGCCCAAGGGCCATAGATCGACAGTCGCCAGAGTTGAAACGGATCGAAGATCGGCTACGTCGTTTTCTTCAAACCGATGCCGCAATCAAGGTTGGCCCCCGTAATCGCGGAACGCTCACGATTCACTTTTATTCGGCGGATGACCTCGAGCGACTGCTCGAACTCTTGAGCGTTCCTGACTAATCAACAGAGTTATACACCTGAGCTGTAACTACTTGGGATATAAGTAGTTAACTAACTTGCCTTAGGCAAACGGATCGGTTCTCCACACAAATCTGCACACGGATTCGATGACCAGCGTCTACGAGCTTGCGGAGTACGCCGACAGTCTTTTGGAGACTGCAACCATCCCTGATTACGCAGGAGCGTTGAACGGGCTGCAGTTGGAGAACCGATCAGAGATCAGGGGAATTGTCGCGGCCGTGGATTTTTCCACCCGCGCCATAATGGGTGCTATTGCGACCAAGGCCAATTTGCTCCTCGTTCACCATGGAATGTTTTGGGACGCTCCAGCTCCGATCCAGGCCTCATCGTACAGGAGACTGCGCCTTCTGATCGAGAACGACATTGCGGTCTATTCATCACACCTGCCGCTCGATCGACATCCGACCCTTGGGAATAACGTCTTGCTCGCGAAGCAGCTTGGCCTCAGGCCGACCGCCGCATTCGCGGGATTCCAGGGAGTTTCCATCGGGATCAGCGGGGAGAGCCGGATCGAGACCGCGGTGTTAGCCGAGCAAGCCCGAAAATTCGCGAGGACCTGCGGAAGCGAGGTGCGAACAACACTGATTGAAGGAAACCGCCAGACAAAGCGATGGGGAATTTGCACTGGTGCTGGTGCTTCCGCCGAAACCCTCAAGGAAGCACGTGAGTTAAAACTCGATACGCTGATTGTGGGTGAGGGCCCGCATTGGACCGCCGTTTACGCTGAAGAGAATGAGACCGCGATCATCTATGCGGGACACTACGCAACCGAGACGCTTGGAGTCCGGGCGCTAGCCGAGCATTTAGGAGCGAAGTTTGGAATTCCATCGAGTTTTGTAAGTGCTCCAACCGGTCTCTAGCGAATTATCCTTGCGCTCATTAGCCGCGATGGAAATCAGCAGTCAGTGTAGGCACTCTTCCACGTGGCGCTCCACTCCCCCGAGTTAGTACGCTCAACGAGTCCGAGTTTGCCGCCGTCGTCATATTCGATGTTGATCACGATAGCCGGACGTCTTGTTGCTCCGATCTGTACTGCCGCCAGCACCTCTGTCGCTTGCGTCGACTCCTCAGCGCCAGCCGTTCTACTGTAGTAGCCGAGGTTGTACTTCCCCTTTGTTCCAGCTGGCCGCTCACCGATGATGAGAAGACGCTCGACCCTTGGATTGGCTTCCTCATTCACACTTCGAACGACGTCCGCAATTATCACATCGATGGAATCGAGCCGGAACGTGTACGCTGAGCGTACTCTGAATGGGAGTCCTCTAAATGTCGGATCAAAAACGACGGGCAGTGTTGCCGCCATTTGTGCAAGAGATGCGGCAAGGCCGGCCGAATCAGCGCTTGGCATTGACTCAATCGAGTCGAGCACAATCGGGCGAACATGACCGCTTGCAAACCCAACTCGCCAGTTTGAATGGGCTGACCGCAATTTGGCCAGAGGCCACGAGTCACACTCCTGCCTCACCTCGACGGGAGGAAGCAATGATACGCCAACTGCCGATGCGACTCTTCCGCCTCGTCCAAACAAATCGAAGGTGACGCCTGAAATCTGTGGGCTGATGCCTTGAAGCGATTCAATCGTGCTGTCTGTTGCTTCGGGTAGCACGACTGCAACGCTATCACCATTGTTCGCCCCGGAAATGATCATCACGGGTCCGGCATCGACATCCCAATTCGTATTTCCCAACGGGTTCGCAGGGTAAACCGCTGGTAGTGATACTCGAGCCGAATCAGCTTTGTCTCGTCCCTTGTCTCTACACGCAGTCATGCTGATAACCAGCAGTACCGGCAAAGAGAGACCCGCTGTGCGAAGGATCATAGAAGTAATTTGTCGTCGACTTCGTAGACCGTCGAGAGTACGTATCGCCTGCTACGTCACCGTACGTATTTAAGAACCACTACTGATCGTTGTAGTGTACACACGTGAGGCTAACGCAAGAGGCTGACAATGGAATCGCTGACAATCAGTTCGACCACTAAAGCAGAACAAGCTGCTGGCGGCGTTATCAGCGTCACTTCAGCCGGAGACTTTAATCCGCCGCTGGCACCATTCAGAGAGCGCCTCAGCTGGGCACTCTACGACTTCGCGAATACGGTATTCTCGATGAATATTGCCACGCTCTACTTTGCCGCGTGGCTGGTAGCAGATCTCGGACATTCGAATACTCTGTACGCGGTAGTGAATGGGATCGCATCCGCACTCGTTGTCGTATCGATTCCGGTTTTTGGTGCTATTTCTGATGAGACGCAACGACGAAAGCCATGGGTAGTCGGCTTCACCTTGATCGCGTGCCTATCAACGATCGCAATGGCTATCCTCGGTCAGACTGGCTTGCCATTGATAGGAGAGGGCGTAACAGCAACCGGATCTCATCAATTGGTGCCACCCGGCATCGCTCTCTTTGGAGTGCTCGCGGCTTTTACGATCGCTAACTACGCGCATCAGGGCGCGTTGCCGTTTTACAACGCAATGATGCCGGAGCTGGTTCCAGTTGATCATCGCGGTCGCCTTTCCGGTATGGGTGCTGCTTTCGGGTACCTCGGCTCAATTACCGGTGTCGTACTGACATTCCCATTTTTTACAGGCCAGTTGCCGATACTCGGAACAATTCCGGATCGGGTTGTCAGTTTTCTGAGAAGTGCGGTTCCCTTCACTGCGCATGGCGGCCGTGTGTCTACGTTCGTACCGACTGCTATTCTGGTACTGCTCTTCTCACTACCGCTGTTTCTCTTCTGTCGAGATCACAATGTGATCCACGGGAAGAAGCACGTCGCGTGGCGTGAAGCGTTCCGCGATGTTCGAAACACACTAAACGAGGCAAAGAAGTATCCGGGAACGGTGAGATTCATCTTTACGTCGTTCCTGTATCAGGATGCCATGGGAACGATCATCGCGAATATGGCTCTTTACGCAATTTTCGCGATGGGCTTCGTGAAGGGCTCCGAGGCAACTTTGTTCGTGATTCTCACGGTTCCCGCGGTCATCGGGAGTTACGGCATCGGACGACTGGTAGACCGTTTTGGGCCCAAGCGAACCCTCTCGTGGGTGCTTGCCAGCTGGATCGTACTTCTTATCTCGATGATCATTGTTCCGTCGAGAACGGCCTTTTGGATCGTGGGCGCCTGTATAGGCCTAATTTACGGGGGCGTTTCAACAGCGGAGCGTCCTCTCCTTTTAAGCCTGGTTCCTGATATCGAGGCGGGGCGTTTCTTCAGCCTGATGGTTCTCTCGGCACGGGCAGCTGCAGTGGTGGGTCCCTTTGTGTGGGCTTTTGCGGTAGATGGACTCACGCCTTCAATGGGAATCAAGTTTGCCTACCGTGCCGGCGTAACGACGGTCGCAATTGGAATGACACTCGCACTTTGGATGTTGCGTGGTGTGCCCGACAATTTTACCCGGCCGGTCCGCTCTCAATGATCTACAATGCTCTGAGGTGGATCAACGGAGTTGCGCTCCACTGGTTCTACCGCGACATCCGTATCGCGGGGAGGGAGCGAATACCGATGGGGGGTCCGCTTCTCATTGCGGCAAACCATCAAAATGCCCTTGTCGACTCACTGATCGTAGCGTGGGTCATGCCCCGCAGGATTGCGATGACTGCCAAGGCCACGCTGACAGAAAACCCGCTGATTGCATTGCTATTCAGGATCGTCGGCGTTGTTCCTCTTCGCAGGGTAAGCGACGAGGCCCGAAAAGCAAACGGAGCTTCGCCCGATCGTGCGCGCAATACTGAAGCCTTTCGAGAAATTCTGAACCTACTCGAGCATCGTCGAGCAGTGCTCATCTTTCCTGAAGGTAAGAGCCACAATGAGGTCGGCCTCGAGCCACTCAAGACAGGGCTGGCCAGGCTCGCATTACGAGCCAGGGATGAGCGCTTCATAAAGGGAGTTACTATCCTGCCGCTCGGACTAATATTCGAGGACAAAGGCGTACCCGGTACAGCTATTGGAATGCGTGTCGGGGAACCGATCGAGATGGACTCGTGGCCGACTGCAGACCATGTTGGCTTAACTGAAGAGATCGCCAGACGTCTGCGGAGTGTATCAGAAGATGCCGTGCTACCGCGCGCCAAGGAGGTCGGCGCCAGCCAAAGAAAGGACTCGCTCAGAGAAAGGCTGATCACCTTTGCAGCTTTGTGGGGTCGCTTCACCCACCAGTTCCCAGTGAGAATCGCGAGAAGTATTGCAGTGAAGCGGAGTACCGACGCTGATCAGCCCGCAATGCTAACGATAGTAATCGGAATCGGATTGGTGCTTCTCACATATGCGATTCACCTCGCGATCGTCGGGATGCTCGTCCATTCCTTCTGGATTGGCTGCCTTTATCTCGTGGGGTTACTAAGCGGAGCATACTGGGCGGCGTTCGAGCGACATCCTCGCCGTTACTAGCTCAGGAGAGCTTCGTTTCCAGCCAGTTTTTGCCGACTCCGAGATCGACCACGAGCGGGACAGATAGTTCAGCTGCATGCTCCATCTCGTATTTCACGAGCTCCTGAACCTGATCCATCTCATCCGGAAATATCTCGAACACAAGCTCATCGTGAACCTGTAGCAGCATCTTGCTCTGTAGCTCTTTGGTCCTCAGCGTGTCATCGATCCTGATCATTGCGATTTTGATCAAATCGGCCGCCGAACCCTGAATGGGTGAATTAGCAGCGGTTCGCTCTCCGAACGCCCGGATGTTGAAGTTCCTTTCGCGCAGCTCGGGGATATACCGCCGCCGTCCAAATATCGTCTGCACGTATCCATTCTCCCGGGCGAATGCAACCATAGCATCGAGATAGTTCCGCACGCCCTGAAACCGTTCGAAGTAACGAGCAATGAACTCTTTTGCCTCAGCGTGCTCGATTCCAAGCTGCAAGGAAAGCGCGTGCGGGCCCTGACCGTAGATCGTGGCGAAGTTGATCGTTTTGGCGCGGCTACGCATTGTGCCGGTTACTTCCGCCAGTGGAACATCGAAGATCAGCGCTGCTGTCTGACGGTGAATGTCGCCACCAGCCTGGAAAGCGTCCACGAACGCAGGGTCCCGCGACAGGTGAGCGAGAAGGCGCAGCTCGATCTGTGAATAGTCCGCCGCCAGGAGCTGCCAGCCTTTACGGGGAATGAATCCGCGACGAATGTCGCGACCCAGCTCTCGACGGATTGGAATATTCTGAAGATTTGGATCGCTGGACGAGAGCCGGCCCGTAGAAGCGACGGTCTGATTGTACGAAGTGTGCAGCCGTCCTGTCTTTGGGTTCACAAGACGCGGTAAGGCATCGAGATATGTATTCTCTAGCTTTGACAGCTCCCGGTATTCCATCAGGAGCGTCGGTAGTCGGTGCCCCTCTTCGGCCAGCTCTGTAAGAACGCTGACATCTGTTGAAGGGCCGGTGCTCGTTCTCTTCAGAACCGGAAGATTCAGTTTGTCGAAGAGTATCTCGCGCAGCTGTGGATTCGAGTTGATGTTGAACTCTGTTCCAGCCGTCTCATAGATCTGTTTCTCAACGGCTTCGCGATCCGCCTGAAACCGCTTCTTGAGCGACAAAAACCACGGCAGATCGATCGCGATTCCCGTCCATTCCATCTCGGCGAGGACTGTGATAAGAGGAATCTCAACCCCATCCAACAGCCGCGTAAGCTCGTGCGATTCGAGCTGAGGCTCGAATACCCTCCGTAGACGCAGGGTCATGTCTGCGTCTTCACACGAGTAGTCACGAGCAGCTTCGACTGGACATTCATCGAACGGAATCGCCGAACGGCCCTTGCCGCATAGATCCGCGTATGAGGTCATGGTGTGGTCGAGAAACTCGAGCGCCAACACATCGAGACCGTGAGACCGGCGGCCCGGATCAAGTACATAACTCGCCAGCATCGTATCGAAATCCAATCCTGCGAGCTGAACACCGGCACACCGAAGAGCGAGCAAATCGAACTTCGCGTTCTGAGCCGTTTTTCGCACTGACGGATCTTCGAGAAGATCCCGGAGAGGTTTCATCTCCGGTGAATCAAGAGCTGGTAGATTGCGAACGTGTGTTGGTCGATTTTGCTGGAGGATCCTGGCAGCGATACTTATCGAATCACCGTTGGTCTTTCTTTTTTTCGGCGGGGATTCTGGGAAAACCTCGTCGCCGCCACGGATGAGACCACGGTCTTCCGGCGCATCGGTCGCGGCTCTGTCTCCAGCAGCATCGATAAGTAGCTCTCCCTGTCCGCTCCGCGACAGTCGGTGGCGGAGTGGAAAGTAGTACGCCTCTCCTTCGCCGACAGCAATTGATATTGAAATAATCGATGAGCGCAGTGGATCGGCCGTTTGCGGACTGTCCAAGTCGACCATGGCTTCAGTGTCCAGGGCTATCACCTTTGTCTCACGCGCACGGCTGACCGCACGCTGCACGGCTTCAACTGTATCCACGGTCACGTAGTTGACCAGTTTCTTCGGCTTCTCCTCGACCGGCGCCAGTATAGCGCTGTCTTTCGCAAGCGAGTGAAACTCCAGCTCAATAAACAGATCCCGCAGCCGCTGGTGATCAGGCGCTTTTATCCTGAGCGAGTCGAGATCCAGGGAAACCTCTAGATCGTCGCGAATTGTTACTAATTCTTTTGAAAGGCGAGCATTTTCAGCGTGCTCAAGGAGTGCTTCGCGCGGGCGCTTCTTGGTAAGCTCCCCTGCGTGGGCCAGGATCGACTCGAGATGTCCGTACTGCTTCACCAGTTCGGCGGCAGTTTTGTCACCTATTCCCCGCACGCCCGGCACGTTGTCAGACGAGTCACCAACCAGCGCCAGATAGTCGGTGACAAATTCGGGAGCAATTCCGAGGCGCTCATCCGCGTTGTCGACTCCTACCCAATGCTCCTCGACATTTGCGGGTCCACCACGGCCCGGGTTCAACAGCCAGACTCCCGGCTTCACCAGCTGCTGGAAATCCTTGTCACCTGATACCACTACCACGTTTACTCCTGCGTCGACGCTTCTTGCGACGAGCGTCCCGATTACGTCGTCTGCTTCATATCCGGGTAGCGTTAAAACCGGGATCCGGTAGGCATCCAGCAGCTGAGAGATGCGCTCCATACCACGATCGAAATCCGATTGAAGCTCTTCCGTCAGCTTTTCGCGTGTCGCTTTGTAGGCAGGATAGCGTTCGTGCCGGAATGAAAGCCCCGAGTCATGCACCCAGCCTAGGTAGTCAGGTTGGTGCTTGGTAATGAGGCGCTGGAGAAAGTTCGCGATCCCCCAGCTTGCAGAAGTATTCTCGCCCTTGCTTGTGGTAAGCGGCCGGGAGATGAGCGCGAAAAAAGCCCGGTAAATGAGGGCATAGCCGTCGACAAGGAACAGTCGCGGGCTGTCTGGAACTTTCATGAAGTCAATATAAGACGCCCTCGTTTCAGTGCACGGGAGCGTCTGTTGGGAAGGGAACTACGCTCGCTGGAGCTTTCTATCGTTGCTTACGGGCATTGAGCGCAAGAAATTCGGACTCGCTGGGTCTGGTCAGTCGCCACCTTCCTGTCTCTTCGTAGAAGATCAGCTGCGAGTTGTAATTGCGATACTGCCAGATCTGAATCCGCGCCGTAGAGCCCATTTGGGTAGTCGTGATCGTCTGGTTCACCTGCCGCTCGAGAATTTCATCGGGCTCACCCAATGCCACGAATACCATTCCGCGATCCGAGAGCCATCCTGGATTCCGATCCATTCTGAACTGACTGTTCGCCAGCTGAATCCGGCCAAAATAGGCCTGCATTTCTTCATTTATGGGCGTTTCAGGAATCGGATCGGTTGCACGGAGAAATTCTGCCCACACTGTTGCGCGTTTCTCGGGTGGAGCATTCCGAAGCGTGTTGAGACGGCTAGCACTCGCAAAGAATCGCAGATAACCAATCATGTCCTCGAATGACATGAGCGGAATATCCTCGCCAAAGCTCACGAATAATGGAGCCTTCACACTGTCGCGTGCGTCTCGCCGGGTAAAGGAAACCTGAGCGATGCCAACCCCCACGGTGGAGATAGGGACGCTCACTACACCGCTGAACAGCGCACCTCGACGTGCCAGCATGACCGAGTCGCGCCACAGCTGCGCTCCTTTATCATTACGAACCACAAAATCAACGGGCAGGCGAGCTCCCTGACCATAGGCTTCGACATAGATAGCTACGGTGCTGTCGCGACCAAAGACCGCACTCGATCGAGGACTGGCGAGCAGACCCGGCGCTGAGTCGAGAGTTGATCTTCCCGTCGCTTCATAGACGAGGAGTGGAGTAGAGAGCCGTCCTGCTCCCAGCGCGGGAACGAGAACCGTATCCTCTTGGGTTGCACCTCGTGAGCCGGCTACATCGCGCACCGTTGCCGAGATCGTATAGGTGCCTGGCAGCACATGAAAATAGTGCTGGAAGATGATGCTCTCATCGGTTCGATTTACTTCGCGAAATGACCCGACGCGAACTATCTCCATCGCATTGACGGTTGCTGCTTCGACCTCACCCCGGTTGAGGCTGAGCTTTACCTCATAAGGAGCGCGATACCGATCACCTTCTCTCGTGAACGTGAGCGCACGGTTGGGAAGAGAAATGCTCACCAGAACGAGGGTCGTGTCCGGATGCGCGCTTGCAAAGGAGGAAATCTTTCCGACAAAGGCGACCGGACCAGGAGCTGCGAGCAAGCCGATTTCCCGATACAACTCGCTTACATCGGGGGATGTAGTTCCTGCCGGGGGAAGCGCGGCTGGGTTAGGCGGCGAGCTGGTACGAGAGCCCGCGGAACTGCAACCAGCGATGACAAGCGTTCCAAGGAAAAACAGGCCCAAACAGTACTTGGCAGAAATCAGCATGAGCGGTTATTACCCTATCCGGTGTTGCGGGTTTCTATTAGCTTCGCGGCGTGTCTCGAGAACAGATGGTCGGAGCTTCGGTCGCTGGCTATGCAATCAGGAAAGAGGTAGGTGAAGGCGGCACCTCCGCCGTGTACCTTGCCGAGCATCCGAATCATGGCACCGTAGCACTCAAAGTGCTACGGGAAAAGCTACGCCAGGACAAGACAGCAGTAACCCGTTTTGTCCGTGAGGCAAAGTATGGTGCCCGGGTAAAGCATCCCAATGTCGTCGAGACGATCGAGATAGGAGAGTCCGAAAACGGCCTCCATTTTCTTGCTATCGAATGGGCCGAAGGCGAGATCCTGGAACGATATGCGAAACTGCACGCGCCCCTTCCAACAGACGAAGTCGCAACCATTGTTTCACAGATAGCAGCCGGTGTGCAGGCGGCTCACGACGCTAACATCGTACACCGTGATCTCAAGCCTGAAAATGTGATGTACGATCCGAAAACCAGGCGCGTGAAACTGCTCGATTTCGGAATTGCGACTGATACACAAGCTTCGACGGACGAGCGTCTGACTCGTGCTGGATTTTTTGTCGGTACGCTGATGTACATCGCTCCGGAGGCACTATCTGGAGAAATCGTAACGGCAGCGGCTGACCAATATAGCCTTGCCACGATCGCGTATTTCCTGCTGACGCGTTGTTTGCCTTATACAGCCAAGGCGCCCCGTGAAATGTTCACCCAGCTCCTGACGATGCCTCCCATTCCGCTCAAGGACGCAGGAGAGGGAGGGTTCGAATTCGCGCCGGAGCTTGACGCCGTAATCATGCGCGCTCTATCCCGATCGCCCACAGCCAGATATCCAAGCGTGATGGCATTTGCAAATGCTTTTGTCGAAGCTTCGCGCATCGCCCCGGAACAACCGAAGATTCTGGATAAGTTCAAGGGATTACTTAGACG
>Ga0070706_100007357_pt1 | contig 10325 bp, 11 predicted proteins | sample KBSK5501metaG_FD_65476 | JGI IMG/M metagenome (GOLD analysis project Ga0070706, IMG submission 65476) | Corn, switchgrass and miscanthus rhizosphere microbial communities from Kellogg Biological Station, Michigan, USA - KBS K5-50-1 metaG | ecosystem: Host-associated > Plants > Roots >...
CAGTTTGCGAGCCGCGCTGGCAGTGGCGAATCGTTCCGGGAATCACTAAAATAGTCATTCGTGAGCAGGATTGTTTCGCTGGTGCCTGCTGCGACTGAGATCGCAGCTGCGCTTGGGTTAATGGACGATGTGATCGGCGTTTCGCATGAGTGCGATTTTCCGAATGAAGCCAATACGCGGCCGCGCGTAACACATTGTCCGGTGCACAATGCCGGACTAGCGAGCAAAGAAGTTGATGAATGGGTGCGCCGCGCGCTGCGCGAGCAGGGAACGATCTACACGATCGATGAGCCGCTTCTGCGCGAACTTCGGCCTGATGTGATCCTCACACAAAAGTTGTGCGACGTATGCGCAGTTGGCTACGGCACGGTCGCCCGGCTGGCCGAAAGTTTGCCGGGCCCGCCGCAGGTGGTCAATCTGGAGCCTTCAAGTCTCTCCGATATCTTCGCCGATATTCGTCATGTCGCCGAGGCATGCGGTGTAACGGAACGTGGGGACGAAGTGATCGCCAATTTATCAGCTCGCGTGGAGGCGGTGCGCGAGCAAGCTGCCCAGATCCTTCGTCGGCCACGGTGTTTTCTGATGGAATGGGTCGATCCCCCGTTTTGTTCTGGTCATTGGGGGCCGGAGCTGGTCGAGATTGCGGGCGGACACGATCCGTTAGGCCGCAAGCATCAGCCATCAGCGCAAATCGATTGGCAGCAAGTGCTCGATGCATGTCCGGAGATCATTGTGCTAGCGCTCTGCGGTTACGATGTCGATCTTGCGCGGCGCGATTACGAATTGCTCCGACGCTTTTCTGGATTTGATTCCCTTCCGGCGGCGCGCAATGGAGAAATCTATCTGGTCAATGCCAGCGCTTACTTCGCGCGCCCTGGCCCGCGCATCGTTGATAGCCTCGAAATTCTCGCTGGAATCTTGCACCCAAAAGAATTTCCGGAGTTTGCGTCTCGCAACTCCGAGGATTATCGCGTCGCGGATCATGTCTTCGAGGCGCCTTAATTTCGCACAGCTGATCGGCAAGCGCCGCCGCTGGGTTCAAACAGCCGCGGGGTCGGCTACATCATCAGCTTCAACGCACGGCCGCCGAGGAAGGTTGTAGCCGGGATCGGTGATCCTGGCGAGGAGGAAGATCGTGCGACAAAGGGACCGGGATCAACGATCCCGGCTACAAAGGACGAACTCAGGGTTTGCCGCCGAAAGTAATGTGATCGTCCAGGTCTAGTAAGTCGAACCAGGTTTTCACGTCTTCGCGGGTCTTACTGAATTCACCGATGCGCTTGGCGAAAAACTCCAGCGTTTCCACGTCCCCGTCGGGGCCGCGTTCGTTGAAGTACGCACTCCACTGCTGGATTTCCCATGGGGTTCGTTTGTGGGGAGCGTTCCGCTCAATCCACGCCAGCATTTCGCCGTCGCCTTTTCCCGTCGCGAGTTCGGCCTTCAATGCTTCGGGAGTTATCCCGGTAAAACGGAACCAATGATAGTCGCCTGGGTTGTTGTACTTGAATTCGCCCGCCGTGCCGGCCAGTTCGGCGCGACCCTTATCGAGAATGCGGGCGAGGACCACGTAGCCGCCAAGACGTACCCGGGGGCTGCGTGGTGGACGTTGGGTGAGGTTGGGCGCGTGACTCGAGGTTGCATTCATGAGTCAGTGTAATCCGTGCTAAATATTCTACAAAAACAGCGCGGCCACCTTCGTTGGCGAAACTCCACCCTTGAATGGTCCGAGCTCGTCACGGGAGAATCCGTGTCCGGAAAGCGTTCGGGACCGGACCGGACTGGCACTTGAAATCAGGTAGCGTGATCCTTCTCGATCACAACCAGCGCGATTCCGCCTAAGACCGCGATGGACGCCAGCAGAAAACGCAGCGTGAGCGGTTCTCCGAGCAAAAGGATGCCGCCTGCGGCCGCGAGAACCGGCACACTAAGTTGGACGGTCGCGGCACTGGTCGCTTTTAAACCGGACAATGCGGTATACCAGATCACGTAACCGACTCCGGAAGCGACCGCTCCAGAGAGCACGGCGTAGCCGATTCCCGCGCGATCGAGACGCGCCCACGGGAGCAGGATAATACTGACCATGGCAGCGAACGGAACGGCACGCAGAAAGTTCCCAGCCGTGGCGCTGACTGGATTTTGAAGTTTCCCGCGCAGCGAATAAATGCCCCAAGCCACACCGGCTCCCAGCATCGAGATCGAAGCAGTCAAAGGCGGAGCGGAAAGACCGGGAAATAAAAGCACAACCAGCCCGCTTACGGCCACGACGAGACCAATGAGTTGTCCCGCATGTAAGGATTCCCCTTTGCGCAAGCCCCAGAGAATCATCGTGGCTTGGACAGCGCCAAACAAGAGCAACGCTCCGGTTCCGGCGGAGAGACTGTTATAGGCAAACGAAAAGGCAGCTGCGTAAGCGAAGAGCCCCAGGGCAGACGGCCAGTTGCCATGAGTGCGACGGTCATCGACCGCCGCTACAGAAGAAGTGTGCTCGCGCATCTTCATCATGAGCCAAAGCGCGGCGGCACCAGAGGCGATGCGGATGAACGTAAAGCTCGCTGCGTCGATGCCGGTTTGCTTGAGCGCCGCTCGGCAGAGCAGGGAATTACTGGCAAACGCGATCATTGCCGCCAGCGTCAGAATGAAAAGTCGTATGGGTTTCACCGCATTGATCGGGTGAGCGAAAGCTCACTGGGCTATACCAATTTCTAATCGCGCTTTCACCATAACTGAAGCCAGTCTTCCGACAGCTAAGGCTCCGGCGTGACAGGTTGGGGTCAGTGAGATTTGGAGAGTGAAGAAAATTAGAAAGTAGGAAGTAGAAAGTGGAAGTTGGAAGATCAAAACAGCGATCAGAGGTCAAAACAGCCAAACCGCGCCGGACGAGTGAAGAAAGAGTTGAGTAGTTGAGCGGCTGAGCGGTTCAGTAGTTCGGAGTTGAGGGTTGCAGGTGATGGGTCTTTACTGACTCTCGATGTGTTCTCGAACTTTCACTGTGGCATTCACACTCTGCGTAACAGGAGCTGGGCTTGCCGATGCGGAGCAAGAGACGTGGAACCTCTGTTCGACGCCCAAAACTCAGTATGTCCTGCAAGTTCCTGCGACCCTTATTCATTCAACTGCGCCGACCGCGGGTTGCTCATTCCAAACACCGGATCGTGAATTTACGGTCGAAGCGGTTGTCCAGGCCGATGCTGCCGAAGGAAAGAGCCTCGACACTCGGATGCAGAAAGAGATCGATCTTCTCGCCGGCACCGTGAAGGAGAAAAAGAAAGGCGACAACTGGTTCGCGCTCTCGGGGGTCACACCCGACGGCACGGAATACCATCGCAAACTTTACACGAACGGTTCGGAATGGGTAACGCTGCGCATTACCTATCCGCACGCCCAGCGGAAAAAATATGATCGCTGGGTCACGCGCATGGAAAAGACGTTCATTCCCTTCGCCGAGCGCAAAGAAACGAGCGGCAATGGGAATTCGCGACGAGCCGTGCTTTGATTCGAAACTCCTCTGTTCGGCGGCTTGTGGTGGCGGCAGCTTCTATTTGTTAGGGGCTCCGCACGCTGTGGTCGCTGCGCAAATCATCGGTTCAGGTTCGGGAAGATTGCGTCGGGGGAGATGAGCGGAGAACGCAGTTTACTACTGAGATTGCCGTTAGCTTGTCCATGCCAGAGCAGAACCAATGAGGCTGGCGGTTGACGAGTAAGCCGCGTAATAAGCAAGGAGTGAATCTAGCGCGCTTCGTGCCCCCTCCGAAAATCGAGCCTGGATCTGACGACGAGCTACTCGACCGGGCCCACCAATTTTACGAAACGATGCAGCGGCGTCGGACGATCCGCGAGTTCTCGAGTCGGCCGGTGCAACCTGAAGTGATTGAATATTGCATTCGTGCAGCGGGGACTGCGCCGAGTGGAGCGAATTTGCAGCCATGGCATTTCGTGGCGGTGAGCGATCCTGTAATGAAGCGCCAAATCCGGGTCGCGGCCGAAGCGGAGGAGAAGGAATTTTACGAGCACCGCGCGCCGAAGGCGTGGCTGGAAGCTCTTGCGCCACTCGGAACGGATTCTCGAAAACCATTCCTGGAAATAGCGCCATGGCTCATCGCGGTGTTCGCGCAGCCGTTCCGAATTCTGCCGGACGGAATGCGGTCCCAAACATATTACGCGATCGAATCAGTCGGGATTGCGACCGGTCTCTTAGTCACCGCTGTGCATTCATGCGGTTTAGCCGCTCTAACCCACACGCCGAGCCCGATGGGTTTCTTAAATCGAATGCTGGGCCGTCCTTCGCACGAGAAAGCGTTTGTCCTTCTGGTGGTGGGTCACCCCGCCGAAGACGCCCTCGTTCCCGATATCTCGCGCAAAGCTCTCGGTGAGATCAGCTCCTTTCTAACCGGACAAACTTAACCGTTTCAAGTTTAACAAGCGCAATTTCAGACGAGCAATGCGCCGCGCGGTGATAAAGTTACGTGGTCATTCCCCGTGCACGGTTTTGATGCGCCGGCTGAGCCAGTCAGCTTCGTCCGCAAATCCGGCGCCGCGATCAATCCGCTCGAGTGCGCCGTAGCGTTCGAGGACGTTGAAGCCGATGCTCCACTGCAGCTTACGGAGGCACACCGGGCATAGATGCAGCGGCCGGCGATCGCTTTCGGCCAGATGATTTGAGCCGTTCATCAGACAATTGAAGAAGGTGCAATGGGCGAGGCCGAAAATGTGGCCGGTCTCATGCGCGAGCACCTTGCAGCTGCGGCGCAGCAGGAGCGTCTCATAACCAGCTGCGCGGGCTTCACCATAAAATGCCGGATCGTATCGGGCGAAGCTGTAAACCCCAACACGCTCGCGCAGCGAGGCCTGCCCGAACACGAAATTCCACGATGACTCCGGGTAAAGATCTTCCATTGTGATGGCAAGCATGCAGAACGCGTCTGCTGGAAGACGGGCTTTGAGAAAGTTGAGAACATCACTCGTTAGGATTTGCAGTGAGCCGGTGTGAGGATTGCGCCGTGTTGTGAACTTCCCCACGGAGATCGAAATTGGTGGAAGCGCCTTCACTTCCGTTGCGAAGAATGCTGCGGCAAACTCCCGCAGCTTGTCGATCGACGGGCTGCGTTCGGGTGCAAAATCGCCGAGCGGCTGAAGGTAAATAATACGTCGACTCTGGGTGGCCCTGTTCGGCTGCGACATTTTGAACTCGTCGAATGTCTGCCCTGGCTCCTCATGCACCGCGAGCCAGTCGTTTGGCCCCGGTTTCGGAATCGGATCGAAACTGGCGGCATCCGACGCAAAGGCGCGCTGAAGGAGAATCGGCAATCCGCTCAGATCACCGACCGCATCACGTCTTGTCTCCGAACTGGGAGGTTCAAAGGCCATGACCACGGAAGGCAGCAATACAGCAATCGCGCCAATCATCCACATAAGAGGCACTTGATATCAGAGGTCAGAGGTCAGAGGTCAGAGTTGGCAATCCTGCAAGAATCTGCGCGCGTTGTCGCGCACCCTTACACTCGGCCAAACACGTCCCGCAATTCCTGTTTGGCTCTTTCCAGAACGCGCTTCTGCTTTTGAGGAAGGGATCGGCCAGCGCGATTGATATAGAAGTTGAGCATCGACATGGCTGATTGATACGGTGTGCCCTTGCGTCGCTTGCTGCTCTGAGCAGAGCGCTTCAGCGAGAGCGCAATCCGACGTGGATTGGTTGATCTGAAGACCTTCGGTTGGAGATCGAGCGCATTACTGTGCTTGGTGACCCTGGCTGACCACCGGCGGCTTTTCGGCTCGCCGCGAGCCTTGGATGATTTGTTTGAAGCCTTACTCATGAAAACAAATCCCGCGTAAACGACCAACATCCAATTAAAAAAAGAGCAAGGCCTCCATTGTTTCTACCCTTTCGAAGAGCCAATTCCGTTTTGCCGAAACTGGCTCGGAACGTTGTTAATCAGGTCGCGATTCGGCCCTCGCCGGAACAAGTTTGTTCACGAGCGCATTGGTTGCCTTTTCCAAGAGGATGCCCCAGGCGCTGAGCACGGCGAGCGTCCCGGCAGCGATCAGCAGAAACATCGGGATCGGTTGTTCACGGATGCGAAGTCCCAACCAGATGACATAAGGTTGGTGTATAAGATACAAGCCGTAAGAGAACGCTCCGACCAGGCCTATTACTTTGGCTGGCCGGGGGAATCGCGAAATAATTCCGGCGATTCCTACGATGACGAGGAAAAAGCAGGCGCCGGTGGCGAAGTCGACAAAAATGTAGGTGTAACCGTTGTGGTAAAGCTGAAGGGCCGCGGGATAAAACAGCAAGCCGCTCACCAATCCGGCGCCGCCGAGGAGAACTCGTTCTGCCCACCCCGGCGATTGATTCCACCACATTCCGAGCGCGATGCCGAACGCGAACTCCGGCAGCCGGCATATCGCGAAGCCGCCAAGTATCCACAATCCATGTTGCGGATAGACGATGAGCATCATATAGCGCGTGAAAAATCCGACGCCGCACGCGATCAGCAGAAAGGTCCACGGTCCGAGCCGCTGCGCTGTCCAAAAGAGCAGGGGAAAGATCAGATAGAACTGGATCAGCATGGAGAAATACCACCAAGCCGCGTTCAGGTACATAAAGTTCATCGTAATGTCGATAAAGCGCAGGCCGAGCAGGCTCAACACGATGCGGCTGTCCACCGGTTCGAGCCGCGCGACGAAAGGTGAAACGAGATAGACCAAATGCGCGACCCAGTACATCGGATAAAGCCGCAGAAATCGCGCGCGGTACCAGACGCTCCACTTCATCGACCCCGACTCCGCGCGGCGCGCGGTCGATTGCATTAGCGTCCAACCGCTGAGAATGATGAAAACGCCCACCGCATGGAAGCCAAGCCCGGAGACATGGAGCCACACGTATCTTAGAATGGTCGCGATGCTGGCGACGAAGCCGTCCCAGTTGGCTGGTGGAAGTGACCCGTGTTCGAAGTAGGCCCGGAAAAAATGAAAGTAGACGACCACGAGAATGGCCAATCCCTTTGCTACATCGAGCCAGAGGAGCCGCTTCATCGCCGTCCGGCTTAACAGCGCGACAGCGGGTCGGTCAAGGCGCGCGACTCCGGTTCAAGCGCGGATCGCATTAATCAGAAGCAAAGGCCCAACTGCCGTTCGAGTTTTCCCCGGCAATCTCAGATCAAGAAGAACAGAAATGTGGCCGAAAGCGAAATAGTAATGAAGGAGGCTATAAATGTTAAGCAACAGCAAAGCGTTTAGCGGTTTTTCAGTCAACGACATCCAAAAGGCGAAAGAGTTCTATGGCCAAACGTTAGGCTTGGAGGTTTCTGAATCGAACGGCCTTTTAACGCTTCATCTCCCCGGAGACAATAAGGTTCTCATCTACCCGAAGCCGAACCACGCCCCGGCAACTTTTACCATCCTGAATTTCCCGGTGGACAATGTCGATAAGGCCGTAGACGAACTTACAAAGCGCGGCGTGCGCTTTGAGATCTATAATCAGCCCGACATCAAGACGAATGAAAAAGGAATTATGCGTGGAAAGGGTCCCACCATTGCCTGGTTCAAAGATCCCGCTGGCAATATTCTATCCGTGCTCGAGCAACAGGCAGGATAACAACTCCAAATTCTGAAGTAGATCGGTCGAGAGAAGGCGATGGTTTCCCGCAGATGTCTCGGACGCGAATATCGCTTCTGCGAGAAGGCGCTCTCTCTAACAATGCGCATTACAGCTGCAGCGCCTTGCGAAGATGTGGAACGAGGCGTTTGCTGAATTCGACTGAGTCGCCGGCGGAGAGGTGCGACGATTCGGGACAGTTGAATTCGGACAGCTCGGGAAAATCTTCGTAGTAAATTCCGGGCGCGGCGGTGTCTTTGATCACTCGATCCCAAATTCCGGTGCGCGGGGTGATGCGGTCTTCGAGTTTTTTCAATTCACCGCTAAGGGGAAAGCGCACGAAGACGATCTTGCCGCCGCGAGCGCGAAGTTTTTGAACGGCCGCGGCGACATCGTTAAAACGTTGTTCTGTCGCTTGCTTCATTTTCGCCATGAATTTGTCTTTTGGAATGTAAGTGGGCAGGGGAGGCGGACTGAAAAGTGGCAACCAGATTTGTTGAACCGTGCTCTGCAATTTGCCCGATCGGGCACATTCCTCGATCATGCGGGAGCGGCGTTCCCGATCCAAAGTCCCGAAATAAGGCGGAAGGCGAGGTGGCACCAGGGCGCTCGCCCGATTGGGAATGGGCAGGCGTTTCAGCAGCTCGTCCAGGGTAAGTTCTTCCTGTTTGAGAAAGGCGACATGTTCTTCCAATGGCATCCCCAGATATTGGCTCGCGCGCTGCGCGGGTGTTTGAGTGTGAAACCGGCGAACAACTTTTTCCGCGCGCTCCATCGGAGGGGCACCAGGTGGCGTGACGAACAAACGCGGCACGACGCTGCAAATGATTGTGCCGTGAAAACTTTCGTCATGGACGAGATCGGCCAACACCGGATAAGCGCAGCTTCCGCCCATTGCCAGCTGGACGGGACGTTTGCCTAATCCCTTTTGCAGTTCATCAAGATCGACATCGAACCAGGCGCGCGAATCGCCGATGATAACGACGGACTCCGGTTTCACGCGCCGGCGCGTCATCGTCCAAAGATCCTCGTTATCGTTAAGTGTGGGACCGTAACCGATCGAGCGACAATAGAACTCCCACGCGGACGTGGCCCCGATAACGATTAGGACAACAATGACGGTAATGCCGCGCCATGGCACCTGCGGGATCGGTCGCTCGTAATCGCGTGGCGTTATTTCCGACGGCTTGGCGAAGAATAACCGCGGCAGCCGAAGCTTGCGTTTAAAATTGGAAGTAGATGAAGGCATTGCTGCTTCCTTGAGTGAGAATAATAGCGCAGGCCATCACGGCCCATGCTGTAGTCACGAGCCAGCGGGGCAAGCGCGTTACGGCGGTTTCGATGTTGCTCTCGCGTAGCGCCCAATGCACGAGAATCATGCAGGCGATGACGATCCCGATCTGCAATATCTCACGGGTGGAAAGAATGGCGTCGCCGTGCGGGTGCCCGCCAAACATGCCGCGCAGCATTCGCGTGGCGATGGTGAAATCGGAGGCACGAAAAAATACCCATGCGATGGAGACGGCGGCGTAAGTAGCAAAGCCGGCCAAAAGTCGTGTGGCAACATTATTGGCCCACGCCGCGTCTTCGAAGAAAACGCGAATGACGCGTTCGATTACGAGATAGGAACCGTGAAGTAGGCCCCAAACCACGAAAGTCCAGGCCGCGCCGTGCCAGAGACCGCCGAGAAACATTACGATCACTAGATTAATCGCGGCGCGAACCGGGCGGACCTGATTGCCGCCCAGCGGGATGTAAAGGTAGTCGCGCAAGAATGTTGAAAGCGAAATGTGCCAGCGCCGCCAGAAATCGGAAAAGCCAATGGCCGCGTAGGGAAAGCGGAAATTATCTTTCAGATGAAAGCCAAGACAGAGAGCCGCGCCGATAGCGCAGATGGAGTAGCCGGCGAAATCGAAAAATATTTGACCGGCGAATGCCATGACGCCAAGCCACGAATCGAACGCGACTAACGGACCGGGGTAACTAAAGATGCGATCGGCCGAACCGGAAAGCATGGTGTCGGCGAGCACGATCTTTTCGAACAAGCCGAGAGTCATGAGCAACAATCCCCACAAAAACTGGCCGGCGCGCAAACCCGGCGGCGTGACGAGTTGCGGAAGAAAATCACCAGCACGCACGATTGGTCCGGCGACTAGTTGTGGAAAAAACGAAACGGCCAGGACGAAATCGCGCAGCGACTTCGTGGGCTGCAACACTCCGCGATAGACATCGAGGGTGTAAGAGAGAGAATGAAACGTGTAAAAGGAAATGCCAACCGGCAGAAGAATGTCGAGGTGCGGTGGCTGATAGATGATACCAAGGCGCGCGAGCAGCCACTGGAAATTTTGTAGGAGAAAGTTCCCGTATTTGAAAAACCCGAGCATGCTCAGGTTCATGCAAACACTGGCGATCAACCAGGCGCGCCGGGCATGGCGGCCTTTGGCCTTGGCAATTCTCGCCCCCAGCCAAAAATCCATGGCGGTGGTGGAAAAAAGCAAAGCACCAAATGGCGGATTCCACGCTCCGTAAAAAATGTAGCTCGCCACCACCAGCAGATTTTTCCGCGCATTCCAGGAGCGCATGCTCCAGTAGGCGGTCACGACGATTGCGAAAAAAACAACGAAAGTGAGTGAGTTAAACAGCATGGGCGGCGCGCTTGCTTATCTAAGAACGGGTGCGAATGGCCAGCACTTTCGCCATACAATCTCAATCCCAAGCTCGCGCGACGAAG
>Ga0070706_100007358_pt1 | contig 10324 bp, 13 predicted proteins | sample KBSK5501metaG_FD_65476 | JGI IMG/M metagenome (GOLD analysis project Ga0070706, IMG submission 65476) | Corn, switchgrass and miscanthus rhizosphere microbial communities from Kellogg Biological Station, Michigan, USA - KBS K5-50-1 metaG | ecosystem: Host-associated > Plants > Roots >...
AGGTGTCTGCTGCTCTTTTACGCCGTCATTCGCAGTCTCAAGTTCAACAAGCTGACGATGCCGGTCACATCTCAAGCTCAACCAGACTCGGCAGTTTTACACAACTCTTGACATACTGCCGTGTTTTCAGATCGATATCTACGGTTTTATCTTCCTCTTTAATCTGGAAACGCTTCCTGTTTTGAAGATTCCCGAGGAACAAGTAGCGGAGATGAACTTTTCATCATTTCCACTGCATTCAAAAGCAGATTAGCGTGCGTTTACGGAGAAATCGGGGTAGAACCCATACATACGCTATCACCAAGCGCAAAGTCGCAAGCTGGATATACCTTTCTTACCCCAGGTTGGTATGTAAATGTGCGGAGGACATCGCTTCAAGCGCCTCAATGACCGATTTCCTGATGCGGTGTCTATTGCGCCTGCCCTCTTGCACTGTTTCAGCTTCCAATGCACCGCTGCGGATCCACACTCTGACGGTGGAGGCTTTCACCCGCAAGCGCTGCGCAACTTCTCGCGGTGTCAAATACTCTTCCATGTCAGAATAAACGATCTAATTGTTCTGATTGTCGCCGTTCGCCTCCTGAATATCATAGGAAGTGGTTTCAGTGTTGAAGTCACTGATCACCAGTTCTCGCTCCCGTTCATCTGCTCGCTTCCGAGCTGCTTCGAGTGAGCCTGCCTCAATGACTTCCTCATGAGTCAGTATCCGGGTGAACGTCACTTTGAATTGTTTCACTGATCTATCCTCTCCGGGTCCACCGGTGTTTTTGACACTTTGCACTGCTTGAACTTCGCTATCCCGATCATTGGGTGATCAGCCGTCTCCTGTACGTGAGCATCCCAATGGGTATTGTAACATGGCCTCGCGACAGAAATGGGCAAGTGCCAATGCTACTGCGACCAGGTGCCACAGCATTTTCAAGGGACTGAAATCTCAGGTGCATAAAATGTACCCAATTCCGGGTACTTTTGTACAACACCTAAACGATAACCTACCCAAACTCCACTTCGGGGAATCACACCATTCCCCCCGTACCCTACAAACCGCAACAAAAAAACGCAAAAAACAAATAAGGAAAATATCTTGAATGGGGTGGGGTGAGGAGGTGTTGGGGGAGAAAGGGGAATACTGATTGATTCCCCGAAATGAGAGGAATATACTTGAAGGTATGGCAGTGGATCAGCTTCCGATATTCAAACAAAAGTCATTTGGGAAGGTTGTGGCAACGCAACTTGTCGAGCCGGTTGCGCCGACAGGGGAGAGCAGTGTGATGAAAACACTGCCCGCGTTTCTGGCGTATTTACGTAGCAGCGGCTATTCCGAGAGTACCACGGAAAAGTACTTTGCCGATGTCAAGAAGTTTGCGGTGTTTATCCGGGAGAAACAGATTGGGGAGGTAACCGCGCATGACGTTGAACAATGGATCAGTGAAATGGTGTCGCCAAAAGGGGAGAGCCTGGATCGCAAAACAGTCAACCGAAAGGTGAGTGCCATCATTAACTATTTCTCCTGGCTCGTCGGGTTAGAGGTCATACAGGTAAATCCAACAGAGGGCATACAAAACAGGCGGATACAATCAAAGCTTCCGGATTACCTGTACGAGAATGAAATACAGACGCTGTACCAGGAGGCAAGCCGTGACCCCCGGACATATCTCATTGTCCTTCTGCTTCTTGAAACGGGCATGAAAAGCAGCGAGCTATTCACCATCAAAACATCAGATGTTGATATCTCTGATCCGTACGCGCCGGAGCTATGGATAAAGCATACCGGCAAGGGGGTCAAAAAGGACCGGAAAGTAGCACTCCCGCAGCGCTTCCTCCCTGTCTACCAGGAGTATATTGCACAGTACAACGTATCGGATATTCTTTTCCCGTATACCGACCGGTTTGTCCAGTGGCTGTTTGCTAACCTCAAAAAACAAACCCGGATCGACAAGGAACTAACACCAAAGACGCTCCGGCATACCCATGTGGTGAGAGCGTACAGAAGGGGAGAGGACCCGGATAGAATCTTTGAACGCATTGGACTTGCGCCGGATTCGAGAAAGGAAGCGGATGAGGTGTATTTGAGGCTGGCGAGGAAGGGGATATAATCGATATTAGCGAATATGAAAATGTCAGGAAGAATGATACATCGTATCGACGGTGTTTTTAACACCAGGAATGGGGCTCTTCCCCACATTAAGTGTGCATGGTTGCTTGGATAGTAGCTCAGTATGCTGATAGATTACCAGCGGTGCAATTGGGTGCTCTCTAGCGAGAAGGGAGGAGCACGATTAGACATCAAAGAGCATACGTAATCAGGACTGCTCGTTTGTTGCACTTCTTCTGGTTTTCGGGTACACTCTCTGATGGCTCTCTCTTTCCAAGTATCATGTCGTTTTCATTTCTGCACACCCCGTCTTTCACGTTTCGCGCGAACTCTTCAGCTAGCAAGGAAGCAACACAAAAAGCAACACAAAGAAGAAAGGAGAAGACAGCGATGCCTCTCTACATGACCCATTTTGCTTACACACCCGACGCCTGGGCAGCCCTCGCCAAGAACCCACAGAACCGTGAGGAAGTGCTCCGTGCGCTCATCGAGAAGCTCGGAGGGCGGTTGGTATCCTTCTACTATTGCTTTGGGGAGTACGATGGTGTATTTATCTCTGAGATGCCCGATGAGACCACGATCACGGCAGCTGTCCTCGCCGCTCTCTCACCAGGTCATCTCAAAGCCGTCCGGACGACTGTCTTGCTCACCACTGCGCAGACCATGGAGGCGATGCGCAAGGCAGGCGGGCAGACGTACGAAGGACCAAAACGGTAGGTTGAACCTGTAGTAACTACCATTCGAGTCCTCTGCGTAAGAGAGATCGGGAGTTCGGTGGGGTTACTGCCGAACTCCTTTAGGCAAGCAGGCACACTTAATGTGGGGGAGAGCCAGGAATGGACCCACTTGATACTGAAAACGGGACCCGCCTTTCATCTTTCGATGAACCAGTGATACCCAAAAAGGGACCCACCCCCACTGTATGCCCAAGCAGACCGCACATATTGCAACCAAAAAGACCTCGGCAGCAATTCACTACCGAGTCCTTCGCCTCTCAGACGGAGAAGCCGATAGATCAAGTTTTAGCGCACGGTCGTGGCTTTGGCTGTGGTCTCGTGCTGAGCGTTTACTCCTGAATCGTCACTTCGTAGGCTTCCCTGACTTGCGGGGCGGTCCAGTAGGGCGCGAATTTGGCGTACAGATCCTGATAGTATTGGCTTGCCTCATCGCTTGCCTGTAAGTCGGCTTCCGTCTCCCAGAAGGTCATCGAGATGCCCTTGCCGGTAGCGCGGTCAATGAGCACCATGACGCCTTTGGAGCCGGGCTGCTTTCTGTGCTCAGTCACTACAGCCTCACGATAGCGTTGGATGACCTCGTCTGTCTGCTCAGGCCGAAACTGAGCAAAGATGACTCGTGCATACATGGGTGTTCTGCCTTTCTGAACCTCTGCTAACAGGTTCGGTTGCTTCATAATGAGCGATACACGAAACAAAGCGAAATAACGGGAGTTGACAGAAAAACAAGCATATGGTTGAAAAGAGAGGTCGCCGGGAGCTAGTGTACCTGAGCGGGTCAACAATTGCAAGAAGCGAGCGGTTTTTCTCTCGCACACGGTTTGCTTGCTGATCTTCCTGTCGGGCACAAGTAAGGGTTCGCTAAAGTATAACTTCCCGAATGCTCGCCGCATGGGTCAATCGGCTGTTTCTCACGACAAGAAAATTTGATTAACCCAAGCCGGGAACTTGTTTTTTACGGACCCTAAAAGGTTCGATTCAAAGATTATTCCGCAGCATATTGGCGAACTGTCAGGTGCGCTAGGGATTGGATAAACGCTTCAGTTTCAATCAACTCAGGTCGTGTCGTGAAAATGTAGTTTCCATCGAAATTGATTGCTACCAAGCTACCGTCGTGATATACCTAAGGAACGCTACCTGTAGCATATTGTCTATTGAAACATATTTTGCCTTGTCTGCATCTTGTCTGCATAATGATTTGCCACGATGGATTGTGGGTTGATTTTCGTCGAGTCATGGCAGTATTCTGCTGTTCCTCTATGGATCTTTCGAACCGGACTCTTGACAAACACGTTAGGTATGATATTATTTAGTCGGCAAAGAAAACTGGAGTAGCGATGGCTGAATACGACGAAAACATCGGGGTGCTATTCGCGCACATTTGTAAAGCGCAACGCAATCTTGCTGAAGCCGAGTTCAACAAACTAGGACTCCACGCGGGACAGGAGCGTGTTCTGCTTTGCTTGATGGTTCACGAGAGTGTGGGGCAGTCCGACCTGGTGACTCATCTGTGTGTTGAACCTCCGACGGTCACCAAAATGCTGCAAAGGATGGAGAAATCCGGGTTGGTCGAGCGGCATCAGGATGCTCAAGACGGACGGGCATCTCGCGTGAACGCCACCGCCCAGGGCAGGGCCTTAAAACAGCCCATTCTGCAAGTCTGGAACGATCTGGAAGCGCGGATGCTAGCCAACATGACGATGACTGAACAAACCCTATTTCGTCGGTTGTTGATTCAGGCTTTAGCCAATCTGACCGATGATCAGGATGAGAAGTGACAGGGGCATTTTTTTGTTATTTCTTTAGCCGACTAATTGAAAGAGTATGTAGGAGGCGACCACAGCATGATCAGCAAGTGGATATTCAAGCAGTTTATACGGTTACAGATTTTCATGTATCGACGCAGTGGCGGCAAAACGATGGGGTATGTTCGGGGGATGCCGGTGATGCTGTTGACAACCATCGGGCGCAAAACCGGTAAGCAGCGCGTGACACCAGTGGTGTATATCCGAGACGGGGACAGCTACGTGATCACCGCCGCTTACGCTGGTGCAGATAAACACCCCAGTTGGTTTGTGAATTTACAGGCCAATCCCAAAGTCATGATTGAGGTGAGCAACGTTACTAGAAGCGTAGTGGCGCGTCAGGCAAGCGCGGAAGAAAAAAAGCGCCTGTGGGCACAGTTGATCGCGCAAGCTCCCTTTTTTGAGGGTTACCAGCAGAAAACGACACGCGACATTCCAATGGTGATTCTCCAGCAACCTAACGAGGAACAGCCGGTTGGCTGACCACAGCGCGAACTAGGGGTTCGCAAAAAAATAAGTTCCTGATAGGATCACGCTGAGGAACTGGCCTAAGGATAGGTCGCTGACGAAGCGTGCAGAACAAAATCCACCAATGTGAATGTGCGGTGTGTCAACATGGCGACGATAGCGTTGTACAGGACGAACATCGCCAGATGAATATTTTTCTAAGTCGGCTCAATGAAGCCCAACGGCGTTGGTATGTGGGATTGCTATCGCAAAAGGCAGGCAGTCCAAGTGATGTGGTGTTGAGCCAGATCACGGGACTGGACGGTAAAACGATACGGCGCGGACGGCAGGAAATACGGACCGGATTGAGTGGTTTGCCCCCAGACCGCCAGCGGCGGCGCGGCGGTGGACGACCTCGTGCCGAAAAAAAGACCCAGAGTTAGTCAACACGCTCATGGCGGTGGTGGAACCGCAGACTGCAGGCGATCCAATGGGGCAGCGCGGTAAATGGTTGAATTGTCGGTTAGCGGATATTGTCCAGACGTTGAAAACTTTGGGCAAGCAGGTGAGCCAACCCGTGATTAGTCGCTTGCTGAAGGCGCGGGATTACCGACTCCATGTGAATGTCAAACACCACAACGGTACAGATCATCCTGAGCGTGACTCGCAGTTTGCCTACATTGCGCAGCAACGCACGCTACACCAAGCGGCTGGACAACCGACTATCAGTGTGGACACCAAGAAGAAAGAATTGGTCGGCAACTTCAAAAATGCAGGTCGTATCTGGGGTCAACACCCTGAAATCGTCAATGTGCATGATTTTCCCCAAGATGCAGTCGGACGGGCTGTGCCCTACGGGGTCTATGATCTTCAACACAATTGCGGAACCGTCTATGTCGGGCAGTCGGGCGATACGGCGGCTTTTGCAGTGGATAACCTGGTACAGTGGTGTCAAACAGAAATGCCGCAGCGCTTTCCCAAGGCCACAACGTTGTTCATCGAAGCCGACGGGGGCGGCTCCAACAATTCGCGCAGCCGCCTGTGGAAACAGCAACTTCAGGAAAAAATCGCGGATGGCTTAGGCGTTACCGTTACCGTCTGTCACTATCCGCCGGGTACATCGAAATGGAATCCCATCGAACATCGGCTGTTTAGTGAAATTAGTAAAACCTGGGCGGGCTGTCCGTTACGCTCTTTCGACCTGATTTTGGGCTACATTCGCGATACGAAAACCTCAACTGGCCTCACAATTCAAGCCCACTTGATTACCCAAACCTATCCGATTGGGGTCAAAGTCTCTGATGAGGTGATGCACACCCTCAACATCAAACCGCATGACCAGCATCCACAGTGGAACTATACTATTCGCCCCAGATGCCCTAGCTGACCTGTTCGGGAAGTTATTCTTTTGCGAACCCTAAGCACACGGGGGAGAGAGCGAAGCTACAACTTTGCGGGATAACCTTCACCCCCTAGTGTTCTGAGTAGAAAACACGCAAAGTTGGTCCCTTGTGATTATCAAAATTTTATCCCCAGGGTCCCTGGTAGAGTGTCAAAAAGTCGGTAAATGGGTCCCACGTTCATTGTCAAAAACACCCGCAAACAAAGGAAAAAGTGATCTTGTACTCATGGGAATAAGCAACGGGTTAGGAGGAGCATGTGTCACTGAAGTAGAAGCAGGTCATATGGCTATTTTTCATGCTCCTATAGGGGTAGTACCAACGTTGCTGTCATCAGCCGCCGTTGGATAAATGGATTACTCAATAATAATTTGCTCATTTTTCCACCAGGCTGATTGGAGTAGTCTTGCCACTGCGGACAATAATGAGATTTGTGTCTTACGCCTTGAGATATTTATAAAACGTCGAGCGGGGAATCCCTAACCCTTTATAGATATCTTGCACTGGAATTGTTTCGTCTGCATACATTTTTTTTGCCATTTGGAGTTTCTTCTCATCTGAAAGAGGGGACTTTGGCCGCCCGCCGTTTCTTCCTCGTGCTCGCGCTGCGAGAAGTCCGGCGTTAGTCCGCTCTCGGATGAGGTTTCGTTCAAACTCTGCAAGCGCTCCGAAGATATGAAAGATAAGTTTTCCTCCGGACGTTCCGGTATCAATCTGTTCTGTCAGACTTTTGAAACCAATGCCTTTTTCCTGGAGCAGTGTCACTGTTTCAATTAAATGTTTTAATGATCTTCCTAACCGATCTAACCGCCACACAACCAATGTGTCGCCGGATCTGACATAGTCGAGTGCTTCATCCAACCCCTTTCGCTCAGTTGTTGCTCCGCTGATGGTGTCGGTAAAGATTTTTAGACAGCCCGCACTTTTGAGTGCGTCCTGTTGCAGGTGCAAGTGCTGGTCTTGGGTGGAAACCCGGGCGTAACCAATGAGCGACATACTCCCATTGTCCCAAAACTCAAGAGCATATGCAATATCTGGATTTTGATTTGTAGATGAGATTTGTAGACAGTGGATTAAGCACAACGGCGAATGTTGTTTAGTCTGGCACAGTAAGTCCAGAAAACGGAGGTTTTGTAGACACTCGTTACGTGTCCGGAATACCCTCGTTTTACGAACGCCACTGTTTGGCCTTTCCGGGGCGTTGAGCAATAAAAATATCCAGGTTCAGTGAGTGCCTGGTCAAGAAGGAGTGATTTGGTCGCGTTGTCCTTACGTCGTCTCCGTGATGCCAGAGCACAGGAAAATATGGTACACATAACGTGCATGCAGCATATTACTGGAACCATACTGCTGGGGGTCAACGAAGAGGAAATCCAAGCAGCAGAAAAGGTGGTGGGATTGTACAAGCAGGCAACGCCTTCTATCAACAAGGAAGCACCCTGGGAATCGAGGAGGAACCGGTTGACGAGAGTGGTGAGGGACTAGAAAGAACCAGGCATGGCGCCTCTTGCCCAGCCTCCTCTGAAAGGGAAGACGAACCTGGCAAGTCTTTGTCCGGCCCGCCAGGCTCTCTCCTGCCTGAGTTGCCTCAAGTCACCAGCTTAAACAGAGCACGCACCTGTCGAGGTGGAGAAGCTCTGGCGCTGGCTCTCATGCCCGTCCCGGTGCTTTGCAGACACGCCTTACGGTCGAGCGGTGGTGCGTCTGCCTGCAATGGCATGCAAAATGGCGACCAGAACACAGGCACCAATTAAGGCAATCAGCAGACTGCCCCAGAAGCCAAACGTAGCATTGGGGGCCACCAGGTTGACGATCAATCCACCAAGAAAGGCTCCCACGAGTCCGATGATCAAATCACCTATCAGACCGAATCCCTTGCCAGGCATGATGACCCCTGCTAACCACCCAGCGACCAGACCAATGACAATCCAAGCGATAAGGCCTCCGGGATTCAAAGCAGCGGCTAACACGAATGTTGCGAGTGACATCCTTTCTCCTTTCTTTGCTCAAAAGTAAGCATATATCTCAGGTCCATCAGGTGCTCTCCAGCTGAAGTTCCTGGAGGAAACGCCTGATCAACAGCGTTTCTGGCACTGGCGTTGTGACGCGTGTGCTACTTCTTACACGCGAGATGAAGAGTAATGGATACAAGTGAATGTCGTGCGCCCAGTTCTTTCCAGAGAAAGAGAGGAGGAACATGCTCAGGAGTGGAACGGGGCATCCGCAGATGAAGCGTGAGACGCGCGATGAAGTGCGGTGCACATTGAGGCTCCTCATACAGGAAGCAAAACGATAGGGGTGTTCCAGGCGGTGCAGCGCTTCCCAGTTATAGTTACCGTTTTGTGAGACAGGTGAAAGGGTATCTGAGTAGTAACTTAGGTTCTTTGGGCTTTACCTTTCCGTTTCTTCAGCCGAACTATGATGGCGATAATTGCTATAAGGAGAGCAAGCGGTACTATAAAAAACAACAGCCGGGAGAATGAAGTAGGCTTTGCTGTATATCTGCTTTTATCAACGTAGGGCTTGGCATGGAAGTTTCCCTCTGTACTTGTTCCTCTGACTGTAACTGTTTCGGTATTGTTCGCATCATGGATGGTGACGGTCCAGTTCTGTTGAGAAAGGCGGGGGAATGTGGCCAGGCGGGGGAGCAGTTCTTTCCCGTTGACATAATAACTTTCTGAGCAGTTGTTGACGATCTCAATGCTGCCGCCGCAGAACTTCGTTTTATCAGAGATATATAAGCAGCTGTTGTGCGGACTGATGGACTCAATCTTTGCAAACGGGGGAGGGCATGAAGCGTGAACAGGAGAGGGAGGATATACCATTAGTAGAAACGCAATAATCAGTGGATACAATACTTTTTTCATAAAATGGAGCATACTATGCTTTGAGTTTCCGGTCAAACGTTCTTTCGATTGCTTCCCGTTTGGTTGCAAGTGCTTTCAGCGTGTCCACGTAGTCCTTTGGCGTAAACATGTATCGCACCCCCTTTTGTTCATTCTCAATGCTGCTCAAGGTGACGTTGTACTCGTACCAGGCCTGATAGATCTCCAGCTGGTGTTTTACCGGCATAGCTTCATATCTCTGTTTCAGCCGGAGGAACTTTTGCTCAACGCTTTTGATGTGCTGTAGGTACTCCTTGAGGTTTTGCAGGGACGCTTCAGTATCATCTTCTGTAGGGAGGCGTTGGTTTCCGTTATTACGTTGCGGTGTCTGCTCTGCAATATCTTTCTCCAGCTGGCGTTTGACTGCATTGTATATCTTGTTCGCTTTTGCCTCCAGCCGTTGTATTCTGCGCTTCGGGCTGGTTAATTCAATCGCTTTGTAGGCCCCGTATGCAATAAAGAGGAGAATGAGTGGAAAAAGCCAGGCCATAGCCTGAGTTAACCATACAAAGCGAAAGGAAGCAACAATTATTTTATTGCAGTACCCTTAAAAGCATTGGTATAGAGATTGTTGATACCTGAGCAACCCTGTTGCGTGGATCGTGCCGGTTGCACCTGGTAAATACTCGCAGTATTTTTACATCATTTCTTTGCTGAGGTTTGTCTGGTTTTCTTTGTTCGCTTTCGGAAATAGAAAAAGTGGATTAAGACAATTGATGCTTCAAGGCCAGCAACAAATATTTGTGAAGTAAAAAAGTTCCAAGGGTTGGTAAAACCAGTATAATGTATTAAATGTATTGTGCGAAGATTAGGGGCTGAATCAATAATTATGAGTATGAAGGGCAGTATACTGAGTTGTGTGTAGTGCGCCCTTTAACGGGTGCACGTGTCGCCTTGAAAAGCCCATGAGGAGAACCATGCGAGGGGTAGGTGGCATGCGTCAAGGAGCGGCACTCCT
>Ga0070706_100007359_pt1 | contig 10324 bp, 9 predicted proteins | sample KBSK5501metaG_FD_65476 | JGI IMG/M metagenome (GOLD analysis project Ga0070706, IMG submission 65476) | Corn, switchgrass and miscanthus rhizosphere microbial communities from Kellogg Biological Station, Michigan, USA - KBS K5-50-1 metaG | ecosystem: Host-associated > Plants > Roots >...
CCGGCACATAGTCGTAGCCGAACGCGGTCAGCAGCACCGCACCGGTCCGTTCCGCGCGCGAGCCGAATTCCTCAAACACCTGGCGGATGAACGGCGGCTCCCCCGTGGAATCCAGGTATACCGCGCCCGCATCCACGGCCGCTTCCACCACCGGCCGGCCGACCTTCACAAACGGCCCCGCGGTCGACACCAGCACGTCACCGGCCCCGATGAGCTCCCGCAGCCGCCCCGGCCCGGCCGCTCCCCCCGCGACAGCCGTCTCCACCTCTATCCCGTCGCCTTCCTGCGCCAGCCTGGCGGCAAGCGCGTCCAGCCGGCCCCGGTCACGGCCCGCAAGCACCGGCCGCGCCCCACCCGCGACCATCGCCCGCGCGGTCAGCCCGCCCATATACCCCGTGGCCCCGTACAGCACGATCCGGCCCGGCATGCCATCAACCTACCCACCGCGGCCAGACCTAGCGCGGGGACGGCGATCAACCGGTTCACCACCTGCCCATGATCAAGTCACAAACCGGGACTGTAGTACCGGCCGCCAGCCCTGCCAGTCTTCCGCGCTGGGCCGTTCGGGCGCATCGGCTAGCAGACTGATCTGTGTCCGCCGAGCGGATGATGGGATGCCCTTGTCCTGCGGCTGGGCGGGGGCTTGGACGTGAACCAGGGACCGCTTCTTTATCAGTTCTGGCCGAACGCGATCTGAGGCGGATTTGCCGCTGAGTTCTTTCACGACCTGCGGCACACAGGGAACGACCTGACGGCGGCCACCGGCGCCACCCTGCGGGAGATGATGGACCGGATGGGCCACAGCAGCCCACGCGCCGCGCTGATCTACATGCACGGCAACGATGCCCGCCAGCGGGAGATCGCAGACTCCCTCAACAAACTCGCGCGATCAGAGCTGAGCCGCAACAGCCAGCGTGCCAAGGATGGCGCGCGACGGAGACCATCGGGCACGCACCGGGCACGGAAGGGTCCGGGTGCCTCAGGATCACGCGAACCGGTTCCGGCGACACCGGGCCTGACCTGGGCTGATGGCTGGTGGGGCTACCTGGAATTGAACCAGGGACCTCTTCCTTATCAGGGTGCGGATGCCGGTCTTCCGGTAGCGCTACCAGGCCAGTGACCAGGGCGGTAGATCACACTGGCCCTACCGATTCCTTATCGTCGCTGGGTTATGAGCTATACGACGCACGTCTTCCACATCTCTGGCATGCCCGCCCGTCTCGCTGACCAGGACACGGGTCTGGCGGCTGTCTCCAGGCTCGCGCTGAGTGTCCCCCGTCACGCATGATCTCGTTAGCAAGTCCGTTAGCAGAACAGCTTCCTGACCTGCGCTTTGTCGCTCCTGTCCCGTCCTCCTCCTGCTATGTCATGAGCGGGAGCTGCGGCGGTCTCGCCCCGCCGCGCAAGAGGTGGTCCAGGCCGTGCAATGCCATGGCGAGGATGTGCTGCACAGCTTCTGGGGGCAGGAGATCCGTGACGATCACGGTGAACATCACCCCGCAGAACAAGAGCACCCAATCCTTCCGGCCGATACTGCGAGTGGCCGCTTCGGCTTCGTCGAGCCTCGCCTCCACACGCGAAATCTGCTCGTTCGAAAGTGAATACGTCTTCTTCAGGTACTCCACGGCCGATGAGCAGGCCGCTCCGCGCCTACGAGCGTGATCTATGAAGAAAGGTCACGCTGCTTCCATCTGTTGCGCTGCTGTGGAGGGAGGTGGTGCACTAAGATGTCGGCCGCGTCGTACGGACAGCCAGCTGTATCGCAGAGCGGCTCCCAGGGCGCAAGCCATCAATATGAGGACCCAGATCCACCACGTGTAAGTGAGCGCCCCGAGTGCAAGGACGGTTATGATGACTGCGGCCGCAAACCGGACTATCCACAGGCTCGCACCCAGAACGCGAATGTCTAGCGCCTTGCGGATGCCTGGCAGGAACGTCGCACCGGCCGCGCCAAGCACGACTAGCACGACCGCCCAGTGATGAACAATTACGTGGGCGCCAGATAGCGAGAGCCGAAGCGCGAGCAACGTGAGGAGGCCGACCATGACGAGTACCCCTGTAATCATCCAGAAGTACAGCGTAAGCAAGGGTCGGTAGCGTCGCATCATCTCCGCATCGGCGCCAATTCGCTGCTGTACCTTCGATATCCGCTGACCGAAGGGCGTTCCGGCAAGTTTCTCTTCGCGGAACATGAACGACACACCCTCCCACTCAAGTCGCCTAACGATGAATTCGCGGCTGCGCTCCAATGGGTGCCGGTACCAGGGCTGCAAACCTCGGTGATGGCGCGCCTCAACGTCCTCAAGCGTCCGCTGGGCAAGCGTGCTCACCTGCCGGTCCGCGTCGCCGCCAAGCCGACGAAGCACCTTTTCCACCTCGGGACTGTTATACCGAGCAAGTCCTCTTATCGCGGTAGCGCGGTTCTTGTAAGCATTGTCTTGGGCCAGTTTGAGAAGCTCCTGCATCGCGAGATCTGGGTAGCTTTGCGTCAGCCCGTCGAGCGCTGCCTCGCGAACCTCGTGATGAGGATCCCGGGCAAGCCGCAGAAGGGCCGGGACAGCTGATTTGTGTCCCGCGACGGCGAGCGCCTGGGCCACATCCGTGCGGACATCCTCGTCCGGGTCCTCGACGAGATCGTTGAGCACAGGGATGGCGTCGGCTCGTCCTATCCGGCCGAGCGCGCGTGCGGCAACTCGGCGGACATGCCAGTCCTCCTGCCTAACGGCGTCAATCAGTTCCGGGAGGGCCTCGGCATCTTGCAGTTGATTCAGGGCGTTCAGGGCTTGCTCACGCATAGTGGGAGATGTGGCCAACTGGATAAGGTGCGCTGCGGCCGCGGATGAACCGATACGGCCAAGTGATACCACAGCGACGTTGCGCAATTGCTGAGGCTCGTTAGAATCGGCGGCCATAGCGGCCAGCTCGTCTGCTGACCCAGGTAGCCGCAGAGCACCAATGGCCTGTAGCATCACCAATCGCATGAACAATGGCTCTGTAGGCTTGGCGTGTTCGTTATAGAGCCGAATCAGTTCTGCCTCCCACGGCTGGTCCGGCAGCCGCGCGGAAAGAGTCTGCAGGGGTTGCAGCCGCATGCCGGAGGTAAATGGGGAACCGCGACCCACACGCGCCAGAACACTTGCGAGGGCCTCCCTGGCCTGGCTCTGAGGGAGCCGCCCCAGCGCTTCGATAAGCGGACGCGCTAGCCCAGGGTCGTCTCTAGCAGCTGCGGCGACTAGTTTGCTCAACACCGCGTCGTTATCAGGGAAGCGGGCCGCCAACGCACCAAGGGCCTGCACGCTGCCGGCCCGTACACGAAATCTCCGACTGCGAAGGCCCCTATCGATATGCTCTAGGGAGTTGTCTAGAGAGTCGGTTCCGAACTGAGCGATCGCATCGGCAATCTGAGCTCTCTCGGCGTGCCACACTCGCCCCATCGCTTTAATCATATTGGGCAACGCGGCAGCGTAGCCAGTCCTTCCGAGAACGTACGCAGCATTCACAATAACTCGACGGTGAGGGTTTAGGCATGACCATGGCACCCGCAATGCCACGAGCACAGCAGCCACGACCAATGCCCTGATCGGAGTCATGCCGAACGGCGACGTCAGCGCAGAGGCAGGGCCCAAGAGGAGATCTAGACACACACATATCGCCGTGACTACGAACACCGTGCTGCTTACACATTCGAATATTGAAAGTGCAGCAGTAGGGTAGGAGCGTGGCCGCCGCCAGGGAAGATTCCGCGCGGCCAGGCACCGGACCAGGCGCCTATCAAGCCGACTGTCGAGGTTGCACCACAGCGCGACAACCTCTGACCAACGCTGGTCCGCCAGCAAAGTCGCTGGCCGGCGGTGGACAATACGCAGCCGCAGGCCCGTAGCTGCGAAGTACTCTTGCACGAGCTGATGGCGGAAGTGAAATTGGCCGGCGCGATGGATGAGGAGGCCAGTCCCGGCGAGCGTGTCGCAGTACTTCTGGTCGCGACCGTCAGCACTCGGTAGCGGCGCATGTTCGCCTAGCTCGCCGCGCCGGAGCATGTGGTAGGCGACGGCACCGGCCCAGGACGCGACTTGCTTTCCGTCAGGAGCTTCCGGTCCGATCCGCCGTTGTTCGCGTTCCAGTAGTTTCCTGAACAGGGAGTGAAGGATCACGCCGCGACTGCCCAATTCGGCACCGGGCTCGTAGGCTCCAATTACACTGCACAGGAAAAAGGGGTTGGTCGCGATCGCCGCAAGCGTCGACCTTCTTCGGATTTCCTGCTGGAGTTGGATCGCTGCCGCCGGCTCCAGATACGCTTCAACGAAGCAGTCGATCTGATCAGAATCCATCGGCAGAACCCGCACAACCTGCCACGCCAGCGAGTCGAAGTACTCGTGGCTGCGACAAGTGACAACGATGTGGCAGAGAGGATGGTCGTCGGCGAGCTCGCGGAGCGAGCGCTCCCGCGGGTCGATCGTTCCCGCCTGACGCTGGGGCCGAAAGTCAGCCGCACTCCCGTCTGGCCGTTCGTGTCGGCCCTCGCCTGGACTGACCCGTCGGTGGGGGATCTCGTTCAGCCCGTCAAGGAGAAGCAGGAAGCGGCCGCCGGCCAATTGGTTCTCGAAGTCGCGAGCAAGGAAGTTACCAGGGCCGAGCCTTTCCGCGAGTTGCGTCTGCAGAAACGCCGTCGCGGACTGGCCGGGTTGCTCCCATCTTGACAGTGACACGTACAGCGGTAGCGGCGCAATCTGTGTGCGTGTATCACCCTGCCCGGCGACCAAAGCTGACTCAGCAAGCCGTAGCTGCCGCCGGGCTAGCTCGATCAGGCACGTTGACTTTCCTGACCCGGGCTCACCGAGCAATGCGCTGCGCCTGAACCTGTCCGGGATACTCTCGAGATCGATCTTTTCAGGCTGCATCATCTCCAACTGCTGAGGACGAGCTCTTCGCTGCCACTCCAGACCCGGCAGCAACTCCTCAACCGCCGAGCGCGGCTCTGTAGATGTCGTCAGAGGGACAAATGGTGCCTGGTCGTGGCGCAACTCCTCCAATGTGCTCCGCATCGATCGGATGTAGACGTCGAGCGAATCCGTCTCCCCCCAGGCCTCCGCGGACGTGACACGTGCGGAACGACCCTCAACTGGCACCGTCTCAGGAGGAGTCTGAATTTGATCGCGCTGGTCCTTACGTCGGCTGAGGCCCAGCGGAAGGAGTCCAAAATATGCTGTCTCCAGCAAGCTTCCAACGAGAGCAGCGACTCCCCAATTTGAGATTACACCTAGCGCGACCGACCCGCCTGCCAAGACGACTCCACCTGCCGCCCACCAAGCGGTGTGTTTATGCACCGTCGTCATCACCCCCTCGGCGCGGCGCTAAGCGAACTACCCTGGCTCCTAAGCGCCCAACACGCCTTCTAGCATATGGTGCCCCCACAGCTAGCCAACAGCAATAGTCTCCAGCTCCGTCCCCTCAGTGACGGCCATTCGGCCAAGATCAGCTGCTGCCGGATGGCGCATCCTCGGCAACAGGGAGCGCTAACTGGGCCAGCGGGTCCTCCGCCTCAGGGCTCGCGAAGCGACGTCCGTAGGGTGATCGAGACGCGGCGGCCGGCAGCAGGGCAATAGGGCGCGAGGAAGACAGCTACGTTCAGTTACCTCGGTTACGCGACCTGGCGCAAGTACCTCAAGCTGGCGCAGGGTTACACCGCCGCTCACCCCGATGGCATCGTCAGCTACACTGCACACGAGCTGCGGCACGTGTGCGCCTCGCTGCTCATCGCCTCCGGCGCATCCGATATGCAGGTGGCGGCACCAGATGGGCCACAGCAGGATCGAGACGACCAAGAACATTTACGGTCACCTGTTCGCCCAGGACCGGGCATCGATCCTGGGGGCGCTGAACCAGGCGGTCAGCCGCCTTTACGCCTACGAGAACCCTGAGAACGGCAGCACCGAAACGGCCGCCTGAGCCCTTGGAACCCTATGGACTGTAGGGTCGGCGGCCGAATACTTCTAGGGTCGCACCCACTTTGACCTGGGTGGGGCTACCTGGACTTGAACCAGGGACCTCTTCCTTATCAGGCTTGTTCGCCCGCCCCCGATAGCAGCCCTAATCCAGGCCACCGCACCTGTGCGCGTCCCCTGAGTGACCGCCCATGACCGACTGCGCACGCATGTTCTGGCACGGATGTGGCACGACCCGAGTTCGTATGGTCAAGAGGTACCCGCGGTCGTTCGTGCCCGGTCACGCGCCCGATGTCCGTCGAGCGCCGTTCTTGTAGCGCTGGCGCGCTACCATCCGGAGAAATGGACCCTCACCTGAGTGTCTATCAGGCGCATGAGCGCATCGTGTTCATCCCTGCGTACAGGGAGGACCTGCACGGCCCCGCAATAGACGACACCGAATCGCTCGTCGTGTGTCCGGTCGCCGTGTCCGACCATGACCTCGGCACAACTGCCATCCGGCTGCTCCGGGACCAGCGGCGGCGTGATTTCCCCGTGGATTTCCGGTCGGGGGACTACAGTCGGCGGCTCGCAGTACGCAGGAGGCTGCTGTGCAAGGCATTCGGCGTCAAGGCCATGAAGGGCTGGCTTCCCGAAGCAACCTACGTAAGTTGTAGCGCCACAGACAATGAACTAACGATCAACCCGTGGCGGCATGCCGGCAAGCAAGACGCCTGGTCAGGAGATGCGGCCGATCCGGTCGAGACCGTGGCCCTGTCTGATCCCCGGCAGGTGGGGTCATCGCTACGCCGCATGCTCGCTATCCGCCTGCCGCCAGTTCGCTAGCCCGGGTAATGGCCGAGGGGAACAAGCACTGCTGAAACCTGCGACGGCCTGCGCCCGCGCGTCCTGGCCTTCTGATCCGTAGAGTGTGTCGGTCGCGCTTGCGACCTGCTTCATGCTGCTCAGCCAGAACGGTAGTCATCGGAACGCGGTTATCGCCGATCCAGTTGTTGCACTTTCGTGCTGCACATTGGCGCCTTGGCGCTTAATCGTCAAGGCACCTGGGCTCAACGGCCCGGAGGAACCAACCAGCGACGAAATTTGTTCGTATCTTCTGCTGGTCTACATTTCTAGTTATCTACTGCTGCCACGTTTCATCTATTTGCTGTCCTGTGTTGGCGTCGAGGAACAGCCATTCGATGCAAGGATTACCGGGAGACACCGACGCACCCGGCAGCATGATCACAGGGCAGGAATGCCAGCTATACCCATAGGCCAACTCGTTAAGCGCGGTGTATGCCTCACCGTTGGAGGTGGTGAGGCCGCTAGTGCCAGGGGCGCTAGCCGGCCCGACCGGCAGCGTCAAGAGGCCAAGCTGAACGGTGACGGTGGAGGGTATGGTGGTGACACTCGAACCGGCCAGTGCTGCGTACTGTGCCCACGCATCCTGCGCCGTCAAGCTAGTCTGAGCAGACGACGGCGGAGGCGCGAATGTCTCTCCGACCACCGAGTCAATCGCGATCGTCGTGGTCACGTCACCGTTTGTCGTGCTCGCCCGGGCCGGGGTTCTTGCGAGCCGGGCAACAAATAGGCCTGCCAGCAGCATGCCCAGAACAACTGCTCCGGCAATGACTCGCTTCCTAGCCAGCGTCATTGCGCCCAGTCTCCTCTAGTTTCAGGAATCCCAGATTCTCATGAGTTTCGATCATCCCAGGTCCACATTCTGAAGGACTTGAACGTGTTCCCGTAGTGGGAGCAAGTGGGTATCAGCGTGCCGTTGTAGCTCCTGGTCTGCCACGAGCTAGTGCCAAGCGTGCCCTCGATTGGGAAGCTGGATGTCCCGAACTTCTGCGCGTCCGTAGTTGAGCCCATGATCCGGACGGTACACGCTGACTGGCCGTAATCCGTCTCTGCGGCAACGGGGCTAAAGGCGCTGCTGTACGCACCTTGCGTGCTGTTCTCGCTGGCGCAGTTGCCGTAGCCTCCGGCCGTTCCGCAGTCAAGAATATCGTAGAGAATCGCATGGGTAGACGGGTCAGTGAACCGAACGATTTCGAAATAGACGATAGTGTGGTTCGTTTGCTGGTTGCATCCGTATGTGTGTGCGGCGCCGCCGTCTATCGCCCAGACCCGGCAAAACTCTCCGGTGCCGAGTACACTATTGAAGAAATGAAGGAATCCGATTTGAGTGATGGAATTTCCGGCAGAGGACTCGATCGCGATCCAGGACGAAGCGAACGCCTCTTCCGGACCGCCCCCACAGACGAGCCCGTCGAACCGCATCTCTATCGGCGCCCGTACCCCTGAGATGTCACCGCTGCCAGGAGTCCACTCCATACCGTCAAAATCGCTGGCCACTGAAGAAGGGCACGAAAAATCCGTCGCAGCGGGCACGGCCCTAGCTCCAGAGACCGCCAACACAGCCGCCAGTACCGCAACGATGGCGATGTAACTTCTCATCGGCGGCCTCTTCACGCCGTACTAACGCTCATTGTGATCCCGCTGGGACTCTCTGTAAACCATACCCCGGTCCGGGCACAGCCGTCACGCCAGTCAATGCGGCAGATCCGCGCCTCCAGAACGCAGCCAGACCGGGGCGGTGGTGACGGCCGCCGACTAACCGCAACGGCCTTCTCATGCCAGCTTGGACGCCTGGCTGTCCGGCTTGGTTCCAACCACCTCGATTCTCCCCCCGTCCTCCTGATAGGCGCCGGTTTATGCCGTGGAAGATCAGCTTCAAGGGTGGCGCTTGCGCCATCGCCGCAGGCGACGCGCCCTTGGGCGCGCCCTTGATGGTGATCTTTGCGCGGCGTTAGCATGCCCGGCGCGAGGAGGACGGCCCGGCTACTGGTGCAGGCGCGGTCACCGGGGGTGCGTTACGGCGGGCGGCCGGGCTGGTAGCAGGTGCGGGGTAACGGCGGTGCGGGGCAGCGGCCCGCGCCGGTGCGCTGTCGCGCTAGAGGCAGCGGGCCGAGCTGCCCCGCCATCAACGGTGAGACTCCCCGCTACCTCGGCCGCCTACGGCGCGGCACTCTCGCGATCGTTCAAAGCATGCCCGCGTGCTGCCCGCGCCACTGCACGAGTCCGGCCAGCACCGCACGGCCCGGCGCGCCGAAGGCGTGCCCTTGAAGCAGTTCGTAGAGAAAGTTGTCACAGATCAGAAAGAGCCTTGCTTGTCCTCCTTCGGGTGATGCGCGACACATGTCCGCCAACTGACCTGCGACAGTCCAAGGCGCGGGTCGCGGAAGATCCGGGAGTTAGGCCAGATCCACCTGAACGTTCGCGGTCACCCATAGCCCGCCCGGCGCGATCTGAGTAACCGCTCGGAGGGTTATGTGGTCCGGCGTGGTCTCAACGGCGTGCCCCGCGCGGTACTGATAACTGAGGCGCTCCTCCCAGATCCGCGCAAGCTCAGCGCCAATAGCATCGGCATCTTCCTGCCGACCTTCCGCCCGGCCGCTGATCAGCCATTGGGCGCCTTCATGGCGGTGAACAACCATGTTCTGCCACAAGCCGGAGTCTTCATCGGCGTACGCGGGATCACCGAGGAAGGCACAGAAGTCGATCTCCATGCCAAGCAGGTTGTCGCCGTCACTGGCTCGCCCGGAGGCCGAGATCTCCCGTCGAAGTTGCTCGAAATCGTGGAGGCTGAGCACCAGTCCATCTTTGCGTAAGAGTTGGCGCACATCAGCTGGCGGACATGTGTCGCGCATTAGTCGGCGGATCACAAGAAAGAGCCTTGCCCGTCCTGCGCTTCCGCCGCCAAGCGGCTGATGTCCGCGATGAGCGCCGGGCTCGCTGCGATGGTGGCTTTGGCCCGTAGGGTGTACGCAGACCCGTCTAGGTCAACAATCTTGGCTCCTGCTTCGGCAGCGATGATCACTCCTGCTGCGATATCCCAGGGATGGCTGCCAAGGATGATGCAGGCGTCGGTCTTGCCTTCGGCCAGCCAGGCCAGGTCGATGGCCGCCGAGCCGAGCATCCGCACCCGCAGCACTCGCCGGGCGAGCTGCGCGGTGACGGCCAGGCGCAGCTCGTTCCTGCGCGCCGCGTCCTCCCCGACCGCGAAGTCGCCTACGGTGACCATCGCGTCAGCCAGGCTGTCGCTATCACTTACCCGAATCGGCTGGCCGTTGCGATTCGCGCCCTGGCCGTGGACGGCGCTGTAGCGCTGTCCGAGCGCGGGCACGTCGATGATCCCCAGGACGGGGTGATCGTCGCGGACCAGCGCCAGCGAGATGGCGAACAGGGGCAGGCCGTGGATGAGGTTGGCGGTGCCGTCGATGGGATCGAGTGCCCAGGTCAGCTCCCGGGTTCCGGTGGCTGAGCTTTCCTCTTCCCCCAGGAACGCTATATGCGGCACGTCCTGTTTGAGGCTGGCGCGTACCGCTCGCTCGATC
>Ga0070706_100007361_pt1 | contig 10323 bp, 15 predicted proteins | sample KBSK5501metaG_FD_65476 | JGI IMG/M metagenome (GOLD analysis project Ga0070706, IMG submission 65476) | Corn, switchgrass and miscanthus rhizosphere microbial communities from Kellogg Biological Station, Michigan, USA - KBS K5-50-1 metaG | ecosystem: Host-associated > Plants > Roots >...
ATCACCACCACTGACTTGGTTTTCGCCAGCCGGCTGGTGAATTGATGCAACGTGTTGGCGCGCTGATTCGCCACTGTGCGGTACGCGGTGCCCAGCCGCCGTGCGGCCTTCTTGCGGTTCTGGCTCCCTTTCGCTTTGCGGGTGACAGCGCGGTGCAGTCGCTTGATCTTGCGCAGGCGCGTCTTCAAATGGCGGGGATTCTCAGCGGTCCCTCCGTCGGATATGGTCGCCAACCGCTTCAGACCCAGGTCGACCCCCACCACTGGGCCCGTGTTCTCTAGCACCACGTGCTCTTGTTCGACCAGCACAGAGACATACCAGTGTCCGGCCTGCTCGGTGACGGTGGCCGACAGGATTTTGGCGTGTGTGGGCAGGTAGCCGCGCTCTTTGAGTCGGAGCCGCCCCAGGCGCGGTAACTGGATGGCATCTGGGAACACAACCAGCGAGCCAGTGAGACGGAAGCCGCCGAGCCCACATTTCTTGGTCTTGCGCTTGGGATAGCCCACCTTGCCGCGCAGCTTGCCCCGTTGTTTGAGCTGGACACGACGGTAGAAGCGGGCGAAAGCGGTGTCCAAATTCCGCAAAGCTTCCTGCGGCGCGCACTTGGACACCGCGTACATCCAGGGCACGTCAGACTGCTTGAGCGCGTTCAACTCGCGGTGGAGATCAATGGCCGAGGGACTCTTGCCGGTCGTGCGGTAGGCTTCCTCCTTGCGCCGCAAGCCCCAGTTGTACGCCCAGCGCGCCGCGCCCGCGTGCCGTTTGCAGGCAGTGGTCTGCCTGTCGTTCAGAGCAAGCTCGGTTTTGTACGCGCGCTGGATGAAGCTCATGCTTTCCCTGCCTGGTCCACTTCGCCGCTTCTGCCTCTGCCCACTCAACACAGCGTTTGATGCACGCCTGAATCTGGGCAGCCCGGCAGGTGGCGTTGCGTCGGCCAGAGAGGCGTGCGTCCATGCTCGTGATGGCCGCCACAACGTCGTCCACCAGATCAAAACCCGTGTCGCCTGGCATCGATTGCTGCCACCCGCCGTCCGTTATGCTCAAGAAGCGCTGCGAGGGAGCCAGAGCCATAGCGCGTGAGTCGGTCCCGCTGCTCCAAGACGCTAATGCCCACCTTGGCAGCGGTCAGCAGCGTCTTGCGCTTGGGCCGCTCATCACTCAGGCCAGACGCGATCTCGCTGATTGCGGTGACCACCTGGTACCGCTTGCCGCCACGTCACGGCGCAGGCGTTGCATCTGGCGGGTCACATCGTCTTGCTGATCAGCAGACCAGACACGCGCCTCGAGCACCCCACCGGTCGCGCTCGGCTGAATCTCACGCACAATGCTGGTGCCGGTCGGCACCTGGTACGCATCCAACTGCTCAGCCGTCCACCACTGCTAGGTGGTTTGGTCGGTGACGCCCACCTGTTTGGCGTACTCGCTGAGCTTCCTGCTGATAGACTGCCATAACATATCCTAAAATGCAATAGTTATGACTTCTGATTGTTACTCCTGCGTGCCTGAACGTGCCATACTGCGAATACAACAACCAGGCGCGGAAGGTCGAAGGGAGGGTGGCATGGCGCAGGTGAAGATCGAGGATGGGCGGCTGGTCGTCGTGGTGGATGGTCTGGCACGGCTGCTGACCTCGCGCAAGCAGGTCGCCGTCGCGCTGGCCCACATCACGGCGGTGGAGGCGAGGGCGGAGCCGCCGCGCAGCCTGCTCGAGCATCTCAAGCACATGACGCAAGCTGGCACTCACATTCCCGGTATCATGCAGCTCGGCACCTTCGTCGCAGAGGACGGGCTGGTGTTCTATGCCGTCGGCAGCGGCCAGCGCGCCGTCGTCATCGAGCTGGAGCAGGAAAGGTTTCGCCGATTGATCGTAGAGCCCTCCGGCGGCGAGGCGCCCGAGCGCTGCGCCGCGCGCGTCTACGAGGCCGCTTCGGCGGCGCGGGCCAGGGCGCCACACAACTAGCACGCACGGCTCTGGCTGCCAGCTCACCCCTTCAGCGCGTGCCATGCTATACTCGGACGGCACAGGGCCGCCACGAGTAGCGAGGGGACAGGAGCGCGCGATGGACCGGGGTATTCAACTGGCATGCGAGCAGTGCGAATTTGCGGCGGCGCTCTACGAACGGCTGCCTTTCGCGGTGGGCGCGGCCGACCAGCCACAAGCCGTCTCACCGGGGAGCGCACAGCCGGCGGTGGGCTATTGGAGCGATGCCCTCTGCGGCGAGTGCCGCCTGCCGGTGCGGACGGCGCACTGGCTGGGGGCGGCGCCGGATGGGACGGCGGCTAGCTCGGCCTGCCCGCGCTGCGGCGCGGAGCCGATCCCCTTTGCGGATGCGCTGCGCGAGCTGGCGGAGGCTTGCCACTCGCGGGCATGGCTCGATCTCTCTGGCGAGCGCACCGCGCGCGAGCGTGTGAGCGGCGCGGTCGCGGCGGCGGACGCGCTGGCCGCCGGCATTAAGCGCGGAGATCTGACGACCACCGAGGCACTCGAGTCGCTGAGCCAGCAGCTTGGCCGTGCCGCCGAGACGCCGGAGCATGCGCACGCCGCCGTCATGGCGACCAACACCCTGGTGGGCCTGCCCGCGCTGGTGGAAAATGCCGCGTCGGTGGAGGCCGCCGTCGCGACCATGGCGGAGCGGCTGCGCCAGACGGCGGGGTACGTCGCTGCGCTGGAAAGCTGCGTCGAGGACGAGTCGTTCCTCCTCGGTGTGCCCTGTCCGCGCTGCGGCACGGGTCATCTCGTCCACTGGCCGCTCTGGCTCTAGGCTGCGGCGCTCATGCCGCAGCCGCGGCAGACAGCAAAACGGGCGGCCGCAGTGGACCGCCCGTTTCACGCATTGACGGCACGTGCCTTAGCACGCCTGGAGCATGCGCGCCCGCTCCAGCGGCGTCGTCGGCGGCTCGCCGTCCTCGCGGCCGAGCGCCAGTGTGCCGATCAGCATATCGCTAGGGTGTGAGTGGCGGGCGAACGCGAAGCCGCGACACCGCAGAAAGCGCCGTGTCTCGCGCTCCTCGCGACAGACCGCCACCTCCACCGAGGTGGCGCCCATTTCCCACGCGAAGGCCAGCGCGTCGTCGTAGAGCATCGTGCCAATGCCCTGCCCGCGCGCCTCGCACCTGACGAACAGCCGCAGCCAGAAGCGATCCGCGCCGCCGACGGCATGGCAGCCCGTCTCGGCGTAACCGACGGGGCGCGCACCGGCGCTGAGCGCGGCCACACGCCAGAGCACGCGCTCGCCGGAGTGCCGTGCCCACGTCCGCCGCGCGGCAGAGATGAGCTCGGACAGATCGGAGATCTCGTTCTCCGCAGGGTCTGGATGGAGGTAGATAGCCATGGTTGTCTCGCTCCTTCCCCAAGCGCCGCCGAACTGCCCGCAGGTGCCGCCGCCTTCGCCCGCTTCCGGCGCGCACGAGGCGGCGGGAAGCCGGTGGGCTAGCCGTTCCGTTTGAGCTTGCCGGTGCGCTTGGCGTAGCGCTCCGCTTGGTTGAAGATGATCAGTCCCAGGGGGACACTTACGATGCCACAGATGATCAGCGGCCAGATGTCGCCAGCGAGCGCTCCCAGCCCGGTCCCGCCTTGGATGCTTTTGCGCAGGCCATCCAGCGCGTAGGTCGTCGGCGTGATCTTCGAAACGACCTGCAGCCAGCCGGGCAGCACGGTGATCGGGTAGTACACGCCCGAGACCAGCAGCATGATCGCCCGGATGATGTACGCCATCTGCGCGCCGCGCTCGGTGAACAGCATCGGCAGGATCGCCGAGATGGTGCCCAGGCCGATCAGCGAGATGCTGCCCAGCCCCAGAATCACCAGCGACGCGCCCCAGTTGGCGTGCGACAGGTCCAGATGGAAGAACAGGCCGACCACGAACAGCTGCAGGACGGTCAGCACGAAGCCGTGCAGCAGCGCGAAGGCGCAGGAGCCGAACATGTGTGTCACGCGCGAAACCGGCGCCATGAAGGTGTACTCGATGGTGCCCTCCCAGCGCTCCATCGTTACCATCTCCGTCACGTTGTCGAAGACGACGCTGACATAGCTCCATACCGCCGTGCCGATCGTCAGAGACAGGATGATATTGTAGATGTCCACCTGGGAAAAGTGGATCTGGGGGATCGCCTGCTGCAGACTCGCAGCGATGAAGGTTACGGCCAGGGCGTTGACGATGTTGTAGGTAACCCAGACAGCTTCCCATGCCCAGTAGCGCTTGGTCAGATACCAGTTGCGCTCGATGAACGCATAGCCCTTGGCCGCCTCGGCGCCCGCGCCGCTCAGCATCCCGCGCAGCGCCTGGCCGGCGCTCGCCCGTTCTCGTACTGAGAGCATGCCTACCTCCCTTCTATCTCCAGCCGTCTGGCCGCACTGGCCCACGGCTACTCGTCGTCGTCCTCAGCCTCGTCCTGTTCCCAGTCGCGCCCCGTATAGGCCATGAAGACCTCGGTCAGCGTCGCCGGATGGTCCAGCGCCAGCTGCGCCGTCACCGCCGCCTTCAGCTCATCCGCGGTGCCCTGCGCCACGATGCGCCCGCCGTCGATGATGGCGATGCGGTCGCACAGTGCCTCGGCCTCGTCCATGTCGTGCGTGGTGAGTAGGATCGTCGCGTCGTGGTCCTCGCGCAGCTCGCGCACGAAGACCTGCACATCTTGCTTGGAGCGCGGATCGAGGCCGGTGGTTGGCTCGTCCAGCAGCAGGAGGATCGGCGCCGTCAGGAACGCGCGCGCGATGGCGACCTTCTGCTGCATGCCGCGCGACATGCTTTCCAGCGGCTGGCCGATGCGGTCCTGTTTGATGCCGAGCCGGCCCAGAATCTGGCGGATCTGCGCTCTTGCCTCCGCCGCCGGCACGCCATAGAGCCGTGCCGAGTACAGTAAGTTCTCCATCGGGCTGAGCTTGCGGAAGAAGGCCGCCTCGACACTGACGCGGTTGATGAGCCGCTGCACGGCCCGCTCCTCACGCGTCACGTCGTGGCCGAAGACGCGCACCGTGCCCTCGTCGGGCAGCAGCAGTGTCGAGATCAGACGAATCAGCGTGGACTTGCCGGAGCCGTTGGAGCCCAGCACGCCGACGATCTCGCGCCGGCGGATCGTCAGCGAGACGTCCTGCACGGCGCGCACGATGCGCCGGCCGGATTTCTGCTTGCCGCGCCCAAACCAGGAGCGTCCGCCGCTCTTCATGAAGTGCTTCGAGACACTCTCGATGACGAGTGCGTCGTGCTTGTCTAGATCCGCCAACTCGCTGGCCGAGAGGGTACTTGACCGGCGGGGAGTCTGCATGCTTTCTACGATCTGCGTCGACGGTTGGAGGTCTTCATTCAGCACCGCCACGGGGCGCTCCTCTCCCACTTGCTCACTCCGTAAGTATGCCTGTAGATACCGGACAACGAATGTCAGGATTCCGTTCTCCATGCCTCAGACATGCTCGCCCCACACTGACAATTTCTTTCCGCAGACACCAAAAAGGACCATGGGCCTTGCTGTTGTGCGCAGGCCCATGGTCCTCAGGACGACGGTTCAGCTCAGCTCAATAGGTGTCTTCCCAGCTTGCTGGCTTACCTGACATGGGCACACTGCGGCCACCGAACCCTCCACCCCTGTAGGCGAAGGTGGCGACGCGGCGGCAGCGCGTTGCGGCGGGCACGAGGAGGCCGCGAGTGCCGATGATGACGCTACAGCTTGTCATCGTCTCTGCTCCCCTCATGGCGCTGCGCAATGCATGGTGGCCGAACACAGTCTGCCGGTCACAGGCTACCTCACGAGTATACCTGGCGGCAAACGAACCCGTCAAGCACCGCGGACGGCGCGAGGGCACTTCGCGCAGAAATCTGCACCTTCGCACGCGTCCCGACACCCACCCAACAGAAACCCGCTTGAATTCCGCCTTTGTGCCCCTGCGCTCGCCTCGCCTACACCCCAATGACTGCAAAACTGACGGCATTCGACTCAAAAACGGCTCTAACTGGCTTGCTTGGCCGATTGCTTTTCGTCGTCTGCATGCCGCGCGACATACTCCCGCACGGCCACCTCAATCTCACGATTGAGCGACCGGGCATGGGCACGTGACAGATACCGCATGCGCTCCAAGAGTTCACGCGGTATCCGTACGTTGGTATGCACCTTGTCCTGCTGTTCTGTGTCCATGTGTTCATTATAAGACCACAATGCTACCATTGTCAAGCCCCCTTGTACTCCATCACCCAAACAGCGCAACAGCCATCGCTTCGGCGGCGTCCTCCAGCATATCCGGCAGGACGTGCGCGTAGATGTTCAGCGTGATACTGACCGTGCTGTGCCCCAGCATCTCACTCACGCCCTTCGGGTTGAGGTTCTGCATGAGCGCCAGCGTCGCCGCTGTGTGCCGCAAGTCATGCACGCGAATAGCGGGCAGGTTCGCCCGCCGCAAGATGCGATTGTGAATCGGCCTGATCTGCTGATTGCTCATTGGCTGGCCTATCCGGTTGGCGAACACGGCGCCCGTCTCTTGCCACACCTCACCTGCCGCCAGCCGCTCAAGTCGTTGCGCCTGCCGGTGCGCGCGTAGCGCCTCCACGACGTGCGGCGCTATCGCAATCTGACGACGCGAGTGCGCCGACTTCGGCGGCGCCCACACGGCGACACGCTCATCCTCCGCTGTGTGGCGCCATTTCAGCGTCGCGTTGACGCGCACCTTGCGAGCGTCCAGGTCTATCGCGCTCCACTTCAGCGCCAGCAGCTCGCCTATCCGCATGCCGGTAGCGAGCGCCAGTATGAACAAGGCGCGCATTCGTTCCGGTTGTGCCTCGTGCAGATACGCATGTACCTGCTCGCGCGAGAGTGGATGAATGTCCGTCTTCTGCGGTCGTGGCGCGTCTACCATCTCCGTCATATTGCGCTGCAAGAGGCCCATCCGCACCGCGATCTTGAGCGCCCGGTGCAGAACCGTATGTACCAGCGAGACGCGCGTGGAGGACAGCCCCTTCTTGAGGCAGGTGGCGTAGAGCGTCTGGACGCGTTGCGGCGTGAGTTGTGCGAGGCGTACGCGCCCAATCTCCGGCAGCAGATGCAAGCGTATCACCGCGTCGTACGCCACCCAGGACTCCTCGACCATGCGCGGCGGGCGGACCGTCTCTATCCAGGTCGTCAGGTACTTCTCGACCGTCTGACGCTCGTCCGTGACGCTCGGCATGCCCTGCTCGATATCGCGCAAGACTTTCACGAGCTTGCTGCTGACCTCGGTGCGCGTCGCGCCATACAAGGATTTGCGCCGACCTGTCGGCACCGACACCTGCGCCATCCAGCGGCCATCTCCGCGCCGGTAGATCGTGCCCTCTCCGTGGCCCCGTCGTGCCATGCCTGCCACCCTTCCCTGTCCCTCGTGCGCCCTACGCCACCTGAGCGGCGATGAACGCCTCTAACTCACTGCGCGGAATGCAGCGGTAGCGTCCGACCTTTAGCGAGCGCAAGGCGCCGCGCTCGATGTGCCGCTCGATGGTGCGCACGGTGCAAAACAGCACAGTCGCTGCTTCCGCTTTAGTGTACAGCAGCTTGGGCAGCATGGAGGGATGGGCAGGCGGTGTCGGTGGCTGCCGCTTCCTGGCCGCCTTCGCCTGCCGGGTCCTGGTCGCTGCCATCGCTACGCCTGCCCTTCCACGAGTCGAATGCTGCGCGCGACATACCCCTCGCGGGTGATGCGGCCCTCAGCTTCCAAGCACTTGAGGGCGTAATGCACACTGGCGGTGGACGTGATGCCCGTCATGCGCGTGATGTCGCGCACCGACGGGCCGTAGCCGTGCCGGCTCAGGAAGATGCCGATGGCCTGAAGCACGAGCGTGCGCGCGCTGGTCCAGTCGGTGCTCATATACCCCTCACTCCCTCGATGACTGTGCTGAACTCTGGCGTCACATCGCCGTCCAGGCAGCGGAAGAGATGGAGACAGTAGGGATGTAGGCAGTAGGGATCACTCCTCGGTATACTGCCTGCATCAACCGTTCGTTTCATAGTGAATGGCGGTCCCGCATGACAGCAAGAACTCGCGAAGACAAGCTCGCCTACTGGCGGACGCGCTACAGGAACATCCAAGCGCAGCGGGAGACCGAGCGCGCTCCCGACCCGATTGACCAGCTGGGTCTGGTAGATGTCCCATACATCGCCGGACTCGTTGACGGCGAGGGCTGCCTCACGATCAGCCGGCACAGCCCAACTTACCGGCACGTCCCCATGGTCGTCGTGAATATGACCAGCTACGACGTACTGGCTTGGCTCGCCGAACGCCTCGGGACGAAGGTCTTCGTCCACCAGCGCCGCGCGGACAACCCGAACCATTCCCCCACCTGGCAGGTGAAGATCGGCGGCATGCGCGCCATCAAACTGTGCCAGCGCATGCGACCCTACCTCCGTGTGAAGCACCTCCAGGCCGACATCTTTATCGAGTTTGAGCCGACCTACCGCCCCGGTTGGGACTATCACCTGGTCGACGACATCATCGCCAGTCGCGAAGCCCTTAAGGCGCGCATCCATGATCTCAACTCCCGTGGTCGCCGCCGTCGAGAGAGGGCAGCTATATCATCCCGTCAGGACCCCTGAAATCAGGGACAACATCCTCACTCAAACAGCGCCAGAGATGTAAACACCAAGGGTGCACATTGACCCAGCGCGACGCTGGCGGGAACACCTGCAAGGCCGTGGTGTCGTTGCCCATCCACAGCCGCTTGACCATCACGAGGTCCGCGTAGCTGGGCAAGCGGTCCCAGTAGCTGATGGAGAGGTGTTGCCACTGCTTGCCGTCGGCGTAGGGCCGTATCGTCTCAACGACGCACAACCGCGTGGGCGAGGTGTAGCGCAGCGTGGTGTATTCGCTGTCCGGCAGTTGCTCGATGAGCCAGCCGCCAGGGACAGTGCGGTCCAGGAGCGTGCGGTGCCGCTTCACCTGCGCGAAGGTCACTCGCCCTTACCCGCTTCCCCTGCTACCACCATGCCCATGCCGGCGCACGTCGGGCAGGTGGCGAGTGGATTCCAGATAGGGCCAATGAACAGGTGACCTGAGCCGCCGCACGTCTTGCAGTGCTGCAAGCGGTGTAGCGCCTGCGTGACCTGCGTGTCCGTCTTTGCTGGCGTCGTTGGCCTGTAGCCAAAGCCGTCCTCTAGGCGCAGGTCCGCATCCCCGGCCGCCATGCGCGTCGTGTCTTATCCATGCTCATGCCTCCCGTTTCTGTTGCTGTTTGACGCACCGCGCCAAGACGTCGGCGAGTTGCCGATAGTCGAGTGACACCGCGCCCTTGGCGAGCGCCAGCCGGCACTTGCTCGGCACGAGGTCGTAGTGCAGGTGATGGGACTTCGGCTGTGTGATGTCCGAATACCAGGCACGCCGTAGTCCGATGCTGGCAGCGAAGCGGTGCAGTTCGTCCGCCGTGCCGTCGCAGATGAGGTGACACGATTGGCCCCGGATGGAGTCGATGTGTACGCCGTGCTCCATGTTGCCGTCTACGTAGACCGTCATCACGCCGCTCCTTCCACTGTTGCCCTCAGCGCTCGCTCTACGAGCGCCACGGCTCGCCCATCGTCCACCATGCGCCGCGTCACCCTGATGACCTTGAAGCTGCAGATGGCTGCTGGACTATTGACCGAGCAAGCCCCGCAGTCGTTCAATCTCCGCTTGGGCTTCCTCGTACCGATTGCGCCAATACATCGCCATTCGCCGTGCTGTCTCGTGGTCCCAGGCATTCTCCTGCGGAGTGCCGAGTACGAGATTGTCCTGGCTGTTGTCCGTCTTGCTGCCGTTGAGGTGTCGGACGTACTGACCCGGAGGGATGCGCCCGAACTTCTTAACAGCCGCAAGCCGGTGCTCAGGACACGCTCCGCGCTTCGTGCCTCGCCAGAGGCCATGCTCATCAGCAAGGCGCACCTCCTCGGCTGTCATGCCCTGCGGAGTGAGCATCACGTAACCGTCGCCGGAGATGAAGCGCCCGGTCTTTTCTGTCTTGGGCCGCCACGGTATTCCCGCGTGTTCGAGTGTGTGAAAGGCCACCCAGTGCCATTCGTGGGCCGTTGGCATCTTGCTCTGGGGATTGCGCGCCCAAACCAGTTTGCCGTTGCGTCTTGACCAGTCCACTTCCCAACTGTCCGCACGATAGACCGGCACGTTTGCCCCGTAGCCCTTGAGGCGCCCTGGCTGCACACGATGCCATTCCCTCGCGCTCCTGATATGGGAGGCGAGGTTCCGCGCAAGTACTCTCCCCTGCTTGTCTCGCCCTTGCTCCCAGTCGATTTCCCAAGCCATGTACCACCCCTACACTAGTATCACTCGCCACCATGATCTCATTCCTTGGATGTCTAGTCATACTGGTAAAGGTACCCAGT
>Ga0070706_100007365_pt1 | contig 10323 bp, 8 predicted proteins | sample KBSK5501metaG_FD_65476 | JGI IMG/M metagenome (GOLD analysis project Ga0070706, IMG submission 65476) | Corn, switchgrass and miscanthus rhizosphere microbial communities from Kellogg Biological Station, Michigan, USA - KBS K5-50-1 metaG | ecosystem: Host-associated > Plants > Roots >...
GCCCGAGCGGACTTGTGGCGAAGCCACCACCGTTCGCCCTGAGGTATCGAAGGGCGCGAGGGGCACCAGGGCTTCGATAGCTCAGCCCGAGCGGACTTGTGGCGAGGCTTCGATACCTCAGCCCGAGCGGAGTCGTGGCGTGGCTTCGATACCCCAGCCCGAACGGATGTTGGGAGCCTACGCCACCACCCCCGCCCGCTCCAGCATCGCGTGCAGCAGCACGTTGCATCCGGCCGTGATGTGCTCCGGCTTCGCGTCCTCGATCTCGTTGTGGCTGATGCCGTCCTTGCACGGGATGAAGATCATGCCGGCCGGCGCAAGACGGGCCATGTAGACGGCGTCGTGGCCGGCGCCGGAGACGGCCGGCATGTTCGAGTAGCCGAGCTTGGCCGCGGCGCGCCCGACCGCCTCGATGCAGTCGGCATGGAACGGCTGCGCCGGGTACGACGAGACCAGGTCGATCTGGATCGCCAGGCCGCTCTCGGCCGAGAGCTTCGAGGCGACGCCGCGGATGTCGGCGTCCATCGCGTCACACAGCGCGTCGTCGGCGTTGCGCAGGTCGATCGAGAACTTGACGCGCCCGGGGATCACATTGCGGCTGTTCGGATGCACCTGCACCATGCCGACCGTGCCGCGGCCGTGCGGCGGGTGGCGGTGCGCGCACGCCACCACCTCCTGCATCAGCCGGGTCGCGACCTGCAGTGCGTCCTTGCGCAGCGCCATCGGCGTCGGGCCGGCGTGCGCCTCCATGCCGGTCACGGTGCAGTCGTACCAGCGGATGCCGAGCACGCCGGTGACCACGCCGATCGTCTTGTCGTGATCCTCGAGTACCGGCCCCTGCTCGATGTGCGTTTCGAAATAGCTGCCGATCGGATGCGCGCCCGGCTCCTCGGTGCCGATGTAGCCGATGCGCTCGAGCTCGCCCTTCACGGTCTTGCCTTCGGTGTCGGTCGCGGCGTACGCATGTTCCAGCGTGAAGGCCTTTGCGAACACGCCCGAGCCCATCATCACCGGCACGAAGCGCGAGCCTTCTTCATTGGTCCACCAGGCGACCTCGATCGGCGCCTCGGTCGTGACGCCATGGTCGTTCAGCGTACGCACGACCTCGAGGCCGGCCAGCACGCCGTAGTTGCCGTCGAACTTGCCGCCGGTCGGCTGCGTGTCGATGTGGCTGCCGGTCACGATGGGCGGCAGGCTGTCGTTGCGGCCGGGGCGGCGCATGAAGCCGTTGCCGATCTTGTCGATGGTGACGGTCATGCCGGCTTCGCGGGCCCAGCGGCTGACGAGGTCGCGGCCTTGTTTGTCGAGGTCGGTCAGCGTCAGGCGGCAGACGCCGCCTTTGGGCGTGGCGCCAATCTTCGCGAGCTCCATCAGCGAGCTCCAGAGGCGGTCGCCGTCGACGCGCAGGGATTCGAGGTGGGCGGGAAGTGCCTTGGCTTTCATGTCCATGATCGTCGCTCCTTCAGGGTTCACACTCGCGCCACCGGGATCGGCGCAGCCAGCGCCGTCTTCTTCGCGAGCGCGTCGAACTGCGGCCCGAACGGCGGGCGCTTGACGTAGCGGCCGGCGCCGCGCTCGGCGCGCAGGTCGCCGTCGGCATACACCACCTTGCCCTGGCTCACCGTGTGCGTCGCGCTGCCCAGCACCGTGCGACCCTCGAAGATGTTGAAGTCGCCGAGCGAGTGCTGGGTCTTGACCGAGAGCGTCTTGCTGGCGCTCGGGTCCCACAGCACGAGATCGGCGTCTGCGCCGGGTGCGATGCAGCCTTTGCGCGGGTAGATGTTGAAGAGCTTCGCGGCGTTCGCCGAGGTCACCGCGACGAACTCGGTCGGCGTCAGCCGGCCGCGGTTGACGCCTTCGTCCCAGATCACCGCGAGCCGTTCCTCGACGCCGCCGCAGCCGTTCGGGATCTTGCTGAAATCGTCGCGGCCGGCCGCCTTCTGCTCGGCGCAGAAGGTGCAGTGGTCGGTCGCGGTGGTCTGCAGGGTGCCGGCCTGCAGCGCGCCCCACAAGGCCTGCGAATGGCCGCGCGGGCGGAACGGCGGGCTCATCACGTGGCCGGCGGCGAACTCGAAGCGCGCGTCGCGGTAGACGCTGTCGTCCAGCGTCAGGTGCCCGGCGAGCACTTCGCCGAACACGCGCTGGCCGCGCGCGCGGGCCCGCGCAATCGCGTCGGCCGATTCGGCGCACGACACGTGCACGACGTAGATCGGCACGTTCAGCACGTCGGCGATCGCGATCGCACGCTGCGCGGCCTCGGCCTCGACGCCCGGCGGGCGCGACAGCGGGTGGCCCTCCGGCCCGGTGATGCCCTGGGCCTTCATCTCGGCCTGCAGCAGGAACACGAGTTCGCCGTTCTCGGCGTGCACGGTGGGCATCGCGCCGAGCTCGAGCGCGCGGCGGAAGCTGCGCACCAGCGTCTCGTCGTCGCACATGATCGCGTTCTTGTAGGCCATGAAGTGCTTGAAGCTGTTCACGCCCTCTTCCTGCACCAGCAGGCCCATGTCGCGGTGCACGCTGTCGTCCCACCAGGTGACCGCGACGTGGAAGCTGTAGTCGCTCGCCGCCTTCTCGGCCCAGCCGCGCCACTTGCGGAACGCGTCCATCAGCGGCTCCTTCGGATCCGGAATCACGAAGTCGATGATGGTCGTCGTGCCGCCGGCGAGCGCGGCGGCGGTGCCGCTGTAGAAGTCGTCGCGGGTCACGGTGCCCATGAAGGGCAGCTGCATGTGGGTGTGCGGGTCGATGCCGCCCGGCATCACGTAGCGGCCGCCCGCGTCGAGTACGTCGGCGCCGGGGGGCGCATCGAGGTTCGCGGCGACCTGGGTGATCTGGCCGTCGACGCACAGCACATCGGCGCGCAACTCGCGGTCGCAGTTGACGACGGTGCCGCCGCGGATCAGCAGAGTGGACATGGGCCTTCTCCTTGCGTCATGAAATCACACCGGTTCGGGGTGGCGCCACTCCGTTCGCCCGGAGGTATCGAGGGGCTGATTCGAGGGCACCAGGGCTTCGATACCTCAGCCCGAACGGGGTTGCTGGTTGCCCGAACGGGTTGCTGGTTGCTCGAACGGGGTCGGGTTGCACGAACGGGATAGGCGGTTGTACATCACGCCAGCACCGCCTGCCGCATCGGATTGTTCGGATGCGTCGTCCAGTTGGCCGGCTGCGCCGGCACCGGCTGGCCGGTGCGCGCGTCGACTTCGCCCGGCGCGAGCGTGCGCAGCGTGATGCATTCGGGGACCGGGCACACCGTCACGCACAGGTTGCAGCCGACGCACTCCTCTTCCTTCACCTCGAAGCGCCGAACGCCGTCGACGAGCGCGGTGATCGCCTGGTGCGACGTGTCCTCGCAGGCGATGTGGCAGCGGCCACACTGGATGCACTTGTCCTGGTCGATGACGGCCTTGCTGACCGCGTTCAGGTTCAGGTACTGCCAGTCGGTCACGGTCGGAAGCGCGCGGCCCTGGAACGCGGCAGTCGTCGCGAAGCCCATGGCATCCATGTACTCCGACAGGCCGTCGATCATCTCCTGCACGATCTTGAAGCCGAACGCCATCGCCGCGGTGCAGACCTGCACATTGGTCGCGCCGAGCGCGAGGTAGTCCAGCGCGTCGCGCCACGAGCCCACACCCCCGATGCCGGAGATCGGGATCCCCGCGGTCTGCGCCGAGCGGCCGATCTCGGCGACCATGTTCAGCGCGATCGGCTTGACCGCCGGCCCGCAGTAGCCGCCGTGCGAGCCCTTGCCGTCGGTGGACGGGCTCATCATCAGCGTCGCCGGGTCGATGCCCATGATCGAGTTGATCGTGTTGATCAGCGAGACGGCATCGGCACCGCCCCGCTTGGCGGCGAGCGCGGGCTGGCGGATGTCGGTAATGTTGGGCGTGAGCTTGACGATCACCGGCAGCTTGCTGTGCTGCTTGCACCAGGCGGTGACCATCTCGATGTACTCGGGCACCTGCCCGACCGCCGCGCCCATGCCGCGCTCGCTCATGCCGTGCGGGCAGCCGAAGTTCAGCTCGACGCCGTCGGCGCCGGTGTCTTCGACCCGCGCCAGGATGTCGCGCCAGGCGGCCTCGGTGCACGGCACCATCAACGAGGCGACCAGCGCGCGATCGGGCCACGCGCGCTTGACCTCACGGATCTCGGCGAGGTTGACCGCAAGCGGCCGGTCGGTGATCAGCTCGATGTTGTTGAAGCCGAGCATGCGCCGGTCCGGCGACAGCAGCGCGCCGTAGCGCGGGCCGTTGACGTTGACGATGGGCGGGCCGTCCTCGCCCAGCGTCTTCCAGACCACGCCGCCCCAGCCGGCCTCGAACGCGCGGTGCACGTTGTAGGCCTTGTCGGTCGGTGGCGCGGAGGCGAGCCAGAACGGGTTCGGGCTCGTGATGCCCGCGAAGGTGTTGCGCAGATCGGCCATGGCGGCTCTCCCTTCAAGCGCTCAAGTCAGCGTGGATCGCGGCGGCGGCGCGCTTGCCGTCTTGCACCGCCTCGACGGTCAAATCGCGCCCGCCGGCGCGGCAGTCGCCGCCGGCGTAGACGCGCGCGACGGCGGTGCGGCCATCGTCGTCGGCGATCACGCGGCCGCCCTGCAGGACGAGGCCAGAACCGGCCAGCACGGCATCGTCCAGCTTCTGGCCGATCGCCTTGAACACCATGTCGGCTTCGATGCGCTGCTCGCCGCTGCCGTCGGCGCGCGTGAAACGCACCGCCTCGACCTGCCCGGCGCGACCGACGATCTCGGCCGGCGCGAGCTCGTGATGAATCGCGACGCCGTTGGTCTGCGCCCAGTGCCGCTCGGAGAGCGAGGCCGACATCGCCTGCGGCCCGCGCCGGTAGACCATGTGCACCTGCTCGGCACCAAGCAGGCGGCTCTGCACCGCCGCGTCGACCGCGGTCATGCCGCCGCCGATCACGACCACGCGCCGGCCGATCGGAAGCTGCGCGACATCGCGCGCCTGGCGCAACTCGGCGATGAACTCGACGGCGTCGCGCACGCCCGCGAGCTCCTCGCCGGGGATGCCCAGACGCGGCGTGCGACCGAGGCCGATCGAGAGGTACACGGCATCGAAGCCTTGCTGCAACGTCTGCAGCTGCGCCGCATCAATCAGGTGCCAGCCCAGCCGCAGCTCGATGCCGCCGATCTGCAGCAGCCAGTCCAGCTCGGCCTGTGCGAACCCGCCGGCCATCTTGTAGCTCGCAAGCCCGAATTCGTTCAGCCCGCCGGCCGCCGGGCGCGCGTCGTGCAGCACGACCGCGTGGCCGCGCCGCGCCAGCTCGAACGCGCAGGCGATGCCGGCCGGCCCGGCGCCGACGACCGCGACGCGCTTGCCGGTCTCGGCGGCACGCGGGAACAGCGTGGTCACCGGCCGATCCATCACCGCGTCGACCGCGTAGCGCTGCAATCGCCCGATCTCGACCGGCTTGCCCTGCTGCGCGACACGCACGCAGACCTCCTCGCACAGCTCCTCGGTCGGGCAGGCGCGCGCGCAGGTGCCGCCGAGCGGGTTCGACGCGAGGATGGTGCGCGCGGCGCCGCGCAGGTTGTCCTCGGCGATGCGGCGGATGAAGCTGGGCACGTCGATGCCGGTCGGGCAGGCCTTCGCGCACGGCGCGTCGTAGCAGTACAGGCAGCGCTCGGCTTCGACCACGGCCTGGGCGCGCGTGTAGCGCGGTGCGACGTCGGCAAACGCCTGCGCGTACTCGGCGGCGCTGCGGCGGGCGCTGCGGATGTCGGGGGCCGTGTCGGCGATCGGCGGCGCGGGCAGCTCGGACATGGGGGTCGCTCCTTCGCAAGGCGATCCTGACCGTTTGGTCAAGATTTGGCCGATGCTACGCAACCCTCGTGCCATGCCCAATGCGGGTTCTCCCCGGTCGAGATCGCGCCCACCGCATGGAAAGAGCGCACGCACCTCGCACCGCAATGGAGGACGCGACCCAACAGGGTGCCGATCCGGCGCGGCCTTCGGGTTTCCGAGATCAGCATCCGCACCATCCGCTGGCATGGAACTGGCTAAACCTCGGCCAGAATAAGCTGACCGTTCGGTTAGGTTTCTCGGTCCCTTCCGCTTCTCTTCCTTTTCGCTTCCGCTTCTTTTTCGCTTCTTCCTCCCCAGCTCACTACATGAACGATCCGGAGCCGACAGCGCCCGACCATGCCGTCCTCGTGCGTCGCGCGAGCGTCGTCTACCCGGCCGCCGATGCGCCGGTGCGCGCGCTGCATGAGGTCGACCTGGCCATCGCGCCGGGCGAGTTCGTCGCACTGATCGGGCCTTCAGGCTGCGGCAAGACGACGCTGCTGCGCGTGATCGCCGATCTCGAATCGATCACCTCGGGCGAGGTGCTGGTCAACGGCCTGAGCCCGCACGACGCACGGCTCGCGCGCGCCTACGGCTACGTGTTCCAGTCGCCGGCGCTGTTCCCGTGGCGCACCGTGCTCGCGAACGTGATGCTGCCACTGCAGATCCAGGGGCGAAAGCCCGAGCAGTGCAAGGCGGTCGCGATGGAGCAGCTCGGCCGCGTCGGCCTTGCCGGCTTCGAGCTCAAGTACCCGTGGCAGCTCTCGGGCGGCATGCAGCAGCGAGTGTCGATCGCACGCGCGCTCGGCTTCGAGCCGCGCCTGCTGATGATGGACGAGCCGTTCGGCGCACTCGACGAGATCACGCGCGACCGGCTCAACGAGCAGCTGCAGGGCCTGTGGCAGCGCGAGAAGCGCACCGTGGTGTTCGTCACGCATTCGATCGCCGAGGCGGTGTATCTGTCGACGCGCATCGTCGTGATGTCGCCGCGGCCAGGGCGCGTGACGAAGCAGATCGTCTCGACCCTGCCCGAGGTGCGCCACCTGGGCCTGCGCGACACGAGCGAATTCATCGCGATCGCGCACGAGGTGCGCGAGGCGCTGCATGCCGGGCACGGCGCGGACGCTGATGAAGGCTGACCATTCGTCATCGCTGGCGCAGCGCGTTCTGCCGATCGCGGCCGTGCTCGGGGTCACGGTCATCGTCTGGTATCTGGGCTGCATCGCGCTGAACGCGCAGGGTGCGATCGAGCGCGTGCTGTCGAATCAGCCGAACTGGACGACCACTGATCTTGTCGCGGCGACCTGGGCCATGGAGCGCCCGGTGCTGCCCGCGCCGCACCAGGTCGCGTTCGACCTGTGGAGCTCCATCGTCGACTGGCCGCTGGACTCGCCGCGCAACCTGCTGCTGCATGCCGCCGTCACGACGCAGTCGACGCTGGTCGGCTTCATCTTCGGCACGCTGTTCGGCGTGCTGCTCGCCGCGGCGATCGTGCACTCGCGCACGCTGGACCGCGCGCTGCTGCCGTGGATCGTCGCGTCGCAGACCGTGCCGGTGCTCGCGATCGCGCCCATCGTGCTGGTGATCCTCGGCACGTTGGGCTTTTCCGGCGTCGCGCCGAAGGCGGCGATCGCGATGTACCTGTGCTTCTTTCCGGTGACGGTCGCGATGGTGCAGGGCCTGCGCTCGCCGCAGCGCATCGAGACCGAGCTGATGCACACCTACGCGGCGACGCGGCTGCAATCGTTCTGGATGTTGCGGCTGCCGGCCGCGCTGCCGTACCTGTTCCCGTCGCTGCGGGTCGCGATCGCGGCGGGGCTGGTGGGCGCGATGGTCGCGGAGCTGCCGACCGGCGCGCAGGCCGGGCTCGGCGCGCGGCTGCTGACCGGCTCGTACTACGGCAACACGGTCGCGATCTGGTCGGCGCTGGTGTTGTCGGCGCTGCTCGGGCTCACGCTGACCGCGGCAGTCGCGGGCGTCGAGCGGGTCGTGCTGCGGAGGCAGCAGCGGTGAGTGCGGCAGCCCTCACCCCAGCCCTCTCCCGCAAGCGGGAGAGGGGGCAGGACACGTGTTTCCTCTCCCGCAAGCGGGAGAGGGGGCAAGACACGTGTTTCCTCTCCCGCAAGCGGGAGAGGGAGCAAGACGCGTGTTTCCTCTCCCGCTTGCGGGAGAGGGCCAGGGTGAGGGTCGTCGCGTGACGCCGAACCGCTTCGCCCGAGCCGCACTCGGCGTCGCCCTGGCGCTGCTGGCGGCGATCGGCGTCGCGCTGCTGCCGGCCAGCCGCGGCGCCGAGGCGCCCTCGCCGCTGTTCCATGTCGCCCTGATCGCCACGCTGCTGCTCGCGGCGTGGAGCGTGCAGCGCGTCGCCGCGCTCGACCGCCCGCGCTGGGCCGGCACGTTCAGCGCGGTGCTGTTCGGCCTGTGGGTGCTGTATGTCTGGCAGATCGGCGTCGTCGCGTTCGACGTGCCGCGCGTGCTGCTGCCGGCGCCGGCGGCGATTCTCGAGTCTCTGCTCGATCACGCCGCCACGCTCTCTCGCGACTTCGTGCAGACCGTGCTGAAGGCCGTGCTGATCGGCTGGGCGCTGGGCTCGGCGCTGGGCTTTGCGGTCGGCGTCGCGATCGATCGGCTGCCGTTCCTGCAGCGCGGGCTGCTGCCGGTCGCGTCGCTGACGAGCACGATCCCGCTGGTCGCGGTCGCGCCCATCATGGTGATGTGGTTCGGCTTCGAGTGGCCTTCGAAGGCCGCGGTCGTCGTGCTGATGACCTTCTTCCCGATGCTGGTCGCCACGCTCGCCGGTCTGCAGGCCGCCGGCAGGATCGAGCGCGAGCTGATGCACTCGTACGCGGCGAGCTACGCGCGCACGCTGATCGATCTGCGGCTGCCGTGTGCGGTGCCGTTCATCGTCAGCGCGCTCAAGGTCAACGCGACACTCGCGCTGATCGGCGCGATCGTCGCCGAGTTCTTCGGCTCGCCGACGGTCGGCCTCGGGTTTCGCATCAGCACCGAGGCGGCGAAGATGAACATGGCGCTGGTCTGGGGCGCGATCGTCGTCGCCTCGGTCACCGGCTCGGTAGCGTACGCACTGCTCGTCCGGCTGGAACGCCGCTGGGCGTTCTGGCACCCTTCGGTGCGCTCGCGATGAGGCGCCTTTCATTTCTTTGTTCCTGTTTTCCGTTCCCTCGCCCAACCACTCAAGGAGCTCTGCGATGACCCGTTCTTTCTTCAAGTTCGCCGTGGCCGCGCTGGCCCTGGCCTGCGGCACCGGCGCGCACGCGCAGGAGAAATTCACCGTGCAGATGAAGTGGGTGCCGCAGGCCCAGTTCGCCGGCTACTACGTCGCGGCGGCCAAGGGCTACTACAAGGCCGAGGGGCTGGACGTGACGATCAAGCCCGGCGGCCCGGACGTATCGCCGGTGCAAGTGGCCGCCGGCAATCAGGCCGACGCGATCGTCAACTGGATGCCCGATGCGCTCGCCGCGCGCGAGGCCGGCGTGCCGCTCGTGAACATCGCGCAGATCTTCAACCGCTCGGGCCTGATGCTGACCTGCAAGAAGGCCAGCGGCGTCAGCAAGCCGGCCGACTTCAAGGGCAAGACGCTGGGCGTCTGGTTCGGTGGCAACGAGTACCCGTTCCTCAACTGGATGGCCAAGCTGGGCCTCAAGCCCGACACCGACATCAAGGTGCTGAAGCAAGGCTTCAACGTCGACCCGCTGCTGCAGAACCAGGCCGCCTGCATCTCGACGATGATCTACAACGAGTACTGGCAGGTCGTCGACGCGGGTGTGAAGGAAAGCGATCTCGTCACCTTCTTCTATGAAGACCAGGGCGTCGCGTCGCTCGAAGACGGCCTGTATGTCGTCGACTCCAAGCTCAAGGACAAGGCCTTCGTCGACCGCGCCGCGAAGTTCCTGCGCGCCACGCTCAAGGGCTGGAACGACGCGGTCAAGGACCCGGCCGGCGCCGCGAAGATCGTCGTCGCCGCCGACCCCTCGGGCAGCGCGACGCTGAAGGTCCAGCAGCGCCAGATGGAGAACGTCGCGAAGCTGATCACGACCGCCGGCACGCCGAAGATCGGCTACCTCGAGCCGGCCGCGTACGAGCGCACGGTCAAGGTGCTGCTCGCCGCCGGCAGCTCGCCTGTGATCAAGAAGGACCCGGGCGCGGCCGCGTACAGCCACGTCGTGTGGGAGGCGGCGACGAAGAAGTGAGCGCGTGAGCGTCACGCGCGCTGCCGCGGCCAAGGCCCCCGCACGAGCTTTGCGAGACAAAGCCTCCGCGAAGGGCCAGATCCGGCATGCCAACCGCGAGCTGATCCTCGGCGCGGCGAACCGCGTGTTCGCCCGCGCCGGCTTCAACGGCGCGACCACCGCGGCGATCGCACAGGCCGCGGGGCTGCCGAAGGCCAACGTGCACTACTACTTCGGCAGCAAGCAGCAGCTCTACCGCGAGGTGCTCGCGCTCACGCTGCACGAATGGCTCGTGCCGATGGACAGCCTCGAGCCCGACGCCGACCCGCGCA
>Ga0070706_100007367_pt1 | contig 10320 bp, 5 predicted proteins | sample KBSK5501metaG_FD_65476 | JGI IMG/M metagenome (GOLD analysis project Ga0070706, IMG submission 65476) | Corn, switchgrass and miscanthus rhizosphere microbial communities from Kellogg Biological Station, Michigan, USA - KBS K5-50-1 metaG | ecosystem: Host-associated > Plants > Roots >...
ACACGACGGGTCCCCGGGCGTTCAGCCCGGACGACGTCGGCTTCCTGCAGTCGGTGTCGAACCTCCTGGCGATGGCCGTGGAGCGCAACGAGGTCGAGGTCGCGCAGGCGCGGCTGCTCGAAAGCGAGACCCGGGCCAGGGCCGAGGCGGAGGCGGCGCTCGACAGGCTTCGGGCGATCGATACCATCACGGACGGCGCCCTCGTTCACCTGAGCCTCGACGAGTTGTTGCGCGAGCTGGTGGTCCGGCTGCGCCGGGCTCTCGATGCCGACTCCGCCGGCGTCCTGCTCCTCGACGACGACGGCCAGACGCTCTACCCCCGCGCCGTGGACGGGCTGGCGCACCAGAACGCCTCTTCGATCCGGGTGCGCGTCGGCGCGGGCGTCACCGGGCGAATAGCGGCCGAGGGGCGGCCGCTGATCGTCGACGATCATTCGACGGTGGACCTGTCGGGGATCGAGGGGGTGGCGCACGCGGACGTCCGCGCCACGACCCGATCGGTGATGGGGGCTCCTCTCCGAATCGGGGACAAGGTCGTGGGAGTCGTCATGGTGGTCTCGGTCCGGCCACGCCGATTCACGGAGGAAGAGCTGAAGCTGCTGCTCCTCGTGGCCGGCCGCGCCGCGCCGGCGGTGGAGCGGGCGCAGCTGCTGGAGAAGGTGCGAGCCGGCCGCGAGCGGCAGAACGCGCTCTCCCGCCGCCTGCTCACGGCACAGGAGGAGGAGCGGCGCCGCCTCGCCGTCGAGCTGCACGACGAGCTCGGCCAGGTCCTCACGGCCGTCAAGATCAACCTCCAGTCCCTGGAGCGCGCGTCGAGGGCGGCGCCGGCGCCCGCCCACCTCAAGGACGCGATCGCCTCCGTGGACCACGCCATGCAAAGGGTGCGGGACCTCGCGCTCGACCTGCGGCCCTCGGTGCTCGACGACCTCGGGCTGCCCGCGGCGCTTCGCTGGTACGTGGACCGGTTCGCACGCGACGCGCGCGTCGAAACGCACGTCTCCGTCGACTCGGTTCCGCATCTGGAGCCGGAGCTGGAGACGGCCTGCTTCCGCGTGGCGCAGGAGGCGCTGACGAACGTCGCGCGGCACGCGCAGGCACGGCGGGTCTGGCTCGACCTGCACCTCCTTGGCGAGGGGCTCGAGTTGAAGGTCCGTGACGACGGGATCGGCTTCGACGCCGGGGCCGCCCGCGAGCGCGCGAGCGCAGGAACGTCGATGGGCCTGCTCGGCATGCAGGAGCGTGTTTCGCTGGTGGGGGGTGGCTTCGCGGTCGAGAGCCTCCCCGGAGGCGGCACCTCCGTGCGGGCCCGCTTTGCCGTGGGCGAGAAAGCGCCACGCAAGGCATGACCCCCATACGCGTGCTCCTGGCCGATGACCACACCCTCGTCCGCGCGGGGATCCGCGGTCTTCTCGAGGGCCTCTCGGGTATCGAGGTTGCGGGTGAGGCGGGCGACGGCCGGGAGACGCTGCGCCTGGCCGAGGATCTCCGGCCGGACGTCGTCGTCCTGGACGTGGGCATGCCGGGGTTGAACGGGCTGGAGGTCGCCGGGCGCCTGGCCACGATCGACGCTTCGATCCGCGTCCTGATCCTCTCGATGCATACGTCCGAGGAGTACGTGCTCCGGGCGCTGCGGGCCGGCTGCGCCGGGTATCTCCTCAAGGGCTCGGCCGTCTCCGAGCTGGAGGTCGCCGTGCGGGCGGTCGCGCGGGGCGAGACGTACCTGAGCCCGGCCGTTTCGAAGCGCGTCGTGGACGATTACGTCAGCCGCACCGGCGGAGCTGCGGATCCCCTCGATGCCCTGACCCCGCGGCAGCGGGAGATCCTTCAGCTCGCCGCCGAGGGATATTCGAGCAAGAAGATCGCCCAGCAGCTCGGTCTCAGCCCCCGAACGGTGGAGGCGCACCGCGCGCAGCTCATGGAACGCCTGGACCTGCACGACGTGGCGAGTCTCGTACGCTTCGCGGTGAAGGTGGGCCTGGTCACACCGGAGGGATGAGTGAGCACGGCGTCCGGGAAGCAGGGGCCGACGATCGTGGTCGTGGATGACGAGCCCGGAATGTGCTCCCTCGTGAAGAGCATCCTCGAGGAGGCCGGCTATATGCCGGTCGTGACCTCGGACTCCCGCACGGCGCTCGAGCTGGTTCGCCGCGAGAACCCGGCCCTCGCGCTCGTCGATATCTCGATGCCGCACATGGACGGCTATGCCGTGATGGAAGCCCTCCGCAGCGACCCCGCGACCAGCTCCTGCCCCGTGATCTTCATCACGGGGCATCTCGCGTTCACCGAGCGCGTGCAGGCCTTCCGCCACGGTGCCCGCGACTACATCGCCAAGCCGTTCACGCCGGAGAAGCTGCTCGCGAAGATAGCCAGGGTACTCTACGACACCCAAGTGAGACCCCTTTCCTAGACTCCCGACCCTCCGATATGGATGCCGGAGCGAGCAGGCGGATGCGCACCGCGGCTCTGGAGGGCTTTCCTTTCCACGGCTAGGGATTCTAGGGATTCTAGCTGGAGTACGATGAGAGGCCTTCATGATCCCTTGACACCGCGACACCGAGGCTCTATCTAGGTTCGAGAGGCCATGGTCCAGGAATGCGAATGAGGAGCCACCGGGTCCTGAGATCCGCCGGCGCCGCCATCGTCGTGGCGGGCGTTGGCGGGGCCCTGGCGTCGGCGTGGGCCCGGACCGAGACGCCTGCCGCCTCCGCCCCGCCCGACTTCGCCCGCGACGTCCAGCCCATCCTCGCCGCATCCTGCGTCCGCTGCCACCGCGCGGCGCGGGCGGAGGGCGGTCTCCGGCTCGACACCCGGGACGGCCTGCTCGAGGGCGGGGACTCGGGCGGGGCCGTCGTGCGCGGCGACGGGAAGGGCAGCCTGCTCTACGAGCGGCTGATGGCGAGCGATCCCGAGGAGCGGATGCCGCAGCGCGCCGGACCGCTCGCGTCCGCCCAGGTCGAGACGCTGCTGCGGTGGATCGACGACGGCGCTCCCTGGCCGGACGGAGTGGTGGTCCGGATGGCGCCGGCCGCCCGCACCCCCGCCGCCGCGCCGCCGTCCCGGGCCGCCCGGTCGGCCGGCGCTCGGGCCGACGGCCCGCTCCTCTCCTTCAATAAGGATGTGCGCCCGATCCTGGCCGACAACTGCTACGCCTGCCATGGGCCAGACCGGAACCGCCGGCAGAGGGGCCTGCGGCTCGACCGCGAGGAGGTGGCCAAGGCGGCGCTCCCGTCGGGCCGCGTGGCGATCGTCCCCGGCAGCCCCGAGAAGAGCGAGCTCTTCCGGCGCATCACGGATCCGGACGAGAAGAGGCGAATGCCTCACGTGTCGAGCGGCAAGGACCGCCTCGGCGCGGCCCAGATCGAGACGCTCCGCCGCTGGATCGAACAGGGTGCGGAGTGGGAGCCGCACTGGTCGTACATCCCGCCCACCCGTCCGCCGCTGCCGGCGGTGAGGCGCGCCGACTGGCCGAAGAACCCGGTCGACGCCTTCGTCCTCGCCGGCATCGAGAAGCAGGGCCTCTCCCCCTCCCCCGAGGCCGCGGCGCCCGAGCTGCTGCGGCGGCTGAGCTTCGACCTCACCGGCCTGCCGCCGACGCCGGACGAGGTCCGCGCCTTCCTCGCCGACACGACGCCCGGCGCCTACGAGCGACAGGTGGACCGTCTGCTCGCCTCGCCGCGGTTCGGCGAGCGCATGGCCGCCCCCTGGCTCGACCTCGTGCGCTACGCGGACAGCGTCGGCTACCACAGCGACAACTCCCGCACGGTCTGGCGATACCGCGACTACGTCATCGGCGCCTTCAACCGGAATCTCCCCTTCGACCAGTTCACGGCCGTGCAGCTCGCCGGCGACCTGCTGCCCGACGCCTCGATGGAGCAGCGGATCGGCTCCGGCTACAACCGGCTCCTCCAGACGACCGAGGAGGGAGGGGCCCAGCCCAAGGAGTACCGCGCCATCTACCTCGCCGACCGCGTGCGGAACGCGTCCACCGTCTGGCTGGCCGGCAGCCTCGGCTGCGCGCAGTGCCACGACCACAAGTTCGACCCCTACCTCGCCAAGGACTTCTACAGCTTCGGAGCCTTTTTCGCGGACGTGAAGGAGAAGCCAGTCGGGCGCCGCGAGTCGGACTACCTTCCGGACGAGAGCCAGCGCCCCGCGCTCGAGGCCGTGGACGCCGAGATCGCGCGCCTCCGCAAGGAGCTGGAGCGGGACACCCCGGAGCTCGCGGCCGCGCAGGACCTTTGGGAGAAATCGCTCGCGTCAAAGCGCCAGTATGGCTGGACGGTCCTCGAGCCCGTCGAGGCGTCTTCCGCAAACGGCACGCGCGTGCTGCTTCAGGGCAACGACTTCTCGATCATCGCCACCACCGCCTCCGGTCCGAAGCCGCCCCGCGACACCTACACGGTGCGCTTCAAGACCGCGCTCAAGGGCATGACCGCCTTCCGGCTCGAGGCCCGGACCTTCGAGGAGCTGCCGAAGGGCGGGCCGGGCCGCGACCCCGAGGGCGGCTTCGTGGTCTCCGAGCTCGTGATCCAGGACGCCGCCGGCCGAAAGATCCCGCTCCGCAATGCGACCGCATCGACCCCGATCGCCGGACCGGGCGCGCCGTTCAGCCCGGGGGCGGCCATCGACGGGAAGACCTCCGACGGCGGCTGGGCGCTCCTCGCGGCCGACGGCCTGGAGCATCGCCTGGTCGCGGAGGCCGTGGAGCCGGTGGGCAGCGGCGACGAGACGACGCTGACCGCCGTGATCCACCAGAACGCGGGGCGTCTCCGCACGCTCGGGCGATTCCGCCTGTCGGCCACCACCGACCCCTGGCCCGTCCGCACCGAGCCGGGACGCGAGGCCACGAAAGACCTCATCGAGATCGCGGCGAAGGACCGGGCGAGCCGCACGAAGGAGGAGCAGGACAACCTCACGAAGTTCCACCGGCAGGTCGCGCCCGAGCTGGCGCCCGTCCGCACGGCGCTCCGCGCCGCGGAGGTGCGGAAGGCGGGCCTCGTCGAGGACATCGCGCAGTCGCTCGTCACGACCACCCAGGAGCCGGAGCCGGTGCGGATCCTGCCCCGCGGGAACTGGCTGGACGAGTCGGGCGAGATCGTCGAGCCCGCGGTCCCGCACTTCCTGCCCGAGATCGAGACCGGCGGGCGGCGAGCCACGCGGCTCGATCTGGCCCGCTGGCTGACTTCCCCCGACAACCCGCTCACCGCTCGCGTCTTCGTGAACCGGCAGTGGAAGCTCTTCTTCGGCCAGGGCCTGTCGAGGACGCTCGAGGACCTCGGCACGCAGGGCGAGTGGCCGACCCACCCGGAGCTGCTCGACTGGCTGGCGGTCGAGTTCGTGGAGAGCGGCTGGAACATCAAGCGCCTGGTGCGGACGCTCGTCACCTCGGCCACCTACCGGCAGACGTCGCGGGCCGCGCCGGAGCTCGTCGAGCGAGATCCCTTCAACCGGCTCTACGCCCGCCAGGCCCGCTTCCGCCTCGACGCCGAGATGGTCCGCGACGGCGCCCTCGCCATCAGCGGGCTGCTCTCGAGCAGGATGGGCGGCCCCAGCGTCCATCCCTACCAGCCTCGGGGCTATTGGGCCTACCTCAACTTCCCGCCCCGGGAGTGGGACGACTCGGCCGGCGAGGACCAGTACCGGCGCGGGATCTACACCTGGTGGCAGCGCACGTTCCCGCAGCCGAGCCTCGTCGCCTTCGACGCGCCCTCGCGCGAGGAGTGCGTGGGCGAGCGCACCCGCGCGAACGTGCCGCAGCAGGCGCTGGTCCTGTTGAACGATCCCACCTACGTGGAGGCGGCGCGCGTGTTCGCGGAGCGGATCCTGCGGGAGGGCGGCGCGCGGGCCGAGGACCGGCTGCGCTGGGCCTACGAGCGGGCGCTCGCTCGAGCCCCGCGGGAGGAGGAGGCGCGCATCCTCGGGGATCTCCTTCAGCGGCACGGGACGCAGTACCGCGCCGACCCGCGCTCCGCGCGCCGGCTCGCCGGCGTCGGCCTCGCCCCGGTGCCGCGCGACCTCGACGTCGTGGAGCTGGCCGCCTGGACCTCGGTGGCGCGCGCGATCCTGAACCTGCCGGAGGTGATCACACGGCCATGAGCAGCGGAGGGCCCATGGAGATTCTGACCGACGATCTGCGGGCCATGCGGGAGCGCTTCACGCGGCGCGCGTTCCTGGGCCGGTCGGGGGCGGGGCTGGGCGCGCTGGCCCTGACCGCCCTCGTCGACCCGAAGCGGCTCTGGGCTGCCACCGACCGCTGGCGCGGCGTGCTCCCGGCCCTGCACGTCCCGCCGCGCGCCAAGCGGGTCATCCACCTCTACCAGGCGGGGGGCCCCTCGCATCTGGAGCTGTTCGACTACAAGCCGAAGCTGGCTCAGATGAACGACCAGCCCATGCCCGAATCGTTCACCAAGGGCCAGCCGATCGCCCAGCTCCAGGGACAGAAGCTGCGCTGCTTCGGCCCCCAGCATCCCTTCCAGCGCTGGGGCCAATCCGGGCAGGAGATCTCGGCGCTGCTGCCCCACATCGGCTCGATCGCGGACGAGATCTGCATCGTGCGCTCGCTGCAGACCGAGCAGATCAACCACGACCCCGCCCACACGTTCATGAACACGGGCACCCAGATCTCCGGCCGACCCTCGGCCGGCTCCTGGATCTGGTACGGGATCGGCGCCGAGGCCGAGGACCTGCCGGGCTTCGTCGTCCTCACCTCCCATGGGCGCGGGGGCCAGATGCAGCCGATCGCCGCCCGGCAGTGGCACTGCGGCTTCCTCCCCAGCCGCTTCCAGGGCGTGCATTTCCGCTCCCAGGGCGACGCGGTCCTGTACCTGCGCGACCCCGAGGGCATCACGCACCAGCAGCAGCGCGAGGTGATCGACGCGGTCGCGGCCCTCACCCGGAGCCAGCCCGACTGGGTGGACGACCCCGAGGTCTCGGCGCGGCTGAGCCAATACGAGATGGCGTTCCGGATGCAGACGAGCATCCCCACGCTCACCGACTTCGCGGACGAGCCCCGAGAGGTCCTGGCCTCCTACGGTGTCGAACGCATGGACGGGTCCTTCGCCGCCAACTGCCTCCTCGCCCGGCGGCTGGCCGAGCGCGGCGTGCGCTTCATCCAGCTCTATCACCGCGACTGGGACCACCACGGCCGCATCAAGGCCGACATCGCGATGAAGGCGAGGGAGGTGGACCAGGCTTCGGCCGCCCTCGTCAAGGACCTCAAGCAGCGCGGGATGCTCGAGGACACGCTGGTGATCTGGGGCGGCGAGTTCGGGCGGACGCCCATGGCCCAGGGAGACGGCCGCGACCACCACATCAAGGGCTTCTCGATCTGGATGGCCGGGGGCGGCATCCGGGGCGGGATCACCCACGGCGCCACCGACGAGCTGGGCTACCTGGCGGTGGAGGACGTCGTCTCCGTCCACGACCTGCACGCGACGATGCTGCACCTGCTCGGCGTCGACCACACGAAGCTGACGTTCAAGTTCCTGGGGCGGGACTTCCGGCTGACCGACGTCGAAGGCCATGTGGTGACGCAGATCCTGGCGTGAAGGGGCCGCCGCGGCGCGGGGCACGCACGCGCACGGGGGGCTTGAGGTACGCCTTGGGGTCCCGCATCTCCGCGATCGCCCCTGCCGTCTTGCGGATGACCCAGAGGTCGCCGGCGAGGGCGAGCTGCGCGGCCCGGCGCACCATGGCCCAGCTCGGCCGCAGGTCGCGGGTCGTGTAGCGGTGGAGGCGGGCGAATCGCTCGTAGAAGCGCTCGAGGGGAAGCCGGGTCGGCACCACCGCGTGGACCACGTCGTAGAGGGTGTAGTCGTGGTTGACGATCTCCTGCTTCCGCTGCTCGTAGATCTCCGTCCCGGGCAGCGGGGTCATGATGGTGAAGGCGGCCGAGGGCAGCTCCAGCCTTTCGATGAAGCCCTCCAGCCGGTCGAAGTCGTCCTCGTCCCAGGCGGGATCGGTGATGAAGATGGTGAGCGGGGTGATGCCCACGTCGCGGAGGGTGCGGATGGCCTCGACGTTGGTATTCGAGCCGCCCTTGGTCCGCTTGCGGATGGAGGCCAGCCCCTCGTCGTCGATCTTTTCCACCCCCAGGAAGACCGACTTCAGGCCCACCTCCCGCCACCTCGCGAAGAGGTCGCGGTAGCGCACCACCAGGTCGCAGCGCGTCTCGCAGGAAAAGCTCTTCCGGACTCCCGAGGCCTTGAGCCGCTCGCCCAGCTCCTGGTAGGACTCGTGGTTGAGGAAGGCGATGTCGTCGGTGAACATCACCGTCTCCTCCTTCAGCCCCTCCAGCTCGCGGACGATCGCGGCGGGCGAGCGCCGCCCGGCCCGGCGCTTGTAGAAGACCCACACGCTGCAGAAGTTGCAATCGAACGGACAGCCTCGCGAGGTCTCGACGAAAGCCGAGCGCACGTTGGGTCCATGGTGGTACCAGCGGCGGTAGCGCTCGCTCAGGGAGCGGTCGGGGCCCGGCAGCTCGTCCAGCTCGCGGGTGAACGGCCGATCCTGGAAGCCCGCCCCGCGGTTGGCCTGGGTGAGGACGCCGGGGACCGGATCGATGGTCGCGCCCTGCCGGAGCGCGTCCATGATCCCGATCGCGGTCATCTCCCCCTCGCCCACCGCGATCGCGTCGACGTCGGAGTGGGGGTACAGGAAATCGTCGGGGACGAGCGAGGCGTGGTGTCCCCCCACCACGACCGGCATCGCGGGCCAGCGCTCCTTCACGAAGCGGGCCACCTCGCGCGTGGGGTAGACGTCGGTCGTGAATGCGCAGCTGATCCCGAGCGCGGCCGGCGGGTCGTCGAGGGCGCGCTCGAGCGCCTCCCATGTGTCGAGCCGCATGTCCACGATCTCGGCCTCGAAGCCGCGGGAGCGGACGGCACCCCCGACGCATTCGAGCCCGAGCGGCTCCCCGGTCAGGATCCGGCTGAAGCCGAAGCGCGTCCCCTGCGGGGGCTGGACGAGGAGCATCCGCATGGCACTCTCCCGCGGGGCCAGAAGGAGGGAGCGCCGCCGCCCCGACCCCTCGAGGGGCGGCGGCCTTGCTTCAGGCTCGGGACATCGTCAATGGCAGCCGCAGCCGCTGCCACAGCCCGCGGCCGCGGCCTTCCCGTTGCCGCCGCCGGACTCGACCGAGACCACCGGCAGCTCTCTCTTGAGCGAGCGCGGAAGCGGCATGGGCCGGTCTCCCGCGTAGATCTGGTGCCGACCGCGCTCCTTGAACCAGTCGCGGGTGGTGGCCACCATGTGCATGTTCTCGACGATCTGCCGCCAGCCGACGCCGGTGTTGTACGCGCAGAACGAGATCTCGCCTTCCTGGGTGGCGTAGGGGATCACGCACATCTCCGTGCGGCGGAAGTCGTAGGTCCAGAGGTCCTGGAACCACATGCCGCCCACCCACAGGAGCTTCCAGTCGTTCTGCGGCGGCCGCTTGCCGTCGAGCGCGCCGCCCATGCGCCGGTTGAACACGCTCAGCAGCCTGGGCATCGTGAGACCCGGCGGCGCCTTCCGCTGGTCGTAGTTGCGGAGGAACGAGAAGGCCACCTGCGCCGCCGACAGCGGCCGGCTCCGGGCCGTGTCCACGATCACGTTCACGTCCTTGACGAACTGGTCCACGTCGAAGAACTCGGTGAGGGCGCCCCACTTCTTGGTGCGGATGTTGACGGCGAGGAGGACCGAGGAGCCGCAGTTGGGGTGGCAGGAGCAGTTCAGCCCGCCGAAGGAGACGTCGGGCCCCCGCAGGTGGTCGGCCAGGGCCGTGAAGGAGCCCATCGCGCCCAGGGGGTACCAGTCGCGCATGGGATCGATCCGGCCGTCGTAATAGCGCTTCAGCTCATGGGCCAGATGCGAGATCGTGTAGCGCTGGCGCCGGCGATCCTCGTCGCTGATCTCCTCGTCCCGGCCGGTGAAGGAGACGGGCTGGAAGGAGATGCCCCCCATCTTGTCCGCGTGCTCGATCACGAAATCGAGGATGGGACCGACGTTCTGGTCGTTGACGGTGTTCACCACGGTGGTGACCGGGGTCATGTCGATCCCCGCCGCGTGGAGGTTCTCGATCGCCATGCGCTTGGCGTCGAAGAGGTTCGCGATGTGGCGGTGGGAGTTGCCCTCGTTGGTGACGCCGTCGAACTGGAGGTAGGCCATGTCGAAGCCCGCTTCCCTGGCCTGGAACGCGAACTCCGGCTCGAGGGCGAAGCGCAGGCCGTTGGTGGCGGCCTGGACGGAGTAGTACCCGATCTTCTTCGCGTACGCGCACGCCTCCAGGAAGTGGGGCGAGATCGTCGGCTCGCCGCCGGAGAACTGCACCGACATCTGCCG
>Ga0070706_100007368_pt1 | contig 10320 bp, 8 predicted proteins | sample KBSK5501metaG_FD_65476 | JGI IMG/M metagenome (GOLD analysis project Ga0070706, IMG submission 65476) | Corn, switchgrass and miscanthus rhizosphere microbial communities from Kellogg Biological Station, Michigan, USA - KBS K5-50-1 metaG | ecosystem: Host-associated > Plants > Roots >...
CATGGCGGGGTTGACAGGGCGAGGTGAGGATTAGAAGTGAGGATTAATAGAGCGGGGCTAGAATTTCGAGGGTGGGGGTAAGGATTAACAGGGCGGGGCTTGCCCCGCCCCTACTATACCCTATCTTTCTTCACCTGTGGCTATCCGCACATAGCTGATATAGCGACGTTCATCAATCACTCCATCCTCTACTGCCTGGCGAATTGCACAGCCTTCTTCGTCTATATGCTGGCAATCGGAAAAGAGGCATTCGCCAAGATACGGGCGAAACTCGACGAAGCACCACGCCAGGTCTTCTGGCTCAATATTCCAGGCGGCTAATGCGCGAATACCTGCCGAATCGGCCAGCCAGCCTCCACCCGACAGTGGATAGAGTTGCGAACCAGTCGTTGTGTGTTTCCCTTTCCCTGTCGCATCGCTCAGCAGACCGGTTTTGATGGCCATTCCAGGCTCGATGGCATTCACCAGCGAAGATTTACCTACCCCCGAAGACCCGCTGAAGAGCGTAGTCTGTTCCCTTAACAGGGAACGCAAGATTTCAATACCCTCTCCAGTCTTTGTGCTAGTCCAGATCACGGTATAGCCCAGGCGAATATAGAGATTAGCGGCTTCATCGACACTTTTCTCATGTGGGAGATCAACCTTGTTGAGACAGATGATCGGGCGAATCTCTGCTGACTCACAGATCGCCAGGTAACGGTCGAGCATGCCAAAATGTGGCTCAGGTCGTGCCGTGGCAAAGACTAGCACAACCTGGTCGAGATTGGCAAGCATGGTTTGCTGGATAACTTTTTTGGAAGTTGAACCTGTATCCTTGCGTGATAGTGCGCTCTGGCGCGGCAAAATCTCTTCAATCATGCCTGTGCTTTCGTCAAGCTGGCGCAGCTTTACATAGTCTCCAACCGATAGCCGTATTGGTAATGCATTAGGATTTGTGTCGCGATGCTCAATTCGCTGAGCTTTTGGTAAAGTGAGCAATTCGTCGTAACGTGGACGCGCTTTGCTCAACGTTTTTGATGATTGAGCCTTGGCAAAGGCTTTTTTGAGTTTCCCTCGTAGTGTGCAGCGTAAAACGCCGATATTGGTATGAACGTCGTAGATGCCATGTGCGCCGTTCAATACCACGCCGGTAAGTGTCTCCGGGTCATTAATCAATGCTTTCCCTCCAGGAGAATAAAAAACACGGGTCGAACAATCAATCGTGTGATGTCTACCGTGCGGAGGGAATGAGCCATCTTCTGCCTTTTTAGCGAATGCCAGGTAATTTCTTGTTGAAGCCTATGCTGGTGTCCTGGCCAGGCAGCGTTCGCTCGTTATCCCCAACACGGGTAGACAAGGTGCATACAAGCACAAATGCTGAATAAACGTGCTTTCCCATATCTTGCACCTCCTCTAAGACTGGCGAAGCCAGAATTTATGCGAACGTTTCTCTTAACAGGTGAATAATCCAGGAACCTTGTCAGGAAAGAGCTACTCCCGGAAGTCTCCCTTGGTTCTGTAGTAGAGAGTACATGAATTTATATCTATTTGTCAACATCTAAAACGCCTAAAAGAGCCTGATTATTCCTCTCCATTTAATCAGCGCAACTCAAAACGTGCTTCAACTCTACCAAAGTGTAGGATGTCGCCATCCTTGAGGGGCATCGATTCATATGGATGCAAGATCTTGCCGTTTAAACGTGTCTTATTGCGGGAGTTCTGATCCTCAACACTCCATGTTCCCTTTTCGTTCATGAGACGCGCATGCACCCGACCGAGCGTCATCGTTTGGTCATCAATTTGAATATCAGGATGGATCTCTCGTTTTGGATCTTCACGGCCAACAATCATCTTCGCTCCATTCAAGACAAATGTCTGTCCGGTAGAGATAATGACAAGCCGTGCCTGGGGTAATGCAGGCACAGGTCCGCGTATACGCTGTTGTATTTGCTCGAGAGCAGCGATAAATTCGCGTGGTGTCTGGTAACGAGCTTCAGGCTGTTTCGCCATTGCCTTTTGCATGAAAGCATCCAATTCATGAGGTAAACCCGGATGTATGCGGCATATCGAAGGTATATCTTCTGATTGGTGCTTCATAATGATATCTACGACTGTGCCTCCCGTATAAGGGGGATAGCCTGCAAGTGTCTCGAACAGGACAACTCCCAATGAATAGAGGTCAGAGCGGATATCTGCTGAATGACTGCTCATCACCTGCTCGGGGGCTGTATAGAATGCTGTCCCCATAAATTTATCTGAGGATGTAATTGTCGGTGAATCTTTACTACGCGATAAGCCAAAATCGACAATCTTTACTACCTCTTTATTACTGATGAGAATATTCTGTGGCTTTATATCACGGTGCACCACACCCATCTTGTAAGCAGCATCCAGTCCTTCGGCAACTTGCAATACATAATGTATTGCACGCAATGGTTCTATTGGCCCATAGGTAGTTATGTAAAACTTTAGGTTCTGGCCATCAATATGGTGCATGATGATGAAATAGGTATTGCCATCGTTGCCATAATCGATAATCCTTACGATGTGCGGATCATTCAGGCTATGTAGGATGTAGGCTTCCCGTTTGAAGCGTTCCAACAGTTCATTATCAGATGCATGGTCCATGTACATGACCTTTGCCGCGTAAAGATAGTTCGTTTGTAGATCGCGCGCGATATACACTTCGCCGAAGCTGCCACTGCCCCGTTCGTCTACCAGTTTGTAGCGACCTTTGATGACGCGTCCTAGAAGCAGGTTAATGCTCATATCTATTCCTATCCAGGAGGCTATGTTTGTTTTCCGCAAGATATGCGTATTCTGAGTCCTCTGCTAGTTTACATCATATACGATTTATTGTCATTCAGGGTATTAACTCATGACTTGCTAATCAGAAAAACCAGTTCGCCTGTAAATTCGAAACGCTGGATTGACCAGGGTTTGTTCGCAACCTGTTCATAGAACCTGGTCTCGTAGTTGGTGGCCATACCTTTGTTTTTTCCACCCAGGCTATGAGCAGGAAATGAGACAACAAGATGGTCAGCATTGATTGTCTCTAACAGCCGCAGTCCCGCTGTTTTGTCCACCTGTTCAAGACATGGAATAGCCTTGAGAATGAAGGCAAAATCGACCTTTTGAGTTGGACAATTATGGATTACATCGTCCGTTTTAGCATACCCCTGTACAGGCATGAGAGTCATACAGTCGTTTAAGAAACCCATCATATCCTTGTAGATGTCATACGCATAATATAGAGTATGCTCGCTCAGTGACATCCAGGGAACAGCAAGCGGATGAAGCCCACAGGCTACGTCAATAAGCGAGTTGATTGGAGGAAGATTAGCCAGTATCGTGCTATAGAATTGCTCAAGAATCGGCAGTCGCTCTCTGGTAGAGGTGTGATATCCCATGATCCATTTACACGTCTCAAGAAAGTGTTCCTTGTTTCCTGATCGCTTTGCACGTTTGAGTTCATCTAACCATAATGAATAGCGTGGGATGCTCTTTTGATACGCTCCACCAACCTGGTGCAACTTATTTTTGGTAGATTTAATAGCTTGCTTAAGATTGTGCTGCCTGGTAAGTTCTTGCGTACCAATGTATCTAATGAAGTCGACATCAATGCTCTTATATTTCGAACTTGCCAGAACACCCTCAATGAGCCGGTCAATCTGCCGGCTTCCTACTTCATTCATTCTGTTCTACTCTCAATCGTTCAACAAGTTGGACCATGAATCTGAGATTGTGAATAGTCGCCAGTCTCAGAAAAAGGCTGTCGTTGATCTTGAAAAGATGGTGGAGATATGCCACTGAGTAACGAGAACAGCATAAGCAATCGCAGTAACGAGAAACCGGTCCATCATTCTTGATAGACTTGTCATCATTGACGTAAAGATATGAAAACCACTTTTCTGATGAACCGGGTGCTGGCAACGAATCTGGTGATGTAAAAACATACAGGCGCGAGTGTCGTGCATCCCGTGTGGGCATTGCACTGTCGAAGATATCGTAGCCCATCCTGGCACATTCCACAACATTAGCCGGGTGACCCACACCCAGGGCATGCATCGGTAATTCCGGCGGCACCAGTCCTCTAGTATACATGATGATATCGGTGAGCAGTTGGCCTTCACCATCTAGCGGCCAGCCACCATAGCCAAATCCATCGAAACCAATCTCTAACAGTGCACCGGCACATTGTTTGCGCAACTCATGAAAGCCTCCGCCCTGGATTACACCAAATAGCAGGGGTCTTTGTTCTTGAGGAAGATGCTTTTGTTGCATAAGCCGTTGAAACTCGTGCTTGCAGCGCTTAGCCCACCCGATAGTTCTCTTGACCGATTCCTGCTGGGTTTCAAACGAGTCGTCAACATGGGTGCAGTCATCGAGGCAAATGACGATATCAGCTCCGTAGCTGAGTTGTAACTGCACACTCTTTTCGGGCGTGAGGTGAAACTTGCGATCGGAGCCTGTAGCTTGGAAAGTAATCCCTTTGTCGTTCATAGAACCAAATTTAGCGTTTTGCCGGATCAAGGAATAAGCCTGGAAGCCGCCCGAATCGGTGATGATAGGGTACGGCCAGCCAGCCATGCTGTGCAACCCCCCCAGCGCTGTTATGGTGGAGGAGCCAGGACGCTGCATCAGGTGAAAGGTGTTCATCACAACAGCCTCGATACCACATTGTTCGAGGTCAATGCTGTCGACATTGCGCACAACACCTAACGTAGCATCGGGCAGGAAAGCGGGGAGGCGTATTTGTCCGTGGGGTAAATGTAAGGTGGTTCTATATTCGTTCATATTTTTGGTTGTATGTTTATCTCTCTGCGGTGCCAATCTGTCATTTGCTGATAGGCATGGGCGATGCGTAAAATCATGGATTCCTCGAATGGCTTACCCGCGATCTGCAAGCCGATAGGCAAACCACCATTCGAAAAACCGCAGGGCAATGAGATAGCTGGCAGGCCCGCAAGGTTAAAAGGCATCGTCAACCTTAAAAGGGCAACCGTTGCGTTTTCAGTGACGCCATCGATAAGAATATCTGTATCTGCCTGCTCGATCAGAATCGCGGGCACGGGTATTGTAGGTTGAACCAATGCATTGACACCCTGCATGATAGAACGCAGATTACTCGAAAAGGCGCGCCGTTGTTGTTGTGCGCGCAGGTAATCCACGGCTGGAATAGTCTGACCCAGTAGTAAACGCGAACGCGTTTGCTCGCCATAATCGTCAAGCCTTTCGGTCAACCATCCTCTTTCCATATGAGCCAGCGAGGCCTCCGGCATCTCGATGGTACGGAATGTATCCATCGTAGGTCGCTGCAACTCAACATCTACAACCTCGGCTCCTTCCTCTTGCAGAACCAGCAGAGCCGCGCGCCAGGCAGCGCGTACTTCGGGATCAAGCGGTGATACAAACGATTCCGAAGGTACGCCAAGTCTGATTCCCTGTAGTGAAAGAGGGCCTCGTCCCTCCACTCCACCAATCAGCGATGCACTGGCTTTACCAGGAAGGCCTGAAACACTGTTGGGGTCCCGCGGGTCATACCTGGCAATAGCATCAAAGAGTATAGCACAGTCTTCAGCGTTCCGCCCTAGCGGGCCGACGTGATCGAGCGACCAACTAAGAGGTATGACGCCATATGTGCTTACCCGCCCATAAGTTGGCTTAAGTCCAGTCGTACCACAGCATGCTGAAGGGATACGGATCGATCCGCCTGTATCGCTACCTATAGCACCAGTGCACATACCTGCGGCCAATGCTGCCGCCGAACCACCGCTGGAGCCACCAGCGATACGTGTCAGGTCCCAAGGATTGCGTGTCGGTGGTGTATACGTCCCGTAGGCGAACTCGTGTGTATTGGTTTTGCCGACAATCACAGCTCCAGCCCTGCGCAATTGCTCGACCACGGTCGCGTCCTCTTGCGGAACGTAATCTGCAAGAACTTTCGAGCCTGCCGTCATGCGTACATTCTTGACAGAAATAAGATCTTTGATGGCGATAGGAATACCATGGAGCGGGCTACGAGAAAGACCTGTGCGCTGCTCGTTCTCAGCCTTCTCCGCCTCTTCGTAAGCCTGTTCGCGCATAACTGTAACAAAGGCCTGGATGTCGCTGTCAAGCTGATCGATACAATCCAGTGTTTCGGTTAAAAGTTCAGTTGGAGTTATCAAGCCAGAACGGAGGTCTTCCGAGGCTTCGAAGATTGATAGGTAGGGCATATCGCTATTCTATACTTTCCTTGTAGTATCTGCAGTTTTCTTGTGAGTATATCACAAATGCACTAAATTGCTTGCACAACGAATCCACTTGTGATGTATGCTACACTAGTAATAAGTCTTAGGGGGATGGGTGTCAGATTTTAAGAGGAAAAAGCCATGAAATGTGTCATTTGCAAGCAAGGAGAAACACAACCAGGAACCACCGCTATGACACTTGAGCGGGATGCCACGACTGTGGTCTTTAAAAACGTTCCTGCTGAGGTTTGCGAAATCTGTGGAGAAGCCTATCTGGACGCCGCAACTACAAGGCACTTACTTCACATTGTGGAAGAAGCTGCACGAATAGGCGTACAGGTAGACGTACGCTCCTATCTGCATAAAATTCTCCTCATAAGTTGAAATACATCCTCAAAGGGGTATCCTTTCCAGAAGTAGTAATGAGTGTGATATATGTCAGGTTATGTTTGTACCTGTTCTAAAGTCAGCAAAGATTATGGCGGAAATTCCATTTTCCGCGACATAGACGTAGAGATTCTGGAGAACGAACGCATCGGCCTCGTTGGAGAAAATGGTGGAGGTAAATCGACGCTATTCAAACTCCTGGCTGGCAAAGATACTCCGACCGAAGGCGTGATCTCACGAAGGCGAAACCTGACCATTGGTTACCTGGCGCAAGAGGCTGATCCAGGCCAAAGCCATAAAACTGTCTTCGAAGCTGTTTCGGAGGTCACTCAAGAGTTGGTGGATTTACCCCTCATGTTGAGCCAGCTTGAAGCGCGGATGGCCGATCCAGAAGTAGCCTCTGACCCTGATCTCATGACGGCGATCCTCGATGAATATGGCAAAGCCCAGGAACGCTTCGATGCTTTAGGAGGTTATACGCTTGAGCACAAGGTAGAAGCAGTCTTGCACGGTCTAGGTTTTGGTCCTGCATGGTATGATCTGGAGGTGGGTTCGCTTAGCGGAGGTGAGAAGAAGCTGGTAAACCTGGCTCGTATCCTCATTAAAGCTCCTGATCTTCTGCTACTCGACGAGCCGGATAACCATCTGGACCTGGACGCGAAAGCCTGGCTAGAACAATATATGCAGAGCTACCCTGGGACAGTGCTCATCATCTCACACGATCGGCAGTTGCTCGATCACGCGGTGAAGAAAATCTTTGAACTCGAGGACGGTAAAATTTCTGCTTACTTTGGAAACTACAGTTATTACTTTGAGGAACGACAGCGCCGATTGTTGAAACAAAATGAAATATATGCTGTGCAGCAGGGCGAAATCAAACGTCTGGAAACCAGTATGCGTCAACTTAAAGGCTGGTCCAAGTTTAACGATAAATTTGCGACGCGGGCCGAGGATATGGCAAAGCGTGTCGAGCGTGCTAAGCAGGAAAGCGTGGATCGTCCTATCTTGATTCGAGATAAAATCAAAGTGAAGCTTGACGCTGACCGAAGTGGCAAGATCGTGCTGGAAGTGAAAGGGCTGAGTAAGTCATTTGATGAGCGTGTCCTGTTTGAGCCATTTGATTTGACTATTCTCTATGGTGAGCGCGTCGGCATTGTCGGAGCCAACGGCAGCGGCAAGACGACCCTGCTCAAGACAATGATGGAGTTGATCCCGGCTGACTCCGGTTCGGTGAAAATTGGCGCGAGCGTTGTGGTGGGATACTATGCCCAGGAGCAGGAAACGCTGCCTTTCGATAGCACGCCATTGGATTTCGTACGCCGCATAAAACCGATGAATGACCACACAGGGTGGCCCAGTTTTGTGGGGCCAGCTCACAATTGCAATTCCAGAATTGTCACGCTGGCACGTAGTAATGTGTGGCTTCAACAAACCGGTATACCCGATTCCCTTTTTGAAATTTCAAATGCCCTTGGCTGTCGGCTGAGAGCCAGAGCAGCACCCGTGTACCAGCCGGGAAGTGTAAGGGATAATGCCAATGGTCTAATGAGCCTGGGCCAGTGACTCCTAAGAGCCATGTGCCACCATCATCAACAATGGTGTTGGGGAGCAGTTGGCTGCAAGAAAGCGAATTATGGTCATGGATAGTATCCACCTGGAGATCGCAGGCTCGCAGCAACATGCCATTAAGGGAGGTATTTGGATCGGCATAGGGGTAATTAGCGAATCCAGCTATTTGCTTTCGGGCAAGCATCGCCTGTGCCCAGATCCATGAGCCAATACGCACGGGTAATGTTGTTTGTACTGAAAGACGGATTTGCGTACCTGGAGCAATATGCATTGTCAGAAGGCACCCGTTAGAGCAATCAAAACCCGCCTGTTGCTGGCTAGTGATAGTGATTAAGGGTGTCGGTAAGGGCTGCTGTGGCGAGGTTGCCTCGACTTGCAGCACTTCGCCACCCAATGCTACCAGGGGATAGTGTGGCGAGAGCTTGATTACCATGCCGGGTTGCAGCGCATGACAATCCTGGCCCATAGCGCTATTGAGGGCTATTACAGTATTGGGATTAGCATCATTAAAAATCTGTCCCGCATCAGTCATTTGCATGTGCTCTGCAAGAATCTCATCGCAGGAGTCGCCGGGCTGCGCGATGTAGAGTAGCGAACCCGGTTGCGGCAATATTGTAGGAAACGGCCGCAAAAGTGTAGGTGTTGGCAGCTGCGGAGTACCTGAAATGTTATAAAAGTAGTTTGTTAAGGTGGGTAATACTTGTTGACCAACTCTTGTCCCTAAGAGAAACACAGGAATACCTATTATGAGCAGATAGGACATGAGTAGGAGAAGACGCAAAGCCGATATTACAAGCGGTCGTTTTTCCGGAAGTGCTGGACGCGAATGAACACGATAAGTCATGGTCACCTCCGTTTTGCAATCTGTTTCCGTTGCTGCTCTGCCATGCCGAGTTTCTTTCCTTGTTCCTTTGTTTCTATTGTAAGAACTGAACAGATGGTTTTTGACAACCACTCCTCATATATACCAGTCCCGTGTAGATACGCCTTTTAGATACCAGTCCGTCGTCGTAATCCCCTCCGCGTAACTCACCGTCTTCCTTACCAGATCTCCGGGATTGTGGAAGCCTGTAATTGGCCGTCCCTGCTCCGCCAACAGCATGCTATCATGCCAGATAGGGCCGGCGCCATCCACGCCCGTTACGTTGATCATCGGTGAGTCGTCGTTGTTGCCTGCCCAGACACCCATCACATAGTCTGAGGTATAACCAACTGTCCAGTTGTCGCGGAATTCCTGCGAGGTACCTGTCTTGACAGCAGCTGGCCGTATGGTACCGGGATTTCCCTGATAACATTGCGTTTGCGAGTTGCTGTAGAGGGACAGGTCACTACATTTGCCAAATTCGAAGGTACGCGAAGCGTTGTCACTCAGCACGTCCGACATCAAAAATGCGGTTTGCTTACTCATCACTCGAATTCCCCGGGGTATGAACTTGTAGATCAGATTCCCTTGCGCATTCGTCACTTCATTGATAGCGTGAGAAGGAATGCGCACACCACCGTTGGCAAAGACGCCATACGCCGAGGTTTGATCGAGCAGGTGGATGCCAAGTGTACCCAGCACCATTGTAAAGTTCGGCGTTCCGGTATAGCTTTTTATGCCCATAACCTGTGCCGTGTGCAACGCAGCATCGACACCGACCTGTGTTAGTACCTTAACACCTGGCACATTGAACGAGTTTTGCAAAGCATTGCGGTACGACATAAGGCCGTGGAAACGCTGGTCGTAGTTTTGCGGCGTATAGGACGGCAGGCCGCAGCAGAGCTGAATGCTAAATGGCGCGTCCATGACTGGCATACCTGGACTCAGTCCCTCTGAGAAAGCTGTGGCATAAATGTAAGGCTTGAAGGATGATCCTGATTGGCGGTACCCCTGGGAGGCCATATCAAACGATCCGTAGTGTGAATTGGTCGGGTCGTTGTTTCCTAACAATACGTTGATCGCGCCAGTATGGAAATCGATCATTACCTCGGCAGCATCTGACATGTGATGTGCTGCTGCCAACTGCGCAATATGTTGTTGTGCAATCTTCAGAATTTTATTTTGTAGTGGGAGGTCTAGCGTGGTGGAGATGTTCAGCCCTGCACGTGCCAGGTCTGCTTGCTTCACATGAAGCACCTGTGCCAGCTCATTCAGCGCGTAATTCACAAA
>Ga0070706_100007371_pt1 | contig 10318 bp, 7 predicted proteins | sample KBSK5501metaG_FD_65476 | JGI IMG/M metagenome (GOLD analysis project Ga0070706, IMG submission 65476) | Corn, switchgrass and miscanthus rhizosphere microbial communities from Kellogg Biological Station, Michigan, USA - KBS K5-50-1 metaG | ecosystem: Host-associated > Plants > Roots >...
TCGACGCCAAACGCCTGGAGATCCTGAAGGCTGCGCTTCCCGGAGTGCGTCACATCGCGGTCTTATCGACGCGGCGGGATCGCGCGCATGCGGAGCGAGTGGCGGCTATCGAACACAGTGCTCGGTCCTTTGGCTGTCAACTCAAGATGCTCGAGGCGTCGAACGCTGAGGAACTCCCGGAGGCATTCGATGTCGCCAGCCGTGCCCACGTCGGCGCGCTGATGGTGTTGGGCGCGCCCCTTCTTCGTTCCTATCAACGAGAGATCGTGGTCCTCGGCGCAAAGACACGGTTGCCGGTGATTTCCGCATGGCGCGAGTTGCCGGACCGCGGCGGTCTGATGAGTTATGGCACCAGCGTGCCGGCGATGTTTCGTCGCGCCGCGATGTATGTCGATCGCATCCTGAAGGGTGCGAAGCCCGGCGATCTTCCAGTCGAGCAAGCGACGACGTTCGAGCTGGTCATCAACGTCAAGACCGCCAAGGCGCTCGGTCTCACCATCCCGCCGTCGCTGCTGCTGCGGGCGGATCAGGTCCTCGAGTAACAGTGGCCAGAAGCGCGGACGGAGCCGAGCGGGCCGGCATTCCATGACGGAATGGAAAGTGCTAGAAGAACCGAGCGGCCTGCCGGCGACAGGCGGCCAGGGTTCGCAAACGTGCTGCACAGACCTACGGGGTGATCGAGATGACGAACAGACGAGACGCCCACGTCAAGGTATACGGTGCGGCCGACGCGCCTGCCAGAGGCCTCGGGGGAGAAGTTGTAGCCGTCCTCGGATACGGTTGCATGGGACGCACCGCAGCGCTCAATCTGCGGGACTCGGGCACCCAAGTTCGGATCGGGAATCGGGATGACGAGTATGCCGCTCGTGCGCACGAAGACGGATTCGAGGTAGTCTCGCTCGCCACGGCGGCGACCGGCGATATCGTGTTCGTCCTGCTACCAGACGAGGTCATTCCGAACGTCTTCGCCACGGAGATCGGGCCCGGACTGAGACGCGGCAGCGCGGTGGCGTTCGCATCAGGCTATAGCTTGGCCTACAGACTGGTCGAGCCGCCCGCGTTCGTGGATGTGCTTCTGGTGGCGCCCCGTATGGCGGGAGAGTCGGCCCGGACCCGATTTCTTCGAGGCCAGGGTTTCTGGGCCTGTGTCGGGGTCGAAGCCGATCGAAGCGGACGCGCTCAGCAGCGGATGCTGGGTCTGGCCGAGGGCCTCGGCGTCTTGCGGACGGGAGGCATAGAGATGAGCGCCAAGCTGGAAGCGACGCTCGACCTCTTCATTGAGCAGACGGTCGGGGCCGTTCTCGGGCAGGCGATCATGACCGCCTTCGAGGTCGCGCGCGAGGCTGGCGTACCGGCCGAAGCCCTCGTAGTGGAAATGTACATGTCGGGGGAAATGGAGACGGTGTTCGAGTCATTTCGGAACATCGGCTTCTTTCGCGCCTCCGAGGCCCATGGCTCGGCGGCGATCTTCGGAGGCATCACGCGGACGCTGGAGATGGACCACACTGCGATGGCGGCGAGTTTCCGGAACGTCCTGGAAGACATCCAGAGCGGGGGCTTTGCTCGGCGCTTCCAGGAGGAGGAACGGAACGGCTATCCGATGCTCGCATTGGCTCGAGAAATGATCCACGGGGAATGCGCCATCACCGCGGCCGAGGATCACGTGAGGCGCCTGTCGTCAGGACTTTGGGCAAGCACCGACGACAAGGTACCGAGCAGCCCTGTAGGGTGCTGGGTGGCGCAAAAGCCGGCCTGATGCGATTCACATCCTTTAGGAATCCTCTCCTGTTACGCGTCCTCGTAGCGACTTCGCTGATACTTACCGATAGCGTCTAAAGCGGGCGCGAGGAGCCCATTCGGGGCGCTCCTTTCCGACGACCGGGCGAGCGACGCGGCGTACCTGAGCCACTGGGCGCTCTTCGCGTTAATTTGCTTAGTCAGAGGCCGCCACGTTGTCGTCGGACGCGAACGTGAATCACCAGGCGCTGCGGTTGCGGTTCAAACGGACGTTCCAGTCAGACCATCGCCACGCCTTCAAAAGCGACTGCCGGGAACACGCCTGTATGCCAAATCCCGTTCGGGATTCGAACCCGTGTTTTTCAGTTTGTACGGGCCGGGGCGTCGGCCGTGGCCGGCAGATTTTCGTGGCAGCCGCCACGAAATTCGTCGAAAGACAGGCTCGGGAGCCTGACCACGGCCGCTCGCAGGGTGGGCGCCAGCTCGATCGTCGCCCCAGCGCACTGGTTCGAGAGCGCGCGGAAGCGCGTGCGCTCAGCAGTTGCCGGCTTTCAGGATTTCGTGCAGCTCCTGCGCGGCCCAGCACTTGAGCGCTGAGCGCAACGTCCGTCTGAGGTGACCTGTGACGAAGAGCTTGCGGCTGGGCTGCTTTGGGTCGTCGGACTCGATCACGAGCTCGCAGCAGGCCGCCGAATCGCACGTCGGGACGTACTGGATCAGCACGCCGAGGCACGACCCCGGATGCACCGTTGCCGGGAACGGGTTCGTCACGATGCGGAAGTTCAGGCAGCACTGGTCACTCTTCGGATGGTGATGGCCTTCCTTTTCCTCGTGACCGCACGGCTCCGGGCAGCCGCACGGCTTGCGCCTGAGCTCCTCGCACGGAGACGGTGGCAGGAACGCGACGCGGGTGACGTGCAGATCGCAGTCGCCGGTGTTGCAGATGCCGAGCGTCTGCAGCGCGCGGTGGCCCAGCTCCACGCCGCTGAACTCGGTCGTGCCCGTCAGCGTCAACGTGCCGCTCGGCGTGGTGCCGCTGACGGTGAACGTCGCCGGGCTGGCGGGATCGTCACTGACGATCGTGATCGTCCCGCCGGACGCGCCGAGATGCAAGGGTCGGAAGCGGAGTGTGATCTCGAGGTCGCCGCCTGCCGCGACGATGAGCGGCAGTGTCAGCGTTTCGGGAACGAGGAAATCGGGCGACGAGGACGTAATTGCGGTGATCGTCAGCGGACAGCGCCCGCTGTTGGACAGCGTGATCATTTCGTCGTGGAACTCGCCGAGACACGTCTTGCCGAAGTCTCCGGTGTCCGGCACGGAGACGACGAGACGCGGCGACGGCGACACGCCGGACACGCGGACGGCGGCCGGGCTCGCTAGGTCGTTGCTCGCGATCGTGAGCGTTCCGCTGAAGCTTCCCCGTCCGGTCGGCTGGAACCGGATGGGGACCGTGATCGAGTCACCCGCGTGCACCACGAGCGGATACGTCGTCACGCTGGGAACGACGAACGCCGGCGACGATGACGTGATCGACGAGATCCGGAGCGGACACGGACCACGGTTGTCGAAAACAAGGTCGCGATCGACGAACTCACCGACACAGACCTCGCCGAACGCTCCGGCATCCGCGATGGCGGTCTCGAGCGATGCCGTGCCGCTGACCGCCGTCGCTAGCAGGTCGACAACCGGCGCGTTCGGATCGTTGCTGACGATCCGGATCGTTGCCGACTCCGTCGAGCCCGGCGTCGTGCTTGTGAACTGCACGGTGAAGTCGAGGTGCTCGCCCGCGCCGATGACGACCGGCGTGCCGGGATTCGGCAGGACTTGGAATCCGGTGGACCCCATCAGGCGCTGGACGCTGCTGATGACGAGGTCGCCGGTGCCGACGTTGAAGACCTCGAGCGTCAGAAATGCCCCGTCCTGACACTGCGTGCCGAAGTTCAGTCCTGCTTCTGGATTGAGCGCGATCGTCGGCCACTGCGGCCGCGTGAACTCGAAGACCCCACGCCCGTACGTCGCTGCTCGAAGAATTCGCGACCCGCGCCCGAAGGCGAGATCCGTGACCGGGCAGCGCGGAAAATGGATGTCGTCGAGCACATACCACGTCGCGCCGCGATCGATCGATCTGAGGACGCCGAGGTCCGTCCCGACGTAGATCGCTGTCGGCGTGTCCGTCCCGTCGAGCGCGATCGCACCGAACGGCACGTCGAGCGGCGGCGAGGTGTTCGTCCAGGCGGTCCCGCCGATGGTCGTCCGGAACACGTGGCCCTGGGCGCCGCCACCCGCAAAGCCACCGAGCACCGCATAGATCACGGTGAGGTCATTCGGATCAAACACCGCGCGCAGGACGGTGCGGCCCGGCAAGTTGCGCGTGATGTCGGTGAAGCTGACGCCGGTGGCGCCTCCGACGGTCGCGGCGAGGGCGTTCGTCGACACGAGCACGCGGCTGCCGTTAGCGACGACGACGTTGTTGCCGTTGGTGGGCGCGACCGCGATCGTCGCCGTGATGAACCCCGAGGGGATCGACGCGATCGTGCGCCAGGTGCCGCCGCCGTCGCGTGTCTGCCAGAGATTCTGGTTCGTCGCGGCGTAGATGATGCCGGCCGCGCTCGGATCCGCCGCGAGCGACGCGAGATAGAAGCCGGCCTCGGTGCCGGTGTTCGGCCACGGCGTGATGTCAGACCACGTTCCGCCGTCGTTCGTCGAACGCAGGAGCCGCGTGAGCGGCGCTGTCCCACTGTTCGTCGTGGCGAAGAGGCGGTTCGCCGTCGTGCCGTCATAGACGATGTCCCAGCCGTCTCCTCCAGCCACCGTGTTCCAGCCCGGTCCGCCCGTGGAGATCTCGAGACGGTTGTCCTGGAGCGCACCGACCGTCCTGCTGGCGGTCGCGTCGGGCTTCAGGTCGAGGTTGTAGAAGAGCGTCGTCTGCAGGCCGCCGGCATTATGCGGCGTCCACGTCGTGCCGTTCGTCGAGCTGCTGATGCCGCCGTCGTTGCCGCAGAACACGGTCGTTGCCGGCGGAGACGTCTGCCGGAAGAACGCCCACGCGTGGGTGTCGGCGTGGAGACCGCCGAGCGCCGTAAACGACGCGCCGGAGTTCGTCGAGCGCGCCTGCGACGACGTGCCGTAATAGAGGATGTCGTTTGCGCCGTCGCCCGGAGAGCCCGGGTCGACGGCGATCGTGAGGCAGTACCCGCTATACGTCGTTCCGGGGCCACCGGTCGCGGCGCGCTGCGTCCACGTCGCGCCCTGGTCGGTGCTCATGAAAAGGCCGACCGGGTCGGGGAAGCCAGTCGTGAGCGTCGGATGACTCCCGGCGATCGCGACGTAGATGATGCGGATGCCTCCGGCAGCGGGCGGCGACGTCGGAGGCGCGAGGTCGACGACCACCTGGTTCATCGTGGTACCGGCGACCGCGCCCAGCGCCGTCGCGACCGCGGCGGTCGCCGACGTGAGGATCTGCGTCCAGTTCCGGCCGCCATCGTTCGAGCGGATGACGCCGGTCCCGCTGATCCCGCCGTAGAGGATGCGCGCGTTCGCCGGTGACGTGCGGTCGAGCACGAGCGAGCGGACGTCGCCGGCGCTGTTGGTCCCCTGCGTCCAGTTCAGACCGCCGTCCGTCGAGCGCCACACGCCCGTCGACGAGGCGAGGTAGATCGTCCGCGAGTCAGCGGGATCGACAATGATCGTGTTGATCAGCTCGTTCGCGAACCGGGTGACGTTTCCGATGTTCCCTGCCGGATAGCCGGAGCCGAGCCGGATCCAGCTCGCGCCACCGTCGATCGACTTGAACAGGCCGGCCTGACGCTGGGGCGACACGCGGCCGCGCCCGCTCGTGCCGACGTAGATCACGTCTGCATCGTTCGGATCGATCGCGATCCCGGCGGGCTCGCCGATGCCCATCGCGATCTGGCGATCGAACAGCGGCCGCCAGTTCGCCCCGCCATCGATCGTCTTCCAGACACCGCCACCGGCCGTGCCGATGTACAGGATGTTGACGTCGTTCGGATGCACGGCGATGGCGGTGACCATACCGTTGTTCTGCTGCGTGCCGTCCGTGATCGGGCTCGGACCTTTCGGAGCCCACACCGTGCCGATGAGGCTCATCGCTGCTCTCCCTGGTCCGCTCCCTTCTCGCCCTTGGGCTCGGGCTTCTTCTCGGGCTCGGGCGGCGGTGTCGACCGCATGGCGCCGGGCAGCTTCTCGAACTGCTCGACGGCGCGACGGTACGCTTCCGGCGTCGCGGGCGCTCCGCCACCCAGCCGATGCTCCAGGTACGCCTCGTGGATCTTGACCGCCTCGTGCTCTTCCTTATGCGGCTCGCGGGGCCGCTGCTCCTGATCGTCATCGTCGTCCTTGGGCTTGCGCGTCGGCATCGCATCCTCCTGACCCGTCGGTGGTCGTAACGATAATGGTCGCGCAACACGCGCGGACCGCGCAACACGCGCGCTTGTAGACGAGGAATCAGGCACGCTCGCGGAAGTCGCGCGCGCGCCGAAGTGACGCCCCCAATCATGGAGGTCGGCTCCTTCCCGGGCTGCGCGAACGCACACGCAATCGACGCCGTGATCCTCGGCGGCACCTAGCTGCCCTGAGTGTGACGACTACGAACGCCGGCGGCGACGGGCTTCGTGTAGTCTCCTCCCCAGTCAGAGCTGAGCAAGGAACGCGAAACTGTTTCAGGAGCGAAAACGCCACGCCCGACGGCGCCAGAGCGCGGCCAGCCCGGCAGTCAGGCTGGCAGCGACAAGAACCTGGACTGCGTCGATCGCGATGTAGACCCAGCTGATGGCGAGCTCCCCGCTCAGATAGCTCGCGGTTGCGCCAAAGACGAGGCCGCACACTGCCAGGATCAGTAGGCGAAGCCGGGTCGATGCTAGGTGGTGAGTTGCCAGGCCGATGACGACTCCAGCGAGCACGGGAAAGAACTCTTCCATGTGGTCAGCTCCCTGGTGTGGTCGCGAAGGACGCCTGCAGCAAAGCACTACGCAATCGGCGGGGCCTTGTCAAGGGTATCGGCGGTAGAGGCGGTTCCTCTCGACGCAGAGGATGACGACGGAGGCCGCGTCCATGCAGGCCAGGTCCTCGAAGCTTGGGGTCCACTGCAGATGACGGGCTGGGCCCGAACTCTACGTCAGGTCTTCGCCGATCGAGTTTTTGACCTGTCCTTCGCTAAAAGTTCATCAGAAGCGATTGACGACAGGCGAGCGCCCAGCGAACCGCCGCGCATTCGTGACTGGTGCGAGCGACAGGTAATCCCGAGGTTGCGTTGACGATCGACGGCAACACGTGGCCCTACAAGGTCCTCTAGATCCGCGGCACAAATGGCCCATCGGATGAAGGGAGGGCGGGAATGCTTCAGCACGCGAGACACGTCGATACAAGCCAGGCCGACGCTCAGTGCAGCGGAGGGCAACACGATTCGAGCGAGCAATCTGATACGTAACGATCGGCTGCTATCTCTGGTGGTGGAACAGAATGCCGACGGACGGCTGGAGGTGTTCGGCGTCTCGTCAGACGACCGGATCTGGCACACGTGGCAGGTTGTTCCGAGCGGCGGCTGGAACGAGGGTGGAGGCTGCCATGGCCGTGACGTTAGTGGATGTCGTCCGTGCGCTCATGCCAGACGAAGGCGATTTGTCCCAGGCAGTAGCTGCGCTTGGGGCAGAGGCGCTGCCACATCTCCAGATTCTAGTCTACAGCCCGGATGTCATGATTGCTGCACGGGCTGTGCATATGGCGACACTCATCGCGGACTCGCGGGCGCTTCCCGTACTGGCGGCGGCGAGCGCAAGGCAGGACAAAGGAGTTCGTGTCGCAGTCATCGGTGCTGCAACACGGCTCAAGCCAGATCAGGCAGCGAAGGTACTGGGTGTCCTGATGCTGGACGCGGACGCCGAGATCCGCCAGCTCGCCGTCCAAGCGCTTCCCGCGCGCGTGGCGCCGGGTCTACGCACGAGACTCGAAATGCTTTCGCTGACTGATACGTATACTCACATCAGAGAGCTTTCGAGAGGGGCACTGGGGCACAGGCCGCCTCGGAGGTCGACCAGGTCCCAGGGCAAGGCGCCAGCTCCCCAACGCGGACGAAGGGCCCCGGGCAGTTCACCAGAAGACTGACCACCCGCGTGGTTCAACAACGACGCTGACCCCGTTAACTCGGCGAAATCGTGCTGAACAGGTGTGGCGCCTGAATTGCTCAGATCTGATAGCCGTCAATCGAGGCCTCGGGGTCTTCGAGCCTCAAGGGAGTCGTCAACGTGCCCTTCAGAGTCCCCGCTGTGGATGATCCGGCTCTTTGGAACGCCGTCGCCGTGACCACCCAGACTTTACCCAGGAAGTCGCTCCCAACGAGAGCCAAAGAGCCCTAAAACCGATTACGCCAGAGGCACTAATTTACGAGGCGTTGTTTGTGGCGCGTTGGCTCCAGTCTTCGTTTGAAAAGGGCTCATAACCCAAAGGTCGCTGGTTCAAGTCAACGAGCGATGATGCCTGGCTGCGCCCTCGAATGCTGATCTTGCCTCCACTTGTGAAGCGGCCGCGACCGTAGGTCCCATTCGCCGATCCACAGGCAGTCGACGACCGTGAGTCGGTGGTGTTCAGCCGTTCGCTTGTCAGGATCGTAGTAAACGTTTGGCAGATGAATCAAAGATCCCAAGCTTTCTCCTGTGCCTCAATCACGGTGATCTTAGATCGGCCGGCGTTCAACAGATCATGGATGCAATGAAAACACGCGGACGTCGGTCACAGATTGCTGCGGCGGTGGTTCTTGCCGCTGTCTGGCTCCTGCTGTCGTTGGTGACTGGCCAAATCATGATATATCATCTGCGCACCGCGCACGCCCGATCCCAAGTTCCGAGCCCGAGAGTCGTGGTTTTAGGCCTTGCTGGTGGAGGCTGCCAATGCAGGATGTACTCAAAGGAATCTGGTCCGCGCTCGGAGTGCCCCAATTGTGGGGAGGTATTCTGACACTCATAGTCATCCTCGCAGTTTGGGTTATAAAGGTAGTCGTTGACCGAGCTCTGAAAAACCAGGCGGCCGAGTTTGCTAACAGACTGCAGACGGAGACGGCCCGTCAGACACTGGAATTCCAGGCGAGTCTGCAAAAGGCGGTCGAGGACCAGAAACTTATTCAGAGCCAATACGGCGGCATCGCAGCCTATGTCCAAGAGCAGTACGCGAGCTTGATCGACGCATACGTGCGCCTCTTCGAAGATGAGGGTGCTAGGACCACGCCGGCTGAGTTCGCCAAGATCGCCGCGAAGGCAGACAACGACGTGATGAGGGTGTTTCGAAAGTACCAGCCGCTTCTGGACCGGCAAACCAGTGAGAAAATCTATTACCTTCACAATATCTTGGCGCAGTTCACGAGTGATCCGAGCGCGGACGCCATTCAGCGATTTCGAAGCTGGAAGGCGGAGTTCTTCAACCACATTAGGGATGTTCAGGATATCGCCAAACCAGAACTCATTCTGTATCGGCGCGGAATAATCAGCAGTATCCCGACTGCACGGGAGGAGGCGGCTCGTGAAGAAAATAAAGGCCAAGTTCCCGGCGTCTGATCCACCTTTGGTATTTGATATTTACACTCTCCTATCCGGAGAGGAGATACGAGTTTTTGACGAGCGGATCCTTAAGTCTTCTGACGTGATAAACGCCCTGCGAGAAGGGAAGATCGAAATCGTCGATGAACCGTGACCCTTTGAACGCCTGAACATGAACTAAGGTGCTCCGAGCGCGTAGTGATGACGCAGCTCCGCGACTCGGTCCGTGACTCGCTGCCACCCCACAGCACTCGGCAAAATCCTCGAGATCGCATCGGACTACGCCTAAAGCAGTGCTTTTGATCTTCGGTGCGTCGAGACGGACGCCGCCATCAATCAGGGCAACTCGGGCGCCTATGTTCAATATGCGCGGCGAAGTCATCGGCATCGTGAGCCACATCATTTCGAAGTCGGGCGGCTACGAGGGCCTTGGCTTCGTTGTGAGCTCGAACATGGCTCGACAGCTCATACTGGAGCAGCGTCCCTTTTGGAGCGGCGTGACCTGGTTCCGCGTGAGCGGAGTCCTAGCCGAGTATCTGAACCTGCCACAGTCCTTCGGGTTCCTGGTCGAGGAAGTGGCCAAGGGATCACCCGCGGAGGCCACCGGACTACGTCCCAGCCGGGACGTCGCCAAAATAGGGGGCAAGGACGTCCCTTTGGGTGGTGATGTCGTGCTCGCCGCCATGGGGGTCCAGCTTAACGACGAGACGAGCTTCCAGAAGGTGCAGGAACGTTGGGCTCAGCTGCGCTCCGGGGACGAAATGATCTTCAAGGTATTTCGAGCCGGACGCGTCATCGATCTCAGGGGCCGGGTTCCATAAGACCGCTCACGAGTTGGCCACCACGCACGTGCCTCGGACTCTAAATCAAAGGGCGATATGAGACGGCGGGTACACTATGCGCGCACGATCGGGGCCTTCACGCTGTCGCCATCCTGTCCTTTCTAAAAACCCGTCCGACGCGGTTCATTTGCGTTCTGCGGACTGATCCGCTATTTGGCCGGTCATGCTCAGATGGCTTGGGATCATCTTTGGGAC
>Ga0070706_100007373_pt1 | contig 10316 bp, 10 predicted proteins | sample KBSK5501metaG_FD_65476 | JGI IMG/M metagenome (GOLD analysis project Ga0070706, IMG submission 65476) | Corn, switchgrass and miscanthus rhizosphere microbial communities from Kellogg Biological Station, Michigan, USA - KBS K5-50-1 metaG | ecosystem: Host-associated > Plants > Roots >...
AGCGCGGCGACCGCGTCGGGGGGCATCCCCTGAATCGGCCGGTCTCCGAGCCGGATCTCCCCTTGATCGGGTAGCAGTTGCCCGCCGATCAGATTCAGCAGGGTAGTCTTCCCGGAGCCGTTGGGTCCGATCAGCCCGCGCACCTCGCCCGACCCGAGCGCGGTGGTGACATCGCGAACCGCGGCCACGCCACCAAAGGACTTTCCGAGGCCACGGAGCGTGAGTAAGGGCGGAATCATGCCCGAAGGTTCGCCGGGGGCCGGCATCGGCCCTGTGCCGCCGCCCCGGAGATCAACGGCCCGCCGAGAGCCTCTCGGTGGCCCGGCCGGCGCCCTCGCGTCTCAGCAAGACGTTCAGCAGGATCAGCACCGGGATCGCGTACATCATCTGGCCCATTACCCACATCACCCCACCGCCCAACCGTAGGTCATCGAGCGGGGTGAGCCCCCACAGCCGGGGGACCTGAGTGTAATGGAGGTAAAACGGGCGGCCGGCAAACGCCAGCGCAAACCCTACGAGGAAGTTGATGAGGTCTGCGGCAACGACGAGCCCGAGTCGCAACCCGAAAGACGCGCGGACCAGCTTCGGGGTGGGCGACACGATGACACCCCAAAACACCATGCCGGCTCCCACAAAACTCAGATGTTCAACCGTATGGACCCACCGGGACGCGAGGGTGGCATCGTAGGCGAAGGGGATGTGCCAGAACACGAGCACGCCGTTGAACAGGAGGAGCGCGGGGAGCGGCGACCATATCGCGTGCAGGACGCGGGCGGCCCGCGGGATCTGATAGAGTCGACCCACAAGCGCCGCGGGCACGGCGAGGGCGAGCAGGGCCGGCGCCACGAGCAGCAGGAGCATGTGCTGCGCCATGTGCATCGTGAAGAGGTATTCGGACCCCGCATCGATCGGCGACACTAATGCGATCGCCAAGGCGAGCAGGCCGCTCCAAAAGTACACCGCCTGCCACGGTCGCGGGGGAAATCGTCGCGCCGCCCACAAGAACCCGAGGGCCGTGAGCGCGAGTCCGGCGCCGATCAGGGGATCCCAGGTCCAATCGCGCCAGGTGAGCGTCGGCGGGGCCCCGCGCGTCGTGCCGCCGACCGTGGTGCCACCCTGATGCGCGTCCGGGGGCCGGACCGTGATCCGGCGATTGATGAGGACGCGGGGCACGAACGGCCTGTTGTCGCTCGCCACGTACTCGACGGTTAAGGTATGATTCCCAGCGGACACCGGCACCATCACCGACGGAGTCCATGCCGTGCTGACGACCCGTCCGTCGATAGCGACGTGGATGCGTCCCCCGGCCGAGGACAGCGGTGAGACAGGAGTCCAAGCCGCGCCGGCGGGTTCGAACAGCCGCACGCTAATGGGGACCTCGTGGGATTCGATGGTTTGGTCATCGACCGGTGTGACCACAACCAGCCGGAGGCGGGTGGTCGGGGCGCCCAGATCGGAGATCGACGCCACGAGATCGGGACCCCCGAGAAACGCCAGCATTCCGACGAAGAGGAGCCCGTACCCAGGTCGGGTGAGCCGGGGCCGACCCCGGGCGATCATCAGCCATCCCAGGATGGCCAGCGCGAGGCCTCCGGCAAGCGCGGCGAGCTGCGGACCCGTCACGGGGCCGCCCGTCAGCGGGTGCGCGTGCGCCGGCGAGGGAAAAAGCAGCGCGCCTGCGGCGACGGCCAACCCGGGAAGGATGCCTCGCCGAATGCGACACATAGATGCGATCGACTGCTAGCGGATGTTCCGGCTGGAGGCCCGGTCGACCGCGCAGGTCAGTTTCAAGAGGGCCATCCGGATGTACATCCCGGCCTCGGTCTGGTCAAAGATGATCACGCGGGGATCGGCATCCACTGAGGTCGGCAGTTCGCTGTGAGGTCCTTCGACCCGGGGCAGGGGGTGCATCACGACGGCGCGCGCGGGGAGTTGGGCAAGGATCTCGGCCGTGACCGAGAACGCGTCCCGGACGCGCTCGTACTGGGACTGCGCCGTGCCGTCAAATCGCTCCTTCTGAATCCGCGTAACGTACAGCACATCTGCGTCGCGCACACCCGCGGCGAGGTCCTCGGTTTGAACAAAGGGGACCTTGTGGCGGCGCAGGTAGGCCAGCAGGTCGTCCTTCATCTGCACCGCCTTTGGCGCAATCAACCGGAACGACACCTCAGGGTACTTGGCCAGCAGGTAGCACAACGACCGGGCGGTGCGCCCATTCAACAGATCGCCGGCCACAGCGACGGTGGCCCCCTCCAGCCGCCCGCGGACCCGCCAGATCGTGTAGGCGTCGAGCAGCGCCTGGGTCGGATGCTGGCCGGGACCGTCTCCCGCGTTGAATACGGGAACCGGACGTCTCGTACGCGGGTCGGCCGAAACGGCGGCCGCGCGCTCCGCAGCCCCTTCCTCGTAGTGACGGATGACGATCGCCGCCGGCCGGTACCGGCAGACCACCCGGATCGTGTCCTCGATCGACTCGCCCTTGGCCGCAGAGGAGAACTCGCGCGCGGCCTCCGAGGTCAGCACCCGACCCCCGAGGTGATAGGTGGCAAACTCAAAGGAGAGCCGGGTCCGGGTGCTGGGTTCATAGAAGAGGGTCAGGACGATTTTGCCTTTCAATAAATTGCTGCCGCCGCTGTTGATGATTTCCTCGGCGAGGCGGGCCTCCCGGAACACACAGTCGAGTGCCGCGGGATCGAACTGCTGGGCCCGGAGCACGTGGGGCCATCCGGCCCACAGATGAAGGGTCGCGGGGGCAGCCATGTTTCCCCTGTTCTTCGGCCCGGCCCGACGCCAGCCCTCCCCTACCACGAGGGGTCGCCCGACAAACGAAGAATCACTGGGGAAGCCACCCGGCATTTCATTCCGGGATGAGGAAGGAGCGCATCATGGTCCCCCCGGGGACCGCCGCGTACCACGATCTGCTCGTTGCCTATGCAGCCGCTTGGACCCGGCACGATCTCGATGCCATCATGGGCATGATGACCCCGAATTGCCTCTTCGAAACATCGGGAGGCCCCGACTCGTGGGGCCGGCGATACGAGGGACAGGCGGCAGTCCGCGAAGCGATCGCCGAGATCTTCGACATGCTTCCCGACATTCGATTCGGCAACGCCCGCCACTTCGTCTGCGGTGAACGCGGCGTGTCGGAGTGGACGATGATCGCCACCCGGCCCGACGGAAGCCGCATCGAGGCGCGCGGGTGCGACCTGTTCGAGTTCCGAGACGGGAAGATCTGCCGGAAGGACTCGTACCGCAAGCGCCGGCTCGCCCGGTAGCGATCGCCTGCGCGGCAAAGAGGGGTTTCCCGCGGCATCGCCGTACAAAGGGCTTCGTGCGTATCGACGTCGCGGCCCACATCTTGCCCGAGCGGTACTACGCCCGCCTCTACATTCGGGAGACGATCGCGGACCTCGACGCCGCTGGTCTCTCCGCCGATCGGCGCCGGCTGGTCGACGAGGGCAACGTGCGGCGATTGTTCGCCGGGCGCAAGAAGGTCCGCGGTCCGTCGCATCCGTGACCGACGACGCGAAGATCAGCATCCGGGGGCTACGCAAAAACTTCACCACCCGCTTCGGGCGGGTCGACGCGCTCGGCGGCCTGGACCTCGAAGTGCGGGAGGGCGAACTCTGTGTGTTGGTGGGGTCGAGCGGGTGTGGGAAATCGACGCTCCTCCGCATCCTGGCCGGCCTAGAAACCGCCACCGACGGCACGGTCGAGATCCGCCGCGGGCGGGATCGCAGGGCGTTAACGGCGATGGTCTTCCAGGAGCCGTCCGCGCTGCCGTGGCTGACGGTGCGGTCCAACGTCGCCTACGGCCTTCGGATGCAGGGCGTGGATTCGGATCGCCGGGATCGGGTGACGGCGCAGTACATCGAGAAGGTGGGGCTCACCAGGTTTGCGCGCGCGTATCCCTATCAGCTCTCCGGTGGGATGAAGCAGCGCGTCAGTGTGGCGCGCGCGTTCGCCAGCGACCCGGAGATCCTCCTGATGGATGAGCCGTTCGGGGCCCTCGACGAGCTGACGCGCCTCGTCCTCCAGGACGAACTCCTTCGCCTCTTCGAGGAGACCCGAAAGACGATCTTGTTCGTGACCCACAGCATCGACGAGGCTCTTACGCTCGGCGACCGCGTGGTCGTGATGTCCCCGGCGCCGGGACGGATCTTGAGCACGATCACGGTCCCCTTCCCCCGTCCCAGGCGCGTCATCGAGCTCCGGAAGGATCCGGAGTACGGCCGCCACGTCGCGCGCATTTGGGAGCTCCTCGGCATCGACCGGGAGCGCCATGCCGCATCGCCCGCCTAAGGCCCTCTCCTTCCTTTCGCCCTTCCTCATCCTCGCTGTGTGGGAAGGCCTCGCGCGCGCCCACCTGATCGACGTCCGCTTCTTCCCGGCACCCTCCGCCATCCTCGTCGCCGGGTGGGGGGCGGCGCAGACCGGCGAGTTGTGGTCTAACCTCCGGATCAGCCTGGCCCGGATCGGCGTGGGGTTCGCGCTGGGGGCCGTGCCGGGGATCGCCCTCGGGATCGTGATGGGGCTCATCCCCTGGGTCCGCCTTACCTGCATGCCGATCGTCTCGGCGATCTACCCCATCCCTAAGAGCGCGATCCTTCCATTAATTATGCTGATCTTCGGGATCGGAGAACTGGCGAAATGGGTCTTTATCGCCATCGGCGTCTTTTTTCCCGTACTGATCAACTCCATGGTCGGGGTGCTCACGATCGACCAGATCTACCTGGACGTGGGGCGTAATTATGGGGCCCGGGGACCGAACTTTCTCTTCACGATCGCCCTCCCGGGGGCGCTGCCCGTGATCTTCGCCGGCATCAAGCTGGGGTTTGGGCTCGCGCTCATCCTGGTCGTCATCGCCGAGATCGTGGCGAGTCGGGCCGGGCTGGGGTTCTTCATCTGGAACGCCTGGCAAATCTTCGACGTTGAGAAACTCTACACGGGGCTTATCGTCATCGGCATCCTCGGATACCTGTCCAGCGAGGCGATCGATGCAGCGGAACGGGTCGTCGTTCCCTGGAGGCCCCGGGGGTGAGGGAGCATCTGTGATCATCGACGTCCACACCCACTTTTTCCCACCCGGGTATCTCGCGGCGCTTGAACGGGGGCCGGATCCCTACGCCATCGACCGGGACGCCGCGGGACGTACGATCCTGACCCTGCACGGCGCCCGCATCGTGACAATGACCCAGGAGATGACGTCTCCCGAAGACCGGCTGGTCGATATGGGGCGGCTCGGGGTCGATTGCCAGATCGTCTCGGTGACGATCCCAAACGTGTACTTCGGCCCGGCGGACCGCCGGTGCGACTTGGCCCGCATGGCCAACGACGGCCTGGCCGAGCTCACCCACCGATTTCCGCGGCGATTCGCGGCTCTGGCAAGCGTCCCGCTCGAGGACCCGGAGGCCGCGATTCGCGAGCTCGATCGAGCGATCTTGGAGTTGGAGATGGTGGGCGTCATCCTGGGAAGCAATATGGGCGGCCGCTACCTCGACGACCCGGCGTTCATGCCGTTTTTCGAGCGGACGGAGGCCCTGCAGGTCCCCATCCTCGTGCATCCGATGCCCCCGGCAGATCCGGACCCGACCTTCACGCGAGGGCTCGTGCCCCTGCTCGGTTTCGTGTTCAACACGTCGGCGAGCGTTGCTCGCATGATCCTGGCGGGGGTCTTCGAACGGCTACCGAAGCTCCAGATCATCCTCGCACACCTCGGCGGAACGCTGCCGTACCTGATGCAGCGGCTCGATAACGGCTACCGCGCCTACCCTGAGGCCCGGGCGACTCTCCCGCATGCCCCCAGCCATTATCTCAAGCGCCTCTACTACGACACCGTGTCCTTCTCGGTCCCTTCGCTGGAGTGCGCGTTGGGCGCGGTGGGACCCGAGCACATCGTGATGGGCACCGACTACCCGCACGTTATCGGCGACATCGGGGCCGCACTGGAAAGCGTCCGGTCGCTCGCGCTTCCACCCCCAGCAATCGCGGGGATCCTCGGAGACACCGCCCTCCGATTGTTCCCGCGGTTGGTGACCCGGGCCAAATAATCCAAGAGGGAACCGAGGACTCGGCCCCGGATCTCTCGAATAAGTTTGTATCAACCTACGAACGCATTGAAAACGCACGAGCGTGATGGGGTCCGCCTCGTAACAGCGGGGCGGCCGTGTGTGGTAGTCGTTTGCCGGTGCGGCGGGGAAGGCACCTAAGACCCTGATGAGGCAGCGCGATTGACCACCGAAGCCACACCCGACGATTCATCTGGCACGCTCCTTTCGGAGCATCAATCGGCGGACCCGAACCCCGCCGACCTGTATCTCGCTAGCCGTGCGCCGCGGTCCCGGGACGGAGCCCGTGCCGCGCTCAATGCGATGGCGGCGCTGCTCACGGCGGGGCACGGAACCGCACAGACGCTCGCGTGGCATCTTCTCAGGGATGGGCACGTGGAGGAACTGCGCGCCGCGCTCGCCGCGAGATATCAGGCCGCGACCGCCAAGAGAATGCTGGCCGTGCTGCGGGGCGTCCTCAAGCAGTGCTGGCAACTCGGACTCCTCCCGGCCGAGGAGTACCATCGCGCCCATGCCGCGGCCGCCGCGGGTGGACACCCGGTGTCCCGAGGCGAACTCCGCTCGGTGTTCGAGTCCTGCGGCGAGGACGGACCGCCGGCCGTGGGGCGGGGCGGCGCCGTGCGGACGCTCTTGTATGGAAACGGCGCGAAGGACAACAAGGCGCTTCCCGCGCCCTCTGTGAGAGCAAACGCCGTGTCGATGGAACAACTGCGTCTCCGCAGGGTGGCTCCGCGGGAAGCGATCGCGCATGCGCTTTGGGAGGCCGGCGTTTGCATCAGGTCATCGGCGTTCTGCGCGAGCCTCGCGATGCTGCGAAAGGCGCTCGATCTATGGAGCGCAGACTATCGCGAGCGGCACGGGATGGACGGTGACCGCGGTGAGGGCGACCCGGGCGATCTGGGCCGGCGATTGACGAAGATCGCCGAGGAAAACAAACTCCACCGCGATGCGATCCACGCGATCCTCGACAGTCTCGGCCACGACGCGGTCAGCCCGGAGATGGGCATCGTCTGCCGCGGTGGCTACGTGAGCAGCTACGACGGGTACGCGGTCACGCGGACCAAAGAGACGTACCGCAACCTCCACGAACTGGTGGTCACCCTCATCACCGCGACCACGCCCGAACTGCCGCTCTAACCGGTCCATGACATCCACACCGGCCGACCCCCCTCGGGATCTGCGCGCGCATCTTGCGATGATCCAGGACCTCCAATCGGCGACCGCCGTGCTGCGCTGGGACCAGGAGACCAACATGCCTCCTGGAGGGGCGGCCGCGCGCGCGGAAGTCCTCGCCACGCTCTCCCGCCTCGCGCACGAACGGTTCGTGTCGACCACGACGCAGGACCTGCTCGATGCCGCGCGCCCCTGGGAGGATCGCCTCGACCCGGACTCGGACGACGCGGCGTTGATCCGGGTGACGCGGCGCGACTTCGAGCGTGCGCGGAAACTACCCGCCGAGTTTGTCGCCGAGCGGGCGCGGGCGGCGTCTCGGAGCGTCCAAATTTGGCGCGACGCCCGGCCGCGCAACGACTTCGCCGCGTTCCTGCCTGCCCTGAAACAGATGGTGGAGTTGGCGCGGCGGACGGCAGATTACCTGGGCTACACCGAGCACCCGTACGACGCCCTGCTCGACAAGTACGAGCCCGCGATGACGTCCCGGGAGGTTGAGCACCTCTTCGACCGCCTGCGCGAAGCGACCGTCCCTCTCGTCCGCGCGATCGCCGAGCGTGCCTCAGCGGTCGACGAAAGTCCGGCTCGGCACGATTACGGCGAAGAGCCGCAGCGCAGGTTTGCGCTGACGATCATCCAAGCCTTTGGGTTCGACGCCGCTCGGGGACGCTTGGACACCTCCGCCCATCCGTTCTCAAGCGGGTTCAACCGAGACGACGTACGGATCACCACCCGTTATCCTCGGCGCTCGCTCTCGGCGATCTTTGGTACGTTTCACGAATCGGGGCACGCAATGTACTCTCAGGGGACGGGCCCGTCGCTTGAGCGCACCCCCCTGGCCGGCGGCGCCAGCAACGGGATCCACGAATCACAGTCGCGCCTGTGGGAAAATCTCGTGGGTCGGAGCCGCCCCTTCTGGCGGTACGCATTTCCGTTGTTGCGGGAGCTGTTCCCGGAGCAATTGAGGACCATAGATGCGGAAGCGTTCTACCGCGCGGTGAATCGGGTCGAGCCAAGCCTGATCCGCGTCGAAGCCGATGAGGTGACCTACAACCTCCACATCATTCTTCGGTTCGATCTCGAACGGGCGCTCGTGGCGGGCGAGCTCAACCCCAAAGACCTCCCCGAGGTCTGGAACGCGAAGATGGCGGAGTATCTCGGGGTGACCCCGTCGACCGACTCGGATGGCGTGATGCAGGACATTCACTGGCCGAGCGGGCTGATCGGCTACTTCCCCTCCTACACGATTGGCAATGTCGCCTCGGTGCAGTTGTTCGAAGCCGCGCAGCGGGCCCACCCGGATCTCCCCGATCAGATACGGCGGGGGCGGTTCGCGTCACTGCTGACCTGGCTGCGAGAGCACGTGCATACGCACGGCCGGAAGTTCTTTCCGCGAGACCTGCTGGTGCGGGCGACGGGCGGTCCCCTGACCCCCGAGCCCTACGTCCGATACCTCAACGAGAAGTTCGGGGAGATCTACGAGTTCCGGACTCCGGAAGCGTAGCTACTCGACGCCTTTCAAGGAGAGCTCCCGCGCTCGGTGGCAGCTCACGAAGTGACCGGGGGCGACCGCCTCAAGCTTCGGACGCTCGACCCGGCACACGGGGACGGCGTAAGGACACCGGGGATGGAAATAGCATCCCGACGGCGGATGGGCCGGGTCTGCGACCTCGCCTTCAAGAACGATCCGCTTCACGCGGAGCCGCGGGTCCGGCTTCGGCACCGCGGAGAGCAGCGCCTCGGTGTATGGGTGCTTGGGGGTCGTGAAGAGCGGCACCGTCGGCGCCATCTCGACAATCTGGCCAACGTACATGACGGCGACCCGGTCACTCACGTGCTTGACCACGGAGAGATCGTGCGCGACGAACAAGTAGGTCAACCCGAGCTGGGCCTGGAGATCCAGCATCAAATTCAGAATCTGGGCCTGCACCGACACGTCGAGGGCGGAGACCGGCTCGTCGGCTACGATCAGGCTCGGATTCAACGCCAGGGCGCGGGCGATCCCGACGCGCTGACGCTGCCCGCCGCTGAAAGCGTGGGGGAAGCGGCGCATATACTCGGGCCGCATCCCGACGAGGCGCAACAGCTCCGACACCCGATCGACTCGATCCCGTCGGTTCTTCATCCCATTGACCAGCAACGGCTCCCCCACGATGTCGAGAAGCGTCTTCCGCGGATTCAGCGAGGAAAAAGGATCCTGAAAGATCATCTGCATCTGCCGCCGCAGCGGCCGGAGCCGATGCTTCGAGAGCCGGGCGATGTCCACGACTCTCCCCATATCGGTGTGAAAGACGATTTGCCCCTCGGTGGGGGAGATCGCCCTGAGAATGCAACGCGACGTGGTCGTCTTGCCGCACCCGCTCTCGCCAACGAGCGCAAGCGTCTCACCCCGGTCGACGTAGAAGCTCACATCGTCGACGGCCCGCACTTGCCCAGCCACCTTTCGAAGAAAGCCCTGGCGGATCGGGAAGTACTTGCGCAGGCCAGTCACCTCGAGGACACGGCCCGGCGGCCGGTCGGCCGCTGTCATCGGGACTCCTCGTACAGGAAGCAGCTCGCCGCCTGCCCGTCGCCCACCACGCGAGGGCCCGGCTCGCTCAGGTCGCACACGCCCGGTATCCGCTCGGGGCAGCGGGGGTGGAACGGACAGCCGGATGGCCGGTTGTATGGATGGGGAATCGAGCCGGCGATCGTCGGGAGCTTCGTGCGCACCGCTGCTCGGATCGACGGAATGGAGCGCAACAGCGCCCGAGTGTAGGGATGCTTTGGCGCGTGGAAGATCGCGTCCACGGAGCCGCGTTCCACCACACGCCCGAGGTACATCACCACCACCTCGTCGCACATCTCCGCTACGACGCCAAGGTTATGCGTGATGAGGACGATGGCCATCCGCTCTTGCGCTTGGAGGGAGCGCAGGAGATCGAGGATCTGGGCCTGCGTCGTCACGTCCAAAGCCGTCGTCGGCTCGTCGGCGATGAGGATCCGAGGGTGGCACGAGAGCGCCACCGCGATCATCGCGCGCTGGCGCAATCCCCCGCTCAACTGGAAGGCGTACTCGTCGATCCGCCGCTCCGGCTT
>Ga0070706_100007374_pt1 | contig 10316 bp, 10 predicted proteins | sample KBSK5501metaG_FD_65476 | JGI IMG/M metagenome (GOLD analysis project Ga0070706, IMG submission 65476) | Corn, switchgrass and miscanthus rhizosphere microbial communities from Kellogg Biological Station, Michigan, USA - KBS K5-50-1 metaG | ecosystem: Host-associated > Plants > Roots >...
CGGGGATGAACCGTCGTGCCGTTTTGGGGGATGGGAGTGGGGCCACGGATCGTACTTGCCGGGCGCTTGACAGCAGCCAAAGCGTGGTGTACCATGAGAACAAAAGTTCAATACACCAGCAAGGGAGACTTCCAGCAGATGCCCAGGCAGCGGCAGGCCAGCGCAGAGCAGCAAACGCGCACGCGCAAACCGACACCGACCTTTCTCCTGGAACTGCCGCTCCAAGTGACACCTGGGCAGGCGAAGCGGCTGCGTGCCCATCTGGAAGCTGCGCGTCAGTTCTATAACGCCGTCCTGTCCTAAGGACAACGGAGATTGCTCCGCATGCGGGCTGATCTCGCCTGGCGAGCTGCCCGTGCCATTCCTCGCACGCAGAAGCTGGAACGGCAGCGCGCCTTTGGAGTGCTGCGCCAGCAGTACGGGTTTTCGGAATATGCCCTGCACGACGTGGCCAAAGGCTTAAACTGTGCCTGGATTGCCGACCACGTAGATGCCGTGCTGGCGCAGACACTGGCCAGCCGGGCCTATCGTGCGGTCAACCGGGTGTGTCTGGGTCAGGCCCGCCGAGTCCGCTTCAAAAGTCGGGGCCGAGGCCTCTCCAGCGTGGAAAACAAGCGCAATGATACCGGGCTGCGCTTTGTGCTCCAGCCTCCCGAAGTAGGGAACACGGGGTATCTGCTGTGGCAGGACGACCGGTTGGAGGCGCTCATCGATTGGAAGGATCCAGTAGTCACCTACAGCCTGCGCCACCCCATCAAATATGCCCGGCTCCTTGTGCGCCAGTCCAGTAGTGCTCGCGCCCAGGGGACTGACGCCCAGAGCCAGCGCTACTGTGTGCAACTGGTCCTGGAAGGGGTCCCCTACCACAAGCCCAAACACCTGGTGGGCCAGGACACCGTTGGGTTAGATCTGGGTCCCTCCACGATTGCCATCGTGCCACGCAAGGGAACCCCACGCCTGGAGGTGTTCTGCGCCGAGCTGGTCCCCGATGCCAGCGCCATTCGGCGTCTCCAGCGCCAGATGGACCGGCAGCGGCGAGCCAACAATACGGCCAACTACGATGAGCGTGGTCGGGTGAAGAAAGGGCGCCTCTCCTGGAAACACAGCAAACGCTATCTGGCCACCCGGCAACGCAAAGCAACCCGCGAACGCACACTCGCCGCCCACCGCAAAACCTTGCATGGTCGCCTGGTCCATGAGATCGTGGCCGTGGGCAAAACCATTCTCACTGAAAAGATTTCCTATCGTGCCTGGCAGAAACAATTTGGCAAGAGCGTGGGACTTCGTGCTCCAGGGATGTTCCTAGACATGCTGAAACGCACCGTTGCAAGGACGGGCGGCACCCTGGTCGAAGTTCCCACGCGTAGCAGCAGACTCTCGCAATTTTGTCATGGCTGCGGCCAGTTTATTCCCAAGCCGTTGAGCCAACGCTGGCACCAGTGCCCCTGTGGCATTGGTCCCATCCAGCGCGACCTCTACTCGGCGTTTCTGGCCGCCTATCTGGACCCAGCAGATTCTCTTCCCTCGTGTGCCCAACAGCGGTACGCCGCCTGTTGGGAAGGTCGGGAGCCCGGCCTGCAGGCAGCATACGAGCACGCCGTTCAACGCGCAAGTGTGGGGCAGCATCTGCCTCGCTCCTTTGGTATCCCCAGAGTCAGAGCGCGTCTGCCCGAAAGTCCCCGTTGAGTAACACAAGAGCCCGCCTGCCGTGAAAAGCGACGGGAAACGTGGAAGCAAGGCGAGGAACCTCCAGGGCTTTAGCCCGGAGTGGTCTCAGGAAACCACCTCCGTGTCATAGCGGGCCATCAGCTCAGCTACCTGCTGCCGACTGGGAGCAGCCGAAGCCTGCCAGAGCTGGCTCAATTCTTCGAAGTAGTCCAGATAGCGCCGCGGGGTCACGGTGGCGAGGAAGCGCGCGGGCTGCGCCGTCGGATTGCGGAAGGTATGCGCGACCCCAGTGGGTACCATCACGAAGGAGCCCGGACCGGCCCGCACGGTCTCCGCCCCCACCACAAACTCCAGCTCGCCGTCGAGGACGTAAAAGCCCTCTTCATGCGCGTGATGGATATGAGGTGGAGGGGTAGTGCGGCCCTGAGGAGGCACTTCACATTCAACCAGACCCAGCGTCTGCCGGGTATGGCTCCCATCCTCCTTCACGACCATCTGCACATCGCCCAGTCGAAGCGGATGTCCTTCTCCCGCTTTGAGGACCTCAGCGTGCATACGTCACTCCTTTGCAGCCGTCCTTGCAGCAGTCAGCCGGGTGTTCTGCTGAAAGGATTTCTCCCTCGGGCTGCAAGTCTCATGCCCGTTCCGCGCTGCAAGACACCCTCTTACTCGGTCGCGAAACGACCGCCCATCGCGTCCGTGGCGAGCGGCAGCGCAGGAGCGGCAGGCAGCGTGAAGCAGAACGCCGAGCCTTCGCCCGGCACGCCGCTGCTCTCGACCCAGATACGACCGCCCATTGCCTCCGTCAAGAGGCGGCACAGATACAGGCCGACACCCGTGCCGCGTACCGGACCGGCGATGTCCCGCTCGAGGCGTACGAAGCGGTTGAAGAGCTTGGAGGCGTCGCGCGGGGGCACACCCAGCCCGCGGTCGTGCACGCAGATCTGAATGTCGGGTGGCGTGGTGGGTAGGCGCACAGGGCCGCGCCGGCGCCCGAGCAGCAGCCGCGGCTGCGGCACAATGGCCGCGGAAACCACAATCGGGCTGCCTGGTGCCGAGTACTTGAGCGCATTCGAGACCAGGTTGACGAGCATCTGGCGGAGGCGGCTCTCATCCGCCAGCACGATGAGTTCAGTGGCGATGTCCACGCGCACCGGGCGTTTCGTGCCTGCCTGTTCGGCGGGCAGCCCTGGAGCGCCGATGTCGCGGGGATCGAAGGTATCGAGCACGCTGCGGACGGTCTGCGCCAGCGGCACCGGTCGCAGGGTCAGCCGCGGGGCGCTGGCTTCGATGAAGCCAGCATCCAGCACGTTGGAGAGCAGTTCTAGCACGGCGTCGCCAGATTGCAGCGCCCGCGCGATCATGCGCTCGCGCTGCTCGTCGTCCACCTGGCCCTGCATCATCGCGAGCAGCTCGATGTTGCCGTACATCGCCATGATCGGCGAGCGCAGCTCATGGTTGGCGGCGATGATGAACTGATCTTTGAGCGCCGCCAGCTCGCGCTCCCGTTCGAGGGCGCGTGTCGCGCCGCGCACACCGGCCCCCGCGCTCCTGGCAGAGACCCAGCTGATCACCGCGGCCATGCTCTGGATGCCGACGAGCAGCCCGAGCGCGCTATAGCGGAACCCTAGACTGCTGCTGTCGGGCATCAGCGTCTGGGAGATGGGCAGCAACAGCGTGCCGGCGATCGTCACGGCGACGATGAGGCCGGCCGTCGGCCAGATCATTACGCTCGGCAGCACCATGCCGGCAATCAGGATGAGCAGGGCCAGCGTCGCGAAGACCAGCAGCACCAGCTCATCCAGACCGCTCGGCGTTCCCAGGAGATACACGACACCGATACCGAGCGCGCCGTAGATGAAGACGCCCGCCGCCAGCGACGGCCGCTCCAACCGCAGCAGCGCCAGCCCAATGCAGGCAAGCGCGATGTCCAGACCGACAGTGACGATGAGGATCCGCGGCGCCGCCAACAGCAGCGCGGGCAGGAGCACCACTACGCTCGCGAGCACGGCGACGCTCAGAAGAAAGAGCCGCAACAGCGCCGCCCGCCGGCGTCGTTCGCGCAGTGGCACGGGCAAGTGCAGCGATAGTTCGGGGTCGCTGCGAAACGGCTCGGTGAAGATGCGGCGCAGGTAGGCGAGCGGCCCGCGCGGGCACGTGCGGCGTCCCTCAGCGGGTGGCACATTCTGGTCCTGCCACGCGCCAGGGTCACCCAATTCGCTCATGCTCACCCTCATCTGACAGGAGTACGCGGCCGTCAGTTCGGGATGACCGAGCGAAACCGGCTCACAAGGTAGATATGCGTCTCGAATTGCTGGGGATCTACAGGCTTGACGAGGTAGTCGTCCGCGCCGGCCTGGAAGGCGGCGATTTTGTCGCGCACCGAGGCTCGGCCCGTGACCACCATGAGCAAGACGTTGTGCGTCGTGGACGTGTTGTGGATGTGCGCAAGCAGCTCGACACCGCTCTGATCCGGCAGTTCCAGCTCCGTCACGACGACGCTGGGAAGGCGCAGCTGCATCGCGGCGAGCGCGGCCTGCGCCGAGGGCACGATGGCGATCGCCCAGCGCGCGCGCAGTGGCGACGCCAGACGCTCGGCGGCCTCGATGTCGGGATCCACGAAGAGAACAGCGAGCGGCTGGCTCTGCCGTTGCCTCGCGCTGGCCGTGACGCGCCGTAGAGAATCATGTCCACTCGTGTTCACGGCTCACCTCGATCACCCACCGTTTGTTCGGCAAGCGCACGCAGCTGCTCGCAGCGCTGCTCGGCGGTGAGCTGCATGACGTGCTCGATCGTGCGCGTCAGGTCGGTCATTTTGACAGGCTTGAAGAGATACGCATCGGCGCCAGAGAGCATGCCTGCCAGCTGATCGTGATCCTGGGCCAGGGCGCTCAACACCACGATGGCGGCCTGCGCGGTGGCTGGATCGCCACGCAACGCCCGTACGAATTGGTAGCCATTCAGGCCCGGCATGCGCACGTCCACGACGACGCAGTCTGGCCGTGCTTGCATGAAGGCTTCGAGGCCGTTGGCGCCATCCGGGGCAACTACCACCTCATATCCGCCGACCAGCTGCAGCCCATCGGTTAGGAGGTCGATCAGGTCTGGGTCGTCGTCGACGATCAGAACGCGGCGCCCGCTCGTGGCATGTGCATTGTCCATGCGACTCGTCCCCGTCCTTACGTGCATGCGGACTGCACTCGCCGGTCTTTGCGCCCGGCATAATCATCGAGGAATGCGGTGGGGAGACCATGACATGCCGGGAACCTTGTGCCCGCACACTGTAGCATACGAGGCACACCTGAGGCAATGCGCATGCGCGCGGTGGAGCGCGGGCATGGTGGGCGCCGCGGGCGCGACGCCAGGCAGCAACCGCGCAACATATGGTACAATCAGAGCGAGTGTGCCCGCACATGTGATGATTGTTGGACCGCGATGATGTTGACTGGCTGTGGCCGAGATCGAGTAGAGGACAGCGCGCTTCCCCATGCAAACGATGGATATGACTGAAACACAGACGACCACGCGGGTTCGCCGCGATATTCGCAACGTCGCGATCATCGCGCACGTTGACCACGGCAAGACCACGCTGGTGGACGGCCTGCTCAAGCAGAGCAAGGTCTTTCGCGACAACCAGCATGTGGGCGAGCTCATCATGGACTCGAACGACCTCGAGCGCGAGCGCGGCATCACGATTCTAGCCAAGAACACGGCGGTGATGTACAAGGGCGTCAAGATCAACATCATCGATACCCCCGGCCATGCCGACTTCGGCGGCGAGGTGGAGCGCGTGCTCAATATGGCGGACGGCTGCCTGCTGCTGGTGGATGCCGCCGAGGGCCCGATGCCACAGACGCGCTTCGTGTTGAAGAAGGCGTTCGAGCTGGGCCTGAAGCCTATCGTCGTCATCAATAAGATCGACCGCCGCGATGCGCGTGTCGCGCAGGTCGTCTCGTGGACGCAAGATCTCTTTCTCGAGCTGGCCACGCGCGACGAGCAGCTGGACTTCCCGGTGCTCTACACCATCGCCCGCGAAGGTATCGCGCGGCTCGACCCCCATGACACCAACACCGACCTCGTGCCGCTGTTCGAGACGATTTTGGAGCAAGTGCCGGCGCCGGTCGTGGACGAAGACGGGCCGTTCCAGCTGCTCGTGACGGCGCTGGACTACGACGACTACAAGGGCAAGTACGCCATCGGCCGCATCACGCGCGGGCGCATGCGGCCAGGCATGTCCATCGCGCGCATCAGCCGGGAGGGTGAGCTGTCGCGCGGGCGCGTCGTGCTCGTGTATACCCACCAAGGGCTGGGGCGGCTCGAAGTGGCCGAGGCGACGGCGGGCGACATCGTCGCGCTGACGGGCATCGCCGAGGCCAACATCAGCGATACGCTGGCGGACGCCGAGCGGCCCGAGGCGCTGCCGAGCATCGCGATCGACGAGCCGACCTTGAAAATGACCTTTAGCGTGAACACCAGCCCCTTCGCCGGGCGCGAGGGCAAGTTCAGCACGTCGCGCCAGCTGCGCTCGCGGCTGTATCGCGAGCTGGAAACGAACGTGAGCCTGCGCGTGCAGGACGGCTCCAGCCCCGACGAATTCGTCGTCTCGGGGCGCGGCGAGCTGCACCTCTCGATCCTGATCGAGACGATGCGCCGCGAGGGCTACGAGCTGCAAGTATCGCGGCCGGAGGTCATCACCCACGACGTGAACGGCAAGGTGATGGAGCCGATCGAGCGCCTGGTGATCGACACCCGCGAGCAGTATATCGGCGCCATAAGCGAGAATCTGGCGGTGCGCAAGGCCCGCATGGCAGACATGACCAACGACGGCAACGGCAATGTGCGGCTGGAATATCACATTCCAACGCGCGGCCTGATCGGCTTTCGCAACGCCTTCCTGACGCTGACGCAGGGCAACGGCGCGATCGCGAGCCTGCTCGAAGGCTACGAGCCGTGGATGGGACCGATTGGCACGTCGCGTAACGGCGCGCTGATCGCCTCGGAGCAAGGCATGGCGGTGACGTATGGGCTGAACAACGCGCAGCAGCGCGGCGCGACCTTCATCGAGCCGGGCACGCCGGTCTACGAGGGGATGATCGTGGGCCTCAATCAGCGCCCGGCGGACCTGGTCGTCAACGTCTGCAAAGAGAAGAAGATGACCAACGTACGCTCGTCCACCTCAGACATCGCCGTGCGGCTGACACCGGCGGTGAAACTGAGCCTGGAGCAGTCGCTGGACTTCATCAACAGTGACGAGCTGGTCGAGGTGACGCCGCAGACCGTGCGGCTGCGCAAGCGGCTACTGACGCAGCACGAGCGCTCGCGCGCCGCCGGCTAGCGCCGAGCCTGCACTACTGCCTTCGCTTTCGCTTTCTCTCTTCCTCCGTCCCCCCTTGCAACCCACTTCCCAGTGCAGCTGGGAAGTGGGTTTGTCTATCTGACATTGTGCCGTTAAGTGGTTAGAAATCCTGACAGGTCTCGACAGGAACCTCCCGTATACTGGCACTGTCGGCACATCGCCGGCGACGAGCGATACGAGAGAGGAGCGGCAGACGCCATGGCACGTGAGGCGCAGCAGGAGAAAACACGCGCGCAGCTGTTAGGCACTATTCGTGAGCAGCACGCGGCGCTGGAGGCGCAGCTAGCAGGGCTTTCCGCGGACGAGATGACGCGCCTGGGCGTGACGGACGGCTGGTCGGTGAAAGATCACCTGGCGCATCTGACCTGGTGGGAGCAGCGCACGATCCGCCTATTAGGCGGCGCCCCGGACCCGATCGACAGCCTGCCAAACATGAAGAATGAGGACGGCAAGTTCGAGGATGACCGCGTCAACGCCTTCGTGCGCGAGGCGAAGTCCGCGCGTCCGCTGGCCGACGTGCGCACGGACTTCGACGCCTCGTACGCCGAATTACTCGCGCTCATCGAGACGATGCCCGACGACGTGCTGGCCGCGAAGTACGACTGGATCAGCGGCGACACGATCGATCACTACGACGAGCACGCGCGCAGCATTCGCGCGTGGCGCGAGCGCGCCTAGCCCGCCGCGCCCCAACGACCACACCACCTTGCGACAATTCGGTATGGTTGCTGTCTGAGCCAGAGGAGCGACGATCATGAGTATAGATGCAGGGCAGGTGCAGCGGTGGCTCGACGCGTACACCGACGCGTGGCTCACCTACGATCCCGGCGCGATTGGCGCGCTCTTTACCGACGACGCGGAGTACCGCTGGCATCCCTGGGACGAGGGAGATGCGGTGGCACGCGGCCGCGAAGCCATCGTGGCAGCCTGGCTGGAGAACCGCGATGCCGCCGGGACGTATCGCGGCACCTACCGGCCGTTGCTGGTACAGGGCGACCAGGCCATCGCGGTGGGAATGTCTTTCTATTACACCGACGACACGCAGGCGACGCTCGACCGCGCGTACCACAATCTGTGGGTCCTGCGCTTTGGCGATGAGGGCCGCTGCCGCGCGTTTACCAAGTGGTACATGCAAGCGCCGGGCGCACCATAGCCTAGCGGGCGGCCTACACGGAGACCACGCGTGTTGTCTAGCGCGGCCGCAGCCAATCGGGGAGGTCGCTCGCGGTGTCCTGTCCCCAGCCGTTGTGTGCTTGGCCAAAGCCGCCAGGCCGCGACTGGCCAAGATCCGGAGCGGTGGCCGGCGGAAACGCCGGCGATTGCCCCGTCGCTCGGCTCGGCGCCGTGCGCAGTGCCGTGATCACCTCATCTAGCGGCGTGCCCGCCTGCGCCGGCCAGAGCGGCTGGCGTCCGCTGCGCATGAAGTGAATCGCCTCGGCGAGGCTGTGCGCCTCGGCCTGCGTGCGGCGCAGCACGAACTCGGCCTGGGCGAGACGTGCGAAGCGGGCGAGCAGATTGTTAAAGCTATTGCCGATCTGCCAGAGCGGCCCCGTGCGTAGCTGCGGCACGCGCACGTTGAAGTTACCGTTCGCCATCTGCACGTGGACGGCGAGCAGCTGTTGCACATCCTCCTCCAGCTCGTGCGAGCGCTCGAGCTCGCGCTGCTCGAGCAAGGCGATCTCCTCCGCGCGGTCGGCCCGACGCAGCGAGGTTTTCACATTCTGCGCCCACAAGAACGCCACGATGGCGACGATGACCTGCATGATAACCGGCCCTGAGAAGGCTTGCTGCCCGTCGTTGGAGGCCAGCACATTGGCGAGCGTCGGGGTGTGGTCCATGAACGTGATCAGCCCCAAGGCGGCGACACTATTGAGGGCGGCCACCACGAACACGCTCCATGGCGCGAGGACCGAGGCGGCCACCAGCTCGGAGCCGGCGAGCAGGTAGAAGCCGCCCAGATGCAGCACGTCCAACTGGCCATTGACGGCGGTGCCGGGAATGCCCGCCAGCGGCAGCTCCGCGGCTAGCACGAGCAGCAGCCCGGCCGATGTGACCCAGCCGGCTCGATTCGCCACCGCGGCCAATGCCGTCACGACCAGGGCGGCGGCGACGGCAATCTTCATGATCGGGTGGTCGGTGTCCACGATGAAGTACTGGTAGGCGGAGCCGAGCTCGACGAGTAAAAGCGCCAGCAGGAGCACGCTGACGAGGCGAGCGCGCCGGCCAACCTCGCGGGCCGTGAAGCTCCCGCCCGGCGGTGGCTCCGGCGGCGACGTGAGCGCCCACCACCGTTGTAGGGCGCTCGCACCCGCACCCGCATTCCCTGACCCCAGAGTTTGTGCCGGATGAGAACTTTCAGTCGGTTGCATAGTAGCCTTCGCTTCCCCTGTGAGCGGGCGCTCTGGACATGACATCTAGTCGGTGTGGATCGTTGTCATTGCCGGCTCCGTGGCCTGAAGGCCACGGCTCATCTCTGTGGGCAACATGGTCAACAGCCTACGCGGATGCCGTATGACGCGACACGTCGGTGGAAGCGCGCCAGGCCTGACATGCGCGGCTGCTTCCTCAAATCAATATACTTGCCCAGGTTGCGCGCCCACTCTAGAGGTCACAGCCACCGAAGTCAAGCGAGAGGCGCCTCAGCCTCGGCCGCGCCGACGGCAACGAAGCCCTCGCCGGGCCGGTAGTCCGGCGACTGGTGGCGGAAATAGGTTTCGTTACGCCGCCAAATCAAGCGCAAAATCTTGACATGTGGGGGTGATGACCAGGCCTCATGCGCATGTCTGCTGCGTCTTCGGGAAGTCCGGTGGGATCGGTGGCGCCACAGGAGTGCCTGGCGCTGCCGAATTATCGGTGATAGGTGGCAATGGGCCGCCGAGCACCGCTGCTAGTTGCTGATCGAATTGGACTGTGCGATCACGGCATCCCCCGGCCCCGACAGCACAGTGTGCAAACAACCCAGGTACGGCAGCACCGCTTGCGTCAAAGTCTGTTTGCTGTGTTGCCAACTATGCCGAATAGATCCAGGTTCCCTGGGATTGGCAACCGTTCCTTTCACACACCGCGTCTAAGTACAACCAGATAAGTTGTGTGGGAGGTATACTGGCGGGCAGGAGGGAGATCAATGGATCCCAAGCGCATCGCTACAGAAACACTGGCTGCATTCGAGACGGGCAGCTACCTCTCGCCTGAGGGCGGGAACGTCGAGTTGTCGGCGCTGCTTAGCGAGTGCCTAGAGGGCACTCGTGAATACCAATCGGAGCAGCTCGCAGCCCTCCTGTCGCGACTGCCG
>Ga0070706_100007375_pt1 | contig 10315 bp, 8 predicted proteins | sample KBSK5501metaG_FD_65476 | JGI IMG/M metagenome (GOLD analysis project Ga0070706, IMG submission 65476) | Corn, switchgrass and miscanthus rhizosphere microbial communities from Kellogg Biological Station, Michigan, USA - KBS K5-50-1 metaG | ecosystem: Host-associated > Plants > Roots >...
TGGAGTGGTTCCTCCGCGATGTCGCCCGGCTGCACCAGGGCCGGTCGCGAGCGGCCCTCGGGTGAGGAACCCGCGACGATGGAGGGGACTCTGGCCGGAACGATCCGATCCGAGGACACCAGCGTGTTCCCGCGCTTCCTCGACCTGCCGTACCCGAACATCGAACGCGGCGATGGGGTGTGGCTCACCACCACCGACGGCCGGCGCATCCTCGACGCCTGCTCGGGCGGCGCCATGGTCTCCTGTCTGGGACATCGCGTGCCGGAGGTCGTCGCGGCGGCCGCCGAACAGGCGGGCTCCATCTCGTACTTCTACAACCACCACTTCACGAGCGAGCCGCAGGAACATCTGGCCGACCGGCTGTTGGAGGTCGTGGCGCCGGAGATGGCGCGGATCCGGTTCGTGTCGGGCGGTTCCGAGGCGAACGAGACGGCGCTGCAACTCGCGCGGCTGTACCACGTGGAACGGGGCGAGACGGCTCGCTGGCGGGTGATCTCCCCCGCGCAGGCATACCACGGGTCCACGATGGGAACGCTCGCGCTGAGCGGCCGCCACACCCTCCAGGAGCCGTACACCCCCTACCTGGCGAACCATCTGCACCTCCAGCCATCGACATGGCGGTTCGATCCGAGCGGCGAGGCCGCGCTCCGGCAACTGGACACCCTTCTCGACGAAGCCGGATCTGAGACGGTCGCGGCCTTCTTCTGCGAGCCCGTGAGCGCGGCGGCGCTGCCCGGCTACTCGCCACCGGAATCCTTCTGGCGCGGCCTGGACGAGCGGCGGAAGGAGCACGGCTTCTTGATCTGTTTCGACGAGGTGGTCACCGGGATGGGCCGCGTCGGGACCTGGCTCGCCGCCCATCAGGTGCCGATCCAGCCCGACATCGTGGCCATCGGGAAGGGCCTCGGCGCGGGATACGCGCCGCTCGGAGGCGTGTTCTGCACGCAGGAGGTGTACGACGCGATCGATCGGGGCTCGCGCGAGTTCGACCTGGGGCACACGTGGGACGGCGCCCCGGTGTCTTCGGCCGTTGGTTCGGCGGTCGTCGACCTTCTGGTCGAACGGCGACTCGTGGAGCGTGTCCGTGAACGGGGGCCGAGGCTCCGCGACGAGCTGGAGGCCGCGCTCGCAGGGTTCGAGATCGTGCGAGAGGTGCGCGGCCGCGGATTCCTGCTCGGTGTGGAGCTCGTGGACCCGCGCGACGGCGAGTCGTTCCTGCCGGTCGAGCTCGATGCGGCGGCGATCGTGGACGACACCGCCTTGGAACACGAGCTCCTCGTGACGTCGACCCATCCCCAGGCGGATGGGTTCGCCGGGGACCAGACGCTCATCGCCCCCGCGTACGTCAGCTCGGACGACGAACTGGCCGAGATGGTCGCGCGTTTCGCCGCCGCCATCGAAGACGTGGAGCGCGTGATCGAGGACTCCCTGCCGAGGCGCACATGAGTCGCGGCGAGCCCGCGGGTGAGGAATTCGTCCTCCTCGGGATCCCCGACGTCAACGGGTCGATCCGGGGGAAGGCGCTCCGGCCGGAGGCGTTCGACGCGGCCGTGGAGCACGGAACCGTGATGACGGACCTCATCCTCGGACTGGATCCGGTGGATACGCCCATCGCCGACTACGAGCGCTTCGGGATCCGTACCGGTGCCGCCGACCTGATCGTTCACCCGGAGGTCGATACCCTCCGGGATCTGGCGTGGCGACCGGGGTGGCGTGTCTGTCTGGCCACGCCCAGCTGGCCCGACGGATCACCCTGTGACTTCGCGACGCGAGAGGTCCTCAGGCGGGTCCTGGCCGATGTCGAGGAGCTCGGCTACGAGGTGCTGTCCGCGATCGAGTACGAGATCCGGATCTGGGATGCCCAGGAGCACCCGACATCGAGCGGCATCAGCTACAGCCTGAGCGAGATCGGAGGCTACGAGCGCTTCCTCGACGAGCTCGTCCGTGCCGTGGAAGGGCTCGGCATCGAGCTGTCCGCCGTCCACACGGAGGCGGGCCCGGGCCTGCTCGAGCTCAACCTGGGCGCGGCCCGCGGACTGGCTGCCGCCGACGCGGCCGCGCTGCTGAAGTTCGGGGTCAAGCGGCTGGCCGCATCGCTCGGTCTGCGTGCCAGCTTCCTCGCGAAGACGGCTCCCGGGGAGGAGGGTTCCAGCGGTCACGTCCACCTGTCGTGCTGGCAGGGCGCGACCAACGCGTTCGCGGCCGGGGGCCGCGAGGCTCCCCTGCCCTCCGTGTTCGCCTCGGCGATCGCCGGCGTGCTCGAGCATCTGCCGGCGGCGTCGCTCCTGCTGAACCCGACGATCAACTCGTACAAGCGCTTGGTCCCCGGATGGTTCGCACCGATCAACGCCACCTGGGGCTACGACAACCGCTCCTGCGCGGTGCGAGCGATCCGCTCAGACCGGCCGGAACTGTGGCGGTTCGAATGCCGACGGCCGGGCGCCGATGCCAACCCGTACCTGGCGCTCGCCGCGATCGGGGCTTCGGCCGCCGACGGGATCCGGAACGGGGCCGGCCCGCCGGAGCCCGTCGTGGGAGACGCGTACGCCTCCGCGCTCCCGGAACTGCCCTCCTCGCTCGAGTCGGCGCTCCACGCGTTCGAGACCGACGACGTGTTGCGGGAGGCATTGGGGAAGGATTTCGGCGACTACTACGCGACGTCTCGGCGGTGGGAGCTGAAGGCCTGGCGCGACACGGTCACGGACTGGGAGCGCGCGCGCTACGACCGATCGGTGTAGCGATCGGCGCGACGTTCTACGTGAACGCTCGGATCCCCGTCAGGACCTGCCCGATCACGAGCGTGTGGACCTCTTCCGTCCCCTCGTAGGTGAGGACGGACTCGAGGTTCGTCATGTGGCGCATGATCGGGTATTCGAGCGTGATGCCGTTCGCACCCAGGATCCCACGAGACGTCCGTGCGATCGCGATCGCCTCTCGCGTGTTGTTGAGCTTCCCGATCGACACCTGTTCGGCGCGTAGCCGGCCCTCCTCCTTCATCCTGCCCAGGTGATAGGCGAGGAGCGTGCCCTTCGTCATCTCGACCGCCATGTCCGCCAGCTTCTTCTGCGTCAGCTGGAACGACGCGATCGGCCGGTCGAACTGCACGCGCTCCTTCGCGTAGGTGAGCGCGGTCTCGAAGCAGGAACGCGCCGCACCCATCACCCCCCACACGATCCCGTACCGCGCCTCGTTGAGACAGCTCAGCGGGCCGCGCAACCCCTCCACGCCGGGGAGGATCGCGTCGGCGGGCAGCCGCACGTCGTCCATCACCAGCTCCGAGGTCACCGACGCCCGGAGCGACATCTTCCGGTGGATATCGGGCGCGCTGAACCCGGGAGCGTCGGACGGGACCAGGAAGCCGCGGATCCCGTCGTCCGTGTTCGCCCACACCACGGCCACATCGGACACCCCACCGTTCGTGATCCACATCTTCGTGCCGTTCACGATCCAATCGGCGCCGTCGCGACGGGCGGTCGTCCGCATCGAGCTCGGGTCGCTCCCGCTATCCGGCTCCGATAGACCGAAGCAGCCGATCGCGTCGCCGCTCGCCATGCGTGGCAACCAATGCGCCTTCTGCTCGTCGGAGCCGAAGGCGTGGATCGCATACATCGCGAGCGCGCTTTGGACGGAAACGAACGAACGGAGCCCTGAGTCGCCGGCCTCGAGCTCCAGCTCGACCAGGCCGTAGGCGACCGCGCCAAGGTCACCGATCCCCGCCAGCTGCATCCCGAAGAACCCCAGCACGCCGAGCTCCTTGGCCAGCTCGCGAGCGGGGAACTCGCCCCGCTCGTACCAGTCATCGACCTCCGGCAGGATCCGGTCGCGCACCCACTCACGCGCCAGGTCGCGGATCTGCCGCTCCTCGTCCGAGAGCAGGGCATCCAGGTCCAGCAGGTCCGATGGCTTGAGGTCGCTCATGGCTTCTCCTTGGCGTTCCCGGGCTCTCCCCTGATGGTCCCACGACGGGCCTCCTGCTCGCGCGAGCGATCGAGGATCTCGCCCGTGTGCTCCCCGAGGGTCGGTGGCGGCAGGTCGTAGCGGATGGGCGTCCGCGACATCCGGAGCGGGTTGGCCACGGTGTCGACCTCGATCCCGTCGCGACGCGTCAGCGTCGCGACGGGATCGAGGTCGACGGTCCGGGCGTAGGCGAAGGCCTCGGCCACGTCGTGCACGACGCCGCACGGGATGCCGTCGCGCCGCAGGCGGTCGACCCAGGATGCCGCGGACGCCGAGCGCAGCCGTGCCTCCAACGCGCCGGCGAGCGCGTCGCGATTCGTCACGCGGTCACCGTTGCTCGCGAACCTCGGGTCGTCGGCGAGCGCTTCGTCCCCGAGCGAGCGGCAGAGCGTCCGGAACAGCCCGTCGTTGCCCACGGCGATCACGATGGGTCCGTCGGAGGTGGAGAGGGTCTCGTACGGGGCGATGCTTGGGTGGCGGTTCCCCATGCGACGGGGGACGACGCCCGCCGTGAGATACCCGCTCGCCTGGTTGACGAGTGAGAACAGCGTGGTCGACAGCAGATCGATCTCGACCAGCTGACCCTCGCCCGTCCGCTCACGGTGGCGGAGGGCGGCGACGATCCCGATCGTCGCGTGCAGGCCGGCCATCACGTCCACGAGCGCCACGCCGACCTTCCGAGGTTCGCCCTCCGGATCGCCGGTGACGCTCATCAGGCCTCCGACGGCCTGCGCGAGGAAATCGTAGCCGGCGACCTCGCCTCGACCGATCCCCAGGATGCTGCAATACACGACGGCGGGGTTCGTGGCCCGGACCGTAGGCTCGTCCAGACCGAAGCGTCGCATCACGCCTGGCCGGAAGTTCTCGATCACGACGTCGGCACGAGCGGCGAGCGCCTTGGCGGCGTCCAGGTCCGCCGGATCCTTCAGATCGAGCGTCACGCTCCGCTTGTTCCGGTTCAGCCCCAGGTAGTAGCTGGACCCGCCGTCCGGTGACCAGGGCGGGCCCCACGCGCGGGTATCGTCGCCGCCCTCCGGATGTTCCACCTTCACGACCTCCGCGCCGAGATCACCCAGGATCATCGTCGCGAGCGGGCCGGCCAGGACGCGGGAGAAGTCGGCGACGAGGACGCCGTCGAGCGAGCTCGGTGGCCGAACGTCCTCAGGCACGACCCAGACTGTATCCGCGCGCTCGTCCACGGAGCGTCCCCGGTAGGCTGCCCACGATGAACGTCGTCGTGTGCGCGAAACTCGTGCCCACCGGGACGCCCACCCTGGGGCCGGACCACCTCGTGGTCCGGAGCGGCGTCGACGCGGCGCTCGACCCGGGCGACGAGTACGGCCTGGAGCTCGCGCTGCAGCTCACGGAGCAGCACGGAGGGGACGTGAGGGTCGTGTCGATGGGGCCCGACGAGGCCGGGCAAGCGGTCCAGCGCGCGCTGGCGATGGGTGCGAGCCGTGGCGTTCTCGTGAGCGACCCATCGCTCCGCGGCGCGGACGCGTTGGTCACCGCTCGCGTCCTCGCCGCTGCGATCGCGACCGCCCCGTTCGACCTCGTCGTCGCCGGCGTCGAATCGACGGATGGATACACCGGGACCGTGCCGGTGACCGTCGCCGAGATCCTGGGGATCGCGAGCGTCACCGCGGTCCGGCGCCTCGAGCCCTCGGACGCGGGCGCCCGCATCGAGCGGATGACCGAGCGCGGCTACGACGTCTACGAGTGCCCACTGCCGGCCGTCGTGACCGTCACCGCCGGCGCCGTCGAGCCGCGCTACCCGAGCCTGAAAGGCATCATGCAGGCGAAGCAGAAGCCGGTCGACCGGCCCAGCCTCCATGACCTCGGGCTGTCGGACACGACGGCGACGCAGACCGTCACCGCGGTGACGGACGCGCCGACCAAGGCCGGCGGCGAGATCGTGCAGGGTGACGACGCGGTCGGCCGCATCGTCGACCTCCTCGCCGAGGCGAAGGTGATCTGACGTGGCCGGGGCCGCCTGGGTGTTCGCCGAGGTTGCGCCCGATGGGCCGCACCCGGCTGCGCTCGAACTGTTGACCCACGCCCGCTCCTTCGACGAAGCACCCGCGGCGATCGCGCTGGGTCCGGGTGCGATCGCCGCGGCGACCGAGCTCGGCGCGTACGGCGCCGCCACCGTGTATGCCTCTGACGATCCGGTCTTCGCCGAACATCCGGGACGGCCGGCCGCCCACGTCCTGGCGGGTCTCATCGAGGCAGAGCCACCCGAGGTCGTGCTGTTCGCGCAGACCTACGACTCGCGTGACGTCGCCGGCCGGCTCCAGGGCCGCATCGGGTCCAGCCTCATGGGCAACGCCACGAGCATCAGGGATCCGCGACACGCGCGCGCGGAGATCTTCGGCGGCACGAAGCTCGTCGACGTCGAGCTCGCGGGACCTGCCCCCACGTTGATCCTCCTGCGACCGAAGAGCATCGCCGCCGAACCGACCGGCGGGACCGCACGGGTCGTGCCGGTGGAGGCCGACGTCCCCGACGACGTCCGGGGCGCGCGGATCGTCGAGCGCAACGAGGAGGCGGCGAGCGGCCCCCGGCTCGAAGAGGCGAAGGTCGTGCTGGCCGGGGGGCGAGGGCTGGGTGGGCCGGAAGCCTTCGCGATCCTCGACGAGCTGGCGAACGAGATCGGCGGCGCGGCGGTCGGCGCCTCGCGCGCGGCCGTCGATGCCGGGTGGGTCCCGTACAGCTACCAGATCGGGCAGACGGGCAAGACCGTCAAGCCCGAGGTCTACCTCGCCGCCGGGATCAGCGGCGCGCTGCAGCACATCGTGGGGATGAAAGGTGCGAAGCGGATCGTCGCGATCAACAAGGATGCGGACGCTCCGCTCCTCGCGATGGCCGACCTGGGCGTGGTGGGAGATCTGTTCCAGGTGCTCCCCGCCCTCACGGAGGAGATCCGCCGACGCAAAGGCTCTTGAGCGCCCTCGCCCTCGCGGTCGTCCTGACCGTGGCGGTCACCCTGTTCTGGCGGCGCGCCCACGCGCGGCTGGAGGTCCTCCGATCGGCGCGGCCTTCCTCGCGTTCGGATCAACCGGGGGCGCGGGTGCGCCGCGAGCTCTCCCACGTGCTCGGGCAGCGCAAGCTCTTCCAGAAGGCCGCCCCGGGCGTGATGCACGCGTTCATCTTCTGGGGGTTCCTCGTCCTGTTGCCGACCATCGTCGAGGCGATGCTCGCGGCGATCGACCGCGACTGGACGCTCCCCTACCTGGGGCACGTGGCCTGGTTCGCGTTCCTCCAAGATCTCTTCGCGAGCCTCGTGGTCGTCGGGGTCGCGATCGCGTTCGCGATCCGGAAGATCCAACGGCCGGACCGGTTCCGCGGCTCGCACATGGAGGAGGCGGACCAGATCCTGCTCACGATCCTCGGGATCGTCAGCACGTTGTTGCTGTGGAACGCGAGCCGGATCGCGCTCGGGATCGCGGGGCATCCCGCCGCCGCACCGGTCGCCGACGCGCTCTCCGGGCTGTTCGGAGGCGGGCGAGGGACGGAGGTGGCCGAGCGCGTGCTGGTGTGGTCGCACCTGCTGCTCGTCCTGGGGTTCCTCACCTACCTGCCGCGGTCGAAGCATCTGCACATCATCACGGCGGCTCCCAACGTCTACCTGGCGAAGAACCATCCCCTCGGCTACCTCGAGCCGCTCCGGATCGACCTGGAGGCGGCGGACGACGACGTACGGCTCGGGGCATCCGTCGCGACCGACCTGTCGCGCAAGCAGGTGCTGGATCTCTTCTCGTGCACGGAGTGCGGTCGCTGCCAAGAGGTCTGCCCGGCTTGGAACACCGGGAAGGCGTTGTCACCGAAGCTGCTGATCATGGATCTTCGTGACCAGGTGGCGAACGAGGCCCCGCTCATCACTGCGGGTGCGTCGGGGGTCGTCGAGCTCCAGCCACTCGTACCGAATGCCGTCGCCGATCAGGTGGTCTGGGACTGCGTGACCTGCGGCGCCTGCGTTCGCGAATGTCCGGTCGACATCGAGCACGTCGACACGATCATCGATCTGCGTCGGAACCTCGTGATGGCGGAGTCGCGTTTCCCACGCGAGGCGGAAGCGATGCTCCGCGGCGTCGAGACGAGCCAGAACCCTTGGAGCCAGCCAGCGAGCGCCCGCACGGACTGGACCGCATCCGTCGAGAGCATCCGCGTGCTGCAACCGGGCGATCCGCCGCCCGAGGTCCTGTTCTGGGTGGGATGCGCGGGCGCCTTCGACGAACGGGCCCAGAAGACCACCAGGAGCATCGCACGGCTCCTCGCGGCGGCCGACATCGACTTCGCGATCCTCGGACCCCGCGAGCGATGCACGGGCGACCCGGCGCGCCGGATGGGCCACGAGTACCTCTTCCAGATGCTGGCGGAGGCGAACGTCGAGACCCTGAACGGCGCGGGGGTGACGAAGATCGTCGCGAGCTGCGCCCACTGCTTCAACACGCTCGCGAACGAGTACCCCGATTACGGCGGGAGGTACGAGGTCGTGCATCACACCGAACTGCTGTCGACCCTGGTCGCCGAGGGCCGGCTCCGCCCGGATCCGGCCGGCGAGCGAGGATCCGTCACGTATCACGACGCGTGCTACCTGGGCCGGCACAACGGGCGCTACGACGCCCCGCGTGACGTGCTCCGCGCCGCCGGCGCCGCAGCGGTCGAGATGCCGCGGCACGGTGAGCGCTCGTTCTGCTGCGGCGCCGGCGGCGCCCGGATGTGGATGGAGGAGACGGAGGGAACGCGCATCAACGACACGCGCTTCGCCGAGGCCGAGGCGACGGGTGCGGACACGGTGGCGACTGCGTGCCCGTACTGCTTCGTGATGCTCGACGACGCCGCGAAGGCGAAGGGATCCGCGGTCCGCGTGGCGGACGTCGCCACCCTGCTCGCCGAGTCGACGCTCGCCGAGCCGGGCCGCTGACCCGCATTACACTCGCCGAGATGGAACCGATCCTCCTCGTCCGTTGCGACGCGTTCGAGACCTACGGCGTCGCCCCTTCCGCCCTCTCGGCGGCGGGCGCGACGACCCGGATCTGGGACACGGGCGACCCGGCGGCCGAACGACCCGACCTTGCGGATGCATCGGGCGTCGTCGTGTTCGGCAGCACCTCCAACGTGGAGCACGCCGACGAACGACCGTTCATCAAGGAGGTCGCGGACCTGACGCTCGAGGCGGTCGAACGCGGCGTGCCGTTCCTCGGCCTGTGCTTCGGCGCGCAGATCCTGGCGTGGGCGCTCGGCGCGGACGTGATCAAGGCTCGGGTCCGCGAGCTCGGCTTCGAGCTGATCCGCACCCTCCCTGCGGCGGCCGGCGATCCCGTGCTCGGCCACTACGGCGACGGCGACCCGGTGTTCCACTGGCACGAAGACACGTTCGAGCTTCCCCAGGGCGCAACGCTCCTAGCCACGAACGAGGGGGTGCCGAACCAGGCCTACCGGGTCGGCGAGACGGCGTGGGCGACCCAGTTCCACCTGGAGGTCGACGCCACCGAAGCCGAGATGTGGATCACAGAAGCGAGCGCCGAACAAGACCTGGAGCAGACGTGGGGCAAGTCCCCCGCGCGGGTGCGTGAGGAGATCGGACTCCACATGGCCGGCCACGAGCGGCGCGGTCGCGAGACGTTCCGCCGGTTCGTCGAGGTCGCTCGGCAACGGCCATGAACTACCGCCCGCTCGTCGCGGTCGTGGCGTACCACCTGGGGGACGATCGCGTCGCCCGCTGGCCTCACGGCGGGTACGGAGTCCCGGCTCCCTACCTCGAGCGCCTCCGCCTCGCCGGAGCCAGGACGGCGATCGTCTCACCCGGCGAGGGCGGCACGCCCGAAGAGCTCCTCGAGCCCTTCGATGGGCTCCTCCTCGTGGGCGGCGGCGACATCGATCCGGCCCGATACGGCGGCAACGCACACGACCGCCGTCTCTATGGGGTCGAGCCCGATCGTGACGAGCTCGAGATCGAGCTTCTCCTGACGGCGGACCGGATGCGCTTGCCGGCCCTCTGCATCTGTCGAGGGATGCAGGTCATGAACGTCGCGTTCGGCGGCACGCTCCACCCCCACCTGCCGGACCTGCCGGGGATGCTCGAGCACGGCGTTCCGGTCCTCGACACGCAGTCGCTCCACGACGTGGACATCGAGCACGCCAGCCGGCTGTTCGCGACCACAAAGGTCTCGACGCTCGCGGCGGCCTCCCACCATCACCAGGGGGTGGACCGCGTCGGGGACGGATTGCTCGTGTCCGGTCGGACCTCCGACGGACTCGTCGAAGCGATCGAACGCGACCACGACCCGGATGCCGACTTGGATCGGTGGATCGTCGGCGTGCAGTGGCACCCGGAGGACACGGCGAACGACGA
>Ga0070706_100007378_pt1 | contig 10314 bp, 14 predicted proteins | sample KBSK5501metaG_FD_65476 | JGI IMG/M metagenome (GOLD analysis project Ga0070706, IMG submission 65476) | Corn, switchgrass and miscanthus rhizosphere microbial communities from Kellogg Biological Station, Michigan, USA - KBS K5-50-1 metaG | ecosystem: Host-associated > Plants > Roots >...
ACGATTGAGTTGGCAAGGTGCGATGGAACCCTTCTCGCACAAGCGGGCACAACTGGCAACGGGAGAGGGCCCTTCATCCCCATGCCTGAAGGCAGGGGCCTTCTGGCCCCAGAAAGGTAATTGCCCAGGGCGAGCGACGTTGGATTGACCACCATATTGCCATGCAACCCAGGAGCCGCACAGGTAAACCGCACGACAGCGTTCCCGCCATTCGAAGTGATGGTCACGTTAGTAACTGTGTTGACGGGACCTGGCTGGGTGACGGTAAGCTGCTGCGACTGGCCTTGACCGAGGCGCCCTGAGGACGGAGTGACCGACGCGTTGGCTACCGGTACGCCCGCGTTCCAACTCAGTGCCTGGCCACCGATGTTGCGCACCGTGATCGAGGGATAGGGCACATTGGAACCCGAGCAATTGACCGTCGTCGCCTGTGTGGGACTCACGGCAAGCTGCGGCGGGGGAGGCGGGGGAGGCGACCCTACGCAGTAGAAGGCGAGCGTCGCGCTCCCACCATTTGAGGTGATTGCGACGGTTGCCGCCGCCCTGGTTGTGCCGCGCTGGCGTACGGAGAGCGTCTGCGCTTTCCCCGCAACCAGCGTACCACTAGCGGGCGAAACAAATGCCCCTGGCCCCGCGGCGGTTGCCTGCCAATTCAACGTTTGCTCGCCGGTGTTGCGTATCTTGATCGCCGGATAGCCCACCGACCGCACTGAGCAATTCACACTCCCGGCATGATTGGGGCTGACTGCGAGTACCGCTGGAAGCACGGTGACGGTCGTGTGTGTGGTGGGGGTCGCGGTGACGCCACGGTGACGCCACGGTGACCGGTAAAGGGTGAGCCGAACGCTGTGAAGGCGAGTCCCAAGAGCCCTGCAATCACGATGCCCGTCGTCATCGGTATGACTCGTGACCATAGTCGGCTATGGCGAGGCGGGGGAGGCACGCGGCGGTGGCGGGTGGCGACAGTGCAGAACACGCCGTCGGCACGTTGCTCGACATCTATTCGCAGGGCCTTGGCGGCACCGTGCCAGCCCGAGGCGCGCCGTCGGCGGCGCTTGTTGCGCGTGGCCGCCACCGCCGCACGATCCTCGGCGACGACCCGGCCCATGCACAGGTGGCGGCGGCCTCATCCTGGTCGGTCTACTCGATCTCATCACCTTGCAGGGGCTGGGTCGTGGCATCGGTCGGCGGATGATCGCGTGGGGAGCGCGGCGCTTGGTCTTCGGCCATGGGCGGGCCGTCTTTCTGTGCTAGTGAATAGCGCCCGCCGGCGGGTCGGCCTGTCGGGGCAACGCGCCTGCGGTGAGCCGCGCCTCTCTGCCCAACACGAGCAGGAGCAGTACCCGCGCGGTGTAGGGGCTGTCGAGGTGCTTCGTGGTAGTGTACGGGCTATTGGGCGGGCCAGCCAGTGACCCCTCGTAGCTAGCCGCGAAGGCTTTCACCCGTGCCACCGCCTGCTCATCATCGCCCGTGACGACCCCGTCGGTCCAGGTGAGCGTGATCGCGCGGCCACTGCGTGTGGCGGTGTAGGAGAACGTCGTCATGTGCCCTTGCCTCCTCAGTCGTCAGTCGTGCACGACATCGAGCACCCACGCCGGCGGCCGCTGCGCCACGTCGACGAACAGCTCGAAGATCATGTGCTGTTGCACCTCGAGCCGGTAGTAATAGCGATTGCCCCGGCGCTGGCGGTCCCACCATCGGTCTTGTAGGTGCCACGTCTCGAGCACCTCCTTGACGGTGTAGAGCTTGCCGCGCCAGGTGAAGCTCGCCGGTGTGCCGTCGGCAGTGAGCGTGACCGTCACGGGCTCCTGATAGCGGCGTGCCATGGCGGGCCCCCTTGCGCTTCGTCGAATGCATCCGGATCTGCGATGAACGCCGCCACCGCGTCCACATACGCCGGGTCACGGCTTGCCCCGTGTGGCACCACATAGCCGCGCTCGGCTGCCTCGAGCAGGCGGCGTGCTGCCTCAGCGAAGGTGCCTTGCGCGCAGGAGAGCCGGCGCTGCCCTTGTGCCGCCGCGGCCGCGCGCTCTGCGGCCAGCTCGTCGAAAACCTGGTCAAGTTGGCGCCTCAGCTCGCCTAGCGTCCAGTGGGCCATGGTCGCTACTCCTCGCCATCCGGCTCGAGATGCGCCCCGCTATCCGTGTAGGCCAGCCGGAGCGCCAGGCCGCAGTGTGGGCACGGTCCCACGCTCAAGGTGCCGATGATCGGCGCGCGAGCCTTCGTCGCGACGTTGCCCTCCGCGCTGGTATCATCGCGCATCCTTTTGAGTCGTTTGGTGAGACGTTCGACGAACGCCTCGGCCTCATCGGCCTTCGCCATCGTTGCTACTCCTCGTCCGGCTCAATGTCGAAGTACACATTCGCCGGCAAAGCGTGCCGCTCAATCGTGCTGAGACGGCGCCCTTGGAGGCGGAGCGTAAACTTCAGGTGGCCAATCTCCAGCTGTTGCCGCGCCACCTGGGCGCGCAGGTCCTCAACGTCGCCGGCATCGGTCGCGGCCAGGAGGGCCGCATCGGTCGCCGATCCGAAGAAGAGGACCGCTGTCGCCTCAATCACGGTGTCCACCCAGGCAAGCAAGCCGTCTTGCAGTTCCTCGCGCACGTAGTAAATATCCAGCTTCACGAGGTAGAGCGGCATCGCCCGCAAGAGGATGCACAGCGTCGATTGCCGGCCGCCCTTGCCGCGTATGTAGAGAAAGCGCAGATAGCGGCTGAGCGCCCGATCCTGCTGCAGCGTCTCGCGTTGCGATCGGGCGTCCACGCCGAAGTAGCGCGCCAGGGAGGACAGCGGCATGTAGAGGTCGTTCCCAAGGCGCGCCACAGGGAAGCGGGCGCCTTCCCACTGCTCGATAATCAGCGTGCGTTGCTCGTCTGGCTCGACGGTGTGAGACCGGAGGGCCGTAGGCGCGCGGCCAGTGCCCTTGCGTGATGTCGCCATGTGTTGCTCCGCTCCCTAGCGTGCGGCAAGGGGAGGTGCAGTGCCCCCCACCTTGCCCGTTAGCCCGCATGGTCTGTGCGTTTGTCGCCCCTGTCGCCCTTGTCGTGGCGCTCATGCCAGCCCGTCACGAGGCGCCCGAGATGCACAATCAGCGCACTGCGCGGAATCTCCATGCCGCGCCGACCAGCGCCAGGACGCGCGCCCGGCAGGAGGCCATCAGCAAATGCGGAGCGCAGCCCGTGTGCGCTGAGGTGCAGCTCCTGCACCGCCTCCGCAATCGTCCAGATCTGTCGCGCCTCACGGGTCAGGATCCAGTATTCGGGCGTCTCATCGAGGATCGCGCGGTAATACTCGACGCGCTCGAGCGCGCCTGTCGGTTCGCCTTGCTCTGCTGCGCTCATGGCTTGTGCCTCACTCTCTCTGCTCTCAGCGCCTCACGCGCTCGCCATCTTCCGTCAGTATACCACGCACAATGAACACAAATGACACTTAGTACTTTTGTAAGTCTAATTAATACAATGAACACAAATTGGTATAATGAAATCATGAACAACAACAATAAGGTGCGGCAAGCCAAGGAGTAGCGAGCATGAGAGCGCAGCAGCAGCAGTACGAGCGGGCTGCGGCGATCGCGAAACGGGACAGCCTCCAGGTGGTGGCGCATGGGACGCGCAAGAGCGATGGGGCGGCCGTCTACGCCGTGCCCTCGAGGAGCAAAGCGAACACCTGGCACCTGATCGTCGTCGAAGGTCTGCACCTGGTCTGCGACTGCCCGAGGGCTGTGAAGTCCAAGCGGTACTGCGCGCATCGGGCGGCGGTGAGAGCGCGGCTGGAGTTGGAGTCGCAGGTACGGCGCGACAGCCGTGAGCGCGAGCTGGAGCGGGGCTTCCATCAGGCCGCGCGCAAGTTGGCGGAAGCGACGCTCACCAACAGCGGCGCCGGCAGCACAGACGAGGCAATGCGCTGGTGGCTGCACGGCGGCGACTGGGACAGTTGGGACCGCACAGGCGGGGACGCAGCCTGAGCCAGCAGGAGAAAGGACACGACCATGACCTCCTCTCGCAAGCACATGCGGCGCGCGCCTGCAAGCGCTCAGGCGCACCGCGACGAGGCCCACGAGCGCAACGTGCAGCTGCGGCAGTCGCTCAAGGACGCCGCGGCTGCCCTGATCGACGAAGTCTGCGCCGGCAAGTCCGCGCGGCTGGAGGCACTGCTCACGTTCGAGGCCCGCTTCCATCAATACAGCGCGAACAACGTATGGCTGATCGCGCTGCAATGCCCGCACGCGGAGCGCGTCGCCGGCTACCGTGCGTGGGAGCAGCTCGGGTATCACGTCGCGAAAGGGCAGAAGGCCATCCGCATCCTGGCCCCGCGCCTGAGCAAGCGCAGCGGGGAGGCCGGCGAGGGAGTGAGCCTGGACGACGCGTTGCGGACCCCGCTGTACTTCACCTACGTGCCGGTGTTCGATGTCTCGCAGCTGGACCCGACAGAGCTGGCTGCCCGGCCGCTGCCGTCGTTCTACCACGACCTGGGGAGCGACGCCGAGACGGCGCGGCTCATGGCGGCCATGGAGACGGCGCTGCGCGCGAGTGGGGTGCGCGTCACAGACGTGGATCCCAAGACGCTGGTCGGCGACATGCAGGGCTGGAGCCGGGGCAAGCTGATCGGCCTACGCGCCGGCCTGTCCAGCCGCAACCGCGTGCGGACGCTGTGCCACGAGTGGGCACACGAGGTGCTGCACCAGGGCAGTGACGCGCTGGACCGCACGGCTGGCCGCAAGCAGCGCGAACACCAGGCCGAGGCGACGGCGTACGTGGTGCTGCACCATTTCGGCATCCGCAACGCGTTCAGCAGCGACTACGTGCAGGTAAGGGGCGCCACGCCCGAGACGCTCATGCCGCAGCTCACGCTGGTGCAGCGCGCCGCCAGCCACATCATCACCGCGATCGAGGCCGCGCTCGACGCTGACACGACCGCTGCTGGCCGCGTCGCCCAGGGCGCCTGACGGACGACGACACGCGAGAGGAGACGACCATGGCAGACCTGCCCTTTGACCGAGGAGCGGCGGCGGGGCGCATCCTGGCAGCACTCAGCGCGCACATCAAGCCCGAGGACGAGGACGTGGTGGAGGTAGCCGAGTCCGAGGAGACGTTCGCCGCGCTCCTGGAGAGCGTGACGCATCAGATGCTGAACGCCAACCCGGACTATCCGCTGTACCCCGAGCAGGCGGCACGGGCCGGCACCGACATCCTGGAGCACCTGGCGGCGACCGACTTCAATCACGCCATCGCCACCGGCAGCGCCAGGCAGTTGCTGGCGGCCGCCGCGTACTTGCAGGACGCCGTTGAGGGCGTCCGCCTGGCGCTGGCAGCCCGCTTGGGCTGAGGGCGCCCCTAGCAGCGAGGAAAGGACACGAGCATGGCGACGTTCACCGCAGAGCAGGAGCGGCAGCAGCGCTCCGAGGTGCTGCGCCGCTACCCAGAGGGCGCGGGCATCAGCCAGGACGACTATGAGTGGGCCACGATGACTGGCGAGCACGCCGGCGACGCCGAGGTGGCGGCGTGGATCGAGGTGACGCATTGGTGCTGCCCTGGCGGGTGCGGTCACTACGTAGGGGAGGCAGACAAGCCGGGGCACCGGCGCTGCCCCGACTGCGGCGCGCAGGGTGAGGCTGTGCGCACCGACATGCTGCCGGTCGCCGACCTGTATACCAGCGTGCAGACGTATGGCGACTTTAGCTTCTAGTAGACGGGGAAAGGACGAGCACACGTTGCACCTGTACACGAGCCGCTACGCGAACAAGCAGCTGGCCCAGCGCCCCGACCTGGTGAAGGTGGGCATTACCGTTGGCAAGCCACGGTGGCCGCTGGGCTACCCGGTAGAGTATCTCGACCGGCTGGCGCCCTGGGGGCTGCTGCAGGTCTTCGACAAGGCGGAGTTCACCGCCCGCTATCACGCCCAGCTGGACCGTGCCGGCGTAGATCGGGTGCTCCGCGACCTGCAGCGCATCAGCGACGCGCACGACGGCCAGGACCTGGTGCTGCTGTGCTACGAGGACGTGCGCAAGCCCGACGAGTGGTGCCACCGCCAGGTGCTGGCCGAGTGGCTGCTGGAGCGTGCGGGCCTTGCGGTGGCAGAACTGAGCGACCCAGCGCCGGTGAACGGTGGTCGGAGGAGCAGCAGCAGGGGCAGGGCCACGATCGACGAACTGCCGTCATGCTAGTGCGTGCGACGAGTGGCGAGCCGGCCCGCTTGAGTGCTGGAGACGTGACGGACGCCCCACCTGTGCCCGCGAAAGCTTGGCGGGGCGCCCCCAGTACCTCGGGAGGTACCGCTATGCATTCTAGACCAGAATCCTGCTCCCCGGACGAGATCGAGGAGCACCTTGACAGCATCGACCATGTGCCGCTGGAGATCCTGCCTGACGGCCTCCCCCGTAGTGCGCTGCGCGTCCTCGCCGCGGCCGGGCGCGATTGCCTATGCGTATTGCAGCGGCGGCGAGACCACGGGCCACTGGTGCGTCTGGCTGGGCGGCCTGGCCGACGCGCGCCCGGATCATGAGGGCCGCGTGCCGCTCGACGAGTGGGTGGCCAACTGGCGCGACCTGCTCGCCGAATCGGAAGGGGGCGTGCGATGAATCGCCTCACGACGCCGGCGGCGAAAACCCGCACCGCTGGCCGCCTCCATGTCTGGCGCGTACGGTGGCTCGGCGAAGGCCGCGATCCGTGGAGGCGCAGCTCGCCGACATCGCCCGCCAGGGTGCCCGTATGGCGCATGTGGCGCACGTCTGCGCTGCGGCCCTGCTGATCCTCTTCTCAGCGGCGTCCTTCGTCGCGCTCGGCGGCGACACGTTCGCCGAGATCCAGACGCGCTGGAGCGTGGGCCATCAGGTGAACGTCGCCGCAGCGATCTCGCTCTCGGTGATCACGTTGATGGTGCTGGCCTTCGACGTGGGCATGCTCTACGCCGCGTCGATGCTGCGCCTGCTGGCAACACGCCGCGCGGGCTTGGGCGAGCAGTGGGTGCACGTGCTGGTGATGGTGAGCGTTGCCGCGATCGAGGCGGCGACGTACTGCTACATGGCCTGGCGGTATGAGCAGCCGGCGACGGCGCTGGCGTGGGCGCTGATTGCGGTCCGCGCGGCCGCGGCGCCCCTCTTGGCCGTGTACCTGAGCATGGCGCGGCCACTGCCCGCCACGGCGCGCGACATCCTGGCGCAAGCGGAGCTGGCCAGTGGCGCCGGCATCATTCGCGACGTGGTGCGCGAGGCCCAGGACGCGAGCGCGCCGCTGGCCGATAAGATCGCGCTGTACGGCGCCTCCGCGGTGATGGCCGCACTGGACCGGGCGCGCCTGGAGGGCATGCTCGCCGTGGTGCAGCGCCGCCAGGACGGCCTGAGCGACCTGGGCGACATGAGCGGCACACGCAGCGATGGTGCCACCGTGCTGGCGCTGCCTGAGCCAGATCCCGAACCTCCTCGCCCGCCGACCGGCCCAGGTTCGCCGCGGGTGAAAGGAGCGCGGGCGCGCGGGGAGCGGGGGTATGCGAACGGGGCAGACACACAACATGCGGTCGCTGCGGGCACGCTCCTCACGCTGCCCAGGGTGCGCACCCAGCCCGAGGAGCCACTGACGGCGGCTCCTGCCGCACGGCCTGCGGCCGCCCGTGCCCGTGCCCGTACAAGACGCGCGACGAAACAACGGGTACGTACCCCCTCGGCCGCCACGGCGAGCCGAGAAGCTGTGGCACGCGCCGCGTGGGAGCGGGGCGCACGTACCGTCGGCCAGCTACGCTTCCTCACGGGCATGAGCAAGACGGCCGCCGCGTCCTGGGTCCGCATGCTGAAAGCCGAGGCGCGCGCTGGGAGCACCGCCACGATGTCTGCAGAGAGGCGCGCGCAGTAAGACGCTAGGCAGGGATGAGAGTAGGCCTGCCCCCGGGCTATCGAGTGCCGATACCCCTAAGAATGGGAGCGCCGCCGGCAGGCGAGCAAAAGTCGGGGAGGTGATCGGCATGGAACATCAGGCCGGTTTTGCAGGTTTTGTCGGTGGGTCAGCGAGGCGTTTCTGTCCCATCGCAGGGCGCATCTCCCGGTCACCGGACATGCACCCGGACACACACCCAGCGAGTGGTGCCAGTTGTATCCCATGTACCCCAACGTGCACCCCAACGCAGCCAACCACACTCCGACGGAGTGAGCCAGTATGACGCAACACACGCCCAATACTCAGACGCATTCAGCCGTCACAATACGCAGCCAAACGCCCGCGGGCGAACTTCAAAATCGTTGCACGGCCGCTTGCGCGGTCGTGGGTGGGTTCGACTCCCATACACCTCTGCCCAGGATTCATGGGGATCGCCGGCGCGCGTTCGCCCGTGCCCTTCGACGCGCGCGCGGACAACATCCGTCCAACATCCATGGTTACCAGCGCCGGCTTTCCGCAGATGATGACGAACGCACCACCTGAAGTAGACCTACTCAAGGACAATGTACATTCCCGAAAAAGTGCAAAGTCGAGCTTAGGCTGCGCTGATGACGCATTGGCTTAAGTCTGCTCGCTTCTGCGCTACGCGCCTCCGCCCGTCTGCGCCTGCACGCCTGCCTCGCGCGTCACCCGCTCGCGCTCCTGCTCCTGCAGCACCCGCCACAGCACTTTTCCGCTCGCCGACTTGGGCAGGTTCTCCACAATCTCCACGCTGTGGGGACACTTGTATGCCGCCATCTCGCCGCGCGCCCACGCGATGATCTCTTCCGGCGTCGTGCCCCTGTGACTCTCACGCAGCACCACCAGCGCCTTCACTGTCTCGCCCCGCCGCTCGTCCGGCGACGCGATGACGCACGCCTCTTGCACCGCCGGATACCGGTAGAGCAGCATCTCTACCTCCGCCGGCCAGACCTTGAACCCCGATGCGTTGATCATGCGCTTGATGCGGTCCGTGTGGAAGAAGTAGCCCTCCTCGTCGTAGTGTCCGAGGTCGCCCGTCCGGAAGAAGCGCTTGCCATCCAGCTCCACAAACGCCTGCGCCGTCTCCTCGGGCTTGTTCCAGTATCCCAAGAACACCTGTGGGCCCGACACGAGAATCTCTCCATCCACATTCGGCCCCATTTCCTCCAGCGTCGCCGGCTCGACGACACGTGCATCGAGGTCGAAAAGCGGGATGCCCAGGCACTGCATCTTGGCCCGGTCCGAGGGGTTTGCGTGCGTCTGCGCCATCGTCTCTGAGAGGCCATACCCCTCAACGTACTGCAGCCCCGTCATTGTCAGCAGCCGCTCGCCCACCACCGCCGGCAGCGGCGCCCCGCCGCCGCCGATTCCCTCCAGCGACGACAGATCGAACTCGCCGATGCGCGGATTGGCTAGGAAATCAATCATCATCGTGCTGATGTTGCTCCAGCTCGTCACCCCGTAGCGCTGGATCAGTTCTGCCGCTGTGTCCCGGTTCCAGCGCGTCATCAGCACCACACAGGTACCACGATAGATCGGCGTGTTCATGCTGCCTTGCATCCCCGTCACGTGGAAGAGCGGCAGCGCTGACAGCACCACGCTTTCACTCGACGCCTGGCTCCAGGTCGCCCCGCCGGCCACGTTTGCCATTACCGTGCGGTGCGAGTGCATGCACCCCTTCGGCCTCCCCGTCGTCCCCGACGTGTACGGCAGCACCGCAAGATCGTCCGGCCCCACCAGCAGCGGACCCGGCTCGCCGCCCGCCGCCATCGCGTCCACCCATAGCATCACGCCCGGCTCCGCGATCATCTCGCGCGCCGCCGCGACCACGTCTGGCATCGGCACGCCCGGCTGGTCTCCTCGATAATCTGAGTATGCCACCACAACGGCCCGCCGCACTGTCCCCTCGCGCAGCAGAGGCACCATCTGTGGGTACAAGTCCTGTCCGACCAGCACGAGCTCGGCCTGACTGTCCTGTACGTAGTGGCGCAGCTCGTTCGTCACCAGCATCGAGTTCAGAGGCACCACAACAGCGTTCGCGCGCAGGATCGCGTAATAGCCAATGATGAACTGTGGGCAGTTCTGCATCTGTAGTACCACCCGATCCCCCCGCTTAACCCCGCTCCGCACGAGATAGCCCGCCAGGCAGTTCACCTCGGACGCCAATTCGCGATACGTGATCTCGCGGCCGTAGTACACAATAGCCGTCTTGCGTGGATAGCGCGTGGCCGACACGTCCAGGTTGTAGCAGAGCGTCGTCTCCGGAATCGTCAGCGAATGAGGCACACGCTTGGGCCAGTACGCGAAGTGCTGGGTCAACATCTTCGTCACCTGCTTTCATCGCCGTCGACCTACTGGTACAGCGTACCCAACCAAGTGGTTGGAGGCAAACCTGAATCTACCTTGTGACGGGCTCGACTTTGAACCAG
>Ga0070706_100007381_pt1 | contig 10312 bp, 7 predicted proteins | sample KBSK5501metaG_FD_65476 | JGI IMG/M metagenome (GOLD analysis project Ga0070706, IMG submission 65476) | Corn, switchgrass and miscanthus rhizosphere microbial communities from Kellogg Biological Station, Michigan, USA - KBS K5-50-1 metaG | ecosystem: Host-associated > Plants > Roots >...
GCTGCCGAGGTGTGAGAAGATCGGCGTCGATCTCTTCCTGCAGCGGCTGGACTTTTCGGCTCAGAGCAGTTCGCGCGCCCATCAATTACCTCTTATCATCGACTCACGCGAGTGTAGCAAAGGTATGTATCTCTGTAAACGAAACTACTAATTTGTGCAGGGTTCCATTACTGGTCCGAATGATTCGATTCGTCCTCGCCCCCTTATCCATTATGATTCGTTCCCTGAGCTTCGCGCTCCGCAGGATAGCCGCGCGAGACTGGCGGGAAAGGCGAGGCACTCGGAATCAGGGCTTGCACGTCGCGTCTGCCGCGCTAGGCCTGCCCGTCGTGCGCTTGAGAGCACTGGCGGAATTTTTCAACATCCTCCTAGGCCTTAGATGACTATACCACTCATGCTCAATATGGCCCTGATCCGCGCTCATGCGCTCCAGAGGCCATATCGCGCCCTGCTCAGCATCGCCGGAGTGGCACTGGGTGTTCTGGCCTCCGTGGGCATCGGGACGGCGAACATGCAAGTACTGCGATCTTTTGAGCAAGGCGTCACGACGGTAGCCGGTCCTGCCACATTGGAAATTGCGGGCCATGATCTCGGAGTGGATGAATCCGCGATCACGGCGGTCCGTGCGATCGAGGGGGTGGTGAGCGCCGCTCCGGTCATTGAAGAATCGGTAGTGGTTGTCCAGGGGGAGCCGCGTGGCCAGGCCCTTCAGATATTAGGACTGGATCTTCTCGCGGAGGTCGGGATGCGTGGATTTGAGATACCGCAGGCTAACACCGAGGTGGCGTTGGAGACGCTGCTGGCTCCGGACGCGCTGTACCTAGGTCGTCAGGTTGCTGCCGACTGGAACCTGGGAGTCGGTAGTATCGTCGAGGTGACGGCAGGAGGGCGTCTCGTGCGGTTGCGAGTCGTAGGGCTCATTCATAACCAGGCGGCGCGCTCATCCCTCTGGGACCGGCTTGCCATCATGGATATTGCTGCGGCGCAGCTGTTGTTTCAATCAACCGGGCGGTTAGATAGGATCGAGCTGGTGACGACGCCTGATCGACCGCTCGACGATATCGTTGCCTCCGTGCGTGCGGTGCTCCCTCCTCATCTTGTCGTGCAACGGCCGGCGCAACGGACAAAGCAGGTCGAAAACATGGTATGGGCCTTCCAGCTCAATCTGTCTGTTATGAGCTGGGTCGGGCTGCTCGTCGGCATGTTCTTGATCTACAACACGATAGCCTTTGCTGTGGCGCAACGGAGACGCGAGATCGGCATCTATCGAGCCCTCGGCATGACGGAGCGGCGGGTCGCCGGCTTATTTCTCGTGGAAGCAGGGTTGCTCGGTCTTCTTGGCGGGCTATTGGGAGGTCTTGGTGGGGTCTGGCTGGCCAGGATTTTGGTGTCGCTCGTGAGCCGAACGATCACAGACCTCTACGCGCCGGTCGCGTCTGGCGGGTTGACTCTGTCGATGGACATGCTGGCGTTCATGGCAGTGGCGAAAGGGGTCCTGCTCGGGACAGTGGTCTCGATGGTGGGAGCTTTGGGCCCCAGCGTGGAAGCCGGCAGGACTGTGACGGTTCGTGCCTTGGCACCGGGAGACTATGAATCGACGCATCAACTGAGGGCAGGTCTGTGTGGGTGGATGAGCCTCGTGTTGTTGGTGGTGGCAGGCCTCTGCTCGCTGATGGGCCCGGTTGGAGACCTGCCGTTCTTTGGCTATCTCGCGACAATCTGTCTCTTGGGGGCACTCTCCTCTCTTGCGCCACTCTGTATCCAGGCGTTGGGCATGCGGCGCCCTCGCCAGGAGAGCAAGACGATGATGCTCGGGGGGAGCCTCCGGCTCATCGCCGCTGACCAGGCGGCACGCCATCCGGGCCGGAATGCGGTGACGGTGTCGGCGTTGATGGTGGGATTGTCGATCATGATCGGTGTGGCCGTCATGGTTCGCAGTTTTCGTGACACTGTCGAGATCTGGGTGGATGAGACCGTGATGGCCGATCTCATCGTGGCCCCACAATCTTGGCTCCAAGGGAAGCAGGCCGGGCAGGCATCACGTGCCTTGCCAGGGACCTGGCGTTCGACCCTGGCGGCGATTGACGGCATTGCCGCGGTCGATACCCTTCGGGAGGTGTATGTAGACGTCGCGGGTCAGCCAGTGGCGTTGGTGTCACGAGATCTTCGGCTTCATGCGCAGCGCAGCCGGTATCTGATGCTTCATGGAGATTCGAGCGCGGCCCTGCAGCGAGCCGCCGAAACCGGAGGCGTCCTCCTGTCGGAAGTGTTGGCGAATCGATTGCGGCTTCACGATGGGGACAAGGTCTCGATCACGACGCCGGCGGGACCCACTGCTGCATCTGTCGAAGGGATCTTTTACGATTACGCGACCGACGGCGGGAAGATAGTGATGGATCGAACATGGTACCAGCGACAATGGCACGACGATCGGGTGACAGTCTTTTCCATCTACCTAGCTGCCGGGGCCGATGCAGAACATGTTCGACAGTCGATTATGACGCACGTTGCCGGGCTGGGCGGGGTGACGGTCCCACCGTTGGTGATCCGAAACCATGAGTTGAGGCAGGAGATTCTCGAGATCTTCGACCGCTCCTTCTTGTTGACCTATGTTCTTGAAGCCATTGCCGTACTGGTGGCCATACTCGGCATCGTGAATACTTTGGTGACGGCAGTGTTGGAGCGACGACGTGAATTTGCCACGTTGCGGGCCCTCGGCGCCAGCACGAGACAAGTTGAACGATTAGTCTTGTGGGAAGCGGCGTATCTCGGGTTGATCGGGGCCGTGCTGGGCGTCGTGGGAGGCCTGCTGCTCGCCCTGGTGCTCATCCACGTGATCAATAAGCAATCCTTTGGCTGGACGATTCAGATGACGGTCCCAGGCGGAGTGATTCTGCAAGCCGTAGGAATCGCACTCACGGCTGCCCTGGTGGCCGGCTACTGGCCCGCGCGCTGGGCAGCACGACAGCCGGTCGTGGAAGGGTTAAGGGAAGAGTAAAGTAGGGGGATAGAGGTGGCCCTCCCTTTCCTTCTGTCCCACCGGCACACACGGTCAGCCGATTGTGTGTCTAGGCTGCTACGCGCGTACGATTGGCAAAAGCGAGCGGCATGTCCTTGCGATCAGAAGGTGCAACGGTCAGCAACGGCCTCGCTATGTATCCGGCCTGCTGCGCAACCCAGAGCGTTGGGATTTGCTCGATGGCTATATTGTAAAGGTTGACCGAGTCATTATAGAACTCGCGTCGATCGGCAATGGTGCTTTCCAGTGCCGATATGCGCTGGTGAATGGCTAAGAATTCTTGATTGGCTTTTAGATCTGGATACTGTTCGGCTACGGCAAAGAGTTTTCCTAAGGCACCGACGATCTGATTTTCCGCCTGCGCCTTGTCGTTGATATTCAGGCCTGCGCTATACGCATTGCGGGCTCTGGTAACGGATTCCAGGGTTTCCCGCTCGTGCGTCATGTAGCTGTTGCAGACTTCGACAAGCTTGGGAAGCTCATCATGACGTTGTTTCAGGATGACGTCGATATTCGACCAGGCCTTGTCGATGTTGTTAGCGAGTCGGACCAGCATGTTGTAGGCGCCGACCACATAGGCAATGAGCGTAATCAGTCCAATAACTAGCAAGATTCCGATCAGTAAGGTGCCGTTCATGGGTGTTCTCCTTTTGGGTATGACTGTTACGATACTGTTGTCAGGTAGTCCTTGAAGATGATGATCAAACAGGTTGCAGCAAGTGTCAGGCCTCCTACCCAAAAAGCCAACATCTGCCATTGCAATCGGGACAATATGTCCTTTTCGCTTCGATCCGAGATGATAAACTCATGGTCTCGGCTGCTACCGATGTATATACGAGCAAGGTTCTCTACACCTTCTCTCGCACCAAGGTGTTCATGGGCCGTTCCGAGAACGTAGACTTGCTCTTCCGGTAGTATGAGCGATTCTCGGCACCGTAATGTCTTGCTCCCCATCCAGCGTTCGGTCGAAATCCCCAGTCGATTCAAACCGGCGATTGTGGTCGGGGGCAATTCTCCGAGCCAATTACTTCGAGAGGTGCGCTCGTCCGGCAAGATAAGCTCGGCGCCAAGAGGCAGGACAAGCACTTGTCCGGTTCTATCGCTTACAAAGAAAGGTTGCTCTGAAGTGCCTTTAGCCATGGTCTCCCACCGTGCATTCTTCTCGGAGCCAACCCGCTCTTCAACGGCATACGAATAGAACACACAGGGAAGCCCGCTGAAGGGTGCGGAGAGGAGGCCTTCCTCGGGCTGTGCTTGTCCACTGATCTCGACCAACCCCAGAGCTAGTGAACGAATCGTTGATGTCGGAATGGTTTCGATCAAGCGCTTCCGTTGGTAGATCATACAGCCGTAGACGAGGAGCCCGAATCCTCCTACGGTACCAGCTGCCAAGTACAACAGAGTTTGATCCAGTGGCTGGCTCCACTGAGTGGTTCTCATGGCTTTGCCGATCCCAGCGACTAGGATGAGCCCGCCTAGCACAAATGCGAATCCGAAGAACAGGACCCAGAACCAAATGCCCTGTGGGTTGGAGCGTTTCTTGTTGAATCTGGGTTGCTCTCGGTGCTTTTCGTTGAGTGCACGATGTCTAGCTGCAGCTCGTGTGTACAGCTCGGCTTCGTAGATCTGGATCGGAACTGCAGCGCCTCGATAGGTCTCATTCAGACGAGTGAGACTCCCGTGAGGAAGCCACCACCCGCGACAGGAATCGCAGCTAAGGAAGGACGTTTGAGCTACCGTCTCAGACTCCATCTGATTTCCACATCGAGGACACAGTGTCTCTGTCCTGACCGCGACGCCTCCGGTGTCACCAATCGCCCGCTTCAGCGAGGTGTAATCCTCCACGAAAAAATTCACCTCGCCCACATCGAGCCAGAGTCCGTGTCCGGAGGAACAGACATCGAGCCCCGGACCATGGCTTGTCGGAATTTCAACAAGGTCCTCCTGACAATCGAGACATTTCATGGTGAGCATCGTGTTCAAACTGTAGCAAGAATCAGGCAGGTGTCAACGCGAAATGCTTGTAACCGCCTTGAAAGACGGAGGTTTCCGCAAGGTCATCAGCGAGCAATCAGTTGTCAGAACGAATGAGAGAGCTGTAAGCCACAGATGGTCGGGTGGAGCAGGGTGTACAGCCTCAAACGTATAGGCCTTTGCGAGGGCCGGACCTATATTCTTGAGGGCTTCTGACGAGGGAGCCTTTCCTTCTCCGGCATGACTGCTGCTGAATCATGCGCTGCCGAGCCCTCCCCAAATGACGATCATGACCCAGATCTTGGTATACATAGCAAACCTCCACAGTAATGTTGTAGGTATTTGTAATGATCTGACCAATCCCCGTCGGTTCTATTACATTATTGTAAGTCATCGCATGTAACGGTTCGGAGGGTTTGTAGCAGCGGAAATATCACTCCCCGAACTGTACCCTTTGCGAACCCTGCGATTCGAGTTCCCCAGAGCCCAGTCCACGATCGACTAAAACAGAGAGAATGACACTTGTCCGAAATAGATTCACCGCGGAATTTTCCTCATTTCCCTAGGTCGGTTGCTTGACTTCTCAGCTGGTGGCTCCCACTAGTGGACGAGCTTCGCAACTCTTTTTTTGAAGGACCAGCCTTCAAAAATATTCCTTCCACATCCCATACAGGATGCCGCACACCAAACCGATAGACGCGGTGAACATTATCGGTACTGGACCATTCCCAATTGAGATTCCTGGCATGTATTCATGTATTTCCCCACCAAGCGCTCCAACTAGCGACCCCAGTATGCATCCAACCACTGCAAACCAAAGTCCATATCCCGCGATGTTCTTGAGTGTTGTCACGATTTGTTGCGTCACACTGTAAGGGTAAGGGTAGACATTGGGCTGACGTTGGTCAAAAGAAACAGCGGCTTAGAGGTTGGCGAAAGGTTCCCCGGCCAGGACTCGAACCTGCCCACCTTTCAAGATTTGTCCCAGGCCGGCGGTTACGCTACGCCTGTCGCGTACCAAAGTCAAAGCGTGGGAAGACACTTGGTGCAGAGTATGGCTAGAAGAAGGGTCGCTTAAAAAACCTATGGGCATTGAGTTGCATAGAGCCTGATTTCCCCACGCTTCACAAAGGGCGATCCGAGGGGTCAAAAAGAACTGTTATGGGACCCACCGGAGCCTTAGGCCCCAAAACCCTTCTGATAAGTCGAAACGTTAGCCTGTCACCTTCTTTCAATGACCCGCTGGCAGAAGAACAATGCTGTTGGGGTTGAACCCCTGATTCTTCAGAGTGTCCACACTGGCGATGGCCTCGCCCTGTGTCACGTCAATCACAGTGATCGAGCCGTCACTCATTCCCGGCAGATTCAAGAGACTGTTCTGGACAAACAGGTACTGCTCATCGGGGGATAGAACCAAGTGGTGAGCACCGGGGGCTGCGGGGATCGCCTTGAGGAATTTCGGGTGATGAGGATCGGCGTTGTCATAGACATTCACATGGCCCGGCTTGGCTGTGGTGACAAACAAACGGTCCCCTTTTCGGTTATACAGGATCTCTAACGGCATCCCGTGACCTCGTGCGCTATAGTCATCAACCTGCTGAAAGCTAAAGTCCTTGGAGTTCGGATTCCAGACGCCAGCCCACAGTGTGCCCTCCAACATCACTGTGATGTGCGCCACCGGAGGCTCTGCTGCATGGGAGAACATCACTTCAACAGGCGCAGCTTTAGAAGGGGAGGGCTTCATTGAGACCTTGTGGGTGGACAGCACTTTTCCGCTGCTGGCTTCGAGCACCGTCACCGTTTCTCCAGGGTCCCCCAGATCCGATGGCCTCACCGTGCTGGTGATGAGGATGCGATCGATACCGCTGTGGACGCTGATCCCATGGGGATAACTGATGAACGGAGGTCCAGGCGCTGGTGCGCTTACGGTTTTGAGCGGTTTATCAGTCGTCGCATCCCCGATGACAACCGTGCTCGACCCCATACAGGTGAGATACCAGGTGCGATTGTCTTGAGAGAAGACAATGTCCTCCAACATCTGGCAGCCTGGGGTCTCCACAACCTTCATGCGGTAAGGGGACCGTGTCATATCCAGGACGTGCAGAATACTCTTCCCAAGTGCGGTCACATAGGCCTTACTCTGATCGCGGTTATAATAAATGTGATGAGCCACCAGATCAGGCGGCAACGGGATGTCCATCAGCATCTTTCCAAATGTCTGGGACTTCGGGTCCACGTCGAGAATCGCCAACCCTTCTTTCCGGGTCATCTGTTCCGGTTTGGACTCATAATTGAGCATGGCGAGAAGTTCAGCCTGAGCGAGAGAGGCAAAAAGGACGAAGAAACAAGAAGCGACCAGTCCAGAGCAGCATGACCGTTTCATGGAAGCCTCCTTCGAGCTAGAAGTGCTCAAGAAATCTACGCTTCTTTAGAGGTTAAAGCTACACGGCATTCTTCTAGTTAGACCAAATTCATTTGTTTTTGACCCTACTGCCTCAGAATCAGAACATCTTGATTACTCAGAAGGTCGTTCGCACTCGCTCAATCAGGTTTTTGACACGAGGAAATTGGACCAGAAAGAACTAATTTTGACATAGATGGCGGGTCATCTAGGTAGGTCAAGCCTAACTTCCTCGTATTTGTTTCTGAGCATCGTGACAAAATTATCACCACTGGCAATTTTCCCTATATCCTCAGCGGAAACCACTATAATTACGACTCCTCGATCTTGGAAGACTTTGAGCGACTCTCTAGTTGCGGCCGTTGTATGTGCTTTGCCGGTGATCCCTAGCTTTGAAAATAAAAGCCCAAACTTGCATTTGGCTGACTCAAGAACTCTAGCCAGCTTTGCGAGAGTTGTGAAGTCTGCTGGCTTAGACCAGTCTTTGCAGTCACAGATGAAATAGCGGCCCAAGTCAGATCTGAAATCAATATCTTGCCCTTCTAAGGCCCCAACGACGTCATACTGAGTGGACTCACTGCGTACATTCATCTTCGCTCGGCAGCCGGGAATAGTAGTAAGTATGTAATGAGCGAGCCATTCCAAAGATCGTCCCGGTTGGGACTTCAATGCTGTTTGAAGAACTCGAACATATCGGATATTGACGATATATAGAGACGACTCAGCTGGAGACCGCGGTTCGAGCATCCAGGCATCATCAAGCTGTTGCAGAATCCATTCAGGGAAAAGGCCCATGCCCCTGTTGTTCCTATATATTCTCCAAATGTGATCTGCATATTTGATCAGTTCATTGTGGGAAACACCGAAACTCCACAATAACTGTTGGTAGCCTCCCGACATTGGAGCCCTGAATCGTCCGTTATCTCTTATAGCGTCTTCACACAAAGCTAACATCATGTACCGCGTCGCCAGGGCGGGCCGCTGAGCGATTGCATGACATCTACTTATCCAGAACAAAGACATGCCTTTAGGTACGTGGCGGTGAGTCTGCTCCTGACAGTCCAACAAACGATCATACAGTCCATAGAATAGAGGGATTGCCTCATGAACGCGTCCTTGGTTCAAAAAGTAAAGTCCAAAGAGTTCCCAGATTCTTTGCAAATTCTTCTTGGTATCAAGAAGCACCGTAGGCCCGATAATCTTTGGCAATGCCGTGGCTAGCTCAGCGGCGCCTTCCATCCTGGTGAGGTGGCCAAGGAGAGCAGCTACTTTGCCTTGAGCCTTCTGCTCAAGTTCATCGAAAATAATATTCTGCTGTGGTGTCATATCAGTCTTCCCAATTCAGCGAATACTAGAGGCACATAGGTATTTGTTTTTGGCCAGTAAGAAAGTTACGCCGATCTCCTGAAAAATCGACAGCACGATGGCGAAACGGGAGAAAATTTTTGGATCTTTAGGGGAACGGCGCTACGAGCAAATGAGATCAGCGTGCGGCAGCCTGCTGATGTTCCACTTCTATCTTGAAGCCCAAGTCTTCGATCATTCCCCAGACCTCGGGGGCTGGGGCGCCTGGTGTCGTGAGGTAGCCGTTCACAAAGACGGAGTCGGCCGGATAGAGGGCGAGTGGTTGAAGGCTTCGGAGGTTGTGTTCCCGCCCGCCCGCGATGCGGATTTCGGTGCGCGGGTGAAGAAAGCGGAAGAGACAAAGCACTTTTAGGCAGCGTTGCGGAGTCAGTTGATCGCAGTTCTCTAGCGGCGTACCTGCGACGGGATGCAGCGTGTTTAGCGGGATCGAATCCGGCTTTACGTCGCGCAAGGCCATCGCGAGATCGATGAGATCCTCGTCTTTCTCTCCCATGCCGACGATCCCGCCCGAGCAAATTTCCAAGCCAGCTGCCCGCGCATTGCGAATCGTAGAAAGACGATCCTGGAACGTATGCGTGGTACAAATGGAGGCGTGAAAGGCTTCGCTCGTATTCAAGTTGTGATTCACCCGATCGACTCCTGCTGCCTTCAGTCGCTTGGCCTGCTGTTCATTCATGAGGCCCAGTGAACAGCAAATCTGAATCGGAATCTCCTGCTTGATCGAGCGTACCGCTCCTGCGATTTCGTCGATTTCCCGATCCAGCGGACTCCGACCGCTGATGACGATACAATAGCGTTGGGCCTTCGAGGCCGCCGCCTGCCGGGCGCCTTCAATCATCTGCTTTTGGGCCACGAGGTGATAGCGCTCGATGGGGGCGGTGGAGATCGCAGATTGGGAACAGTAGTGACAGTCTTCCTGGCAGGCACCGCTCTTGGCGTTCTGCAACATCTGGAGGCGAACGGTCTTGCCGAAATAGTGGCATCGGACGGTAAAGGCGGCTTGGAGGAGTCCCAGCAACTGCTCATCTGGAGTGTCGAGCACGGCCTGGCATTCGCTTCGTGTCAGCGTCTCGTCGCGCAAGGCTTTGGCAGCGAAATCTTGATAGTCGACCATGGGACACTCCATCATCTGTAGAGGATGAATTGACTGCGATACAGATGGTTGCGCGTACGTCAGGCAGCCAGACTGGCCGAAAACCTACACGGTTTCGAAGGGAGAAGCAATGCCTTGGTAGGGAATTGCTGGAACTGGGAGGGTGCTGCTGTCTTGTTCGGAGACGGCTTGACTGGCATTCGGCCAGGGCAGCGCGACTAATGTATTCCAGGTCCCGCAGCGGCGGCAGCGGCCCGACCATTCGGTCGATTCTTGGCGGCAGGCGGTACAGACGTAGGGGACGACTACACGTTTCTTGAAATGCAGGGCTTTCTTGAGTTCGGCGATGGCCTGCTCCATCTGCTGCTTGCGCAGATAGAGATTGGCCATGATCTTATGGTAATCGACCAATTGATCCTGTATCCCTTCGACGGTCGAGAGGATGTCAAAGGCTTCGTCG
>Ga0070706_100007383_pt1 | contig 10310 bp, 7 predicted proteins | sample KBSK5501metaG_FD_65476 | JGI IMG/M metagenome (GOLD analysis project Ga0070706, IMG submission 65476) | Corn, switchgrass and miscanthus rhizosphere microbial communities from Kellogg Biological Station, Michigan, USA - KBS K5-50-1 metaG | ecosystem: Host-associated > Plants > Roots >...
GAGCAGCTCGCCGAGGTCGTCATCCGGGGCCTGCGAACAGGCTGACCAACCCTGCGGACCACGGCCGTGCGGCCCAATCCGTGCTGCCAACACGACCGGTCGGTCGAAATATCACCGGGGCCGTTGCTGCCTGTCCGCGGGAGGCTCGTTCCGGACGCCTACTCGCAGCGGTAATCCTCGACCAGGTGAGTGGCGGTCGCGCCAGCATTCACGCCCCCGCTGGCCATCGATGCGCGCTCGGCCGCCCTCTCCGTGGGGGCCACCACCTGGCCCGCGGAGGCCTTCGAGGTCCTCATGGATCACGCCGGCGAGTATTCGATGGGAACGGCGGCAGTGCGGACGGCGGCCGACCTCGGTGAGCTGCCGGCAGTACGGCCCGCAGCCAATCTCGGTGAGCTGCCGGCAGTTCGGCCGGCAGCTCCCGATCTCAGCTCCTAGAACTGTTCGAGGTACTTCTCCACTTCCCAGTCGGAGACCTGCGTGCGGTACTCGTCCCACTCGGCGCGCTTGGCGTCGACGAAGTGGCTGAAGACGTGGTCACCGAGCGCCTCGCGGATCACGGTGTCCTTCTCGAGCTCGTCGAGCGCCTCGCCGAGCGTGCCCGGGAGCTCCTTGATCGACTTGGCGGCGATCTGCGCGGCGTCCATCTCGAACAGCGACTCCTCGACTGGCTCGGCGAGCTCGAGGCCCTTGTCGACCCCGTCGAGACCGGCGGCGATCATCGCCGCGAAGGCGAGGTAGGTGTTCGAGGACGGGTCGGGGCAGCGAACCTCGACGCGGGTGCCCTCGATGGACTTGCCGGGTGACACCATCGGCACGCGGATGAGCGCCGACCGGTTCGTCCGGCCCCAGGTCAGGTAGGTCGGGGCCTCGTAGCCCGGGACCAGCCGCTTGTAGCTGTTCACCAGGGGCGCGAGGACGGCGATCATCCCGCGGGCGTGGGCCAGGATGCCGGCCATGTACGACTTCGCGAGGGGCGACAGGCCGTACGACGACTCGGCGTCGGCGAAGGCATTCTGCGAGCGTTCGATCGAGTACAGGCTCTGGTGCGTGTGCATGCCGGAGCCGTTGATCCCGTGGATCGGCTTGGGCATGAACGTTGCATACAGGCCGTGCTGTTGGGCGATCGCCTTCAGCGTGAACTTGAAGGTGATCGCGTTGTCAGCGGTCTGCAGCGCGTCGGCGTACTCGAAGTCGATCTCGTGCTGGCCGGCCGCCACCTCGTGGTGGGCAGCCTCGACGCGGATCCCGAACGCCTCGAGTGCGTCGACCATGTCGTGCCGGATCGCGCCCGCGAGGTCGGTGCTGAAGTCGAAGTAGCCGGCCTGGTCGTGAGGCAGCGGCTCGATCGTGCCGTCCTCGGCGCGTCGGAACAGGAAGAACTCGAGCTCGGGCCCCATGTTGACGATGTAGCCGAGCTTCTTGGCTCGCTCGACCTGGCGGCGGAGGACGTAGCGCGGGTCGCCGGCGAATGCCTCGCCCCGCGGCGTGTACACGTCGCAGATCACGCGGGCCGCCGTGCCGCCGGACCACGGGATCTCAGAGAACGTGCGCATGTCCGGCATCAGGTACTGGTCGCTCTCGGCGATCCGGGTGAAGCCCTCGACCGACGAGCCGTCGAACCAGGTCCCGTGACGCACCGAGCCTTCGAGCTGGTGGACCGGGATCGTGACGGCCTTGACGACGCCCATGATGTCGGTGAACTGGAGCTGGATGAACCGGATGCCCTTGGCCTTCGCGGCCTCGATCTCTTCCACGCTCGACACCGCTTCGTAGGGAGCGACCACCGACGCTGCCTCCTGTCCGTTTCGGACCTGTGCCACTACGCGTCTTGTGCAGCGCGCACGAGCGTCCGCGGAGTGGGCCTCTCGGGGTTCGAGCGTAGCACCGCCGCCGGCGTGGGTCGCGCCGAAGTCCCTGCCGGCAGCTGTCTAGAATTGTGCTTCTTGCACGAAGTCGAGGGCCACCGACAAGGGCAGCCGCAGCTCGGGATCCGACAGCTGCCAGCCTGTCACGGCCTCGATGCGGCGGAGCCGGTAGGCCACCGTATTCCGGTGCACGCCGAGCGCGGCCGCGGCCTCGCTGACGCCACCGTGGCCGAGGACCGCGCGCAGCGTCTCGAGCCGCTCCCGGCGCACGTCGGGGCGCGCGTCGAGCAGGGGCTCGAGCACGGCTCGCGCGAGCTGGTGCCCGTCGGGCAGCTTGTGCATCGCGCCCAGCATCCGGTAGATCGCGAGCCGATCTGCGCGGGCGATGCGCGGCCGGCGCTCGAGGGCCAGCGCCGACTCAAGGGTCGCCCGAGCCTCGGCTTCCGCGGTCGCCCGGTCGGCCGGGTTCGCGAACGTGCGCGAGATCGCGACCGGTCGGCCGAGCACGGCGCCGACGCGCTCGGCGAGCTCGAGGCTCGCCGCGAGGTCGCCCGCGGCGACGGCGCGGACTTCGAGGCTGTCCGCGTCGCCGCGCAGGCTCATGCGCCGTGCGGGTGCGAGCAGCCGGATGGCGCGGCGGGCAGCTTCGCGGGCGTCGCGCGCGGCCGGCGCGTCATCCTCGCCGCCGGGCTCGCGCTGGCGCGCCAGGATCACGACCCATGGTGGGCCGGCCCCGGGCATCGGCTCCGCGCGGCGGGCGCGATCGACGGCGCCGCGGACCGCCTCGTCACGGGCCAGCTCGAGCGCCATCAGGCCCGCGACGCGCGGGAGCGTGACGCGAGCGAGCTCGCTCGCGGGCTCCGCCCCGAGAACCAGCAGGCCGCCGCCCGCCCCAGCCGCCGACGGCAGCTCCACACGCAGCGCGACCGGACCGGAGCGGCCGCCTGCGGCCTCGTAGCGGGCGGCCTCGAGGGCGGCGCCCGGCGCCTCGGCGGGCGCGTGGACGACGATCGGCGCGCCGCGGCCGGCCTCGAGGGCGAGCGCGCGGCCGAGAAACGCCGAGACGGTTGCGACGAGCGCGGTGACGCCGCCTCCCTCGAGCGCCCGACGCCGAAGCTCCGCCTCCAGCAGCGACGCCTGCCGCTCCAGCTCCGCGCCGCGCCCGACGATGAAGCCGATGACGCTGCGCTCGACGGCAACGGGGTCGGCGCGATGGACTCGAACACTGGCAATGCCCGCGTCGCCGAGCGCGGCGGCAGCGCGGTCGAGCCCCGGATCGCCGCCCTCGCCGGCCTCGCCCTCCGCGAGGATCGCGCCCGAGATCGGCACGGACGCGAGCGCCGCCACGAGCTCACCGAGCTCCCCGGGTCCGGGCGCGACCACCGCCAGCGCGGACGCCGGTACGATCACGACGTCCCCTGGCTCCAGCGCGTCGAAGGCCGGGACGCGGGCACGCATGACGCGGACCCACGCGATCTGCCGGGCTCGCTCGCGACTGGCCCCGTCATCGCGCGCCGCCGTCCGTGGCGCCCCGGGGAACAGCTCGTCGACGAGCTCGGCGAGGTCGGTCATCCCGCTGGACCCGGAGGCAGGGCGCGCGCGCCGGCTCCGTTCCCGCGCGCGGCCACGAGCGCATCGACGAGGCCGCCGAACTCACGGTCGAAATCGACCTGCCGATCGGAGCGCCCGACGAGGTCGAGCCGGCCGTCGCGCCGGAGGCGTGCCCAGACGCGCCGTCGCGGCAGGTAGAACGTGATCGCGAGCCCGGTGATGAGCGCCAGGAAGGCGGCCCAGATGATGGGCTGGCCGGGGTCGCGCTTTGCGATCAGCAGCGTGTAGTCGCTGAAGCCCCGGAGCTCGAGGCTGAGGTCGAGGCCTTCCATGCTCACCGTCTCGCCGCGCACGACCGTGACCGGGAAGCCGCGCACGACATCCGGGGTGCCATCGGGCAGGGTCCCTCGAACGGCATAGGGCTCGGCGAGGAGAGTCCCAACGCCCTCGGTTGTGCGGTTGAGCAGGAGCTCCAGCCCGTACGGACGACCGGGGATCGGGATCGCGCCGTATGGGAGCCCACCCGCCGTATCGGTGAGCGGGACAGGCCCCGACCACAGGATCGAGCCGTCGACCGTCGAGCGGATCTGCAGGTCGGGGGCCGGCCCGAAGCCGTTCTGGTGGAACGTGTAGCCGCCGACGGTCAGTGGATCGTTCACCCGGATCGTCTTGCGCGCCAGTAGCACGCCGTCGCGATACACGGCGAGGTCGGTGGTGAAGTCGCTGGGGCTGCCCGTGTCGAGGCCGGGCGCATCGAACCCGAGGTTCTGGACCAGCAGAAGCCCGGGCGTACCGATCGGCTGGACGGTCAACGTGTCGCCCTCGGCGACCACGAGGCCCTGCTCGTCCCCGAAGCGCGCTGTCACGAGGCCGGCGAGCAGGAACAGGATCAGCCCGAGGTGGCTGATGAGCGTCGCGAGCTTCGTCCAGCGGTTGCGGTCACCGTAGACGAACGTTGCCCCGTCGGGTCCGGCGGCCTCCCGGACCGTGAATCGCCGCCGCCGGAGGGCCACGGCGACGGTCTCGGCGGTCAGACCTGTCGCTGCGGCGATGGAGACGCGATCCGGCAGGCGCAGATCGAAGTAGGCGTCCGGCTGGACGACCCGGATGAACGCCGACTGCTGCCACAGCCGCGGGGTTCGATCAAGCGTGCAGATGACGATCGAGACCACCAGCAGCAGCAGCGCGATGCTGAAGGGGGTCGAATTGAAGACGTGGAAGAACTGGAGCCGCTCGAAGAGGTCGGTGACGCCCACGCCGAACACGTGCTCGTAGATCGAGCGCAGCTTGTTCATCTCGGTCGCGTAGTCCGCCGCGGAGCGGAAGGCGAAGCCCGGCAGCTGCCGGATGGTCATCCCGATGACCGCGAGCATCGCGACTGCGACGATCTGGACCACGGCAAAGTTGACCGAGGTGAACAGCCGCCACAGGCGCATGCCGGCGCGGGCGAGGAGGCTCGGCCCGGCGCGGCCCTCGGGCACGGCGGCCGGGCCGGCCTGCCGCCGGAGCGAGATGCTGGTCAAGGCCGGGCGATGCTACCGCGCCGGCGTTCGGTCAGCCGGCGCGCTCGGCCTCGCGCGCGCCCTTGCCCTCGACCGGCTTTGCCTCGGTATGGGGCTCGATGGCGAGCATCACCGCCTCGGTCTGCGCCCGCGCGACCCGGTTCTTACCGCCGCGCTTCGAGGCGTACATCGCCCGGTCCGCGCTGACGAGGAGCGCGTCCGCAGAGCGACCATCTGCCGGATAGGACACGACGCCGACCGAGACTGTTGGGCCAGGGTCGACGCCGGGCATGCCCTGCTCGGCGACCGTGAGCCGGACCTTCTCGGCGAGGACCCAGCCGCCGGTGGGATCCGTTTCGGGCAGCAGCGCGACGAACTCGTCACCGCCGTAGCGGGCCGCGACGTCGATCTTGCGAACGCCGCTGCGCACGATGTCGGCGACGCCGCGCAGGACCTGGTCGCCGGCGAGGTGGCCGAAGCGGTCGTTGATCGCCTTGAGGTCGTCGAGGTCGAGCATCACGAGGCAGAACGCCCGGCCCGAGCGATCGCCCCGGGCGATCTCGCGCTCCAGTGCGGTGAAGAAGTAGGTGCGGTTGTACAGGCCGGTCAGGGAGTCGATCGTCGACAGACGGATCGCGGCGTCACGCGCCCGGCGCTGCTCGCGGCCGACCGAGGCGCCGACGTAGGCGAGGAGGTACACGCCCGTCAGGTTGACGCCCATCTGGATGAGCGCCTCGGCGGGCGGCGTGGCGTCGACCGCGAAGCCTGCACCGATGTACGCAGCGCTGGCGAGGACGGCGAGGCCGAGGGCGATGCGCGGCGCGACCAGCAGCGCGCCCGCGCCGACGATCAGCGGGAACCCGAACGTGAACGGGCTCTCGAACCCGCCGGTCAGGAACACGAGCGCGGTGGCGAACCCCAGGGCCAGCAGGCCCTGGAACGGCCCGACGAGCCGGCGGATGGCCGTCCGCGGCAGCACGTCCTGGACGAGGAGCGTTGCGAAGCCCGTGACGGCGATGACGATGACGATCGTGGGCAGGGCGCTCGCCCACATGCCGCTCGCGGCGGCGAAGACCGCCACCGCCATGAGGAACGCCCAGCTGACGATCCGGATGACCCGGTTCTCGAGCGTGGGGTCGCTGGCGGCGGGGGCGAATGGCCCCGCCAGGACCGGCTCGGGATGATCGCCGAAGGGCATGAGGGCACGCGAGCCGTTCGGGCCGGCGTCGTTCGTACTGGCGCCTGGTTCGCCCATGTTGCCTCGTTGTCCCCCACCCGAGAGCTGCCGGCGCACCCACCCCCACGTCGGTGCCGCGAGCAGTGCCACCGCGACGATTGCGAGGGTCCCGACCGTCAGGAGCACGAGCTCCGACGCCGGCATCAACGCGTTCCGAACTGGTACGTCTGCTTCACCAGCCGCAGGTACGAGAACGTCTCGGTGTCCCGAACCCCCTCGACGCGCTGCAGGCGCTCGGCGAGGAAGTGCAGGAGCCCTTCGTTGTCCTCGGCCACGGTCTCGATGAGGACATCGAACCGGCCCGCCGTCACGACGACGTAGTCGACCTCGGGCATGCCCGCGAGTGCCTCCGCCACCTCGAGCAGCCTGCCCGGCTCGCAGCGGATGCCGATGAGGGCCTGCTGGAAGCCGAGCTTGTCCGGGTCGGCCACGCCGACGATCTGCAGGATGCCACGGTCCACGAGCCGGTTGGTGCGGGCGCGCACCGCTGCTTCGGAGACACCGAGCGCGGCGGCGATCTGCGTGAACGGCCGGCGCCCGTCCTCCTGGAGGTGCTCGATGATCTTCTTGTCGAGCGCGGAGAGCTCGTCGGCACGAGCCTTTCGGCGGCCGGCATCGTCCGGATTCGAATCTCGCAGTGGCTGGCCCATGGCGCTCGAATCTAGCACCGGGTCCGGGCCGGCCTCCGTCGCGGCCCTAGCCGCGATCGAGGTCGACCAGGACGGGCGCGAGCGCCTCGATCGATTCGACCGTGATCGGGTCGACGACCAGCTGGACCTCGGCCAGGCCGAGGTCCCCGAACGCTCGGATTCCATCAGCGATCTCGCGGCTCGAACCCTCGAGCGGCGCGACGTCGTTCTCGTCGTACTTCGTCAGGCGGCCGGTGCCTCCGGGCAGCCGGACGAACAGCGCACTCGTCTTCTCCAGGGTGGCCGGGTCGCGACCCACCCCGCGACAAGCTTCCTCCACCTGCCGGAGGATCGGCGCGAGCCCGCCTGGCGTGTTGTTGGATTGCCGGTACCAGACGTTCCACGCCTCGACATGGGGCAGGGTGACCTCGAGCATCCGCGGACCCACGCTGCCAACCATCAGCGGCGGCCCGCTCGGTCGCGCCGGCCTCGGCAGCAGCTCGCAGTCGCGTGCCTGGAAGAACTGCCCGTCGAAGTCGATGGACCCGTCGCGGAGCAGCGTGCGGATGATCGTGAACGCCTCCTCGAACCGCGAGATGCGATGGTCGAAGGGGAAGCCGAACGCGGCGAACTCGGTCTCGTTCCAGCCCGCGCCCAGGCCGAGGATCAGCCGTCCCCCGCTGATCTCGTCCACGGTCGCAGCGAGCTTGGCGAGCATGGCCGGCGCATGGAACGCGGTCGCCGCCACGAGCGGGCCGAGCCGGATGCGGGACGTGCACGCGGCGATCGCCGAGAGCATCGTCCAGACCTCCCACGGCCCGCGTGTCGAGCCGTCTTCGTAGCGGTACAGGAGGTGATCACCGAGCCAGAGCGTGTCGAAGCCGACGTCCTCGGCGGCACGGGCCATGGCCAGGTATTCGGGCCAGCGCACGACGCGCTCCACCTCCGGGAGCTGGACGCCGACGCGGAGCGGACGGGGCATGTAGCAAGCCTACCGGCCCGGGCGGGATGCGGCGCCGGCCGTGCGATGCGTCACCGCGCAGTGCGATGTGTCGCCGCGCCGCGCCGTGTCCCTCGCGATCTCAGTTGCTTGAGCCGCTTCCGATCGAACGCGGCCTCGTGTCAGGCAGGTGTCGGCTCCGCCGCGGCCGCCAGGTCGGACCGCCGATACCATGCCCGGGATGACGACGCGTGTGGAGCCCGAAACGGAGGTTTGGCCGGCGCCGGCGCCCCCGCCGACCGACGGCCCGCTGACCTTCGAGGAGCTCCAACTCGCCGGGCGAAACCGCGGGATGCCGCTCGAGGCCCTCCGCTACGACATCACGCCGACCGGCCTGCACTACCTGCTCGTGCACTTCGACATTCCCGCAGTCGACCCCGTGACGTGGCGGCTGCGCATCGACGGCCACGTGGATCGGCCGCTGGAGCTCGACCTCGCCGACCTCCGGGGCCGGCCGCGGCGCACGCTGCCGGTCACGCTCGAATGCGCCGGCAACGGCAGGGCGCGCCTGGAGCCCCGGCCGCTCAGCAATCCCTGGCTGTTCGAGGCGATCGGCACGGCCGAGTGGACCGGCACGCCGCTCGCGCCGCTGCTCGACGAGGCGGGCGTCCGTGACGACGCCGCGGAGCTCGTGTTCACCGGCCGCGATCGCGGCCTCCAGGGCGGCGTCGAGCACGACTACCAGCGCAGCCTGTCGATCGCCGAGGCGCGGCGGCAGGAGGTCCTGCTGGCATACGCGATGAACGGCGAGGCGCTCCAGCCCCAGCACGGTGCGCCCATGCGGCTGCTCGTCCCGGGCTGGTATGGGATGACGAGCGTCAAGTGGCTGCAGCGCATCGAAGCGGTGGATCGCCCGTTCGATGGCTACCAGCAGGGCACCGCGTACCGGTTCAAGGCCGACGGCGACGATCCCGGCGAACCGGTCTCGCGGATCCGCGTCCGCGCCCTGATGGCGCCGCCGGGCATCCCCGACTACTTCACCCGCCAGCGGCTCGTCGACGCGGGTGCCGTCCGGCTCCAGGGCCGGGCCTGGAGTGGCACCGCCCCGATCGCCCGTGTCGAGATCGGCATCGATGGGGCATGGTCGGACGCCGAGCTCGCTCCGGCGCTCGGCGAGTGGGCCTGGCGCGGCTGGTCGTTCGACTGGGCCGCAACCGCCGGGATCCATCGCCTCGCCTGCCGTGCCACGGACGCAGGCGGCGAGACGCAGCCGCTGCAGAGCCCCTGGAACTACCAGGGCATGGGCAACAACGGGGTCCAGGAGGTCGAGGTCACCGTTCGCGCGGCGTCGCCCGGCTGACGGGGCCGCCCCACGGGCTGAGCCCTCAGCCGGTCGCGACCGGCTCCAGCCGGCGCCGGAGGTGCTGCCCGGTCAGCGAGCCCTCGGCCCGGATGAGCGCGGCCGGTGGCCCCTCGAAGATGACCCGCCCGCCGTCGTGGCCGGCGCCGGGACCGAGATCGATCACCCAGTCAGCACGCGCGACGACGTCGAGGTTGTGCTCGATCACGATGACGGTCCGACCGCGATCGACCAGGCGGTCGAGCAGGCCGATGAGGTTGTCGACGTCCCGCATGTGCAGCCCGGTCGTCGGCTCGTCGAGGACGTACACCTCGCTGTCGCCGGACATCTCGATGGCGAGCTTCAGGCGCTGGCGTTCGCCGCCCGAGAGTGTGTCCAGCTCCTGGCCGAGCGAGACGTAGCCGAGCCCGACGTCGACCAGCCGATCGAGCATGACCCTCACCGGCTTCTCGGTGAAGAATCCGCGCGCCTCCTCGATCGACATCGCCAGCACCTCGACGATGTTCCGCTCGCGCAGCCGGTACTCGAGCACCTCGTCGGTGAACCGGCGGCCCTCGCACACCTCGCAGATGCTGACGACCTCGGCCATGAAGCCGAGGCTGGTGTACGTCTTGCCGAGGCCGTTGCAGTTCGGGCAGGCGCCCTCGGAGTTGGCGCTGAACAGCGCCGGCTTGACCCCGTTCGCCTTCGCGAACGCCGTCCGGATCGGGTCGAGGATGCCGGTGTAGGTTGCCGGGTTCGAGCGGCGCGAGCCCCGGATCGTTGACTGGTCGATGACCGTGACCGACGGGTCGGTCCGGGGCAGGCAGCCATGGATCAGCGAGCTCTTGCCGGAGCCGGCGACGCCCGTGACGGCAACCAGCACGCCCAGTGGCACGTCGACCGAGACATCCTGCAGGTTGTGCAGCCGGGCGTTCCGGATGGCGATCGAGCCGCGCCGGGCGCGTGGTGTCGGCTTCAGCTCCTGTTTTTCGTCGAGGTGCCGGCCGGTGGCCGTCCCCGCCGCGATCAGGCCGTCGACCGTGCCCTCGTACACGACAGTGCCCCCGTGCGGTCCCGCGCCCGGGCCCATGTCGACGATCCGGTCGGCGATCCGGATCACTTCCGGGTCGTGCTCGACGACCAGGACGGTGTTGCCCTTGTCGCGCAGGCGCTGGAGCAGGGCGTTCGTCCGCTCGACGTCGTGCGCGTGCAGCCCGATCGTCGGCTCGTCGAAGACGTAG
>Ga0070706_100007384_pt1 | contig 10308 bp, 7 predicted proteins | sample KBSK5501metaG_FD_65476 | JGI IMG/M metagenome (GOLD analysis project Ga0070706, IMG submission 65476) | Corn, switchgrass and miscanthus rhizosphere microbial communities from Kellogg Biological Station, Michigan, USA - KBS K5-50-1 metaG | ecosystem: Host-associated > Plants > Roots >...
CACCGCCCGGCGGCGAGCGCGGCGTGGGCCTGGGGGATCCGGCGAACGAGCGCGAGGAGCATCGCCATCGTGTGCTCCGCGGCGGCGATCGTGCTGCTCTCGGGGGTATTGAGCACGAGGATGCCCCGGCGAGTCGCGGCGTCGACGTCGATGTTGTCCACCCCCACCCCCGCGCGGGCGATCACCCGAAGCCGCGCCCCGTGCTTGAGCGCGCCCGACGAGACCTGGGTGGAGCTCCGGACGATCAGCGCGTCTACGTCGGGCAGCATCGTCCCGAGCTCCTCTTGGCTGAGCCCGGAATGGACGACGACATCCGCCGCCTCGCGGAGGCGGGCGAGGCCTTCTTCGGCCAGTCCGTCCGCGACCAAGATGCGCACCGGGGCCTCACCGCACCTTGCGCCGCCGCGACACGCGGGGAAGGTCGTCGACGCGCGGCGTATCCAAGTTTGCGCGCGCCGCCGCGAGCCCGTCATCGGTGGGCACGTGGTGGCCGAGATCGTTGAGCGTCCGCCCGAGCACCTCCAATCCTTGGAGCAGCATGCTGGGCTGCGTGTAGCCGAGATGCCCGAACCGAATGATGGTATGCTCCAGCGGCCCGATGCCCCGGCCGAGCAGCACACCATAATGCTCGCGGGCGTGGCCGACCACCGGGACCGCATCGACGCCCTCGGGCATCCGCATGGGCGTCACCGTGTCGACGGCATAGGCGTCCTCCGGGAGAGTCTGGAGGCCCATCCCGCGAACCCCCGCGCGCACCATCCGGGCCATCCGGCGGTGGCGCTCGAATACGCGCTCCAACCCTTCCTCTTGGATCAGGCGGACGGCCTCGTGGACCGCGTACGCCACGGTCACCGCGGTCGTAAACGCCGTGCTCGGCAGCGCCCGGTGGACTTCCGTCCGCCCACGGCGCAGGTCGAGGTAGAAACGCGGGATCGACGCCCGTTCTGCCGCCGCCCAGGCGCGCTCGCTCACGCTGACAAACGCCATCCCCGGGGGGCTCATGAGGGCCTTTTGCGACCCGGTCACGACGACATCCGTTCCCCAGTCATCCGTCGCGAGCGGAATCGCGCCGAGGCTGCTGACCGCATCGACCATGAGCAGCGCCGGATGGTCGCTGAGAATCGAGCGGATCGCCGCGACGTCGTTGTGCACGCCCGTGCTCGTTTCGCTCTGGGTGACGAGGACCGCCCGATACTCGCGACCGGAGTCCGCGCGGAGCCGGTCGGCGATCGCGTCGGGCGGGACCGGGCGTCCCCACTCCGCGGTCACGCGGTCCACGCGGACGCCGAATCGCTCGGCGATCTCGGCGAACCGCTCGCAGAAGTGGCCGTTGTTGACCGAGAGGATGCGGTCGCCCGGGGAGAGGAAGTTGATGGCCGCCGCTTCGAGGCCGCCGGTGCCCGAGCACACCAGCGGGATGATGTCGTTGTGGGTCTGAAAAATCCCCTTCAACCCGTCGAGCATCTCAGCCATGATGCGGCCGAACGTGGGGCCGCGGTGGTTGGTCATCTGCTGCCCCATGGCCTTGAGGACCCGAGGCGGAAGTGGCGTCGGGCCTGGGATCAGCAGGTTCGTCTCGCGCATGGATCGCCTCCCTATCGCGCCTTCCAAAAAACGCAACGCTCCCGCCACAAGGAGGCGAGAGCGCTCGCGGTGCCACTCCTCATCCGCCTGCGGAACCCCGCAGCCGGCACTCAGTCGCGTTATCGGGCGGACCCGGCAGCTTTGCGGACGTGCGTCGTCCGGCTGCGGCTCGGGAGCGGATCCGGCCAGGCGCCTCCGCCGGGTTCCACCAGTCCCGGCTCTCTAGAGAAGCCGCACAGGCCGAAGGGCCTCCGTCATCGCCTCAAGAGCGGTGATCTTCGCTGATGATAGCATCGGGTCCCCCCGCCGTCAACGCCGCCGCCGCGGGCCTGAGCGTGTCGAGAAAGGCCTGAGCCACCCGGGGGAGACGTTGGTCTCGGCGCCGCAGCAGCCAGATCGCACGCTCGATACGCAGTCCTTCGATCGGGACGATGCGGAGGCGTCCGGCGGCCACCTCGAACTCGACGGCGCACCGCGACAGAATAGAGATGCCGAGGTTCGCGGCGACGGCCTGTTTGACCATTTCCGCGCCCTCGAGTTCGAAGACGGGCGTGACGGGGACGCCTACCCGGTGAAGGGCCTCGTCGACCGTTTCCCGATTCCCCGACCCCCGCTCACGCAGGATGAATGGCTGGCCGGCGAGATCGGCGACGCCAACCGACGGGAGGGCGCCGAACGGGTGCGCCGGGGCGACGACCAGCACCAGTTCGTCCGCCAACCACGCCGTGGACTCGAGATCGGGAAAGGCGACCTTGCCGCCGATGACGCCCAGGTGCAGTTCGTGCTGCAGGAGCATCTCTTGGATCCCGCGGGTGTCTCTGACGCGCAGCACAATCTGGATGTGAGGGTACTGCTCCTTGAACCGGCCGAGGAGGGCCGGGAGCAAATATGTGCCCGGCGTGGACGTGGCCCCCAGCAACAGCCGCCCACGTTGGAGGCCCTTGAGTTCATCCATCGCCTCTCGAGTCTCGTCGATGAGGGCGAGGATGCGCGCCGCGTAATCGTCAAGGACCCGGCCGGCCTCGGTCAGGCGCGCGGATTTGCCGACCTGCTCGAACAAGTCCGTGGCGAGTTGCCGTTCGAGTTCCCCCACCTGGATGCTGACGGAGGGCTGGCTGATCTGCAGCTCGGCCGCCGCCCGCGAAAAGCTCCCGGTCCGGGCGACGGTGTGAAAGATCTTGAGCTGGTGCAGGTTGATCGCCATCGAGTGTGACACCATCTTACTATACCGGGCCGCGGCGGGACAGCCGGAGGATGCTACAATGATTATGGACGACACGTCACACGCGGGGCGCTCCATGAACGAACGTGACCGGGTCAGGCTGACCTCGATGGTCGCCTGCGCCGGCTGAGCTTCAAAACTGGGTCCGGCGGACCTGGCGCAGGTCCTGCGCCACCTCCCACCGATCACCGACCCCGCCGTCCTCGTGGCCACCAGTACCGCGGACGACGCGGGGGTATACCGCCTTACCCCCGATCTGGCGCTGGTCCAGACCGTCGATGTGTTCACGCCGATCGTGGATGACCCGTACTGGTTCGGCGCGATCGCAGCTGCCAACGCCTTGAGCGACGTCTACGCCATGGGCGGCACGCCGCGTCTGGCGCTCAACATCGCGGGGTTCCCCCGCGCCAAGCTCTCCCTCGATATCCTCGGCGAGATTCTCAAGGGCGGGGCGGACAAGTGCAGCGAAGCCGGGGTGACGGTGATCGGGGGCCACACGATCGATGATCCCGAGCCGAAGTTCGGGCTGGCGGTCACCGGGTTCGTCCACCCCGACCGTGTCGTGACCAACGCGTCGGCCCGTACCGGCGACCGGCTCGTCCTCACGAAGCCCCTCGGCATGGGGGTCATCACGACCGGGATCAAGCAGGAGCGCACTTCACGGGCGACGATCGAAGAGGCGATCCGTCTCATGGCCACGCTCAACCGGGCCGCGGCCCAGGCGATGATCGAGGTGGGCGTCTCCGCGGCCACCGACATCACGGGGTTCGGCCTGCTCGGCCACCTCCATGAGATGACGCGCGCCGCCGGGGTGCACGCCACAGTCCGGCTCGGCCAGGTGCCGATCTTAGAGGAAGCGTGGGAACTCGCCCGCCGTGGGATGGTGCCCGGTGGAACCCAGCGAAACCGCGCCGCCCTTGAGGGGGCCGTGAGTTGGGACGGCATCGATGAAGAGGGTCAGATTCTCCTCTGCGACGCGCAGACGTCGGGCGGGCTGTTGATCGCCGTGCCGGAAGCGCGCCTCGACCGGCTGCTTCGATCGCTCAGGGCCGGCAACGTGCCTGCGGCCGCGGTGATCGGCGAGATCGACGGTGCCGGGCAGGGGGAGATCACCGTCACGCCGTAGCGACGACCGGGAACCGGGCATATTTATATTGAAGTGGGAGACGCGTGAGGATGGGATACCCGTCTCTTGGGGCGCTCCCGCGTCAGGGCGGGGTGTCTTTTCGGCTCTGGGCTCCCGTGGCGCGCCACGTTGACGTCGCGGCGGAGTCCGGGGAGGGCGTTCACCCCATGCGGGACGTCGGCCAGGGGTTCTTTGAGGCGGTCGTGCCGCGGATGGCGGCCGGCGCCCTCTACCGCTATCGGGTCGACAACGGGCGTGCCTATCCCGACCCGGCATCACGCTTTCAGCCCGACGGAGTGCATGGGCCCTCCATGGTGGTCGATCCGGGACGCTACGTGTGGCATGATGGCGGCTGGCGAGGGCGCGCGCAGGAGGACTTGGTGTTCTATGAACTCCACGTCGGGACGTTCACGCCGGAGGGGACGTTCGCCGGCGTCCGAAGGCGGCTGCCGTACCTCAAGGACCTCGGCGTGACGGCCGTCGAGTTGATGCCGGTGGCGGAGTTCCCAGGTCGGTGGAACTGGGGATATGATGGCGCGGCCCTCTTCGCGCCTTCGCGCGCGTACGGCAGCCCGGACGACCTGCGCCTGCTGGTCGACGAGGCCCACCGGCTCGAGCTGGCCGTTTTCTTGGACGTCGTCTACAACCACTTCGGTCCCGATGGTGCGTACGCGGTGGCGCTGAGCCCGTACTTCCTCTCGAAGTCGCACACCACGCCGTGGGGGCCGGGGATCAATCTCGACGGGGAAATGGCGGATGCGGTCCGGGGGTTCTTTATCGAGAACGCGCTCTACTGGCTGACGGAGTATCATCTCGATGGGTTGCGCCTGGACGCGATCCACTCCCTGGCCGACGACAGCCCCGTGCACTTCCTCCAGGCCCTCGCCGAAGCGGTCCACGCCCTCGAGGGACCACGCCGGTACGTCATCGCAGAAGATCACCGCAATCTGAACACGGTGATCCTCCCCCGGCAGGAGGGGGGGTATGGCTTTGACGGCGCCTGGAACGACGACTATCATCATCAACTTCGGCGACTCCTCGCGAACGACACCGATGGGTACTTTCTCGATTTTACCGACTCGACCGAGGACCTCGCGGCGATCCTGCAGCGGGGCTGGCTGTACACGGGACAGCACGCGGGCTACTTCGGCGGACGGCGCGGCACGGATCCGAACGGCATCCCGCTCATGCGGTTCGTCGACTTCATTCAGAATCACGATCAGGTCGGTAACCGCCCGACAGGAGAACGGATCACCGGCACCATCTCCGTCGAGGCGTTCCGGGCGGCGAGTGCGCTCTTGCTGTTCGCCCCGCAGCTGCCGCTGCTTTTCATGGGGCAGGAATGGGCCGCGGGGACCCCGTTTTGCTTTTTCACGGACCACCACCCCGACCTTGGCCGGCTTGTGTCGGAAGGCCGGAAAAGGGAGTTCCGGCGGTTCGCCGGTTTTCGGGGGGAGGTCCCGGACCCGCAAGACCCGTCCACCTTTTCCCGCAGCCGCCTGGACTGGAACGAACTCGAGTCCGAGCCCCACGCCGGGATCCACCGCCTCTACCAGGACCTCCTTCGGCGGCGGAGGGAGTGGGAGGGGACGTTGGTCGTGACGCATCCGGCGGAAGGGAGCCTGATGCTCCGCCGAGGCCGCCACGCCCTGATCGTCGCGCTGCGAGGCGATCTCACCCTGCCGATGCCGCGGGGAGCCGTCCCGATCGTGCACACCGAGGATCCGCGCTACGCGTCCGACCCGCACCCCCCGCAGATCGTGGCCGGCACGGTGTTCATGCGCCGGCCGGCGGCGGTGTTGGTGAGGGTCCCCGACGCATGAACGCGACCTATCGGATTCAGCTCCGGCCGGATTTTGGATTCGATGCGCTTCGGGCGCTGCTCCCCTATTTCAAGCGGCTCGGCATCACCCATCTCTACCTCTCGCCGATTACCGAAGCCCCTGCGCAGAGCGCCCACGGGTACGACGTGACCGATCACAACCGCGTCAGGGCCGAGTTCGGCGGACGCGAGGCGTTTGACCAGCTGCTCGAGGCGGCTCAGTCGGTGGGCATCGCGTTCATCCTGGACTTCGTGCCCAATCACGAGGGCGTGGGGGCGCAAAACGCCCGCTGGCAAGACGTGCTGATGTTTGGGCCGCACTCCCCGTATGCGCGCTACTTCGACATCGATTGGGACCCGCTCAAGCCGGAACTGCGGCAGAAGATCCTCCTGCCGATCCTGGGCAGCCCGTACGGGGACGCGTTGGACGGTGGCGAGATCACGCTTGTCTACGAGGACGAGCACTTTTTTGCCGCGTACCATCACCACCGCTTCCCGCTTGCGCCTCCCACGTACGGCCAGGTTCTCGAACGGCTCCTTGAGCTGGGCGAGGGCCCGCCCGACTGGGTCGAAGATCTCAAGGCCATGCGTGACGCCTATCGGACGCTTGCTCCCGGCGATCAGGGAAACGCCGAGGGATTGCGGGGCCGGCTCGCGTCCCTCGTCGGGCAGCCCGGCATCCGGGCTCTGGCGGCCCGCGTGCACGGCGAGGCGCTTCACGCGATCCTGGACCGGCAGTTCTGGAGGCTCTCGTACTGGAAGACGGCGACGCAGGAAGTCAACTACCGGCGCTTCTTCGACAACAACGATCTGGTGGCGCTGCGGATGGAGGATGCCGAGGTCTTCCGAGACGTCCACCACCTGGTGCGTGAGTATGTGACCAAGAGCGTGGTGGATGGTGTGCGGGTCGACCACATCGACGGCCTCCTTGGCCCGACGATCTACCTCCAGCGGCTCAAGGACCTGGGCGCGCGGCACATCTGGGTGGAGAAGGTCCTCGCGCGCGGGGAGACGCTGCCCCCGCAGTGGCCCGTCGATGGCACCACGGGGTACGAATTCCTGAACGACGTGCTCGGCGTGCTGGTCTGGCCCGATGGGGAACACCCCATGGACCGGATTTACCGGCGATTTCTGCGACGGGCCGTGGTCCCCTACTGGGTGGAGATGTATCGATCTCGGCGATTGGTCATGGAGACGACGCTGGCCGGCGAACTGTTTCGCCTCGCCTACGGCCTGGACCGCATCTCCGAAGCCGACTACCACACCCGCGATTTTACGTTTGAGGCCCTCCGCATTGCGCTGGCGGAGGTGATCTCGTCGTTTCCGCGATACCGCACCTATCTCCCAGAGGGCCCGGAGGAGGCCCCACAAGTGATCCGCGAGGCCGTGCACGAAGCGCGGCGGCGCAACCCCGGCCGGGAGCTGACGGTGTACGCGTTCATTGAACAAGTCCTGATCGGCAGGGTGGGAGAATACGTCAACGCCACGGCGGCGCCGTGGGTGGGGCGATTCCAGCAGTATACGGCCCCGGTGATGGCCAAGGGAATCGAGGATACCGCCTTCTACCGGTATTTCCGGCTGGCGGCGCTCAACGAGGTCGGCGGGGGACCGGACCGATGGGGGACGACCCCTCACGCGTTTCACGCTCGATCGCGGTTTCGCGCCGTACGCTACCCGAAGAGCCTGCTTGCGACCGCCACCCACGATACGAAGCGGGGAGAGGACACCCGCATGCGCCTCATCGTCCTGGCCGAGCTGCCGGAGGCCTGGAACCGCACGTTGCGATCGCTCACCCGCGTGGCCCGCCGCTACCGGAGCGCGGGGGGCCCGTCGCGCGCCGACGAGTACCTCTTCTATCAGATGGTGGTCGCGCTGTGGGACGCCGGCGACCGCGACGCGCTCGCGGAGCGGATGGTTCAGTACATGCGCAAGGCCGCTCGGGAGGCGAAACTGCGCACCAGCTGGCTGGATCCGGATCCGGAGTACGAAGCGATCCTCGAGCGCTTCGTCCGCGGCGTATTCGCCGACCCCCGGTTGGCCGCCACCGTGGAGCCGTTCGCGCGGACGGTGGCTCGCTATGGGTTTGCCAACGGCCTGAGTCAGCTCGTCCTGAAGTTGACCTCGCCGGGGATCCCCGATGTCTACCAGGGATGCGAGCTCCTAGACCTCTCGCTGGTCGATCCCGACAACCGCCGGCCCGTCGACTTCACAAAGCGGGCGCGCCTGCTGGAGGCCCTCGAATCTCTCCTGGATCGGCCGGAGCCGAGCACGATCCGCGAGATGATCGAGGCCGCGGAGGAGCGCGCCAAGCTGTTCGTCATGGTGCGCCTCCTGCGGTTTCGGGAGGCCCATCCGGCATTGTTCTCGGGCAGCTACTGGCCCCTGGAACCCGAAGGTCCGGCCGCCGCGCATTTCCTCGCCTATGCACGGGAGGCGGACGGCGAGGCGCTCGTGGTCGTCGTCCCCCGGTTCCCGGCCACGCTCGAGCAGCGCGGGGGGTGGGAGGAGACGTCGGTCCCGCTCGGCGAGCGTCTGGCCAACCGGCAGTGGACGGATGTCGTGACCGGGGTGCGTGTGCCGTCGGGCGAGCGACTCGGGATCCACGCGCTGCCGCTCCGTTTTGGAGTGATGATGAGCCCGGCTGCATATACACCGTGACCCTAAGGGGAGAGATTCGGAGGTAACGTGATGGGGAATCGAGGGTGGGGGCGCCGTGGCGCTCGTAACCGCGGCGGTGCTGGTGGGCCTGGTGGCGATGACGGTGCTGCCGGCGGGTGCGGCGACGGCCGGGCGCGGTGGCACGACGCTGGCCATCGGTGTGGCGACATTGTCGTCGCTGGTGGCCTTGGTCGCTGGGATCTTGATCCTGCTGATGCCACATCTGCTCAACTATATCGTCGCAATCTACCTCATCATCGCGGGGCTCCTCGGGCTCGGGATCCTCGGGCGCTGAACGCGCGCTGCCGCGGGACGCCGCGCCGTGTGCTATGATCCACAGAGACGAACCGACTCGAGGTGGAAGCGATGACACCCAAGACTGAACGCGCCGAGGCGACCCGCCAGGCCGAACTGCTGGAGCGGGCCGGACGGTATCTGGCGGGCGGCGGGCTTGGCTTGTTTGTGCTGCCGCCCGAGGTGAACCTGGTCATCGCCGAGGGACACGGGAGCCATGTGACCAACGTCGATGGCCGCGACTTCATCGATTATCACCTGGGATCCGGGCCGGCGCTCCTCGGGCACGCACATCCCGAGGTCGCCGCCGCCGTGCAGCGTCAGCTTGCGAAGGGGTCAACCTACTATTTCCTCAACGAACCCGTGATCCGGCTGGCGGAGCGCATGGTCGGGGCGATCCCGTGCGCCGATCAGGTGCACTTCACAGGGTCAGGGACCGAGGCCACGTTCTTCGCGATGCGCCTGGCCAGGGGAGCGACGGGCCGGTCCAAGGTGCTCAAGTTCGAGGGCGGCTGGCACGGCATGCATGACTACGCCCTCTGGGGGACGGTTCCGAAGCGGCCGGGCCCCTACCCGAACGCTGACCCCGACTCCATTGGGATTCCGGAGGTGCTGCGCGGCCAGGTCCTCGTGGCGCCATTCAACGACGCCCAACGGGCGGTCGAGATCATCGACCAGCATGCCAACGAGCTGGCCGCCGTCATCGTGGAGCCGCTGCAGCGGGTGCTGCTCCCGGTCCCGGGGTTCCTCGAGGCGGTGCGCGACGCGACCGCCCGCCATGGAATCGTGCTGATCTTCGACGAGATCGTGACGGGGTTCCGCATCGCCTGGGGGGGCGCTCAGGAGAAGTACGGCGTGGTCCCCGACCTCGCCACCTACGGCAAGGCGATGTCGGGTGGGTTCCCGATGGCCGCGATCGCCGGGCGCAGCGACGTCGTGAAGTTCCTCGACGCGCGTCGGACCGAGCGCAAGCAGCTCGTGTGGGCGAGCGGCACGCTGAACGGGAACCCCATCAGCGCGACCGCCGGGCTGACGGCCCTGGACGTGCTCGGCCGGCCGGGATCGTACCAGCATTTCCACAAGATCGGCGGCCGGCTGCGGCGGGAGATCGAAACGCTCGGCGCGCGCCACGGGGTCCCCGTGCAGACACCTGGGGAGGATGCCGTGTTCGGGGTCCGGTTCACGTCACGGAAACCGCTGCGCAACTGGGAGGACCTGCTGACCTCGGATACGCAGCTGAACCTGAAATGGTCGATCGAGCTGCTCAAGCGCGGCATCCTGGTGAACCCGAACGAGAAGTTCTACCTCTCGCTGGCGCACACGGACGCCGACGTTGATCGTACGCTCGAAGCCTGCGATCAGGCGTTTGCGGCGATCAAACCGTAGCAGGAGAGGACGCGCTCACCGGAACATCCGCGCGATAAGGAGACGGGGGGCCGGGCCGGATGCGGCGCGGCCCCTGCTGTTTGGGTCTCAGATGCGCGCGTGCGTAGCAGAAGAGATGCTGCTGCGCGTAGCCGGCCAGCGCCCCGAAGCGGGCGCGGGCAAACCCCTGGATCTGCCGCACCGTGCGGGGCCGACCATGAAAGTAGAGGCGCTCGA
>Ga0070706_100007385_pt1 | contig 10307 bp, 9 predicted proteins | sample KBSK5501metaG_FD_65476 | JGI IMG/M metagenome (GOLD analysis project Ga0070706, IMG submission 65476) | Corn, switchgrass and miscanthus rhizosphere microbial communities from Kellogg Biological Station, Michigan, USA - KBS K5-50-1 metaG | ecosystem: Host-associated > Plants > Roots >...
GAAACCGATGTCGTCTCGAGAGTAATCAATGGCGGAATCCTCGGCGAGCGCAAGGGAATAAACCTGCCCGGCATCACACTTCCGATTCCTTCGCTGACCGAAAAAGATCGCGACGATTTGAAGTGGGCCGCACAGCAGGGCACGGATTATTTTGCGCTCTCTTTTGTGAGATCGGGAAAAGACTGCCGCGAAGCGAAAGAACTAATCAAAAGCGCAGGCAGCATGGCGCCACTTATCGCCAAAATCGAAAAGGCCGAGGCGATCGATCATCTTGATGAGATTATTGCTGTCGCTGATGGGGTCATGGTGGCGCGCGGCGACCTGGGCGTCGAAACCAGCGTGGAACTGGTTCCCGTCTATCAGAAACGAATCATCGAGCAGGCTAATGAAGCAGGAAAGCTGGTCATAACGGCAACGCAGATGTTGCAATCGATGGTTGCTAACCCGCGACCGACGCGCGCCGAGGCCACTGACGTAGCGAATGCTGTCTGGGATGGATCCGACTGTCTGATGCTTTCAGGCGAAACCGCGACCGGCCAATACCCGGTGGCCGCGGTCGCCACCATGGCGCGCATCATCGAAACCGCTGAGACGCGTGATCACGAGCGGCCCAGCATTGTTAGTAAAGTAATCGGGCGTCAGACGGGTCGTGTCAGTCGTGCGCTGTGCGAAGCTGCGGCGTTTGCTGCCGATGAAATGAACACGCGCATCATCGCCGTGTTCACCGAATCAGGATTGATGGCGCGCCGCCTCTCTGCGCTGCGACCGGATCAGCGAATCATTGCACTCACTTCTTCAGGCGAAGTGATGAACGAGCTGGCTTTGATTTGGGGAGTAGAATCGGTCCTCACACCGAGATCAAAGAGTACTGAGGAGCTCTTGAAGATCGGCGAGCAGACTTTGCTGCAGGCCGGCTTGGCTCAAATAGGCGAGACCGTCGTGATTATGGCGGGCAGGCTTTCAGGATTGGGACTGTCGAGCTCGGTCACACTATATACGGTTGCGGGAGACATTCACGAAACAGTGGCTTAACGCATCCGGCTAGTCAGCCCGCACCATCTGACCGAGGCGCTCTTTCTGCTTCTGCTCTTTGCGCATTTGCACCGGCGTCATTTGCGGGTCGCGCCAGTTGTCGAGGATGCCGACCTGGTGCACGCATTGGATTGTGCAGGTGGGCGCGCACCATTTTTCGGTTTTGTACTCCCGCGCGAAATCTTCCATGCTGTACTTTTCGAGGGGGATGCCTGGATAGCCGCGCTGCTGCGAGCACCAATGAACCAAACCGTCTTCGCAAATGTAGAGGTAGCGGGAGCCGGAACGGCAACGCCATTCGTAAGGCTCGCCTTCGGCGATGCTGTCCTGAAACCAGTTGAGTCGCGCGTGATCCTTGTTGCCCATCTTCTTCACGGCATGAAAGATCTGTTTCTCGTTTTCCGTGAGGGGCTTCAGGGTTCCATCTTCGTCATGAATCACACCGACGGTCGTTGAAAAGCCAAGCTCGACCGCGCGCTTCGCCACTGTCAGCGCGTCTTCTGGTTGCTTGATTCCTCCGCCGATTACTGAATTGATGTTGATGTGAAAAGCAGCATGCTCTGCGAGGTAGCGGAGCTTTTTGTCCAGCACGCGCAGGCTCTTGCGCGACACTTCGTCAGGCTCGACGTTGTCAATGCTGATTTGCAAGTATTCGAGGCCGGCTTCATTCAGCCGCTTGATGCGATCGGGTGTGAAGTAATAGCCGTTTGAGATTAGCCCGGTGATTATTCCATGAGAGCGAACGTGTCGAATGATGTCGTCGAGTTGCGGGTGCATCATCGGCTCGCCGCCGGAAATAGTCACGATCGAAGTGCCGAGTTCAGCAAGCTTATCGATACGCCGCTTCATTACATCGAGCGGTACCGGGTTTGACGTGTGATCATATTCGTTACAATAGCCACAGGCGAGATTGCACCGCCGCATGGGGATAATGTGCGCGAGCACGACGTGATCGGTCGAAAGCAACGCCCGCGAAATGAAAGCGGCTTCGCGAAATTTCCGTTTGAGAAAACTGCTCTGTCGCATTTGACCTGCGGATCGAAAGATTCAGTTGAAGAAGAATATGTCGTTCGCTGCCGCGAAGGCAAGAGGTTGTTTCAGATGACTTCCAAACTCGAAGGGCTTCGGTCTCCCGAAGCCCTTCACTGTCTTAATCGAATTATGTGGGTTTAGCCCTTTACTTTCTTCACCTTCGAATCCAAATTGAGCGTGAATTGATCCGTCGGAATTGTCTGGTTCTTTTCCACGTTCGTCAGACGGACGGTCGTCGAGTCGTCGTTCTTCTCAACCATCTTGGTCTGCACCGGCATTCCACCCTCGTCAACCCAGACCTCGATGTAGCTGTAGCTCGCGGCGGTTTTGGGCACAACCTTGAAGTGTGTCGTATGTACGCCGCCCCAGAGCGTTTCTTCACGCACATCCTGGAATTCACCGAACCGCGTGCGCAGCTGACTCGCAGACATATTCATCAGCGCAAGAACGTCGCTATCCTTCTGGCTCTTAATCGAACCTGTCTTACCGACATAGGCCATACTCAGGCGCGGCCGATACAGGGTGTAATTGCCATTAGCCACCGCGAGAATCTCATGCTGCGGCTTCGTCCATTCAAGACGAACAAAAGCGCTACCGCTTCCAGTGGCTCCCGGAATGTAAAACACCACACCGCTGTAATCGTCCTTGTCGCGAAGCTGCGCGTTGTACTTTTGCATGCTGATATTAGCGCGCAGCGTCTTCAAGCTTTGCTTATTACGTTCCATCCGGTTGAGGATGGAACTCACGAGGCCGGCGCTCTGCGCTTTCACAGGGGTTGAAGCAACAAAAGCAACAAGCGCCCCAAGTAATACAGCGATCAAGTTGGGGAAAATCGGTTTTTTCATAATAGCTCCTCACTAAAACTTAAGGCCCTTATGGGCCCGATGAAATCCCTCGAGTACGCTTCTCTGTGATGCGCCTCAGGGGTGAAATATGCGTGAAATTATAAAGCATGGTCAGCGAATGTCAACCTCATAGGCAATTAACCTGCCCGAGTCGTCTCGCCGTTCGCGCACGGCGGTCACCTGCGCGTCAGCACGACCCGCAACTGACCTCGCTTGATGCTCGATCTGGGCTCTATCTGCTTGAAAGCCAACGATATCGGCAGCTAATACGATCGTGGTCTGCCCCATATGGCTGCGACGAAACTGAGTATTTTCAAACCAACTTTTTGGCGTCAGAAAAATAAAAACCAAGATTAACACGCAGAGTATATCCCACTGCCACGACGTCCGCGGGTATGACCAAAAAAGAATTCTCTTCGCTATGTTTGCCAAAAAACCCATAGCTCGGTGCGGCACCAAATTCTTGCCTGGGTCACGCTTCTTAGAGTAAACAAACCTGGTTCCGCAACAGACAGTATAACCGGTCAACCAGAGATCCGTCAGAGAATCTCGATTTGCAGTAGCTGTTCGCGCGTTGAAGCTTAGAGAATGTGCCCATCACGCATTTGGATGATTCGCCGGCAAGCGGCTGCTGCTTCCGGGTTGTGAGTAATCATTATGATGGTTTGATTGAAGCGGTCATTCAACTCCTGAAACATTTTTAAGACAATAGACGAATTCTCCGAATCGAGATTTCCGGTCGGCTCGTCGGCCAGGACAATCGCCGGCCGGTTGACTACTGCGCGCGCCAATGCCAGGCGCTGCTGCTCGCCGCCGGAAAGCTCCAGCGGCTTATGATGCATTTTGTCCTCGAGCCGCAGCAGGCGCAGGATTTCTCGGCGTCGATCCGGATCCTCGGCGCCATTCGCATGAATGCGTTCGGCCAGGCGCAGGTTTCCTTCGGCGGTAAGCGTGGGGAACAGATTGAAGCGTTGGAAGACAAAACCAATCTTGCGACGCCGTATATCGGTGCGCTTAGCATCAGACGACGCGGTCAAATCTTCTCCGTCGACGATGATTCGGCCGCTGGTCGGCGTCAGCAGTCCCCCCAACAAATGCAACATTGTCGATTTGCCGCAACCGGACGGCCCCATCACCGCGACGAAGTCACCTTCGTTCACATCGAGGGACACTCCGCGCAGCGCCGGAACATCCACCTTCCCGACGCGATAAACTTTTTCCAGCTTCTCGGCTCTTACAATTGACGGCATGTGCAGTCGATCCGGCGTTTCACGGACTCACTCGTGGTATTTTTGCCGACATCTGAAAAGTCTGTCTCGTCCTTTCGTTATTCCCTAGACTTCTACTCGTATGCCAGAGCATTCACTGGGTCGAGATTGGCTGCCCTGACTGCGGGATAAAAAGCGCCCAGCGCTCCTCCCAGCAAGCCGATGGCACCCGCTACCAATGCCCACAGCCACCCGAATTCAAAAATCAGACCGGTGGTTTTGTGGATGAAGAAGCCAGCGCCCGCAGCTAACACAAAGCCGAGCACAAGGCCCATCGCGCTAATCAAAAGCGCTTCTCGCTCGATCTCGCTGATGATGTACCGGCGCGAGGCGCCCATGGCTTTCAGGATGCCGATCTCACGCGTCCGCTCAGTGATTGTGGTATGCATGGCCAGCATGACTACCAGGGCGCTTACAACTGCTGCCAATGCAACTAACACCCGCAAAAAGATTTTCAAGCTGGGGATCGAGTTCTCGACGCTGGTGAAAACGTCACGGGTGAATTGAACCTTATTCCCTGGATACTGTTGGTCGATTCGCCTGGCCACCGCCACTTGATCGGCTGGGTTCTTGCACTTCACCAGAACGTAGGTGCACTTGCCGGGGGCCTCCAGCGCGTTCTGAAGTGACTCGATCGATAGTTTGACGCGGGCGCCGGACTCCGGTGAATAGATTCCCGATACCCGATACGGCTTGTCGCCGAAGAGCTTGACCATGCTTCCCACGGGATGATTTCGGCTGGCTTTCATTTCGTCGATTACGATTTCATCAAGGGCGCGCGGCGCGTGGCCCGCGACCAGGTGGATGTTGTTCATCTTCGCGAAACCATCCCAATCGACTCCTTCAACCTGATCCAATCCGAAGGATCCGCTGGGATAAAAATAACGAATTACCGGCACCGCGGACTCGACACCGTCGATCTGTTTCAGCAGTTCAACGTATTTCGTGCTGAGATTTGTCGAAGATGAAGTCAATTCAATCGAGCCGGGCCGGGTGAATATTATCTCGGCGCGCACGTTCGCCGAGCGACGCTGTAAATCGTTGGACATGCCGTGTGCCAATCCGGTAAAGACCATTACCAGGGCCACGCCCAGCGCCACGCCAAGCACACTGATAATCGAACGCAGCGGCCGCTGCCGGATATTTGAGGTAACCAGACTGTCCATTAAGAAGCGCGCCTCGTCCCCAGGAGCGAAATATTAATACAAGGTCAGCGCGAAACCTAGCGGGCGAGTACCCGGCTCGTCGCACGGACGCGGGTTTGACGAAGATGCTTGACGGAAAGTCTACTTGTTCGGCGGAGCTGATTTCTTCTGGGCATCCAGATCAACTTCCGTGAGTCCCCATTTGTTCATAAGCACGAAAGCCTCGGGCGGGTAGTCGTGATCGACAGTTACCGACGCCGGGTCCTGATAGCTGATGGTAATCTGATAATGGTCCTGCGGCCGTGTCAGACCAATTCTGATCGGCGACAATATGTTTCCTTCCGCTCCGAATTTTCCCAATTCACCGTAGCTCACATCGGTTATGAGCGCGCCTTTTTCGTCAAAACTCTGCAGGCGCGCCAGGCGAATCCTGCTCACTCGATCGAACCAGAAGCGCCGCAGCAGGCGGGCTGACCCATCATTTCCCGGCCGCAACTCATCGAGCAAGTAGTAACCGCGAACCACGCGCTTCGTGCTGCCGGGCTGACTTGTGTCTCTCTCTGATTGAAAAAACTCACTTTGCGCGTACATCAAACCGGGCGCGCGCTGATCGATTGGGGAAACCAGAAGCGCGTCAGTGAGATGCTGCGGCCGCAAATTCGAAAGCGCTTGCACAGTTTGCGCCTCAGTGTTGCGTTTACCTTTCCTGGCTGGGTCACCACCGTCGGTATCTAACTTCTGATATGCCGCATTGTTCGAACCGCGCACAAACCGACGGTATTTTTCTTCGCCTTTGATGATTGCGATTCGGAAGTGTTCGCCATCCGATGTCATCTGCGCGACGTCGATGGCCAGCGGGCCCTGCACGATGAGATAGATCTTTCCCGGGCGCTGCACCGTTATCGATCCGTCAGCCGTGCGATATTTTTCAGCCACACCCGAGGTCGCAAACGATGTGTCCTCGAACTGAATGTCGATTCTGCCGTGAAGCGAGCGGACAGTCGCCAGACTGTTTACCTGCGCCATAAGCTGCGAGGTATTTGCCTCGGACAAAGGCGTCAGGAGCTTGTCGACGGCGACGGGTTTGTGAACGATGTGACACCCCGTTCCGATTAGTAAGACTGTCGCGAGCGCGAGCGTGTTTGCCAGTCGCGAAGTGGCGGTCAAGGGACGAGCGGTGCGATTGGACATCAATTTAAGGCCGGCGCTGAGACTGGCGCCGGCGCAATCTTGGACATCAAGTTTCTTAACGAGACTCACGCTAACAAAGCAACTTCCTGATGTCAACGCGCGATTAGTGAATGAAAACTAGCACTCGATCAATAAAAACGCGGCGACACAAAGCCGCCGCGTCGCCGCAAACAGAGTTAATGCAACTTGGAGTTCGGGATCCTACGGATTTCCGGCGCTCGCTGAGTTACTCAACAAAACAATGAAAGTGGTGCCGCTTTCCAAGCGCAGATTTCCGCCGCTTAAGCTGAGAGTCGACCCTCCCTCAGCGGAAGCGCTGCTCGACTGAGTGATTTGCAAACCTTTTAAGCTACCGGTTGTATTTCTCACAGTGCTGGTCGTTGCGCCTACCGTACTTCCGACGGCGCCGGTCGTGCTGCCCGCCACACTGCCCACCGTCGAAGTGGTCGTATTGACGCCGCCGCCGACTGTGTTGCCGACGCCGCCCAGAAGTCCTGCCCCTCCGCGCTGTCCGCTAGTGGAGCTCGAACGTGCGCTGGATGAAGTCATCGTGTCGGAGTCCAATCCACCGTTGTCGGAGGTCCGCGCCTGGGATCGTGCTTCCGTGATCGAAGTGATCGTGGCCGTGATCGGAGTCACCATCGAGCCGTTCTGTAAACGATTGAACAAGATGCCAAGCCGCGCTTCGCCGGTTGATTTTGTTCGCTGCTGAACTTCGCTAACGTGCCCGAGCAGTCGCGCGCCTTTCGGCACGATAACTTCGCCGTTTTGTTTGACTGCCTGAGTTGTCTTTAGGGCTACGCGATCTCCCACTTTTGCGTGTCGCGCGTCTAAAGTATTTTCCAGTTGACCGGTGAGCTGAGTGCCTGACTGAAGACTGATTTGGCGCCCCTGTTTGGAAACCGTAGTGTCGTTGCGGCCGGACGCGCTTCCGCGAGTCTGGGTTTTTTGCGACAGCGCAAGGCCAGCCATGGCGATGGTCAGTGACATTGCGAGAAAGATCGTTTTCATATTTCCTTGTTCTCCTGCGCCTTTACGCGCTAAGCTCGCGCTCCAATTGCAAGCAAGCGGCGAGTCAAACTGGTCTGAATCAAGATGACGTCGGGAAGACGCGGAACCCGAGATGGGCTTGTAGCCCGGCTCGATTCCGTTTGGTAACGCACCGTTGATGCAAGCGATTCTAACGAGCGTTGCCGAACATTCTGCGACTGTTTGCTTACGATTCTGTTGTAGTGGTAGGAGAATCGAGAGAAGTAGTACCGCCAGGTTCGCGCCTACAACTTTGGTGAATTGGCGCGAATCTGACCGCTTCGTGAGTCAGTAGCGAAACAGGCAGAACTTCGCAACCGGCGCAAAGTGAAGGTGCCGTCCGCATATCTGACGACATTTAACGACACGCTCTGTGCTCACAGCCGCAGCCGATTTCCATCACGCGGGATTTCTCAGCTTCCTTGCAGTATTCGCTGCAATACTTGCTGCCTTCCTCGGGCGGGCAATCGCAGGGCCCGTGCGCGCACTTGCCAGTTGTTTCTTCAGCCATGAGAGTAAACCTCCTTACTCTTTCAAGCCTTCGGTCATGCAGTGGTCGGGAGGATGCCGTAAAGCTATGCTAGGCCGCCGCACCGGCCAGGTCAAGAAGCGTGTGCCCTCATGTCATGGGAACGAGCGGAAGCGTCATCCACGCAGCTTTTTCAACCGCTCGGAGGCAAGCAAAAGCGTCTCGTCCTTCTTGCAGAAACAAAACCGCACCTGTTGCGCACCCAGAGCGGGATTGCTATAGAAACTCGACCCCGGTACGCAGGCGACGCCGACTTCACGGATCAAGTGACGTGTGAATTCAACGTCGTCTTTGAAACCAAAATCGCTAATGTCGGTCATGATGTAGTACGCGCCGTCCGGCCGAAACACTTTGAAGCCCGCCTTTTCCAGTTCTGGCAGAATCAAATCGCGACGCGCGCGATACTCATTTTGCAGTTGGTCGTAGTATGACCGTGGCAGAGACAAAGCAAACGCGCCTGCAGCTTGCAGCGGGGCGGCCGCGCCCACGGTCAGAAAGTCGTGCACCTTGCGAATAGCGCCGGTGATTTCCGGCGAAGCGATGCAGTAGCCGACCCGCCAGCCGGTCACCGAGTAAGTTTTGGACATTGAGTTGACGATGACGGTTCGCGAACGCATTCCTTCGATTTGAGCCATCGAGATATGTTCTATCTCTGCGCCGTCGCGTGGATACAGAATGTGCTCGTAAATTTCGTCCGTGAAACAGAGCGCATCGAACTCGCGACATAAGCCGCCGATGAATTCCATCTCGGCGCGCGTGAAAACTTTACCGGTGGGATTATTGGGATTGCAGATGATTATTGCTTTGGTGTTCCGGTTGAACGCCCCGCGCAGCTCCTCGTGATCGAAAGTCCAATCAGGCGCGCGCAGTGGCACGTAACGCGGTCGCGCGTCGGAAAGGATCGCATCCGGCGCGTAGTTTTCATAGAACGGTTCGAAAACGATCACCTCCTCGCCGGGATCGACGGTCGCCATCATCGCCGCGATCATGCCTTCGGTCGAACCACAGGTGACCGTGATCTCAGTTTCCGGATCGATCTCCAGACCGAGATACCATTTCGTCTTGCGCGCAATTGCGTCGCGAAAATCCTTCGCGCCCCAGGTGATCGCATATTGGTTCACGTCATCGGCGATGGCTTGCATCGCTACGCGCTTGATGTCTTCAGGAGCAGGGAAATCCGGAAAGCCTTGCGAGAGATTGACCGCGCCGTATTTCATCGCCTCGCGCGTCATCTCGCGAATGACGGATTCGGTGAACAGACTGGCCTTGCGCGAAACGCGGCGTGAAATTGACGGTGCGGGCGTGGTCATAAGATTAACCGCAGATTTACGCGGATGTACGCGGATATGAAAAGCAATTATTTCATCTAGTTGTATCTGTGTCTATTGGCGTTTTATCCGCGGCCTAAATGCTGTTAGTTCTGCGGCTGCTCTCTTAACTGCTCAAGAATCGAGCGCACTGCGGGCGCGAGAGAACCATTAGGCGCCAACCTTAAATACTCCTCGTAGGCTAGAACCGCTTCTTTGTTCTTCCCGGTTTTCTCATAGGCCGCGCCGAGCAGTTGATAGATGATTGGCTCAGTATCAGAAAGCTGGTTGATGGCAATCTGATATTCGCGGGCCGCGAGCTCGTACTGGCCTCTCTCTTCATAGAGACGGCCCAGGCCGACATGCGCTTCGGGTTGAAAGCCGTGACTTTCGCGAATGGCGCGGTTGAAGGCTCCGATTGCTTCGTCGGTCTGCGCGGCTTCGCGATAAATCCGTCCTTCGACAGCAGACGCTTCGGAGTAAATCGCGCGATAGCGACGCGCGGCTTCAATTTCAGCCAGGGCGCTGTTCGAATCGTTTAGATCCATCAGCACGCGCGCCAAACCCACGTGCGCGGCCGGAAACGCCGGCCGGAGCTGTAACGCCTGGCGATAAAGATCGGCAGCCTTTTGACGAGATTCGTCGTCCTTTGCTGTCTCGCGGGCAGTTTCAGCCTGCTGAAAAGTCAGTTCTGCTTCGTCATTTGTGCGCAACAATCGCACTTTGATCTGGCCGCGTTGCGATGGCTGAACCGGAAGAGTGGCTTCTTTGAAACCGTTCGCTCTCACGCGCAGATTGTGCGCACCTGCTCTCACGTTGGCGATTGCCAACTGTCCGGTTGCGTCGGTCGAGCCGCGGCGAATCTCGTCGAGCCAGACGACGGCGTTCGGTTCAGTGACAACAGTTAGCGCGCGCGAAGGGTTCGAAGC
>Ga0070706_100007387_pt1 | contig 10307 bp, 5 predicted proteins | sample KBSK5501metaG_FD_65476 | JGI IMG/M metagenome (GOLD analysis project Ga0070706, IMG submission 65476) | Corn, switchgrass and miscanthus rhizosphere microbial communities from Kellogg Biological Station, Michigan, USA - KBS K5-50-1 metaG | ecosystem: Host-associated > Plants > Roots >...
CTTGCCGGCGTTGCGCCGGGGGCATTAAGCGGCGGGCATCCGGACTATGTCCTGCGGGCATGCGACCAGTCGCTGCAGCGCCTGGGTGTCGACACGATCGATATCTATGGTCTGCATCGCGTCGATCCCACTGTTCCGATTGAAGACACGGTCGGTGCGATGAAAAAACTGGTCGAGCAAGGCAAGGTGCGCCACCTCGCATTATCCGAGGCCGGACCGCAGACGGTCAGGCGTGCGCACAAAGTACATCCGATAGTCGTGGTCGAGACCGAGTATTCGTTATGGAGCCGCGACGTCGAGCAAGACGTGCTGCCGGCGTGCCGCGAACTCGGCATTGGGTTCATGGCGTACGCCCCGCTCGGTCGCGGCTTTTTGACTGCGACCCTGAAAACGCTCGAGGCCCTGTTGCCGAAAGACCGGCGCCGCGATCATCCACGTTTCGACCCGAATAACATCAGCCGCAATGCCGAATTGCTAGCGCCCATGGAAAAAATTGCGTCGAACCGGAAATGCACTCCGGCGCAGGTTGCATTGGCGTGGCTGCTTGCTCAGGGCAGGGATATCGTGCCGATACCCGGCACCAAGCGCCGCAGTTATCTCGAACAGAACGCGGCATCACTCGAGGTGACGCTCACTGCCGAGGAAATTGCCACGCTGTCCAAAGCCTTTCCCCCGGGTATCGCTGCCGGAACCCGATATCCGGAGAAGCAGTTGAAAGCGCTTGGTATCTAGCCGGGCGGGGCACGAGCATGGGTGCCCGTGTTGAGATCGGGTGATTACCTGATTGTAGAAGACACTATAATCAACGGGCATCCGATACGAGCGGAATTCGGACCCGGGCGGCTCGAAACGATTACCGAGTATCTGGCGCGATGCCCAGATCGACTGCAAGCGGATTTCGCGCGCGCCGAAAAGTTTGGTTGCAGCTTCGCCGCACGCGGCTACTTCAAGCTTGGTCCACTGCGCCAAAGGTTGCAATGAGCCTCATGCCGTAGATCGAGGGTTTCGTGACGCGTACCTGAGACGAAAGCAAGCTAATGCCCGAGCTGCCGATCGGCAACCCGCCAACGCTCAATATCCCGAAGACTATTCAGCAAGCTATCAGCTTTCACCAGCAGGGCAGGCTGAAAGAGGCGGAACGGCTGTATGAAAACGTTCTAGGCGCGCAACCCGATCATTTCGACGCGCTTCATTTTTTGGGGATTCTGCGCGCCCAACAGGGAAACGCAGAGGCTGCATTCCACCTCATCTCGCTCGCACTCGAGCGGCAGCCGCGCTCGGCCGATGCGCGGTCTAATCTTGGCAACGTTTTGCAAGGACTGGGCCGTTATGACGAAGCGATTAAGTGTTACGACCAGGCTCTTGCGATCAAGCCCGATGCTGCCGACGCACTTTGTAATCGGGGTAACGCGCTGCTAGCCCTCAACCGCCGCGATGAAGCGCTTGCGAGCTACGACCGCGCTGTGTCGATCAAGCCCGACTTTCCACAAGCGCTCAACAATCGCGGCAATGCCCTCCATGAGATGGGCCGGCATGATGAAGCGATTGCGAGCTATAACTTAGCCCTTGCCCTCAATCCCGAAGATGTGGAGGTCCTCAACAATCGCGGGAGCGCGCTATCGAGGCTGAGCCGGTATGACGAAGCCATTTCGAGCTACGACCGGGCGCTTGCGATCAATCCCCGCTACATCCAGGCGCTCAATAATCTTGGCAATGCTCTGCGGGATCTGGGCCGCCCTGATGCGGCCATAGCGAGTTACGACCGGGCGCTTGCAATCAAGCCTGATGATGCGGAGATCCTCAATAATCGCGGCAACGCGCTTACTGAACTCAACCGTTATCGCGAAGCAATCGAATGTTACGAACGCGCGATCGAGCTAGTTCCCGATTATGCCGAAGCGCTGTCTAACCTGGGTACCGCGTTCGCGGAACACGGCAAACGGCATGAAGCCCTGGATTGCTACCGCAAAGCACTCGCGCTCAGGCCGCAATCCTCCGAGACGCGCTGGAAGCGCGTCATGGCGATTCTTCCCAGCGTTGCGGGAGTAGAAGAAAGCCCCGCTGCGTTACGCGAGGAGTTTGGCCGCGAGCTTGCCGAGCTCGACGCGTGGTTCGGTATCGAGCGCGACGATGTCCACGAAGCGGTGGGGGCGGGACAGCCTTTTAATCTCGCGTACCAGGAACAGAACAATCGCGAACTGCTTTCCCGCTATGGCACGCTGTGCGCGCGCCTGATGAAACACTGGCACGACGGACAAACTTTCACCGAGCCGGGTGTCGCGCAGAGCGGCGTGCTCCGGGTCGGAATTGTTTCGGCGCATATTCGCGATCATTCAGTGTGGACAACCATTATCAAAGGCTGGCTGCAGAATTTCGACCGCGATCGATTTGAATTTCATTCATTTCATGTGGGTTCCAAACACGATGAAGAAACGGTCTGGGCCCAATCGCATTCCACCTCTTTCGAGCACGGCGCAAAGGCGTTGCGACAGTGGGTTGATCTCATCCTGGCAAAACGGCTCGACGTGCTGATTTATCCTGAGATCGGGATGGATTCGATGACGGTGAAACTGGCAAGCCTGCGCTTGGTTCCGGTCCAGGCTGCCGCGTGGGGGCATCCGGAGACGAGCGGCTTGCCGACGATGGATTACTATCTGTCGGCTGCGGCGCTCGAGCCGTCCAACGCGCAGGAGAACTACACCGAACGGCTGGTAGCATTTCCCCGGTTAGGGTGCTGCTATACGCCAGTGCCGGTGACAGGCGCAAATCCGGATCTCGCTGTCTTGGGTCTTGATCCGCAGGCTCCCATTCTGCTATGCCCCGGCACGCCATTCAAATATGCGCCACAGCATGATCAAGTTTTCATCGACATCGCCCGCAGGCTTGGCCGCTGCCGGTTCGTTTTCTTTGTTTTCGAGCGCCGCGAACTGTCGGAAAAGCTTCGACAGCGGCTCAAGTTCAATTTTTCTCAAGCCGGTTTAGCGCTTGAAGATTATTGTGCATTCATTCCCTGGCAAAACAGGGCTGAGTTTCATGGCCTGATGAAACGCGCCGATGTTTTTCTCGATACCATCGGCTTTTCAGGGTTCAATACGGCCATGCAGGCGGCGGAGTGCGCCCTGCCGATTGTGACGCGGGAAGGGCGTTTCATGCGCGGCCGACTGGCGAGCGGCATCTTGCGCAGCATGGGCATGTCCGAACTGGTTGCCGCAGACGAAAAAGGCTATGTCGATCTGGCGGTCAAACTCGCATCCGATGCCGGGTATCGGCAGTCGATCCGCCGGCGCATTGAAACCTGCCGCGCTGACCTGTTCGGCGATGTGGCGACAGTGCGTGCGCTGGAGGATTTTCTGCTGAAGGCGGCAAAACGGAATTGAAGCCGCGCGCGGCCGTGGCTGCGCTCGACAACTAATCGCTGGCGAGGGAAAGCACGACTATCATCCCCGCAATCAAGCGCCCGAATTCATGCCGCAAAGCGATAGGCTGCACTCTATGTTCAACGAAGTGGTGCCGCGCTGCGCACTCACGCAGATAGGATAGCGCATGCGCATAGCGGCGGCTGGGCTGCAGCACGAATCCTGCTCCTTCATGAGTTTCCACTGAGAATGCGAACTGCCCGTCCGGTCGCAACGCCATGTGCGCACCCTCGAATATGGCTTCGAGATCGCCGACGTAGATAAATACGTCTGCCGAAATCAGGAGATCAAAGCTCGCGCGCCGGGTATGGAGAAATGCCGTTATCTCGCCCTGAATCAACGAATCATAAACTCCGCGTTTGCGTGCACGTTCGAGCATGCCCTGCGACATATCGACGCCCGTCAAGGTGCGTGCCAATGTCCGAAATTCGACACCGCACAACCCAGTTCCGCAGCCCAGATCTGCGATATCGAGACTGCGCGGCGGAATTCCTTCAGACACTGCGGCAAACAATAGCTGGGGCGCGTGATACTGCAGCGCTGCCAAATCTTCATCGAAACGATCGGCATATCTGTCAAATAAAGCGCGCACGTAGTGAGGCGGCGAAACAGGAGGAGGGGCACCAGCGCCGAGTGCGGCCAAGTAATAGATCAGATCTTCCCGATCGCCGCCACTCTCTAGCGCCGCCTTGTAGCTCTGCAACGCGTCGGTATCGCGCCCCAGCGCGTGCAAGACATCGCCGCGGTTGTGCAGCGCTTCAGGAGCGCCGGGTCTGATCGCCAGCGCCCGCTCGAAACTTTCGAGGGCTTCCGTGTGGCGCCCAAGCTCAAACAATAGCAGGCCGCGGTTGGAAAGGGCTTCAACATGATTTTCTTCGAGCGCCAGCGCTCTATTGCAGCTCTTCAGGGCTTCTTCGTTGCGATGCAGCGCTTTCAGGATTAGACCGCGGTTCGAGAGCGCGTCGGCCCAGTCAGGTTTGATCGTGAGGGCGCGATCACAGCTTGAGAGGGAAGCTTCCAGTTTTTGACCGTGAAACTGGTAGATGGACTTATTCAGCCATGCGAGTTCGTCGTCCGGGTCGAGTTCGAGAACTTTGTCGATGTACTGCGCGGCTTCTTCGTACTTTTTCTGTTGAAGAAGCACCGACGACAAATTCGACAGCACAGACAATCGATTGGGAATCAAAGACAAAATGCGCAGGTAAAGCGTCTCAGCCTCGATGAGCCTGCCTTGCGTTTGGCTCTCCAGAGCCCGCTGAAAGAGGCCGCGCGCTTCTTCGTGGTTATCGGATGCCAAAGTCAATTTTCTGTCGAAGTTTGGCGCAAAGATCTAGCCGCGCATCCGGTTCAACCCGCATGTTAAAATTCGGTGCAAGTGTTGCTTTTGTCCAGTCGTGTCTTCAAAAGCGTGGAGCTATGAGCGAAGCGAAGCTGATCAGCGAAGAGTATAGAAAGATGCAGCAGCAGTTGCACGAAAATCCTAACTATGGCGTCGCCTCGGTCGGATTTGCGCCGTTGGTAGCACAGGTCGTCGAAAGTATAGGCGCGCGCGAGTTGCTCGATTACGGCGCTGGAAAAGGGCGGCTCGGCACGACGTTAAAGACGCATCTACGCCAACCGCTCCACATTCATCATTACGATCCTGCGATACCGGCTTGGTCCAAGCCTCCGCAACCTTGCGCTTTGGTGGCGTGCATCGACGTGCTCGAGCACATCGAACCGGCGTTGCTGGACAATGTCCTGGATGATTTGAAGCGGGTTACCGCGGGCGTCGGATTTTTTACCGTTCACACCGAACCCGCTGTCAAACATCTCGCGGATGGGCGCAATGCGCATTTGATCCAGCGGCCTGCGTCATGGTGGCTGCCGAAGTTCCTCGAGCGTTTCGAGCTCGCCAATTTCAACCGCGTGGAGATGGGCTTCATCGTCATCGTCGAACGCAAACGGGATAACGTTTCGTAGAGCATGCCGTTCGATTCATCGCGCGCGGCTGCAGCGTTAAAGCGTCTGCAGCCGCGTAGCAATATGCGCGAGCGCTATCGCAAGCCGGGCGTCAAGTTTGTGGGCGCCTCGCCGATGCGCCTAAATCCGCTGTCAGTTGGGCGAGGGCGTCGCTCCAGTCACCGTTATTTTCCTGGCGATAGATACTGAAACCCGGAAACCATGGCGATCGAGCACCTTTCGCCATCCATCGCCATTCAGCCGGGCACGGCACGAGCACGCGTGCCGTCTTGCCGACGCCCGCACGCAGATGCATGTTGGTGTTACTCACTCCGATGTAGTCGTCCAGCAGTGCGAGCAGCGCAAGCATGGATTCGAGGTCTTCGTTTAAGTCGCATAAATCGTGCAGCGGTCGCTTCAAACGACCACCGAATTCATCGATCTCTCCGGGTTCCGGATTACGTTGCAGCGCAAGAAAAGTGCCGTCGATGTGCTCGAGCGCTGCGGCGAGCGATTTGAACGGAATCTGTTTAAAGAGCATCCAGGCCATATCCCTGCCCTGTTCTGCAGGCGCCGTGCCGCCGCGCCAGGTCAAGCCCCGATACGGTGGCGGTCCAAGCTCAGAAAGCCGTTGTGTGAGAGATGCCAGCCGGTCGGGCAGCGGTGTAAGTTCTAGCGCGCGCGGCAAATCCGGATAGATTAACCCATACGCTTTGGGCAGCGATGCAATGAAAGCGTACACAGCACCGGCCGGGAATTTCGAGGGCGCAACCCGCGTTCCTAAAGGTGATGCAGAATTTGCGCAGGCCGCCAAGGGCAGGTCACCGGCCGTGAGAAGATAGTCGGCCGCTGGCGTGGGCTCGGTATTAGGAATAACCCGATCCAGGTCACCTACCCTCTCAAGGATACTCGACAGTTTTGGATTGGTGCGATACGTGAGGCGCGCCCCGCGCGCTTTGAGAAAGCGCGCAAATCGCAAAAAGAACAGCTCGTCGCCGAGTCCCTGTTCACGCAGCACGCAAACATGCAGGTTGTGCAGCTTATCCGGCATTTCGGATGCCATCGTGAGATTGGGATAGCGGGTGATAAGCTCTGTGCGCGCCGGTCGATACAGGAAATCACGCCAGCCTTCTTCAAACAGTCCCAGCGCAAGTTCCACTGTCGACAGCGTAAAGTGTGCCTCCCATGATTCCGGCGCCAGCGCGAGCGCGCGTTCGAGCAAATGCAGCCCTGCACGCGATTTACCGACCTCGTGCAGAGCGCTTCCCGTGGCCATGAGTATGCGGGCATTGTTCGGCTCCAACGCGATTGCTTTGAGATCGAGCTCAAGGGCTTCGCGCAGGCGGCCTTGATGACCGATGGCCGCGCTTAGAAACGTATAGGCAAGCGCAAGATCCGGGGCCGATGCGACCGCTTGCCGGCCCTCGGTTTCGGCCTCGGCGAAACGCCCGCGATCAATCAGTATCGAGACCAGATTGCAGCGCGCCATGACGAACTCAGGGTTAAGCTCGAGCGCCCGCCGATAGGATGACTCCGCTTCTTCGAATCGGGGCAGCGCGTGCAGCAAGCTGCCCAGATTGTTGTAGGCATCGGCGAGCGCGGGGTCCGCTTCGATCGCGCGCCGATAAAGCGTAATCGCTTCCAGCGCGCGCTGCTGGTCGCGTACGGCATTTCCAAGATTGAGCCATCCGAGCGCGTAAGACGGAAACTGCCGCGTGATCGTTCGCAAATGCGATTCCGCTTCAGCGAAATTGCCCGCGAGCGCAAAGCAGTTCGCAACGCCGATGCGTAACTGCGGATTGTCGGGATTGAATTTGGCCGCGCGCTGAAACGCAGAACGCGCTTCAGGGTAGCGCTTGAGCTCGATCAACGCCGCACCGAGGTTGGCGAGAAAAGCCCAATTGCGCGGCTGCAAGGCAACGGCTTGGCGTATCAGTTCGAGCGCTTGCGCGGCCTCGCCGCTTTGCAATGCGATAAGGCCGAGCAGGTGAAGCGCATCCGGATGTCGCGGTTTTAGCGCAAGCGCTTGTTCATAAAAAAGTTTGGCTTCGTGTATGCGGCCTTGCTGGTGCTGGCGCAAACCCTGTTGGATCAATTCATCGACCACTTGCCTCTTTCGTGTCGTAGCTACGCGATTTTACCGATTGTCAGTGCCTGTTTAGGCGCGGCACGCGGGGCGATTTTTTAGGACGCTTTGCGCTTAAATAACGCATTGATTTTATGGTTTTATTTTCCAAGACGTGCGCATCCTAAGCGAGCATCGAAAAACCTGTGTTGCGTCTATGCAACAAGACACAGGGATTTATCCGTATAAACACGTATTTTGTTGCCTGCAAGACGAGTGATCCGGCATCATTTGTCCAACCTCACCGTTAAGGGAGGCTACTCTCAGTTGGAGCTGTTTCAATCACGTGATGCGATAGCTCCGACGGTGACAACTTCAAAGGAGATTTTGCATGAATAAGAAATTAATGGCGATTGCGGTGGCGGGTGCATTGGCCGCTCCTGCAGCGGCGCTCGCGCAATCGAGCACTGTCCAGGTGTACGGGACCGTTCTTGTCAATTACAACCTTGTCGATTACGGCCAGGGCCGCGTGAACAACGACATGTTGAACTCGCATGACGCCAACCTTGGATTCAAAGGCGAAGAGCAGTTGGGCGGCGGTCTGTCGGCGTGGTTCCAGTGCGAAAGCACGTTGGACGTGACCGGTGTCACACTCGGCGGGTGGTGCGGCCGCAACAGCGCATTCGGCATGAAAGGCAATTTTGGTAATGTGTTTGCCGGTATCTGGGATATGCCGATGAAGACCGCGATGGCGAACTTCCGTCCGTTCTCGACCTCGGGCGCGTTCGGTATGTCGTCGGTGCTGTGGAACACCTCGGGTTCAGACGTGGGTAACGGTCCTGCCGGCGTTCCGGCTGCGAACGTCACGAGCTTCACCCGCCGTCAGACAAACTTGATTAGCTATGCCACGCCGAACTGGGCTGGCTTCCAGGGAAGTGTTGCGTTCTCGACGCCGAACGAAGCGACTGCGCAGGTCAATGCCACCACGGCTAAAAAGCCGCGTTTGTGGGGCTTGGGCGGCACTTATACCAACGGTCCATTTATCGTTGGCGCGGGCTACGAACGTCATACCAATTACAACCCGGCTGGCGTGGCGAACTACCAGGGTGGTGACGACCGCGGGTGGAATGCGGCCATTGCCTACACGTTCGCAGGCGTGTTCAAACTGAGCGCGATCTATACCGACACTCGCTATGACACGAGCCCCGGCACGACTTTGTCGGACCGGTCGTGGGGTGTCTATGGCGACTGGGCGATCGCCGGACCGCATCGTCTGCGGGCGGAGTGGAACCGTCAGCAAAGCACCTCCGGCAACTTTGGCGGTGCCGTTGTCGCAGGTGCGTGCACGAATGCCGCGGTGGGTCAATGGACAGCGAACTGTGGCCAGGGCGGCACCGGTGCGAACCTTTACGGTCTGCAATACGCTTACGCGTTTTCGAAGCGTACCGAGCTTAACTTCGGTTATGCTCGCCTCAACAACGACGCGAATTCCGCTCAGGCGCTCGTGACCTTGGGCAAAGGAACCGCGGGTCAAAACCAAAGCGCGTGGGTGTTCGGCGCGAAGCACACGTTCTAATAAAGCTGATTCCGGCGAAACTGCCGGTTACTATCGACGGGCACCTTCCATGGTGCCCGTTTTTTTTGCCCGCCCGGCGCGGCGCACTTACTTTGACGTGGAGATGCTATACGTGCCTAGGCATAGGGAAGCGTTAGCGTTTGTCTGTCGGTCTCATCGTTTTCCCGCTTTTTCCCTGAGTGCCCTTCGAAGCGAATATTGAAAAGAATTTTCGCGTTTAGTTCTTTCTTCAAGTTGGACAACAATGCTTTGATAAGAGACTAAAATATAAGGTTTAGGTGCTGCGTGCAGTCCGTGGCCCGTGTTCGCGATCCAAAAATCATGGCCGAAACCGAAGAGATCCGTCCGAGCGTGCATGACAGCCTTCAGCAGGTGACCGAGCTGTTGCGCAAGCACCGGCAGAATCTGCTGCGCGAGTACGAGCCGGCGCGTCCACAGGAGGTGGAAGAACTACTGCACAAGCAAGACCTTGCCGCGCTGCAGGTGAAGCTGGAGGGGCTGCATCCGGCTGACGTCGCGTACATACTCGAGACGCTGCCGCTCGAAGAGCGGCTGATCGTATGGGACCTCGTCAGAGCCGAGCGCGATGGCGAGATTCTACTCGAGGTTTCCGACGCGGTGCGCGAAACGCTGATCGCGCACATGGAGAACAACGAGCTGGTCGCAGCGACCGGGCAGCTCGACACCGACGAGATCGCCGACCTTGCGCCTGACCTGCCGCGCGAGGTGATGCAGGATGTTTTCCGTTCGCTCTCGGTTGAGGAACGCGAGCAGTTGCGCGCGGCGATGTCGTATCCGGAGGACACGGTCGGTGCACTGATGGATTTCGACATGATCACGGTGCGCGATGACATTACCGTCGAAGTTGTGTCGCGCTACCTGCGCCGGCTCGACGAGATGCCGGACCACACCGACCAGTTGTTCGTAGTCGACCGCGAAGACTGTCTGCGCGGGCTGCTGCCCGTAAACCGCCTGTTAGTGACCGATCTTGATGTGCCGGTATCCGAAATCCTGGTTGCTGAATCGGTCAAATTGCACCCCGAAGAGAAAGCGCAGGATGCCGCGCTGGCGTTTGAGCGCTACGATCTGGTATCGGCTCCAGTGGTCGATAGCGAAGGCAAGCTGGTGGGCCGCGTCACGGTCAATGCCGTAATGGACTTTATTCGCGAAGAGACCGGCAGCGAAATACTGAGCGCGGGCGGGTTGCGCGAGGATGAAGATCTGTTCGCTTCTGTATGGAGCAGCGTTAAGAACCGCTGGACCTGGCTCGCGGTAAATCTTGTTACTGCATTCATTGCATCGCGCGTAA
>Ga0070706_100007389_pt1 | contig 10305 bp, 10 predicted proteins | sample KBSK5501metaG_FD_65476 | JGI IMG/M metagenome (GOLD analysis project Ga0070706, IMG submission 65476) | Corn, switchgrass and miscanthus rhizosphere microbial communities from Kellogg Biological Station, Michigan, USA - KBS K5-50-1 metaG | ecosystem: Host-associated > Plants > Roots >...
GTTTCCAATCCCAGGGCTTGGCTGAGACGTGGTGCCACTCAAGTTCGAATGGAGTCGCCAGCGAATTAACGCGCTCTTCTAATAACTCCATCACTTCACTTTGGTCGCCATCGATCATGATTTTGCCGCTCCAAATGGCGCGGCGGTTCTCGATTCGCACCATTGGATTGGAGGCATTAATTCGAACGCCGCGCACATAACGGAAGCCTTCACGCATGCGGTCGAGTACACGGGCGCGATCGTCGCCCCACTGATCGTGATAATCGCTGCCGATAAAATCGGCGGCGGCTGTCCAGCTTTTGTGTTCAATGGTGTGGAGAAAATTTTCAGTGTGACGTCTGACCTGACGCTCAGGCTGCCAGAGCCAGATCAAAAACAATCCGAGCAAAATTGCAGCGATTAGGCCGCCATAGAATCCGCTGCGAAAGGAAGTGGGCACAGTCGCAATTTTGGCGCTTGGAGCTTGCGTTTGTTTTCAGTGAGCCGGATATGCTGGAGGCGAATAAACGTTAAAAGTTACCGCCGGCTTCTTGGCTCGATTCACAAACCGGTGTTTCACGCCCGCAGGAATAATGATCACGTCGCCTTTCTAAGTGCGGACGTTGATCGCCAACTTCGCCGGTCAATTCGCCACCTAAGATCAAAAGGACCTGGTCACTTTTCTCGTGCGCTTCGGCTTTGTCGCCGGTCGCATCACCCGGCGCGAGCGTCATCATCGCGGTCTGACTCCGCTCGCCCGTTTGCAAAACTTCAAACCATCCCTTCGCCTCGCTGATGTTAGTTACGTTCATGCCTCAAACCTACCAACGGATCACACAGATTTCGCAGATTGGTTGCATTTCCGTCCGCGCCAGGCGGCATGACACTCTCGCCGTCGTAAATCCCGCGCGATTCGCTCTACCCGGCATCGCGCGCGTACCAATCCACCTTACGCGTCACGTACATCACGATCGCTAGGACAACGAAGAGCGCGATTGCGCCCATGAGCAAGGCATAATCCTGCTGCCGCAAAGTGATATAAAGAAACGTGTAAACGCCGGCGAGGCCCGCGCCGATCATCAGCGTGCGCACACCGCCGCCGAGAAAAAAGCGGCAATACCATGTAATCAACAGCGTCGATGCAACAGCAGCGATCAGATATGCCCAACTAAAGCCGATAAATTCCGAAATCGACAACAACAGCAGATAAAACAAGCAAAGCGCCGCGCCCACCATCAAATATTGGAACGGATGGATCTTCTGACGCGCTGTGACTTCAAAGAGGAAGAATGTCGTAAACACGAGCACGAGGAAGAGTACGCCGTACTTGATCGAGCGCTCGACGTAGCGATATGCATCCAGAATCGACAAGAAATTCGCGCCGAATCTTGAGTTTGTTACCGACTGAACATTGAAACGCTCATTTCCGCCGCGACTCGTCCACGACTGCGGATAATCGCGGCCGTAATATGAAATTTTCCATTTCGCATCGAATCCATTCGGACGCACCGACCGTTCCGCGGGCAAAAACGCGCCGCGAAAGGCCGGATCAGCCCAATTCGATTTCAAAGTCGCCTCGTTCTGCACGCCAAAAGGCGCAAAGAAGATTCCTTCGCTGCCATTGAAATCGAGTGGAATGGAAAATTCGATTTCGCTCGCAATCGGTTTGTCAGTTCCAAGCGACGCGGTTGCGCCGGTGGTGTAACCAGGGACTTGTGATCCGGGCAGCAGCGGGCGCCTCGCGCCGCCCCAATCGAGCACGATTCCTTCGCGTGTTCCGCGCAAATCGTTCACCGCGATCGTGACGAACGCGTCTTTCCATTGCACATCCTTCAAATCGATCTTGAGCGGGCCGAAATCGGGCGGCGCAAATTTTCCAGAGAGCGTCACCTGTGCGCGAAAAACCGCCGCATTGTAAATGCCGCGATGCAACATCTGCGTTTGCGCGTCGCCGTTGATGTGCAGCGTCTCCGGCAGAAAATACGCGGTCCCCATCGCAGTTTCCTCCACTTCGCGTCGCTCCATCTTTCCGTCAGGAGCAGGCATTTCCTTCACTGCTTTAAACTTGTATTGATACGGAATCCCGAGCACCGGCCCAATTACGTTCTGTTCCTTGCCCCATGACGAAGTGATATCGGCCACCGCTTCATTGCGCCGTGACAGTCGGTCCCTTAAGACGCCAGTGATCATCGCCAGCGGAATCAGTAACACCAACACCAGCGCGCCAACCCCAAGCAGCTTGATGATCGTACTGTGGCGCCTTCCAAATAATGGCTGAGATTTCGGTAATGGCGGCGGTGCCTGGGTTTCAGCCATGCCGGGAGGATGAATGACTCGGCCCGTATCCGCAATCAAATCCCGCATCAGTCAGCAACGTTTGCCACGTATCCGCGGGTGGTAGAAGTTGCAAGAGCCATGCCGCAAAACATCGACAGCATTCTCGACGCCGCGGAGCAGCAGGACGCGAGCGACGTCTTCCTTCAGGAGGACGAGGTACCGCGGCTTAAAATAAATGAACAAATCACCGTGTTCGGCGATGAACCCATGTCGCTCGCGCAATTGGCCGCATTCTGGCAGGCCTGCGGCGCGAACGCGCAGAGCGACGGCGACATGGATCGCGACACCGGTTTCGTCTCGCGCACGCATACGCGTTACCGCGTGAGCCTGCACCGCACCATGGGCCGTCTCGGTGCAGTCCTGCGCCGCATCAAGAGCAGCGTGCCTACATTGAAATCGCTCGGGGCACCCGAGTGGCTCCTGCAGCGATGGGGTGGTCGCGCGCACGGCCTTATTCTAATAACGGGACCAACCGGCTCAGGGAAATCCACCACCATCGCGTCTCTGCTTCAATGGATGAACGAGAACCAGGTGCGACATATAGTGACGATCGAGGATCCCGTCGAGTATCAGTTCACCAGCAAGCGCTCTCATTTCACTCAGCGACAGGTCGGACGCGACACCGGCACTTTTGCGATCGGATTGCGGAGCGCGCTTCGTCAGGCGCCGGACGTCATTTTTGTCGGTGAGATCCGGGATTACGAGACGGCGTTGACGGCGCTCCAGGCTTCGGAAACTGGACATCTCGTTGTTTCGACCATGCATTCGGAGAAGGTTGCGGACACGATGGAGCGCTATTTGAATCTTTTCCCGGCCGCAGCCGAGAAGCATGGTGTGAACCTTCTGGCAAACCAACTCTCTGGCGTCCTGTGCCAAAAGCTGGTTGAATCTGCTGACGGAGGCTTGCATTTGCTGGTGGAACACGTCGAAAATATGGGCGCCATGCGCGACTGGATCGCGAGACGAGAGTTGCAGAACATTGATCAATATATCGCCCGCGGGTCGGACCCTGCCGCGGTTTCATTTTTGCAATCGACGCTGAAAGCTCTTCAAGCCAAGGTCATCACGGAAGCGACGGCCATGGCTTCGGTCAGCAATGAATCCGAGCTTCGTCGCGCGATGAGGGGAATTGGCTAGACGGGTCCTCGGCACCATTTGAATCTTTATGAAGGAACCTGACTTGATCGATCTTCTGGTGCTTGCGGCCGAGCAGGGAGCTTCTGATCTTCATTTGACTGCGGGCGCGCCACCGATGACCCGCGTCGCTGGTGTCATCAAGCCGCTGACGGAAGATCCGCTGTCCGCGGAAGCCACACGGAGGCTGGTGATCGATACCTTGAAAGAGGGACAACGGTCGAAGCTGGAAAACGAGTGGCAGCTTGACTTCGCGTTGCAGGTCGGCGACCTCGGGCGCTATCGCGGAAATGCCTGCTATGTGTCGGGCGCGATTGAGGCCAATTTCCGACGTATCCCTTCAGAGGTCGGCGATCTAAAGTCGTTAGGCCACTCTCCCGTGGTGGATAAGTGGTGCGACGAGAGAACCGGCATGGTACTTGTGACTGGCGCGAGTGGTGAAGGCAAGAGCACAACGCTGGCGAGCATGGCCCAGACGATAGCCAACCGGCGTTCCGTCAACATCGTCAGTATTGAGGACCCGATTGAATTTGTTCATTCGCAGGGGCGAAGCCTGGTGAACCAGCGCGAAGTTGGTGCCGACGCGCGCGACTTCGCGTCAGCGCTCAAGAACGCGTTGAGACAGGATGCGGACGTCATTCTCGTGGGAGAGATGCGGGACATTGACACGATCCAAACTGCGATTACGGCGGCGGAAACAGGGCACCTCGTGATTGCCACCATGCACACGAACGATGCGCCAACGGCTATTGGGCGCATTCTTGATGCCTTTCCAAAGGAAGGTCAGCAGTTCGTCGCTGCCCAACTTGCGTGGTCGTTGTTGGGAGTGGTGTGCCAGTATCTCCTGCCGCGAAGCGAAGGGGGGGGCCTGATTTTGGCAACGGAATTGATGACGGTGAACTCGGGAATCGAGGCGTGTATCCGGGACCGGCGTCTTTCGCAGATACCCGGACTGATTCAAATCGGAGGTGTGGACGGCATGCATACTGTGGACGAAAGTCTTATCGAGTTGCTTCTGGCTAACCGCATCAATCTCATGGACGCGCTGGCTCACGCGAGGGACCCCAATTTTGTGAAGGAGCATTTCCAGCAAGCTTTGAAGAGCCAGAGAAAAGGATGGTTTGCAGGAATTCTTGGCAAATGAAATGCCGGCCTCGCGAGGCAACGTAGATCCCTCGTAATGAGGGACTGGCTGGGGGCGGAATCGAACCGCCGACACGTGGATTTTCAGTCCACTGCTCTGCCAACTGAGCTACCCAGCCGTAAGATCGACAATCGCATGTGAAAGCCGGGCGTTCACTATGCAAAATTCGTGCGGCTGAGCAACAATGAAGCAAGTATTCTGTTCCGTTGCCTCTATTAATCGTCTTGTGCAGCGGGCAGAACCGTCTCACGCTCGCTTGCATGAGCGATCAATTCCTAAGTGAACTGAATCTCTGGTGCCTGAGTCGTGAAGAGGCCATTCGAGCGATGGGAAACGCCGACACTCCCTATTTCGAACTCATCACGCCGCTACAATATCGAAGTACGCCCCTCGGCGGGATTATCGAGATACCAAAGGATTTCCTCACTGACTTGGGATCCATCCCGCGAGCGGTCTGGTGGTGGCTCTCGCCAGATGATTACGACATTTCCTATCCGAGCGTCGTCCACGATTACATTTACAAGCAAAAGGGCGACCTCAGCGCGCAGCAGCTCCCCCAAAAACGGGTGGACCGCGAAACAGCCGATCGTGTCCTGCGTGAAGCAATGGCAGCAGTCGGTGCATCTACCTTCCGGCAAGGCATCGTTTACAATGCTGTCCGAAATTTTGGCCCGCGCTGGTGACTCACATCAAGAAAATCAAACATCAGTCGCCTCAAAATTTTCGCGGCAATTCTACTGCGCTCCTTAAAAGGTGCAGATAATGGTTCCGTGAAATCTCGATGCCGCCGAATTGTTGCAGATGTGGCGTGAGCCATTGCGTGTCGAGTAAAACGAATTTTCGGCTGCGCAAGTGTTGCACGAGTCCGGCGAGCGCAATCTTGGAGGCATCGGTCACCCGATGAAACATCGATTCACCGAAAAACGCGCCGCCGACCGCCACCCCGTAAAGCCCTCCAGCAAGCTCGCCACGGGACGAGTCCGTCCGACTGGCGGATTTGCCGCAGGTCCAGGCTTCGACGGAATGCGCGTGCCCGAGCTCATGCAGCCGTGTGTAGCTCTCGATGATTTCACGATTGATCCAGGTATCTTCGCGCCTCGCGCACGCATTGATCACGTCCGAAAAGGCATTGTCGATCTTGATTTCGAAAAAGTTTTTTCGCAGAGCGCGGCGCAACGCGTGCGGCACATGAAAATCTTCCAGTGGAATGATCGCGCGCGGATCAGGCGAGAACCACCCGATGGAGTCGTCTTCCATCGCCATCGGAAAAACACCGAGCCGATAGCCTTGCAGCAGAAGGTCTGGCTCGATCATGGAAGGCGAAGTTAAAAGGTTAAAACTGTTAAAAAGTTACAACGAGAAGCTTGTACCGTTTCAACAATTTAACTTTTTAACATTTCACCAGTTTGATTTCGACAATCCGCAATTGCATTACTCCGCTGCGTTCCTAAAATAAGCAGATGAAGCGCATGTCGATCTTGTTCGTGATCGCATCGACGCTGATCGTAGGTGGCTGCGCGGATCCGCTCGAGCAGCGCAGCACCGAAGAAGTGGGGGAGCAGCTTCAGCGTGGCGTCACCGGTCAGGGGACGATTGGCCCAGTCGAGCGGTCGCCTGGCGATGCTGCCGCCGAACACAGCGTGCCAGAAACTCATCCGTAGCACGTGAAAACAGCCGCCCCATCAGCGCATTCAAGAATTCTCATCCTGGATTTCGGTTCGCAGTACACCCAAGTCATTGCCCGGCGCATTCGTGAACTCCAGGTTTATTCCGAGATCGTTCGCTTCGACGTACCCGCAACTGAGATCGCCAGGCTGAAACCGAAGGGACTCATTCTTTCCGGCGGTCCGGCGAGTGTTTACGACAAAGACGCCCCACATCTCGATCCGGAAATTTTTTCACTCGGAGTCCCGGTGCTGGGCATTTGCTACGGAATGCAATTAATGGCGCATCATCTTGGCGGCCAGGTGGAATTTAGCCCCCGTCGTGAATATGGCCCTGGAATGCTGCACGTGACCAACAGCTCGCGATTATTCGAGGGAATTGGAGAACAGATCGATATCTGGAGCAGTCACGGAGATAAGGTAACCACATTGCCCGCCGGTTTCCGCGCCGCCGCCCGCACGGAAAATTCTCCATTTGCCGCCATCGAAGATCCGCAAAGAAAACTTTATGCCTTACAATTTCACCCCGAAGTCGCACATACCCCACGCGGGAAAGAGATTCTGCAGAATTTCGTTTATCACATCTGCCACTGCACGATGGACTGGACGATGGGTTCGTTCATCGAAGAAGCCTGCGCCCGCATCCGCGAGCAGGTCGGCGACCAAAAAGTCGTGCTCGGTTTGAGCGGCGGGGTCGATTCCTCCGTTACCGCAGCGCTTCTGCACCGGGCGATCGGCGAGCAACTTACGTGTATCTTTGTGAACAATGGTTTGCTGCGCTCGCGCGAGGAAGAAATCGTGCAGCGGGTTTTCGGCGAAAATTTTCATGTGCGTCTGAAATACGTGGATGCGAGTGAGCGTTTTCTCGCGCTGCTCAAAGGCGTGACCGATCCCGAAACAAAACGAAAAATCATCGGCAACGAATTCATCAAAGTGTTTCAGCACGCGACCGAGGAGTTACTCGAAGAAGATCGCAAAAATGACGCGCGTAAACATGGCGGTTACAAGTTTCTCGCCCAAGGCACTCTTTATCCGGACGTGATTGAGAGCGTGTCGATCGAGGGGAATCCCTCGCAAGTGATTAAGAGTCATCACAACGTCGGCGGTTTGCCCGAAAAAATGCACTTCGAACTGGTCGAGCCGGTGCGCCAATTATTCAAAGACGAAGTGCGCCAGGCAGGTTTGCAACTCGGTTTGCCGAAGGAAGTTGTCTACCGTCAACCATTCCCGGGGCCAGGTCTTGCCGTTCGCATTCTCGGTGAAGTCACGCCCGAGCGACTGTCGATCTTGCGCGAAGCGGACACGATTGTCGTGAGCGAAATGGAATCTTCCGATTGGTATTATCGTGTCTGGCAATCCTTCGCGGTCCTGCTGCCGGTCCGCTCGGTCGGCGTTATGGGCGACCAGCGCACTTACGAAAACACGATCGTGCTTCGTATCGTCGAGAGCCAGGATGGCATGACCGCGGATTGGGTCCGGCTTCCCTACGAGTTACTTGCACGCATCTCCGCTCGAATCAGCAACGAAGTCAAAGGCGTCAACCGCGTCTGTTACGATATCTCAAGCAAACCGCCCAGCACGATCGAGTGGGAGTGATTCCATTTTCGGTCGGCGCGTAGGATTTTCGCCAGAGTCTCGGAATGTTACTTGTGGCCATCAGCCTATGTCGCCAACAGCGCGGATGAACTCGGCGAAATCTTTCCCGTTACGCGCGGCGTGATTTAGCGCGTCGAGCCGGGCATCGGATGCAGCCTCAGGCAGAACAACCCGATGTATTTGAAATTGATTCGCGAAGACAATTTCGTCCCACTGGATCGAGGAAATCTCGTCGTTAAAGCGCGCGACGGAACGGCCACGAAAAAATGCCCGCGTGGTTTCGGGCGGACTGAAGATCGACATTTTGATCTCGTCCTCGGTCACGACGCGCCGCATCACCCCCTGGCGGACAAGCTCGTAATACATCCCACGCTCAAGATCGACATTGTGATATTCGAGATCGATTGATTGCAGCCACGGATGGGTCCAAGAGAGTTTTTCTTCTTCCTGCAACGCGTTAAGTAGAAATTTCTTCCCGACCCAATCAATGCGGTCGCGTGCCAGCATCAAGTCGCGCTCAAGATCGTTAAGAACGCTTTCCCACTCGCGCAGGATCCATTCTCGATCTTCATCCGCACCCTCATTGACGCGCGCCGCGGCCTTCAGATAAATGCGTTGCACATCGATCGCGGAAATCTTTCGGCCATCCTTTAATTCGATGATCCAATCGTAAGTTTGATCGCGGCTGATCGATTTGTTTGCATCGACGGGTTGCGCGATCTCCAGTTGCGGCGCTTCTCCGCGCTCGATCAGATCGAGAACGAGCGCCGTGGTCCCGATCTTCATGGCCGTGGCCCATTCGCTCATGTTCGAATCGCCCAGGATGACGTGAAACCGGCGATAACGGCTGGCGTCAACGTGCGGTTCGTCCCGCGTGTTGATCAGCGGTCGACGGTTCATCGTGTCAATGCTCACCAGCACACTGAAAAAATCCGCGCGCTGCGAAATTTGAAAAATCCCGGGTGCACCAGATGCGCTCTCCGCTTCGATCCCCATCTTTCCGGCGCCGGCGAAGATCTGGCGCGTGATGAGAAACGGCAGAATGCCCGCGACGATCCGGTCCCATGCAATCTCACGACTTACCAGGTAATTGTCATGGCAGCCGTAACTGTGGCCGACAAAATCGGTGTTGTTCTTGTAAAGACGGACTTCGTTGGCAGGCGGCAACTTTAGGTTTCGTCGCCGCGCACATTCCGCGAGGATGCGTTCACCGGCCTTGTCCTGCGCGACAATTTGCTGGAGCGTGATGCACTCGGGAGTGGAATACTCCGGATGCGCATGGTCGTTGTAGAAACGGGCGCCGTTTGAAAGGACAAGATCGCTTTTTATTTCTTCGAAACTGAGCGGGCGATTTTTGTCCATCTCGTAATAAGCGGACTCATCAGTGTCCTGGAGCAATTCCCGAGCGCGAAAGCCCCGCACATCGAGGTGCGGATCTTCGAGGTCGTAATCCCATTTCATGAGCGCGCCGTGCTCGGTATAACGGCGCACCAGCTCGATCGATTCGGCGACAACATCGACGATCTCGGCACCATTCACGGTGATACCGTACTCCGTCTCAAGACCGAATACCCGTTTCATTTCCTCGAATGCTCCGCCTGTAGGGGAAGCTGATAGCTTCCCTCATCATTAATGAAATCTAAATAGTACGGCCAGTCTTCCCATCTTTGGACCAATCCCTGTCGTACAGGATTGTCCTGCACGTAAATCCACTTGTTGCGCAAGTTTTCATCCGATCGAAGAAGCCGATCAAAACAACCGCGCTGCCATTCCCAATTCTGATCAGCCAACATTTTGCGCAAAACGCGCTTGAACCCATTTGCAAAGTCACCAACAGAAATCTCGCGATCTGTCCGCGGCGAAACCAACCAATGGACATGATCAGGCATGATAACACCGGCCAGCACATGCCATCTTCGTAATTGGACGATGGTTGTTTTGATCGCTTCAAACACTTTCGTATTGGCCAACACCTGGTACCGGTCTTTTACACACAGGGTTACAAAGTAGATGATCGATTTCTCCCAGGGTAATTGAATTTCCGACAGCCGCGGTGGTTCGCCCATATTCGTCGGGAAGCTAACAGCTTCCCCTACAGTCAGAGGAGCATTAGATCACCCCGGATGCCGTGCGCGATCGCGCATCCGAGAGCGGTTTCACGGGCGCAATCTTGACCACGTTCTCCGGATCGTAGTCGATCAGCTTGAGCCAGTCCTCGGTAATATCAGTGGTTGGAAAAATATCGTTCTCGACGTATTCCGCGTTGAAGGCGAGTTGCAAATCCGTTTCACGGATTCCTTCCTCCTGTTGGGTGGCGATCGCCCGTTTGATCGCCATGGCTTTGGCACGCTCGACAATAGAGGCAATAATCGCGCCACTGATGAGATCGCTGCGATAAAGAGTTTCTTTGCGGCCGCTGCGCAACGTCACTTCGAGAAATCTGTTTTCATC
>Ga0070706_100007393_pt1 | contig 10303 bp, 10 predicted proteins | sample KBSK5501metaG_FD_65476 | JGI IMG/M metagenome (GOLD analysis project Ga0070706, IMG submission 65476) | Corn, switchgrass and miscanthus rhizosphere microbial communities from Kellogg Biological Station, Michigan, USA - KBS K5-50-1 metaG | ecosystem: Host-associated > Plants > Roots >...
TCGCCGCCGCGGAGCTGCACCGATGGCGCGTGGCTGACCCCGATGCCCAGCACGAACCGACCCGGATAGGCCTCGCCGAGCGCCTTTGCGCCGGTCGCCATCGCCATGGGGTCGCGCGCGTGGATGTTGGCGATGCCCGGCGCCACGATCGCCGTCTCGCTCCCGGCGAGCAGCAGTGCCGCGTGGGCGTACACCTCCTTCGAGCCGAGGCTCTCCGGGATCCAGACGCTCGGGTAGCCGAGCCGTTCGAAGTCGCGCATTGCCGCGCCCGCCTCCGCCGCGCCCAGGCGCTGGAGCGCGAAGCTCCACACCCCGACGCGTCCGAGCTTCGCCGCGAGCGCTCGCCCACCGATCCCACCGACGGCCGTCATCGGCGCAAAGGGTACGGGCCGGGACGTCCCGAGCGCTGTGCGCTCGCCGTGCCTCCAGTCGAGGTCGACGTCCAGCCGGCGCGTGACCTGTGCGAGCCCGGTTCGATCGCCTCCACCCGCAACACCTGACGCCTGACTGAGACGCCGCGGCGGTCGGTTGTGACAGGTGCCTCACAGCGCGCGCCGCTATGCTGCCGGCCGTGCCCAAGCCCGAACCGCTCTGGCAGCGTCGCTTCCGTGCGCCCATCGTCGGCTTCCCGGATTGGTCGAAGGACGTGCCAGACCACCTGATCTATGCATCGTCGGAGAGCGGCGTCTACCAACTGCACGCCTGGGACCGGGCCAGCGGCGCCAAGCGCCGGGTCACCAGCGAGCCGGTGGGGCTGATCTCCGGCGAGGTCTCGCCCGATGGCGAGTGGGTTGTCTGGCATCGCGACATGACCGGCGACGAATCCGGGATGTGGGTCGCAACACCCTTCGCCGGTGGCACCGGCGCGGGCGCGGAGCCACTCGTCGAAGCCCTGCCTTCGGGCTGGGACGAGGGCATCGCGATCGGACAGGGGCGCACGGCGGCCGCGGTGAGCGACCGCGACGGCTTCGCGGTCTACGTCGCGGACGGCGGGGGGCCGGCGCGGCGCCTGCTCGAGAGCAGCGAATCCATCCAGCTGGGCGGATCCAACGCGATGGCTGCCGCCGCGGACCACGGCGCGCTCTCCCCCGACGAGACGCTCCTGTGCATCGAGCACGCGGAGCACGGCGACACGATCCACCCCTCGCTCCGGGTCGTGGACGCACGCACCGGCGAGGTCAAGGCCGAGCTGCACGACGACGGGAAGGCGCTGTGTGCCTTCGGCTGGTCGCCGATCCCGGGCGACCCGCGCCTGGCGATCGGGCACGAGCGACGTGGGGAGCGCGCGCCGGCGATCTGGAACGTGGACACCGGCGAGGTAACGGACATTCCGCTCCCGTGGGACCGCCTGACCGAGGTCGCGGACTGGTGGCCCGACGGCAGTGCGGTGCTCCTCTTCGAGCTGCGCGACGGTCGCAACTACCTCCACCGGTTCACGTTCGAGACGGGCACGCTGGAGGCGTTGCCGATGCTCGAGGGCAGCCTCAGCGGCGCCCGCGTCCGGCCTGACGGCACTGTCTGGTACCGGCTGCAGCGCGGCGAGCACCCCGGCATCGTCTTCGAGGTCGGGCGGAACGAGCCCGTGCTCGTGGCACCCGAGCCGGCCCCACCCGGCCGGCCGTTCCAGCCGTGGGAGTACGAGAACCCCCACGGGCAGCGCGTCCATGGCTGGACCGTGGAGCCGGACGGGCCGAAGCCGTGGCCGACGCTCATGTTCATCCACGGCGGCCCCACGTCCGTCGACCTCGACCGCTGGTCGCCCGAGGTGCAGGCCTATGTCGACATGGGCTTCTGCGTCGCGATGCTCAACTACCGCGGCTCGGTCGGGTTCGGGGCGGCGTGGCGCGACACGCTGATCGGCAACATCGGCTGGCCGGAGGTCGAGGACATCGTCGCCGGCCACGACGACCTCGTCGGCCGTGGCACCGCGGACCCGGCCCGCTCCGTGATCGCGGGCTGGTCATGGGGCGGCTACCTGACGCTGCTGACCCACGGCATGCACCCGGAGCGGTTCATCGCCGGCGTGGCCGGTGTGCCGGTCGCCGACTATATGGCCGCATATGCCGATGAGTCGCCGCTCCTGCAGGCGTATGACCGCGCGCTCCTCGGGGGGACCCCCGACGAGCTGCCGGAGCTCGTCATGGAGCGCTCGCCGATCACCTACGTCGACAGGGTCATCGCGCCCCTGCTGATCCTCGCCGGCGAGCACGACAGCCGCTGCCCGCTCCCCCAGATCCTCAACTACGTGGAGCGGCTGAAGGCCCGGAACCACCCCCACGAGCTGTACCTGTACGCAACAGGCCATTCATCGTTCGACATCGACCAGCGCATCCAGCAGCTCGGCGTCGTGCTCGACTACCTGTCGAAGACCGTCCCGGGTGTCCGCAGGCTCGATGGCGTGCGCGAGGCAGAGGGCCAGCCAGAGCCGGTCTAGCCGCCGCGGCCTAGCGCAGCGTCGATCCCAGGGGGATCCCACCCGCGAAGTACGCCCCCGTTGGGCCCGAGGCCACGAGGTCGAAGGTGTCCGCTCCCGTGTAGGCGATGACGTCGGCCGCAATGACGCGGCTGCCATCGATGACCTCGCCCACAAGGACCTCGCCGAGTGGCCTGCCGTCGAGCAGCGGGTGCCCGGGCGACGCCGTGACGGTTCGCCCGTCAGCGAGCACGAGGCGCACGACGTGATGATCGCCGGGCGCCGGCCTCGAGCCGAGCGCGATGACCGAGCCGGCGATCCGTCGCCCGTCCGCATCGAGCGTCCAGACCGGGTCGCCGAGGCGCAGGCGCTCGACCGGAATCGCGCCGGCGGGCGTGTCGATCAGCGTGCCGATGGACAGACAGATCGGGCAGTTCGGCTCGCCCGCGGCGGCCTGCTGCTCGACGGTGATCGCGCCGTGGTCGTCGATCGTCCCGGCGGTTCGCAGGCCCTCGGTCGCCGCGCCGACGGGCTGGGCGGTGTAATCGAAGCGGTACTTACCCTCGCCGATCACATCGAGCGGGATGGCGACCGCGACCTTCCACTGCCGGTAGATCGCGAGCTTGTCCGCGTCGCTCACGGATGCGTCGACGTCGATCCCGAGGCGGGCCGCGATGGCGCGCATCAGCTCGTTCTCCGCCTGGAGCTCCGGCCATCGCTCGATGGCGCGCTCCTGCTCGGAGCCGTGGGCGACCGGGTACTCGTCGGGGTCGCAGTACCAACGTGGCCCGAGCGCGTCGACGAGGTGCAGCCGTAGCTCCGCGGGAGAGAGCGTCGAGCCGCCGCTGGGTCCGGGAAGGATCGTCGGGCCGGGCGTAGCGCCGGCGGAGCACGCGCTCACCACCAGGATCAGGGTGAGGCCCGCCGCGAGGCTTCGGCGCACGTTCATCGGCCGCCTGACGACGGATGCTCGACCACGGTTCCGGATCGCCCCTAATCGATCGTGAAGTGGTCCGGGTCCTGGTAGCGGCCGGTGCGCTCCTTCTCGATCTGCATCAGCACGTCGTTGAGGAGTGTCGACGCCCCGAACCGGAAGCGATCGGGCGTCATCCAGCGCGGCCCGAGCGTCTCGTACAGCACGACGAGGTACTGCACCGCTTCCTTGGCCGTCCGGATGCCACCGGCCGGCTTCATGCCCACCGCTCGTCCCGTCGCCTTCTCGAAGTCCCGGATCGCCTCGAGCATGACGAGCGTGACCGGCAGGGTCGCCGCCGGCTGGACCTTGCCAGTCGAGGTCTTGATGAAATCGGCGCCTGCGGCCATGGCCAGGATGGAGGCGCGCCGCACCTGGTCGAACGTGCCGAGCTCGCCGGTCTCGAGGATGACCTTGAGGTGCGCCTTACCGCAGGCGTCCTTGATCTCGACGACCTCGTCGAACACGGTTGCGTAGTCGCCGGAGAGGAACGCCCCCCGGTCGATGACCATGTCGATCTCGTCCGCGCCCGCTGCGACAGCCGCCTTGACCTCGGCGACCTTGATGTCCCGGAACGTCTGGCCCGAAGGGAACGCCGTTGCCACGCTCGCCACCTTGACGCTCGAGCCCCGCAGAGCGTCCTTCGCTTCGGCGATGAGGGCCGGGTACAGGCACACGGCGGCAACAGACGGGATCGACGGGTCGCCGGGCTGCGGGTGGATCGCCTTGGCGCACAGCGCGCGGATCTTGCCCGGCGTGTCGCGGCCCTCGAGGGTCGTGAGGTCCATCATCCGGATCGCGAGGTCGAGGGCCCACAGCTTCGAGGCCTTCTTGATCGAGCGTCGCTTCAGGGTCTCGACCCGCAGCTCGACCCCGACCTGGTCGACCGCGGTTTGGCGCCCGAGGACGCTCCCGAGCGGGCCCGGCCGCCCGCCCGCCCAGGCTCGAACGAGCTCGCTGGCACGCTCGCGGGAGAGGGTGTCTGACTGCCGGACGGCCATGGGAGTGGGAGGATACACCGCATGGCGGGACCCTCCGACCAGCTCTCGATGCGCCTGGAGCCGCCGCTGCCGAAGCTGCCGGCGGGGCTCCGGCCAATGCTCGCCCGCCCCCTCCCCGAGCCGTTCGATTCGTCCGACCACCTGTTCGAGCCGATGTGGGGCGGCGCCCGGGCGCTGGCGCTGATCGGGCCGGCGGAGACGGCCGGCACGGGGGACGTCGCGCTCGTGGCCGAGGATGGGACCGAGGGCCCCGCGCCGCTCGATCTGGCAGGCCTGGCGACGCGGGTCCACGCCCGATCTGCCGTGCTCGACGGCGAGATCGTCGTCGTCGACGCGGAGGGCAGGCTGGATCGCGACGAGCTCGCGCGGCGGCTGTCAGGGCAGGCAGGGCGGCCGCTCTCCTACCTCGCCTTCGACCTGCTGTACCTCGATGGGCGGAGCCTGCTCAACGTCGCGCTCGATCGCAGGCGCCAGGTGCTTCGCCAGGTCCTCCGGCCGGGCGACGAGGCCGTCGCCGTCCCCGCGATCAACGACGAGGGCCGGGCCTTGTTCGAGGCGGTCTCGGCCCAGGGGTTGTACGGGGTTCGCGCGCGGCAGCGAGCGAGCCCGTACCTGCCCGGCGTGCGCAGCCGGCTGTGGCGGAGCGTGGCGATCGGCGGCGGGCAGCTCGCGACATCACCGGACCCATCCGGGGCCATGGTCGGCATCGCCGGCGGCCAGGCGAGCGACGAGTCAATCGACGCGCCGAGATCCGAGCGTGTGCTCGCGCTCATCCGGCGGCTGCCGCTCGAGTTCGACGACGAGTGACGTGCCTGCCCGAGCCGAGCGGCCGGGGATCAGACGGGCGGGTTGACGATGGCGCCGACGATCTGGCGCGCTCCCGGCCGCTGTCCGTAGAGCAGGACGCCCGCCGAATAGACCCGGACCGCGATCAGGCCGACGACCGGAATCGAGGCCGCGAGCAGGCCGAACGAGAGCACGAGCTCCCACGGCTCCACTCGCCCGATCGTCAGCCGGGTGAGCATCACGAACGGGCTCCAGAACGGCACGTACGAGGAGATCCGGATGAATGAGCTGATGCCGCCCGACAGCGCCATCACGGCCTGGATGTAGCCGCCGATGGCGATGATCGACAACGGCAGGGCGAGCACCTGGAGGTCCTCGGCGCGGCTGACGAGCGAGCCCGCGGCCGCGTAGATCAAGGCATACAGGATGAACCCGAGAATCCAGAACGCGCCGTAGGCCGCGAGCAGTCCCGGCGTGAGGCTGCCGAGGGAGACGTCGAGCCCGCTCGATGACCCGAGCAGGGCCGTCGCAATGCGATCCTGAAGGAGCAGCGTCGTGAGCGCCGGCACGAGGATCGCGACGTACTGGACGAGGCCGGCGAGGCCGATGCCCGCGACCTTCCCGATGACGAGCTCCGCCGGCGACGCGGCGCTGATCAGCAGCTCCATCACCCGGCTGGACTTCTCCGCGACGACACCAGCGGCGACCCACATGCCGTAGATCACGAGCGTGATGAAAATCAGCACGACGAACACCACGCCCACGATCCGGCGACCTGCGTACTCGCTGGCGCCGATCGGCTGCGCCCCTCCCCCGCCGCCGCCGACCTGGGCCGAGTTGAAGGCGGGGGTGAGAAAGATGGGTGCGCCGCCGTTCCTGTTCTGGTTGACGTAGTCGAAGATGCCAATGGCCACGGCGCCCACGTTCAGCAGCTGGATCTTGTCCGCGCCGAGGCTCTCGCCATTGAGCAGCTGGAACGAGAGCTGCCCGCTGGGCAGGCGGGTGGCGATCATCGCACCGGCGTACCGGCCGTCGGACACGGAGCTCGGGAGGTCCTCGTCCGTCGACGCCGACACGAAGGAATAGGTGGGAACCTGCCCAGGCGCAACGTTCGGATTGAGCAGGCCGTTCAGGATCGTGATCGAGGCGGTCGTCAGCTGCGGCTCCGGGCTCGAAACGGCGATCGTCGTGGTCGTCCCACGATCGACCATCTTGATGAGCACGGGCGTCAGCGCGACCACGATCGCAAGGACCGCGAGAAGCCCCGTTGAAACGGCGAACAACCGGCTTCGCACTTTCTCGATGAACTCGCGCTTGGCGACCAGAGACGCGTTGGCGAGCAGACTGTGGTCGCGCTCTGTTGCAGCGCCCTCGGGCCGCTCGGTCATGCGGCTGCCTCGCTGTCGGGGTTGGTCGATCGGCCGCTCGCCTGGCGGACGCCGCCGGTCTGACCCGCGGTCGGCGAGCCGGCGCTCGCCAGCGAGTCGGCGTCGATGTCGGCGGGATGGCCGACCTTCGCGATGAAGACGTCCTCCAGAGACGGGTCCGCGAGCTCGAAATGGGTGACGCGCGCCCCGGCAGCCAGCGCCGCCGCGAGGATGGCGTCGGGCTCGACCTCGGGGTCCAGCTCGATCTCCGCGCGCTCGATGCCCGGTCGGAGGACTCGAGCTCCTGGCACGGACGCGAGCCAGTCGAGTCGATGATCACCGCGGACGGACAGCAGCACCATCCGACGCCCGGTCGAGCGTTTCACGTCGCGCAATGAGCCCGCGACGACGGTGCGGCCATGGTCGACGATCGCGACCGACTCGCACATCGCCTCCACCGTCTCCATCTGGTGGGTGGACAGGACGACGGTCTTCCCCCGGTCGCGCAGCTCCAGGATCGCCTCACGCAGCATGACGATGTTCACCGGGTCGAGGCCCGTGAACGGCTCGTCCATGAGCAGGACCTCGGGGTCGTGCATCACCGCCGCGAGGAACTGCACCTTTTGCTGGTTGCCCTTCGACAGCTCTTCGGCGCGGCGCTCGGCGAAATCCGGGACGCGGAACCGGGCGAGCCAGGAGCGAGCCTCACGCCGGGCGATGTCGACGGGCACGCCCTGAAGCCCGGCAAAGAAGACGAGCTGGTCGAGAACGGTCATCTTCGGATACAGGCCGCGCTCTTCGGGCAGGTAGCCCCAGGTGGGTCGCGGCAGGCCGCGGTGGTCCTGGCCGCGCCACGAGATCGTGCCCCCGTCGGCGCGAAGGACGCCGAGGGCGATGCGCATCGTCGTCGTCTTGCCGGCGCCGTTCGACCCCAGGAATCCGAAGACGTGCGCCTCGGGGACTTCCAGGGACAGACCGGCAAGAGCGGTCACCGGCCCGAACCGCTTTTCGAGCCCGTGGACGACAAGGGACATGGTGCGGGCGAGCATAGCCTCGGACCTCCCACTGTTCCGTCAGCCGAAGGTCCTGTTTCCCCGTAAACGCGCTCCGTGCTTTCCCGCAATCGAGCTCCCGTGGGGCCCCGGCCCACGTCGTGCACAATCGAGCCATGCAGACCGCGCCCGATACCGGCTCCACGACGCCGACGCGCATCCACGCGGATCGGGCCGGCGGCACGCTGGAGCTGGAGTGGCAGGACGGCCACCTGACCACCTATCTTGCGCATGACCTGCGTTGGCTGTGTCCCTGCGCGTTCTGCCGCGGCGAGGCAGGCCTGCCCGGCTGGCTGGACACGTCACCGACGCTCACTCCGGAGCAGACGCGCCTCGTGGACGTCCACCTGGTCGGGAACTACGCGATCGCCCCGACCTGGGGCGACGGCCATCACACCGGCTACTACCCGTTCCGGCTCCTGCGCGATCGCTGCTCGTGCCCCGAGGACACGGCTCGCCGCGCCGGGGGGCCGCCTGGTTCGCGCAACGCCTTGGAGGGCACACCATGATCGTCGCCACCGCACCGTTCATCGCCGGCCACCGGGTGGTCGAGACGAAGGGCCAGACCTTCGGGCTCGTCGTCCGCAGCCGCGGCTTCTCCGGGAACCTGATCGCCGGCCTGCGCTCTCTCGGCGGCGGTGAGATCCACGAATACACGCAGCTCCTCGAGGACACCCGTCGCCAGGCGCTCGACCGCCTCGTGAACAACGCCACGCTCATGGGCGCCAACGCGATCATCTCGATGCGCTTCGACAGCAGCGAGATGGCGAGCTACATGACCGAGATCGTCGCCTACGGGACGGCGGTCGTGGTCGTGCCGGACGCCGCTGCGCCGCAGCCCGGCGAGTAGGACCGCCTGATGGGCGCCGTCGTACGGGGCGCGGTCGTCGTGGTCGGCGTGCTCATGATGCTCGGCGGGCTGGTCCTGATCGTGGGCGGTCCCGTCGATCCGTTCAGCGGCCTGTGGCTCGTCGCCACGGGCGGATTCCTCGTGATCGTCGTTGCCATCGAACGCAATCGCTATCGCTCGGCTGCCGCCGAGGCATCGAACGGGGCGACCGGACCCGGCGGTGGCGAGCCGTCGGGTAGCGTCCTCGAGCCACGCTTCCGACCAACGAGCGAGGTGTTCATCGATCCCACGTCCGGCGTCCGCATGCGCGTGGTCGTCGATCCGTCCAACGGCGAGCGGCGGTACGTGGCCGAGGGGTGAGCGGCGGCGTCGAGGTCGAGGTCAAGCTCTCGGTCGAGCAGCCCGAGCTCATCCGGTCCCTGATCGAAACGCCACAACCGCGCCAGGTCGCCGGGTTTGACGCCGTCGCCGACGCTCGCGAGGTCGTCGTGGTGGATCGATACTTCGACACCGCGGACCACGCCCTCGATGCCGCCCTCGCACGCGCTCGACTGCGCGAGTCACGGGGCCGCATCGTCTTGACGTTCAAGCGCGCCGGCATCGTCGGGGCCGGCGGCGTGACCGAGCGGACCGAGCTCGAGGGGCCGGCGACGTCCGAGCTCGATCCCGCCCGGTGGCCGGACTCCCAGGCGCGCACGGAGCTGACCGCCGTCATCGGCGAAGCGCCGCTGCTGGAGACCGCGCGACTGCGGCAGCACCGGCTGGTCCGTGACCTTCGCCGCGGCGGCACGACGATCGAGCTGAGCCTCGACCGGTTGGAAGCGCTGGACGGCGACGCCGTGGTCGCCATTCGCTGGGAGCTCGAGGCCGAGCTGAAGGCGGGATCGCGCGATGACCTCGTTGAGCTCTCGAATGCGCTGCAGGTGCTACCGGGGATCAGCCTGGCGGCCGAATCGAAGCGTCTTTTCGCGATCCTCGCCGTCGCGGGGGCGCGGCGCGCCGCCCTGGGCGACGACGCGGACGCGGCGGTCGAGGCGTTCGACGCCATCGCCGCCACCTTCCTGGGCGAGCCGGACGTGACCGGCGGCACGGGATTCGGCACCGGCCCAGGGTTGCGCCGAGCCGGCCGGATCTTCGCCATGGTCGCCGGTGGTCGCCTGGTCTTCAAGCTGCCCGCCGATCGCGTTCGCGAGCTCCTCGCCGCAGGCACCGGACGACCGTTCGACGCGGGCAAGGGCCGCCCGATGCGGGAGTGGGTCGCGCTCGCGCCGGGCGCGACCGGCGACGCTCCCGCGCTCGCGGGCGAGGCCTACGCCTTCAGCGCGGGGCGCGGGGCCGGCGCTTCGGGGAGATAACACTCGACTGGTACACTCCCGCGCCCCATGACCGCTCTCATCCGTCCCAGGGACGACCAGCCGCCGCGCCCTCGGCGGGCGCGCACGAAACGGGTCCCGCACCTCGGTCGCGAGCAGTCCTGGATCGAGTTCAACGCGCGGGTCCTGCACGAGGCGTCCGACGGCCGGAATCCGCTGCTCGAGCGGGTGAAGTTCCTGGCCATCTTCGCGTCCAACCTGGACGAGTTCTTCCAGGTCCGCGTCTCCGGCCTGCGCCGCGCCGCGCGGACGACGCGCGTCGCAACCCTCGGTGAGGGCCCGTCCGCGGCGGAGCAGCTGCGCGACGTCCGGGAGCGGATCGTCGACCTCGTCGCCGACGAATCGACCATCTATCGCAAGGCACGCAAGGAGCTCGCACGGAACGGCGTCGAGCTCATCGAGTACGGCAAGATCCCGGAGCATCACGCGGCGCTGCGCGAGCGGTTCCTGAACGAGATCTACCCGGTGCTCACGCCGCTCGTCGTCGA
>Ga0070706_100007394_pt1 | contig 10302 bp, 9 predicted proteins | sample KBSK5501metaG_FD_65476 | JGI IMG/M metagenome (GOLD analysis project Ga0070706, IMG submission 65476) | Corn, switchgrass and miscanthus rhizosphere microbial communities from Kellogg Biological Station, Michigan, USA - KBS K5-50-1 metaG | ecosystem: Host-associated > Plants > Roots >...
CTGCCCTGCTGACTCCCGGGCCCGCCGTCCCCTCCCTTGCGCGCGTTCACGGGTACCTTCGCCCTCGGTGGCCGTCGGACGGCGGCAGGTCATCGTCCTCGTCGTCTGGCGGCTTTGGGGCGCGGCAGGCCCGCTCGAGAGAGAGCGCGGCCAGCGCGACCGCGATCGCGGCCAGCGCGGTCAGCGACGAGACCAGCGCGTCGTGGCCGGGCACCGGCTTGCCGACCGATGGGATCGTGTAGATCAGGAACCCGAGCGCGAGCCCGCCGATCGCCGCGGCTGCCGCCGAGCTCGCCTTCGCCAGCGCGACCACCCTCGGCACCGCCATCGGCTGGATCGGCTTCTCCGACGGCCTGCCGTGCAGCCGCGGGCCGATGTTGCGCGCGAACGCGAACTCCCCTCCGGCGATCAACAGCAGCGCCGGCAGCGCCGTCCACGGCAGCGGCGCCAGGTTGCTGAAGCTGAACCTGACCACAACCCAGGCCGCCGCCGCGGCGATCGCGGCGATGATCAGAAGCGACCATGGTTTCGTCGGCTCCATCTGCGTCCCTCACCCGCCCCAGCTCGCGGCTGCGGGCATCTCGCGCACGTTGAGGCTGAGGTCATCCCGCCGCCTGACGTTGCCGTCGGCGACCCGCGCTGCCAGGTCCGCAACCGGACCGAAACCTGGCAGCTCGGCGCGAGGATCGGCATCGAGCCACGGCACTAGGACGAACGCGCGCTCGTGCGCGCGCGGATGCGGCAGCGTCAGCGCCGGATCGTCGCTGGTCTCCGCGTTGCACACGATGATGTCGACGTCAAGCGTGCGCGGCCCCCACCGCACGGTCCGCACCCGGCCACGCGCCCGCTCCGCCGCCTGGGCCCGCTCAAGCAGCGCGCGGGCGGGCAGCGCGCTGACGACGATCAGCACCGCGTTCAGGTAGTCGGGCTGGTCAGGGCCGCCGACGGGGCTGGTCTCGTAGACGGCTGAGACCGCCGTCGCCCTGATCTGCGGGCTGGCGGTCAGCGCGTCCACGCCCGCCTGGAGATGGGCGAGCCGGTCACCGAGGTTGCTGCCGAGTGCGAACACGACATGGCGCGCGCGCTGCCGGCCCGGGGGGACGACCCCCCGGGATCCCCCGAGACGCCCGCTGGCCGCGCTCACGTGCGCCCGCGCCTGATCGTCACGCTCACGTCCCCGACCGGCACGCCGACCGGCGCGCCCGGCTTGTGCACGGTGATCTCCGCGTGCAGCACGCGCGCGTCGCCGAGGCATGCGGCCGCCAGCCGCTGTGCCAAGGTCTCGATTAGCGCAACAGGCTCCCCCGAGATGATCCCGGCGAGCCGGCCGGCCAGTTCAGCGTAGTCAACCGTGCGTGACAGGTCGTCGGTCGCACCCGCATCCCTGGTGTCGAGCCACACAACGGCGTCGACGGCGAACTCCTGCCCGTGCTCGCGCTCGGTCGGCAGCACGCCGTGGTATCCGTACCCGCGCAGGCCCGTGAGCCTGATCTGGTCCAGACCGGCGTTCGTGGGGGTCGCCGGGGGATTCGCCCCGCGGCGCATGGAGGTCACGGGCCGGGTTCCTCAGCCAGGCGGGCCGCGACCCTGACCGCGTCGGCGTTCCCTGGCACCGCGTGCACCCTGACGCACCACGCGCCGGCCAGCGCGGCGTAGGCGGTCAGCGCGACCGTCGCGTCGTCGCACTCGGCGAACGGCCGCGGCGAGTCTGGCGCGAAACCCAGCAGCCGCGCGATGAAACCCTTGCGCGACGCCCCGACGAGCACGGGGAACGGCGCCGAAGGGTGATCAAGGCAGGACAGCTCGCGGAGCCTGCTCAGCAGCGTCCAGCTGTGCGCGGGCAGCTTGGCGAAGCCGAGGCCGGGGTCAATGATCAGCTGCGCGGGGTCGATCCCCTCGTCGGTCAGCGCCGTCACGCGGGCAGAGAGCTCCGCGGTCACCTCCTTGACGACGTCGTCGTAGCGCGCCCTGTCCTGCATGTCGACGCTATGGCCGCGCCAGTGCATGACCACGTAGGGCACAAGGGACTCCGCGATCAGGCCGGCCATCGCCGGGTCGGCGAGGCCGCCGCTCACGTCGTTGACCAGCCGCGCTCCGGCGCCGATCGCCATCTCCGCGACGCGCACGCGCATGGTGTCGATGCTCACGAACACGCCGGCTTCGGCGAGCGCCGCGACCACGGGGCCGACCCTGCGCAGCTCCTCGTCCTCGCTGATGCGCAGCGCGCCTGGCCTGGTCGACTCGCCGCCGACGTCGACGATGTCGGCACCGGTCCTGGCGAGCTCCAGGCCGTGCGCGATGGCGTCATCGGGCCCGAACCACTTCCCGCCGTCGGAGAACGAGTCCGGCGTGACGTTGACCACTCCCATCACCAGGCACCTGGCGGCACCGGGAATTTCCGGAGGGCTGACAGCGTGACCGGCCATGGCCGTAAATCTACAAGCCGCGGCAAGAGGCCAGCGGAACGGGAGCCGGCCGGTGCTCCGACCTGCCGCATGGGCCGAGTTCTCCATGATCACGGACGATTTTGTGCAGATACGTGAAAAATAGTCCGTGATCATGGGGTTGGCCGGGCGTCGCAAGGTCGGGCGGTGTGTAGCTACCTGGGAGCGGCCGGGCGGGGGGCTTTAGGGCGGCGGGCCGGGGTGAGCGCGTCGCGGAGCATCCGCCTGATCCGGCGCGCTTCCACCTTGGGCCAGATAAGGAAGGCCTCCGCCTCCAGCGCGGCGAGCGCGACGCGGACGGCGTCCCGAGTCGACGTGAAGACCATGAACCTCGGCACCCAGACCGGGGCGAACTTGGCGTTGAACTTATAGAGCGACTCGATTTGGAACCACCTGGACATGAAGATCAGGACGCGCCGCCAGGCGCGGGTCACCGGGCCGGCCCCGATCCGCTCGCCCCGCTCGAGCGCGGCGCGGAACGCCGCGAAGTTCAGCGAGACCCGCGACACGCCAAGCCCTGGCGCGCTCTTGATCGTCTCGGCGATCATGAAGTCGTTCAGTCCGGGCTGGGCGGACCTGTCCCGCCGCATCAGGTCGAGCGAGAGCCCGTCGCTGCCCCACGGCACGAAATGCAGCAGGGCCTTAAGCGCGCCGTCCTGGGTCGCGGTCGCGATCACGCACCGCTCGTCGCCAGGTCCGCCGATGCGCCCGAGCGCCATCGAGAACCCGCGCTCGGTCGGATTTCCGCGCCAGGAGTCGGCCTGCCTGACCAGCCTGGCGATCTCGGCCGCGGGCACGTCGGCCACTCGGCGCACCTCGGCCACGTAGCCAGCCCGGCAGACCCTGGTCACCATCTGCCGCACGTTGCGCATCGCCCGGCCCTCCAGCGAGAAGTCCGCGACGTCGACCACCGCCTCGTCGCCGAGCTCCAGCGCGGTGAGCTCGCCGTGGCGGCACCAGACCTCCGCGCCATGCTCGCTGCAGCCCATCACGGCGGGAACCCAGGCGTGCCTGGCCGCCAGGTCGAGGAACGCCTGGATCGCGCCTGGCCATGCTTCCTTGTCGCCGATCGGATCGCCGCTGGCGAGCATGACACCCGACACCACCCGGTACGCGATGCAGGACTTCCTCGTCGCCGACCAGATCACGCTCTTGTCGTCGCGCAACGCGAAGTAACCAAGCGAATCGCACCGGCCGTGTCGGTCGAGCAGCGCCCTGATCTGCTCGGCGTCCTTCACGCCCAGCCTGCCTGCCGGCCGCGCAGGGCGCAGGAACACATGGGCCGTGACGATCACGGTCACGAAGCCGAGCGAACCCATCAGCAGGTAGAAGAAGTCACCGCGGATGTTGTGCGGGGCGAACGCCACGGGCCCGCCCACGCCGACGAGGCCGTACAGCGAGGTCTGCAGTCGGGCGGCGAACGAGTAGCCACCGGGAACTCCGGCCACCGGCGCCGCGAGGTAGCCGAGCCCGATCAGCAGGTCCGCCGCGAGCAGCCCGATCAGGACGGTGAGCGCCCGCCACCTTGTGCGCGGATCGCCGACGGCGTAGAACTCACGGCGGAAGTAGGCGCCGGCGATGATCAGGCAGGCCAGCACGACGAAGCCGATTCCGATGCCGACAGCCATGTCGCGGTGGTGGCGGACCAGGTAGATCGTGTGGGCCAGGCCGATGGTCGCGCTGATCGTCAGCAGGGCCATGACCTCCTGCCAGGCCCGGTGCTTGCGCCTGCGCAGCCCGTACGACACCGTCAGCAGCAGCAGCCCGACGATGATGTCAGCCGTCCTCGTCAGCACCGCGACCGTGCCGGGAACCACGACAGGCAGCCGCTGCAACCCGGTGTGCAGGTCGTTCGTGGGAGCGGTGACGCCGAGCACGATGTCGGCGAGCCCGACCAGCCGCATGAGCCAGCTGGCGACGAGGGGAACCCAGGGGCGTTGCTGCCGGCGGTCAGCGGCCAGGCGATCGGCGGGCCGCTGGTCAGCAAGTCGCTTCGCGCAGGACCGGGCCTGCGACCGCTGCGCGGCCCCGTCCGCGGCGGCCGACATGACCTCAGCCGACATGACCTCAGCCGACATGACCTCAGCCGACATGACGGCATCTGGCCCGTGTGGGCCCTGCCTCGATCCGGATCTGGGCTCTGCCGGTCCTGGCCCGCTAAGGTCAGTCATCTCAGACATGTATGTCCGGCCCCGACTCACGGGGCACAGCGTAGCCATAAAGGCTTGCGGCCGAGGACGAATCCGCCTCAGCCGCCGTCACTCTCCCTAACGGCGTTCCATGAGCAGGCTCATGGCCTCCGCTCTCGTGCTGTCCGAACTGCGGAAGCTGCCACGGACCGCGGACGTGATCGTCTTGGCCCCCGGCTTGCGCACGCCGCGCATCGCCATGCACAGGTGCTCGGCCTCCACCACGACGATAACCCCGCGCGGCTCGAGCACCTCCATCAGCGAGTCGGCGATCTGGCTGGTCATCCGCTCCTGTACCTGCGGGCGGCGAGCGTACACGTCGACGAGCCTGGCCAGCTTGGACAGACCGGTGATCTGGCCGCCCTCGTTCGGTATGTACCCTACGTGGGCGAAGCCGAAGAACGGCGTCAGGTGATGCTCGCAGGTCGAGAACAGGTCGATGTCCCGCACCAGCACCATTTCGTCGTGATCGGCGTCGAAGACGGTGGTGAGCACGTCCTTCGGGTGCTGGCCGAGCCCGGCGAACTGCTCGGCATACGCGCGGGCGACCCGGCCAGGAGTGTCCTTCAGCCCGTCCCTGTCCGGATCCTCGCCGATCGCCAGCAGGATCTCGCGTACGGCCCGCTCGATCCTCGGCAGGTCGACCGGATCATTCAACGGACTCGGCCGGCTCAGTGCGCTGGGCCGGGCTGGCCGTGGTCGTCAGGTTCGCGGCCGCTGCCGCCGAACGGATCGGGGATGCCGAACGGGTCGGGCATCGAGGCGGGCATGCCGCCCGGGTAGCTGCTGCTCTTGGACAGGTTGGGCGTCTGCCCGTTCCCGCCAAGCGGCAGCTCCTTGCCGTCGCTCGCGGCAGTGAGCGCGAGTTCCTTCGGGGTCAGGACCGGCGGGCGGTCAGAGGGCATCCGCTTGCCGTAGCCGGTGTAGGAACCGCGCGACGGCCGCTTCTGCACGGACGCGAAGATCTCGAGCACCTGCACCCTGGACAGCGTCTCGTGCTCGATCAGCTGCAGGACCAGCGTGTCGAGCACGTCCCTGTACTGGACGAGCACATCCCACGCCTCGTCGTGGGCGGCCTCGATCAGCCGCCGCACCTCGTCGTCGATGGCCGAGGCGATCTCCTCCGAGTAGTCCCTGGCGTGGGACATCTCGCGGCCGAGGAACGGCTCGGAGTCGCCGCTGCCGAACTTGCGGGCACCGAGCCGCTCGCTCATGCCGTACTCGGTCACCATGCCGCGGGCGATCTGCGAGGCCTTCTCGATGTCGTTGGCCGCGCCAGTCGTCGGCTCGTGGAAGACCAGCTCCTCGGCGGTCCGCCCGCCGAGCAGCATCGCCAGCTGGTCCATCATCTCGGCCCGGCTGACCAGGAACTTGTCTTCAGACGGGGCAGCGGCCGTGTACCCGAGCGCACGGCCGCGGGGGATGATCGTGATCTTGTGAACCGGGTCGGCGTGCGGCATCGCGTGCCCGACCAGGGCGTGGCCGCCCTCGTGGTAGGCGATGAGCTTGCGTTCCTTCTCCGACAGCAGCACGCTCTTCCGCTTCGGTCCCGCGGTGACGCGGTCGATCGCCTCTTCCAGCGAGTACATCGTGATCTGCGTCTCGTTGCCGCGCGCGGTGAGCAGGGCGCCCTCGTTGATCACATTGGCCAGATCCGCGCCGGTGAACCCGGGGGTGCGGCGGGCGATCACGTCAAGGTCGACATCGGGCGCGAACGGCTTGCCGCGCGCGTGCACCCGCAGGATGCCCTTGCGGCCGGCCAGGTCGGGCTGCGCGACGACGATCTGCCGGTCGAAGCGGCCGGGACGCAGCAGCGCAGGGTCGAGGATGTCAGGCCGGTTGGTCGCGGCGATCACGATCACGCCGCCCTTGGTGTCGAAGCCGTCGAGCTCGACGAGCAGCTGGTTCAGCGTCTGCTCGCGCTCGTCGTGACCGCCGCCGAAGCCGGCGCCGCGGTGCCGGCCGACGGCATCGATCTCGTCGACGAATACGATCGCCGGGGCGTTGGCCTTGGCCTGCTCGAACAAGTCACGGACACGCGAAGCGCCGACGCCGACAAACATCTCGACGAAGTCGGAGCCGGAGATCGAGTAGAACGGCACGCCCGCCTCGCCGGCCACGGCGCGGGCAAGCAGAGTCTTGCCTGTTCCCGGCGGCCCGTAGAGCAGAACGCCCTTGGGGATCTTGGCGCCGATCGCCTGGAATTTCGCCGGCGTCTGCAGGAACTCCTTGATCTCCTCGAGTTCCTCGATCGCCTCATCCGCCCCCGCCACGTCGGCGAACGTGGTCTTGGGCGTGTCCTTGGTAATCAGCTTGGCGCGCGACTTGCCGAAGTTCATGACCCGCGAGCCGCCGCCTTGCATCTGATTCATGAAGACGAAGAACAGCAGGAAGATGACGATGAACGGGAGCCAGCCGAGCAGCACATTCAGCAGCGAGTTGCCCTGCGGGTTCTTCACGTCGTAGGCGGTGCTCGAATTCGTCAGTGCCCGCGTGATCTGGTTGTCCTGATTGCCGACCCAAGTCGCCTGGACGAGCCGACCTTGCTTGGTAGTGACCTGAACGAGCTGAGTCGGGACGTTGAGCGTCGCCGACCTCACGTCATGGGTGCTGATTAGCTTCATGACCTGCGACGTCGGAACCGCGCGGTACCCGTTCGACCCGGCGAACTTGAACACGACGACCAGCAGCACGAAGACGAGCAGGATGATGAGCACCCAGCTGCGGAAGATGCGCTTCAGATCCATCGATTAGCGGCCCGGCGAGCCGGGCCGGTACCTCCTGCCGAGCCTCGTGTCCCGCCGCCATCCGGCAGGAGCGCAAATGCGTTCCGAGCTTTCCATGCGCGGTATTCCCTCTCTCCCGCGCATGACGCGAGAAATCCGAAGGTAACACCGCGCCGGCTCGCACCGGCACGTAGGCGGCACCTCAGCGCCTCCAGAAGCGCGCGCGTCGGACGAGCCGCCACGCGGCGCTGGAGCCGCATGCCCTATGCTCCGCCTCTACCCAAAGTAAACGCTAATCAACTTCCGATGTGTTCCCCGCACCGGTGCCCGAGTTCCCCTCAGCGGACGCCAGATCAGCGTCCGCGTAGGCGTGCGGCGCGAGGGTGCCGATGAAGGGCAGGTTCCTGTACCGCTCGGCGTAATCGAGGCCGTAGCCGATCACGAACTTGTCCTCGATCTCGAAGCCCGTGTAGGCGACGTCGACGGGCATCTGCGCCGCGGCGCGCTTCCGAAGGAGCACGCAGACCTGCACCGACTCCGGATCCCGCGACTGCAGGTTGTGCACCAGGTAGGACAGCGTCAGGCCGGAGTCGACGATATCCTCGACGACGAGCACATGCCTGCCGCTGATGTCGGCGTCCAAGTCCTTGAGAATGCGCACCACTCCCGACGACGTGGTGCCCGAGCCGTATGACGAGATCGCCATCCAGTCCATGCTGACCGGCAGGTGCATGGCCCTGGCCAGGTCCGCCATCACCATGACCGCTCCCCTGAGCACGCCGACCAGGATCAGCTCACGGCCGGCGTAGTCAGCGTCGATCTGCGCCGCGAGCTCGGCGATCCTGGCCTGCAGCTGCTCAGGGGTGATCAGCACCTCGAGCAGGTCCGCACCCATGTCCTTGGCGTCCAACGGGTCTCCGTTCAGTGCTCTCCCGGAGCGCTGCCGCTCACTGGCGGGTCGGGCGGGTCGTGAACTGCAGCCTGCCATACCCACGGTGGCACCGGACGCCGCCCGGCAGGTCTGACCAGCGCTGGCCGTGCCACGCGGTGACGAGCTCGTCGAGGCTCCGCACGTGCGCCGAGCTGAGCGAGCCAGCCGGGGCGCCGAAGGCCACTGCGGCCCGCCTCAGGAGTCTGGTCCTGATCGCCCCTGGAAGCGCGGCGAGCGCGGCCACGTCGAGCGTCAGCCCGGTGCCGGCCAGGGGGGGCGACCCCCCGGAAGCCCCCGGCCCGGCGGACACCGCCCGCGAACCTCCCGCATGGACGGATGCCCAGCCTGGCATGAGCCGCTCGGCCGCCTCATCGGCCACGGCGTCGAGCGCGTCCGCGTCGGCGCGCAGCCGGTCAGCGGTCCTGGCGAGCGCCTCGGTGATGCCTGGGCCGAGCACCTCCTCCATCAGCGGCAGTACCTGGTGACGTACTCGCGACCTGGCGTACGAGGGGTCGGCGTTCTGCGGGTCGTCCCAGGGATCGAGTCCGAGCGCTGCGCAGGCGGCGCGGGTCTGAGCGCGCCTGATCCCGAGCAGCGGCCGCAGGTACCGGCCGGCGGCCGCCTGCATCCCCGCCAGCGACCTGGCGCCCGAGCCGCGCGCGAGCCCCAGCAGCACCGTCTCCGCCTGGTCGTCCATCGTGTGGCCGAGCAGGACGGCCGCCGCCCCGCATTCGACGGCGGTCGCGTCGATCGCCGCGTACCTCGCGTGCCTGGCCGCGGCCTCGGGCCCCGGATAGCCTGCCGCCTCGCCGCGCGCCGCGACCTCGACCCGGAGCCGACGAGCGGGGTCGAGCCCGAGCTCGCGCAGCGTCAGCGCCACGCGTTCCGCCTGGTCAGCCGAGCCCGGCTGGAGGCCGTGATCGACCGTGACCGCGCCAGGCCGCAGCCCCAGCCTCGGCGCCTCGAAGGCGAGCGCCGCCGCAAGCGCCAGCGAGTCCGGCCCGCCCGAGCACGCCGCGAGCACGAGAGCCCCTGGTTCCAGGCCGGCCAGGCTGCGGCGGACGCCCAGCCTGACCGCCGCCACGGCGGAATCCGGGCCCATCGTGGGTCAGCCGGCCTGGCGTCCGAGCCCGTCCGGTGCCGTGCCGCCCACGCGCTCGAGCCAGGCGATCGGGTCGGTCACCTCGTCCTTGGTCGGAAGCGTCTCTGGCGACGTCCAGACTCGGTTGAAGGTCTCCATCCCCGCCTCGGCGACGACCGCCCGCACGAACGCCGCGCCCTGCTGGTACTGCCGCATCTTCAGGTCGATGCCGAGGATCCTGCGGACCACCTGCTCGACCCGGTTGCCCGAAGTGCGGCGGGCGTTGAACTTCGCCCTGATCTCCTCGACCGACGGGACCACCGCGGGCCCGACCGCATCCATCACGTAGTCGCCGTGCCCCTCCACCAGCGTCATGACGGCGGTGAGCCGGTCGAGGATCTCGCGCTGGCGCTGGCTCTGCATCGCCTCGATCAGGCTGCCGCCGTCGCCGCCGCGCACCGCGCCGCTGACCGCGTCGGCAGCCGCCCTGATCCTGTTCAGTATCGACGCGGGATCCAGGTCGGACGCGAGCAGGAAGTCGGTCATCTGCCGCTGCACGTAAGGACGCAGCCAAGGGACGGAGGTGAACTGGGTCCTGTGCGTCTCCTCGTGCAGGCAGACCCAGCGCCGGAAGTCGCTCGGATCGACGCGGAGCTCGCGCTCGACCATCACGATGTTGGGCGCGACCAGGGTCAGCCGCCCGGCCGGCGCCTCGTCGGCCGGGCGGTCCGGGTCGGGCGGCAGGAACAGCTCGTACTGGCCGAGCACCCGGCTGGCCAGGTAGGCCAGGATCAGGCCAGCCTGCATCCCCGTGACGCGGGACCCGACCGCGGTCAGGACGGACCCGGGCGACGGCGCCGCGCCGATCTCCTGCATGTGCTCGACCAGCGGATCGAGGACGACCTCGAAGCCGGTGATATTGGCCCTGATC
>Ga0070706_100007396_pt1 | contig 10301 bp, 9 predicted proteins | sample KBSK5501metaG_FD_65476 | JGI IMG/M metagenome (GOLD analysis project Ga0070706, IMG submission 65476) | Corn, switchgrass and miscanthus rhizosphere microbial communities from Kellogg Biological Station, Michigan, USA - KBS K5-50-1 metaG | ecosystem: Host-associated > Plants > Roots >...
ACTTTTGGGAGCATGTCGACGGTGTACGTCTCGCCACCACGGCCCATATGGACGATGCCCTTCTGAGCGCCACGCCCCGTGACATGCACGATATTGAGGCCAGTAAAGCCCGCGTCGGCCAGCGCCTCCTTCACGTCGTCGAGTTTTTCGGGCCGGATGATCGCTTCGAGTTTGTACACTTCGTTATCGCTCCTTGTCTCCTAAAGCTTAGTACCCCACGCGCTCTGCCAAAAGGGAAACTGGGGGACACCCCAAGACCACGTTCTGGCGACGCTTGTAAAGGCCAGAGCGGCTCGTTGAGTTATTGGCGGGCGCCCAGATGCTCACGCCTCCACCCCGCCATCCCTCCAGACCGCTCGGCTCAGCATGACACAATCATCCTAGGAGCCGGCCCCGCTCCCGGCACCTTCTGGCTGAGTTCTTGACGCGGGCGCAGCCGGGGGTGGTGGCTCCGCACTGAACTGGACCAGCGGCACACCAGCGGCTTCTTCAAGGACGTAACCGCGCTCCCCATGCTGGGTGACGTCGAGGCCGAGTTCTTCCTCGTCCTCAGTGACGCGCAGGCCCATTGTTAGGTCGAGGACCTTCAGCAGGATGGCTGTGACGGTGAACGAGTAGACCCAGACCACACCGATGGCGGTCAGCTGGTCCAGCAGTTGGTGGCCGTTGCCGTGCTCCAGCCCATCGACACCGCCGATCGCAGCGGCGGCGAAAAGGCCCGTTGCGAAGGCACCCCAAGTGCCTCCTATACCGTGAACAGCGACAACATCGAGGGAGTCGTCGATTGTGGTGCGGGCGCGCAGCCGAACGGCGAGATAGCAGACGATGCCGGCGACGCCGCCGATCGCGATAGCCTCCATCGGCTGCACGAAGCCCGAGGCGGGTGTGATGGCCACCAGCCCGGCGACGGCGCCTGAGGCGGCGCCGATGACGCTGGGCTTGCCGCCGAGCGCCCAACTGCCGAACATCCACGACAGCGCCGCAGCTGCGGCGGCCGTGTTCGTCACGACGAAGGCGTTCGCGGCCTGGCCGCTGGCTGCTCCAGCGCTTCCGGCGTTGAAGCCGAACCAGCCGAACCAGAGGATGGCCGCGCCGAGGACGATGTAGGTAGCGTTGTTGGGCTCCATCGCCTCCTTGCCGTACCCCTTTCGCTGCCCGAACAGCCAAGCGGCCGCGAGGGCGGCGGCACCTGCGTTGACGTGGATAGCGGTGCCGCCCGCGAAGTCAAGGGCGTCGACTCCGAAAGCGCCGCCCCTGCCCAGAGTGCCCAGCCAGCCGCCGCCGAACACCCAGTGGGCGACCGGGTCGTAGACCAAGATAGACCAGGCCAGCATGAAGACGAGGAAGGTGCTGAACTTGGCGCGCTCGGCAAAAGCGCCGGTGATCAGCGCAGGGGTGATGATGGCGAACATGGCCTGGAAGATCATGAACGCCTCGTGGGGTATGGTCACGGCGGTGGTGATGTCGTTCGCGGCGGGGGCGAATCCCACGTCCTTCAGGCCAAAAAAGGAAAGGTCTCCAATGAGGCCCCCCTGATCCGGCCCGAAGGCGAGCGTATAGCCAATCACCACCCACTGCACGCCCACGAGAGCCACGACGATAAAAGCTCTGCATTATCGTGGCCAGGACGTTCTTGCTACGCGTGAAGCCGCCGTAGAAGAAGCCGAGGCCCGGGGTCATGAACATGACAAGGGCGGCGGCCGCGATTACCCATGCGGTATCGCCCGAATTAATGTCTCCGGTCATGGCGTATGGATACCCCTTCCAAGAAATATTTGATGGGAAAGATATCAGGCCAGTAAGTCGGACGGAGCGGGCTGATGTTACACCTATATTACAGAGGTTGGAGAAGCATCAGTGCTGGCTGCGGTCCCCGGGCGGGCATTCGGTGCAGAAGAGCGAGAATGCAAATTCACTCAGGGAGGCGGGGCTGCGGGACAAGCGGAATGACGGGTCGCGGATGCGGAATGACACTCCCCGGACTCGAAAAGCAAGGATCTCCAGCCCGACGCGGGTTCAGGTGGTGCGAAAGCGGTAGCCGACGTTGCGGACGGTCTCGATGAAGGGGGTGTGGCGGTCCTCGATTTTGGCGCGAAGGCGGCGGATGTGGACGTCGACGGTGCGGGCGCCGCCGTAGAAGTCGTAGCCCCAGACTTTGCTGAGGAGCGTCTCGCGGGTGAAGACACGTCCCCGGTTCGTGGCGAGGAAGCGGAGGAGCTCGTACTCCTTGTACGTTAGCTCAACGGGGCGGCCGGCGATGTGGACAGTGTAGTTGGCCAGGTCCATGACCAAGTCGCCGCAGACAAGCATGTTGCGCGTATCGACGCCGTGCCGGCTGTAGAGCGCGCGACGGACGCGGGCGCAGAGCTCTTCGGCCGTCGATCCAATAACGAGGAAGTCGTCGGGAACGCTCGCTGGGTCGAGGGGGGCCAAGCCGGCGGGCGGAATTAGCGTGATCACGGCAGGGGCCTCGCCGGCGGGGGCGGCTTCGAGATAGCGTTCAGCCAGCGGGTCCTCCGCCGACGCTGCGAGGTCGATCACGACCACCTCCGGAGAACCGGCGGGCTCGGGGGCGCCTGGATGCACGTGCGTGACGTCGAAGCCTTCGGCCTCGAGGAGGCCAGCGTAAGGCGCGAGGGTGGCGTCGCCGATGAGGAGGACGGTGCGCATGGGGGAAGGATAGCAGGGCTAGAGGGAAGAGGTAAGAGGTCGGAACTCGGAGAGTCAGACGTCAGATTGCTATGTGGCGGCCCGCATCTGCGCCGCTGATACGGCGGTCGTGGATTCGATGATGCGGATGGCGGCGCGGGTGACAGGGACTAGGCTGGGACGGTGGATCTTATCGAGCGTGTCCATGGCGTCGAAGAGGTAAAAGGGGGCGGTGAGATAGTTCACGAGCGGGACGCCCGCCAGATAGAAGTCGGCGCCGTCAGTGGTTGGCTTGGGGCCGAACATCGTGGGGGGCACGATCATCGAGCGCCGCAGGTCCTCCACCTCGATTGCGGAACGCACGGCGTCATGGAGGCGTGGAATGAGCGATGTGAACCACCAGCGAGACTCAGGGCGCCCCGTGGGCGCGAGTACACCGGTCTCATCGCTGAACTCGTTCGCTGCATGTTCGAGGTGCAGTTCGAGAACGACGCTATCGAGTTCGGAGGAGTGGGACTCGACAAAGGTGCGCTGACCCGCGCCGCCGGCCATATGCCCAGCGTTGAGCAGAAAGAGCAGGCGGTGAGGCCGTCCGGCCCGCGGGACCCGCGACCAGTAGGCGGCCTGAGCGAGCACCAGCGCGATGCCGGAACCGTCCTCGACAGCCGACGCCCAGGGGCCGTCGTGATGCGAGCCGATAATAACGGTCTCGTCGTCGGCGCCTGGAAGTTCGCCCACGATGTTATACGCGGTGATGCGTTCGCGGACAGATTGGATGGACAGGGTCGCCCGGGCCGATGCTCCGGCAATTCGGTCGCGGATGCGCTGGCCGTGGCTGCCGGCAATCCAGACGCCGGGAATGGGACGCACGATTGCGTCGTACGGGACGTAGTATTGGTTCGAATCGCCGGGATAGTCGCGCAGGACGCCGATAAAGCCGGCCGCGCCCGCAGCGATTGAGGGCTCCATCACGTTCTGGATCTCGCGGCCGAAGGGGAGGATGTGCTTTGTCGAAGCGTAGGTGCCATCGGGGTCATAAGACCATGTTGCGCGAGATTCAAGGACCGTCTGCGGCACTCTGTTCAGGACGACGTCGTAGAGTGAGAAGGCGCCGCTAACGGCGTCGGGTCGCGCGGGGTCGAAGGGGACGATTTCCGCACCGAGGTTTTCGACCGCCGCTGAATGGGGGAGCGGGAAGCACGGGATATCGAGTGCGGAGTCCGGGAGCGCGACCGTCAGCGTTGCCTCGCGAGGCTCCCAGTACGCGACCTCGACGGGTTCTGCATGCACTTGTTCGAGTCCGAAGCCTCGGAACTGTTCTTGCAGCCAGCCTTCGGCCCAGCGGTCGGCGGGGTAGCCTGGGCGGCGGATGCCGTGGGCGAAGACTTCCTCGATCCATGAGAAAATTAGGTCTTCGGAGGGGACGAGGTCAGTGCGCACGATTGGAATCCTATATGAAGTGCGCCGTACGAGGTACGAGGTACGAGGTACGAGGTACGAGGTCGGAAGTCGGAGGCCAGAGATCAGAATTCGGGAGGCACCCTGCATGGCGAGTCGCCGGGATCCTTCGCGAAATAATACGAGCGTGCGTCGCCTGATGATCGAGTTTCTAACACAAATGGAACACTCTCAGCGGGGGGCTCAGGATGGCAGGGTCAGCGCGGCGACGGCTGATGCGGCTGCTAGAATGGATTTCGTGACTATTGAGCAGCCGGTGGGCGTCGTGCGAGAGCGGAAGCCGCCGTGGTTGAAGGTGCGCTTTCCGGGTGGCGAGAACTACATCCGGCTGAAGAACATCATGCGCCAGGGACGGCTGCACACTGTGTGCGAGGAGGCGCATTGCCCCAACATCGGCGAATGCTGGGAGGCGGGGACGGCGACCTTTATGATCCTCGGCGACACCTGCACTCGGGCCTGCGGGTTCTGCGCGGTGAAGACGGGACGGCCGCGGGCTCTCGACCGGCTTGAACCGATGCGAGTGGCGAATGCGGTGCGCGAGATGGGCCTGACGCACGCGGTCGTTACGTCGGTGAACCGAGACGATGAGGCGGACGGTGGAGCGTCAATCTTCGCGGCGACTATCCGCTGGATAAGGCGGCTCTCGCCCGGGACGAGCGTCGAGGTATTGATCCCGGACTTCATGGGTAACTGGGGAGCATTGGAGACGGTGATGGAAGCGCGGCCGGAGATACTGAATCACAATACGGAGACAGTGCCGCGCCTGTATAGGCGGGTGCGCCCTAAGGCGCGCTACGAACGGTCGCTCGAGCTCCTTCGGCGAGCGAAGGAGCTGGACCCAGGGACGGTTACGAAGAGTGGGCTGATGGTCGGTCTGGGAGAGACGAAGCACGAGCTACTGATGGTGTTCGGAGACCTGATGGATGCGGGTGTCGAAGTGCTGACTGTCGGGCAGTACCTGCGGCCGAGCGCGAAGCACCTGCCACTAGTCCGCTATTACCACCCGGACGAGTTCGCGCGGCTGCGCGAGGAGGCGCTGGCGCTGGGATTACGGCATGTGGAGGCGGGACCGCTCGTGCGGTCTTCGTACCACGCTGAACGGCAAGTGGCGAGTGTGCGATATGGCAAGCCTGGACTCCGTACGGAGGTTGTCCCCACGTCTGCCCCTACGGAGTCCCTCTGGCGGGGGCAGGGGTTCGCGGATGGATTTCAGGGGAAAAATGTGGCCTCCGAGATGAAGCATCGTTTGCCTTGACACTTGACTAAAGCAACGTAAACTTAGAGTGCCTGGAGGCGGTTCGCCCCGCTTTGACACTCGAACGGCTGGGGGGGATGGTTCTGGTCGCGGCTGTCGAAGAAATCTCCAGGTGGTATTCGAGAGGGGGAAGCCCATCGCCGCGGCACGAATTCGAACGCGAAAAAGCCCCGGGAGCCCACCGCGCGCGGCAACCGGGCGCAGGCCAACGGCGCCTTTGACAGCGCTCCGATGAGCTGGATGCGACGAATGCCCCCCCCCCATGCTGGAGGCGGTCTTCGGGAGCCTGAGGACCGGCGTGGTCGTTCTCGACAATGACCTTCGTGTGCAGATCTGGAACAAAGGTGCCGAGCCGATGTGGGGCCTCAGTGAAGAAGAGGCGCGCGGGAAGGAATTCATGACACTGGAAATCGGCCTAACTGTCAGCCAGCTCGAACCACTGATCCGGGCGCGCCTGGAAGGAACGCATGAAGACGGCGAGCAGTGAGGTGACGGTCGAGGCGATCAACCTGTTGGGCAAGAACATCCTCTGCAAGGTTACCTGCACCCCTCTGACCAGAGCCTCTCGATCGCCACGGGGTGTGATCCTGGTTACGGAGGAAATAGGGCCATCCGATGGCAGAGGGCTCAAGCGCGGAGGAGCAAGGCGTGTCAGGCGGGGAGTCTAAAGCCACGGGCACGGAAGCGACGTTTGCTTCCAACAAGCGCGAACGGCCAAGGCGAGAACGAACGACGGCCGGGAAGGAAGACGCAAGCCGGAAGCGCCCCAGGCGGCAAGCGACATCGCCGTCGGTGGTTGGGGGAATCCCGAGCATTGAAGCCCTGCTCCGGCACTACCAGAACCTCTTTGAGGGCGCGCCCCAGGCTTACATAGTCACAGATGCCGGCGGCAAGATCGAGGAGGCGAATGCGGAGGCAATCCGCCTACTGAATTTGCCGGCAAAATTCGTGCGCGGAAAATACCTTTTCACCTACGTTGAAGCGAATGACCGCTTTCTCTTTCGTGAGGCGGTCAGACAGCGAATCGATGTGGATTCGCCACGATATTGGTTCTCTCACATAAAGCCTCGTAGCCGGCCGCCGGTGGATGTGGCGGTTTCGGCTGTTAGCGTCGTTGACGACAATTGGTACGTCGTCGGTACGAGCTGGATGTTGCAGGACATCTCCGCGATCAAGCAGGCGGAGAGTGAGCTGCGCCAAGCGCGCGACGAGCTTGAGCGGCGGGTGCAGGAACGGACGGCGGACCTCGAGGCCAGCAACCGCAATAAGGACCGACTTGTGGAGGAGCTGCGACTGGCGAACGAGGCAAAGGACGAGTTCCTGGGGCTGCTGTCGCACGAACTGCGGACGTCGATGACACTGATATACGGCGGGATCAAGGCGCTCCGCCGGATGAGCGCACGACTTGACGCCGAAGAAGGGGCGTCTCTGCTCGAGAGCGTTGAGCAGGAAACGGACGCCATGTATCGGATGATCGAAGACCTGCTCAACCTCGCGCGGCTCGAGCTGGGCGAGCAGGCGACGATAGAACCAGTATCGATACCGCATCTCATCCGCCGTTTCGCCCGCAACTTCGGGGAGAGCCGGCCGCAACGGGAGGTCGTCGTCGACGTGCCGGACGACCTTGAGCCGGCCCTAGCCGAGGCAACGTACGTCGAACAGGTACTGAGGAACCTGGTGAGCAACGTCGAGAAGTACGCTCCGCCGGAGTCGCCGGTAGAACTGCGGGCCGCGAAGAACGGTGGCAGCGAGATAGTTATTTCCGTACTTGACCGAGGACCGGGTATCCCGGAAGAGGAACGGGATGCAGTTTTCGAACGGTTTTATCGCTCACCCCAGAGGCCGAGACGGGCGCGAGGCATGGGGATGGGACTAACGGTCTGCAAGCGGCTGGTCGAGGCGCAGCGCGGGCGCATCTGGCTGGCGGCACGGGAAAACGGCGGGCTCGAAGTGAGCTTTGCCCTCCCGGCCGCGGACGACGGCGCGGGCGACTAGCCGCCCGGCGCGATTTCCTGGATCGCTAGGTCGATAATCGCGTCGCCGGGCGGAGCATTGGGATTGAACGAAGGGTCGCGCGGGGTCAAACAATCAACGACGTCCATTCCCTGAACGACTTTACCGAAGACGGTGTACTGGCCGTTTAGGTTCGGGGCGTCGCCGAGCGTCACGAACCACTGGCTGCCGGCGCTGTTGGGGTCGTTGGAGCGGGCCATGCCGACAACTCCCCGCACGAACGGCTCCTGGCTGACCTCGAGCGGCACTGTGTAACCCGGGCCGCCACGGCCCGTCCCAGTCGGGTCGCCACCCTGCGCGACGAAACCGGGGATGACCCGATGGAAGGTGGTGCCGTTGAAGAACTTATCGCGCGCGAGGAACACGAAGCTATTGACGTGCTCAGGAGCGAGGTTGGGTAAGAGCTGGATGATGAAATGGCCGCGCGTCGTATAGACGTGAGCGATGAATTGGTGCGACGTGTCGATTGTAAGAGGTGGGCGCTGCTGATAGGACTTCATCTGCACCTCCGGGGGCCTGCCCGTTGGCGCGGGGCAGGTCGCGAACGTGGCGGCGGGTGTTCCACTGGGGAGAGAGGGGAAGGTGACGCTTTTAGCGCCCGACGGCGCAGCTGTCGCGGATTGCGACGAGTTGCTCGCCACTTCATCGCTGCCGCCGCAGGCGAGGGCAAGAAGCGACAAGGCGGCGCAGCAGAGAAGGAGCGCGAGGCGAGGGGATTCGGCTCGAAGCCTACGAGTGATAGGCACGAGCGCCATTATCCGGGCTGGGCGCGCGCTGGGTAAAGGGCGAAGGGCGGTCGCGGGTACCGATTCCATCGTCAAGCGCGTTCATATATCTGGTACGATGACCGCAAGGGGGAAGTTCAGCCGATGGACAACCGACCGATAGGCGTGTTCGATTCGGGTGTCGGCGGGCTCTCGGTCTGGAGGGCGATCCGCCGAATGTTGTCGAACGAAAGCCTAATCTTCTTTGCCGACAGCGGTCACGTGCCCTACGGCGAGAAGTCGACGGCAGAGTTGCATGACCTGACCGGACGGATCGTCCGCTTCCTGCTGAAACGCGACGTGAAAATGATCGTCGTCGCCTGCAATACTGCGACCGTGCACGCGATCGGCTATTTGCGGGAGACGTTCGCCGAGATCCCGTTCGTCGGCGTCGTGCCGGTCGTGAAGACACTGGCCCGGCGGACGCGGACCGGGACGATTGCGGTGCTATCCACTCCGGCGACGGCGCAGAGCCCGTACCTAGCGGGGCTGATCGAGGAGTTCGCGCCGGACAAGCGGGTGATAAACGTGGGCTGCGACGGCCTCGAGAACATGGTGGAGGCGGGAGAGGTCGGGACGCGGGCGACGACGGCGCTGCTCGAGCGCCACCTGGCGGCGGTGCGTGGCAGCGAAGCCGACGTCGTCGGGTTGGGATGCACGCACTATCCGTTCCTGCGCGGGCGGATCAAGCGCATGTTGGGGCGCGGCGTGCACCTGTACGACCCGTCGCGGCCGGTAGCGCGCCGAGTGAGGCAGTTACTGCGCGAACGGGACGCCCTCGCGGCGAACCAAAAGCCTGAATATGGCTTCTACACGACGGGTGACGCCGACGTCTTCAAGCGTGTGGCGAGCCGGCTGCTTCGGACGTCGGTGCGGGACGTCGAGCACATCGACATTTAGCCGTCCAGCTCTAATTCAGTTATCGGTTTTGGCCGGTTTCGTTGCCGGGCCTTCTGGGGCTGCCTAAGATAGATTTGGGGGCCAACGTAGCTCAGCGGTAGAGCAGCGGTTTCGTAAACCGCAGGTCGTGAGTTCGAATCTCACCGTTGGCTCCAGTTTTCGTACCTGAAAAATGGATCTCGTCTGCCCGCTTTTTGCTTAAGTCGCCTTAGTATTTGCCACGCATTGCTCACGTGTGGCGTAGGTGACACTTCCGCTAGTCCTCACGAACCGCCCACACTCGCACCGGCTCTCCTACGCCCTTCAGCGACTGCTCGCCGCGGTCCTCGAAGCCCACTCCCGCCGACGTGCGTGCCAGCGAGCGTACCGTCGCCGACACCAGCACCTCCCCCGCCGCAGACAGCCCAGCGATTCGCGAGGCGATGTTGACGGCGCCGCCGTAGACATTGTTGTTTTCGCGGATCACGTCACCTGCGTGGAGCCCCATGTGCAGGGGCAGTCCTGCGTCGTCGCCCGCTTTACCGCAGGCGATGGCAGCCTCGATAGCCTGCCGGGCGCTAGTGAAGACGGCGAGGACGCCGTCGCCGAGGAACTTGCCTTCGATTGCCGTGCCGGAGTGCTCGCCTATAACGGCTCGGAGTGCGGAGTCGAGGTCGCGGGCCTTCTCACGGAATGCGGCATCGCCTAGGTGCTCCGTGAGGGCCGTGGAGTCGGCGATGTCGGCGAAGAGGATGATGGCAGTGCCGGAAGGGACGGGTGGCGCGGCGGCTGGGCGCGTTGGCGTAGATGCTCCCGTGAACTGCGAAATCGCGGCTGGCGGGGCTCCGAGGAATTGGCCTATTGCGAGGATAGTTTCCATGTTTCGTTCCGCCTCGGTTGCGCCTTTGACCATCACGCTGCGCACATCCCGGAGGTAGGGCGCGAGTTTACGCGCTTGCTCCGGGTCGAAAGGGTTGCCGGGACGGAGCTTATTGGTGTGAAACAGAAGTGTTGGTGCGGTGATCTTGGGCAGGAACTCCGTCGCGTCCCATTTTGCGATGTCTCGCCAGAATTCGCGAAACGTTTCATAGTCGACCGATTCGCGGATGAGTGCTGCGGCACTCCGGGAAGCGTCGTTGTCGTTCCACCCAAGGACGATCCTCTGGATGCCTTCAGAGACAAACTCCCAGTCAGCGCCCGGCACCTCCATGAGGGATGCCACTGCCCGCTCATCCTCGTCGTGCTGATCATTTCGATGATCGGAATATGTGTCTGGCTGCTAA